>Ga0210397_10002311_pt1 | contig 12054 bp, 9 predicted proteins | sample IncBWH2OmetaG_FD_160126 | JGI IMG/M metagenome (GOLD analysis project Ga0210397, IMG submission 160126) | Forest soil microbial communities from Barre Woods Harvard Forest LTER site, Petersham, Massachusetts, United States - Inc-BW-H-2-O ...
CTCGGGCAAGACCACGCTGCTCAACTGCCTGACCAACTTTATCGAGCACGACGAGCGCGTCATCACCTGCGAGGACGCCGCCGAGCTGCAGCTGCAGCAGCCGCATGTGGTGCGGCTGGAAACCCGCCCGCCCAATATCGAGGGCGAAGGCCAGGTCACCATGCGCGAGCTGGTGAGGAACTGCCTGCGTATGCGTCCCGAACGCATCATCGTCGGCGAGGTCCGCGGCCCCGAAGCCTTCGACCTGCTGCAGGCGATGAACACCGGCCATGACGGTTCGATGGGAACGCTGCACGCCAACAATCCCCGCGAGGCGCTGTCGCGCTGCGAATCGATGATCACGATGGGCGGCTTTTCTCTTCCGTCGCGAACGATCCGGGAAATGATCTGCGCCTCGATCGACGTCGTCATCCAGGCCGCCCGCCTGCGCGACGGTTCGCGTCGGATCACCCATATTACCGAGGTGATGGGCATGGAAGGCGACACCATCATCACCCAGGACATCTTCCTCTACGACATGATCGGCGAGGACGCCAACGGCAAGATCATCGGCAAGCACCGCTCCACGGGGATCGGCCGGCCGCGATTCTGGGAACGGGCGCGATATTACGGCGAAGAGAAGCGGCTCGCTGCGGCACTGGACGCCGCCGACACCGCCACCACCAAGACGTGACGAGGGACCGGCCATGAAGACACAGGCGCTTGCGCTGGGCTTTCTCGCGGCCGCCGCCCTCGGTGGCGTGGCGTGGGTGTTCATCTATCCGTTGCTGTCGGGCGAGCGAAAGGCCGAGTCGCGGCGGGCCAATTTCGCCAAGGCCGAACCGGCCGCCCGCCAGGTCGACAGGAACCAGCGCACGCGCCGCGAGCAGGTGGAGAGTTCGCTGAAGGACCTGGAGGCACGAGCGCAGCGGGAAAGCAAGGTGCCGCTGAACGTGCGCATCGGCCAGGCCGGGCTCGACTGGTCGGTCCAGAAATTCTGGACCATCTCGGGCATCCTCGCCGCGGCGTGCTTCATGGCCGCGATGTTCGTCGGCGGCGGGTTTTTGGGCGCATTGGGGCTCGGCTTCGCGGCCGGCTTCGGCCTGCCGCGCTGGGCGCTGAGTTTCCTCAAGAAACGCCGCGAGAAGGCGTTTCTGAGGGCCCTGCCGGACGCCGTCGACGTCATCGTGCGCGGCATCAAGGCGGGGCTGCCGCTGTTTGAATCGCTGAAAGTCGTCGCCACCGATTCGCCAGAGCCGCTGCGCAGCGAATTTCTGACCATCATCGAGACCCAGGCCATCGGCATGCCGCTCGGCGAAGCCTGCGTCAGGCTCTACGAGCGGATGCCGGTGCCGGAGGCCAACTTCTTCGGCATCGTGATTTCGATCCAGCAGAAGTCGGGCGGCAACCTGTCGGAGGCGCTCGGCAACCTCTCAAAGGTGCTCCGCGACCGCAAGAAGATGGCCGAGAAGATCCAGGCCATGTCGATGGAGGCCAAGGCCTCCGCCGCCATCATCGGCTCGCTGCCGCCCTGCGTGATGTTCTTCGTCTGGCTGACCACGCCCGACTATATTTCGCTGCTGTGGACGCATCCGACCGGCCAGCTGATGCTGGTCGGCTGCCTGATCTGGATGACAATCGGCATTCTGGTCATGAAAAAAATGATCAACTTCGATTTTTGACGGTGCCCCATGGTCGATTTCCTCATCACCAAGCTTCATGATCCGCATTTCATGACCATGCTGCTCGCCGCCATCGCGGTGAGCGCGACCGCCTACACGCTGATCATGCCGCTGCTCGCCGGCGACAATCTCGGCAAGCGCATGAAGGCGGTGGCCAGCGAGCGCGAACGGATCCGGCAGCGCGAGCGCGACCGGCTCGCCAAGGCGGAAAAGGTCTCGCTGCGGCAGACGCCGAAGCAGCTGGTGTCCAGGGTGGTGGAAGATTTCAACCTCACCAAATGGCTGGCGCAGGAGTCCGCGCGCGACAAGCTCGTGATGGCCGGCTACCGCGGCCAGGCGCCCTATGTCACGTTCCTGTTCGCCCGCATGATCGCTCCGATCGTGCTGTTCATCGCCACCGTCCTCTACATGTTCCTGATCTCGCACTGGCAGGCGTCGGCGATGATGAAGCTCGGCGTCTGCATCGGCGGCGCCTATCTCGGCCTGCAGGCTCCGATGCTGTTCCTGAAGAATAACATCAGCAAACGCCAGCTCTCGATCCGGCGCGCCTTTCCCGACGCGCTCGACCTGCTGCTGATCTGCATCGAGTCCGGCATGTCGATCGAGGCCGCGTTCCGCAAGGTCGCGAGCGAAATCGTGACCCAGTCGATCGCGCTGTCGGAGGAATTTACATTGACGACCGCCGAGCTGTCCTATCTGCAGGACCGCAAGGTCGCCTATGAGAATCTCGCCAAGCGCACGGGACTGGAGGGCGTCAAATCGGTCTGCCTGGCGCTGCAGCAGTCGGAACGCTACGGCACGCCGCTCGGCCAGAGCCTGCGCGTGATGGCGCAGGAAAATCGCGACATGCGCATGAACGAGGCCGAGAAGAAGGCCGCGGCGCTGCCGCCAAAGCTGACGGTGCCGATGATCCTGTTCTTCCTGCCGGTGCTGTTCGTCGTCATTCTCGGCCCGACCGGCATCAAGATCGCGGCGATGCAGTGAGCGGCCGGCGGCTTGCCGAGATAGCTTGTTATCGCTGACTTCACCGCCGGCGCGCCGAGCCGGCCTTCGCTGTGGTCTTCTCAGACCTCAACTCGCGGCGCCGTGGCGGCAGGCGGCAAGAAAGAACGCGACGGCGCGCGCCACATGCGCGTCGACCTCCGCATCGAGCACCTTGAGGTTCATCTCGAACAGCGCGCGGAGCAGCATGGGCACGGCGACGAGATCGAGGAAGAGCCGCGCCGTGGTTGCGAGGCGCTCAGGAGCGAAGGCCGGCAACGAGGAGAGTTCGTCGGATCGCGTCACTTCGCCCAGCAGATGGACTCCGAGTTCGGTGCTCAGATCACGCGCCGTGCGGCTAACGGTGCTGGCCAGATCTGGGAAGCGACGGGCTTCCGCAACGGCCAGCCGCATCAGGGCGATTCTGTCGCCGTCCAAACCCCAGTGCAGCAGGGTCGTCGCGGCACTGGTGAGGCGCTCCTCGACTGTTGCGCCGGTCGGCACCCCACCCTTGAACTGGCTGATGCGAGACAGGATGTCCCGCGTCACGACGGCGGTGAACAGCGCCCCCTTGTCGCGGAAGCGGGCATAGATCGTCGGCTTTCCCGAGCGTGCAACCTCGGCGATCTCGTCGATGCTCGCGCCTTCAAACCCGCGCTCCAGAAAGACCTTGCGCGCCGCATCGAGGATGCGCCCGTCAACCTCCCCGGCAAGCTCCTTCGGCGGACGGCCAAAACGCACCGCCGCGCGCTTTGTCGGGTTCTTCTTTGCCATCGACAGCTTCCTCAAGTCATTGGTTTTCATCGCAATTATCCGGGCGTCAGGCCACCACCGCTGGCTGGCGGAGCATCTCAATCTACCCAAATCACAACTGCTTGTAAATAGAACGAAACGGTTTCGTTCTTATTGACGACACTCTGCTCCGGAATTATTTGTCAAATCGAAACGGTACGGTTTCGTTTCTTTGCGGGAGGCTCACCGTGGCCTCGCCTGACAGCAGGAGCGGCAATCATGTTCGAAGATCATGTTTTGGAACGGGACGAACTGGCGCTCGCGGACGTCGAAAGCCCGCCATCAGCCCTGGCCTCGCAGAAGACCGAGTCTCCCAAGACCGACGTCACCGCAAGGGCCCCCTCTCCCCACGAGAGCCCGGCGGCGCGGCAGCCAGGCTCACCGGTTCAGCCCGGCGAGGCTCAGCCGCAGGCCGCTGGCAAAGCACGCCGCAACGGCCTCTTGCGTCGCCGTCCCTTCATCGTCGCGATCGGCGCGCTGCTCCTCGCCGCCACGCTCGGCGGCGGCTACGTCTACGTGGATAACGCGGAGCATTTCGTCTCCACCGACGACGCCTTCATCGCGGCGCGGCAATCCGCGCTCGCGCCAAAAGTGTCCGGCTACATCACGGCCGTGCCTGTCACCGACAACGAGCATGTCACCACCGGCGAAGTGATCGCCCGCATCGATGACCGCGACTATCGCACCGCGCTCGATCAGGCGGAGGCCCAGGTCGCGGCCGCGCATGCGGCAATCGAAAACGTCGACGCGCAGCTCGATGTGCAGCAGGCACAGATCAGCGCCAATCAGGCGCAACTGGACCAGGCGCAGGCGGTGCTGGTGTTCGCACAGCAGCAGGCGGCGCGCTACCAACACCTCGAGCAGACCGGCTATGGCTCCGTGCAGAACTCCGAGCAGTACACCTCGCAACTACATCAGCAGCAGGCCGCCCTTCTGAGCGCGCAAGCGACCCTGAATCTGGCACAGCGGCAGGTCGAGGCGCTGAAGGCGCAGCGCAAGAGCGCGGAGGCGAGCCTCGCACAGGCCGAGGCGCAAGCCGACCAGGCCAAGCTCAATCTGTCCTACACGACCGTCACGGCGGCGCAGCCGGGGCGCGTCGTCAACCTCTCGGCGGCCGTCGGCCAGTTCGTGCAACCGGGCACCAACCTCTCCATCTTCGTGCCTGACGAGATCTGGGTCACAGCGAACTTCAAGGAGATTCAGCTCGACCGCATGCGGCCCGGCGAGCCGGTGACGCTCAAGATCGACGCCTATCCGGGACGCACGATCCAGGGCCATGTCGACAGCGTTCAGCCCGGATCCGGCACCGCGTTCTCGCTGCTGCCGGCCCAGAATGCCACCGGCAACTACGTCAAGATCGTGCAGCGGGTGCCGGTCAAGATCGTCATGGATCATCCGCCGGCCGATGTCGCGCTCGGGCCGGGCATGTCGGTGGTCCCGACCGTGCGGATTGATGCCACGTCGTCGCTCGTCGAGCGCCTGGGGAGGTTGCTATGAGTGCCGCTGCGATCGAAGCCAACGATTTCACCGCCCCACGCGTCGCCGTCAATCCCTGGCTGATCGCTATCCTGGTCGCGCTCGCGAGCTTTATGGAGGTGCTCGACACCACCATCGCCAACGTGGCGTTGCCCTACATTGCGGGCGGCATGGGGGTGAGCGAGGACGAAGCCTCCTGGGTGGTCACCACCTATCTGGTCGCCAATGCCATCATTCTGACGGCCAGCAGCTATCTGGCGCGAATGCTTGGCCGCAAGACCTTCTTCCTGATCTGTCTTGGATTGTTCACCCTCAGCTCGCTGCTTAGCGGCTTGGCCCCGAATCTGAACGCGCTGTTGCTGTTCCGTATTATGCAGGGCGTTGGTGGCGGCGGCATGGTGCCGGTCGCCCAATCGATCCTGGCGGATTTGTTTCCGCCGGCAAAGCGTGGCCAGGCCTTTGCGCTGTTCGGCGTCGCCGTTGTCGTGGCGCCGGTAGTGGGGCCGACGCTCGGCGGCTGGTTGTCGGACAACGTCTCCTGGCAGTGGTGCTTTCTGATCAACGTGCCGGTCGGCGTGATCGCAATGGCGCTGATCGCGCTGGTCCTGCATGAGCCAAGAACCGCGCAAGCGGAGAGCCAGTCAGAGCAAGGGAACGGATTCGACGTCGTCGGCTTCATCCTGATTGCGACTTTCCTCGGCGCGCTGGAGGTCGTGCTGGACCGCGGCCTCGAGGACGATTGGTTTGGTTCACCTTTCATCGTCACGTTCGCGGTCATCTCGGGTCTGGCATTCGTGCTGATGATTCCGTGGGGGTTGACCCGTCGCAATCCGATCATCGACCTGCGCATGGTGGCAAGCCGCCAGTTCGGCGCCTCCTTCCTTGTGATGCTGGCGACCGGCGCGATCCTGCTCGCGACCACCCAATTCTTGCCGCAGCTGGTGCAGCAGGATTTCGGCTACACCGCGACCTGGGCCGGTCTCGTGCTGTCGCCGGGCGGCGTGGTCACCATGGCGATGATGTTCGTCGTCGGCCGCTTAGCCGCCAAGGTGCAGCCCAAATATCTGATCATCGCCGGTGCCCTGGTCATCGCACTGTCGATGTACAGCATGACCAGCGTCTATGGCGATCTCGGCTTCTGGTTCATGGCGCGGTCGCGCATGCTGCTCGGCATCGGCCTGCCGCTGATCTTCGTGCCGATCATGACCGTGTCCTATGACGGCATTCCGCCATCGAAGACCGATCAGGCTTCGGCGCTGATCAACGCCGCACGCAACACCGGCGGCTCGATCGGCGTCTCCATCGTCTCCAATGTGCTGACGCATCGCCAGCAGTTCCACCAGAACCGGCTCATCGAGCAGGTGATCCCGTCGAGCACGCAATATCAGGACGCGCTGCAGCAGATCACCAATTTCTTCACCGCCCATGGCAGCTCGCTGGCGCAGGCCCATGACCAGGCGATCCAGTGGATCGGACAGCAGGTGCAGTCGCAGGCATCCTTCCTGGGCTATATGGATGCGTTCTGGGTGCTGATGCTGATCTCGCTTGCGGCCGTGCCGCTCGCGCTGACGCTGCGAAAGGTGAAGCTCGGTGGCGCCGTCCATGTCGGCCATTGAGCATCGTCCCCGGCGAGACATGGACGCGCATGAACGAGGCCGAGAAGAAGGCTGCCCGCGCGGCCGCCGAAACTGACGGAGCCGATGATCCTGTTCTTCCTGCCGGTGCTGTTCGCCGTCATTCTCGGGCCGACGGGCATCAAGATCCGGCGATGCAGTGACCCTCACCGCGCGTGCGGTGTCATCCCTCACCCTCTTGTCCGCCGAAGCCTTGGCGTAAGCGGATGCGGGGAGGTATCAGACTGCATGCCGGGCTGGCCGCAATCAAAAGATCAAATCAACAGCGGCACCTTCCTGCACACAGGCGTGGCTCGAGGTTCCCAGCGATCGCCCACAGGCCAAGGCTGTGATGCGCCGGCAACGATACTACCGAGGTAGTGCGCCAAAGTCGGCATGTTTGCCGAGTGACCGACGTCAAATTTCGGCACGAGGCGCGAGGTCACCATCATATCGTCTTTTTCGCGACCTACCTGGATCACGTTCTTGATCATTGCGATTTCAGGGGGGCTCATGCGTGGTGCTGCTGTCATCTGTTCTGCTTTGGCACTGATGGCGTCGTTGGCCGCCGCATCCATGGTCCGCCTGCAAGCTGCCGAGTTCGGCACGCGGGACGAGGCCGTGGCGATGGTCAAGCGCGTCCAGGAGAAATTCAAGAAGGAGGGACCGGAGGCGACTTTCAAGGCGATCAATAACATGGCGCCGGGCTTCATCGATCGCGACCTATTTCCCTACGTTCACAAGATTGATGGGACAGAGTTGGTTGCCTGCGGCCCCATTCCGGCGATTCGCGGCAAGAACCTGCACGATATGAAGGATCAGGACGGCAAGTTTACGACCCAGGGCTTCATGAGGATCGCCACCACGCCGCCGTATCACGGCTGGAGCGATTACCGCTTTCTCAATCCAAAAACCAACACGGTCGAAGATAAATCGGCCTGGATCGAGCGCATGGGCGATTATTTCGTGGGCGTCGGCATCTACAGGAACGAGCAGGTCAATAAGAATGTAATCGGCCTCATCTCCGGCAGTCCCAATTCCGACGACACCTATCTGCAGATGGCGTACGATCTCGCCGACGTCCTCAACGACGGCGATAATTTGCGCATCCTGCCGATTGCCGGCATCGGCGGCCCGCGCAACATCCGCGACGTGCGCTACGTGCGCGGCGTCGACATCGGCCTGACGCAGACCAACATCCTCAACAATTTTCGCCGCTCCAACGAGCGGCTGGGCCAGTTCGACGACAAGATCGTCTACATCGCAAAACTGTTCAACGAGGAAATCCATCTCGTCGCCAAGCCCGACATCACCTCGATTGCGCAGTTGAAAGGCCTCAAGGTCAACCTCGACGCCAGGGGCAGCGGCACCAGCTACTCGATGCGGGACCTCTTCAATGCCTTGGGGATCGATGTCCAGGAAGTCAGCCTGTCCCAGGTCGAAGCCATCGAAAAGGTCAAGAGCGGCGAAATCGCCGCCACGGCGCTGATTGCGGGCAAGCCGGTGCGTTCAATGTCCAAGCTCGGCGGCCAGGACGGGCTGCATCTCGTTCCGATCCCCTATCCCAAGCAGCTCCAGGACGACTACCTGCCGGCGACCCTCACCCACGACGACTACCCGGAGCTCATTGCACCAGGCGAAACCGTCAACACCGTTGCGGTCAGTGCGGTCCTGATCGCGTATAACTGGCCAAAGACCAATGTCGATCGCTACGAGCGCGTCCAGCGCTTCGTGGAGGCTTTCTTTCCAAAAATCGCCGAATTCCAGAAGCCGCCACGCCACGTCAAATGGCGCGAAGTCAATCTTACGGCCACCTTGCCGGGCTGGAAACGGTTCGACGCGGCGCAGGCATGGCTCGACCAGCACAATGGCCCCGACGCGAACGGCAATCAGTCGGACGCCGCGGAGCAAGCCACGGGCCTGCGCCAGACTACCACGTCCACTGGCGTCCAATCTGCCGGTGGCGCCGAACAGCCGCTGCCGGATCGCAGTTCTGCGCTCTACCAGGAATTTCTGAAGTGGCGACAGGCGCGAGGCCGGTGAACGGGTGCGGCCCCCGCTTCCTGCTTCGAAGCGACGATCGCGTCCTCGATCGCCGCCATGCAGTGATGCGCAAAGTGCGATGAGCTCGATCGGTTCATCGCGCTTGATGGATTGAGCGAGCCGTAGGACCTCCTGCGACCACTCTCAACGCGTGCATCCGAATGTCATTTCGCGCATCCGGACCAAACGATTCGAAAATTCGACACGAGGCGCGACGTGTCGCCATCATGTCGACTCCTTCGTGACCTACTTGGCTACCCCTCTTTGGATCATCGCGACTTTTTGGGGGGACTTGATGCGCGCAGCTGCCGTCATCTGTTCTGCTTTGGTCCTCGGGGCGTTGCTAGCCGCCTCCTCCATCCTCCCCCTGCAAGCCGCCGAGTTCGGCACGCGGGAGGAGGCCGTGGCGATGGTCAAGCGCGTCCAGGAGAAATTCAAGAAGGACGGACCGGAGGCGACATTCCGCGCCATCAACAGCACCGCGTTCAACGATCGCGACCTGTATCCCTGGGTTCACACGATCGACGGCACCCTGCATGTCGCAAACGGCGCTTTTCCGGGCATCCGCGGCAAGAACCTGCACGACATGCGGGATCAGGACGGCAAGTTCACGACCCAGGACTTCATGAGGATCGCCACCACGCCGCCCTATCACGGCTGGAGCGATTTCCGCTGGAAAAATCCGCAAACCGGCTCGATTGATGACAAATCGGCCTGGGTCGAGCGCATGGGCGATTATTTGGTCGGCGTCGGCATCTACAAGGGCGAGCAGCCCAACAAGAATACGATCGGCCTGATCTCGGGCAGTCCCAATTCCGACGACACCTATCTGCAGATGGCGTACGATCTCGCCGACGTCCTCAACGACGGTGATAATCTGCGCATCCTGCCGATTGCCGGCATCGGCGGCCCGCGCAACATCCGCGACGTGCGCTACGTGCGCGGCGTCGATATTGGCCTGACGCAGACCAACATCCTCAACAACTTTCGCCGCTCCAACGAACGGCTGGGCCAGTTCGACGACAAGATCGTCTACATCGCAAAACTGTTCAACGAGGAAATCCATCTCGTCGCCAAGCCCGACATCACCTCGATTGCGCAGTTGAAGGGTCTCAAGGTCAACCTTGACGCCAGGGGCAGCGGCACCAGCTACTCGATGCGGGATCTCTTCAATGCGCTCGGGATCGATGTCCAGGAAGTCAGCCTGTCCCAGGTCGAAGCCATCGAGAAGGTCAAGAGCGGCGAGATCGCCGCCACGGCGCTGATTGCGGGCAAGCCGGTCCGTTCGATGTCCAAGCTCGGCAGCGGGGACGGGCTGCATCTCGTTCCGATCCCCTATCCCAAGCAGCTCCAGGACGACTACCTGCCGGCGACCCTCACCCATGACGACTACCCGGACCTCATTGCACCAGGCGAATCCGTCAACACCGTTGCGGTCAGTGCGGTCCTGATCGCGTATAACTGGCCGAAGACCAATCTCGATCGCTACGAGCGCGTCCAGCGCTTCGTGGAGGCTTTCTTTCCGAAGATCGCCGAATTCCAGAAGCCGCCACGCCACGTCAAATGGCGCGAAGTCAATCTGACGGCCACCTTGCCGGGCTGGAAACGTTTTGACGCGGCGCAGGCGTGGCTCGACCAGCATAGCGGCGCCGACACGAACCCGTCGGCCGCCGCGGAGCAAGCCGCTGCATCCATCGGCGTGCGGTCTGCAGGTGGCGGCGCCGGGCAGCCTCTGCCGGATCGGAGTTCCGCGCTCTATCAGGAATTTCTGAAGTGGCGACAGGCGCGGGGCAAATGACAGCGCGGCCCCGCTTCGCGCTCCGAAGCCGCAGCGCGTGCGGTGTCATCCCTCCCGCTCATAGTGCCGTAGCCCGGTCGACGATCAATAACGACCGCCATTGCGCTCCTGTTGCTTGATCCAGTCCGACAGCGTCGTTGGTGCCGATCCAGAAGCTCCGCGACCCGCTTGGCTCGACCTTGCTCCGGGGTCGTTGCGGTTCGTATTCTTCGGCTGTGCGCGTTGGAGCACCGCAGCGTCCGTCTGCGAGGCCGCTCTTGACTCGATGGCCAGCTTCTCCGCGGCCTCTCTTTCGAGACGGAGTTTTCTCAAGCGCTCCATCTTCTCGCGTTCTGCCTCCAGGCCAGGGTCTGAATGCGTCTTCTGATGTGCCTCCTCGGCAGAGAGCAACAGGGCGATGATGGCGGGTTCCCCGAGCGCTTTGCAGGCTTCCAACCGATGCAGCCCCTCGATCAGAACGAGGCGGCCTTCGTCAGGCCGAACGAGAATTGGGGTCTGTTGTCCGATTTCGAGCATGCTCTCCGCGATTTCCTGAACCACTTCAGGTCTGAGCGTTTTCCTCCGCTTCACGGGAACGTAGATCTTGTCGATCGGGAAGCTTTCCGGTTTGAGCACAGCTTCTCCTCCCTCGTGATCGAGCCCCATCCAAAGCACAAGGCTTCATGGCTCTAAAAGGCCGCCAGTACTCGCGGGGCGAATGGAGACACCGGGTTCGAACCTGTACAGTAATGATATTCAGTCGCGCACCGCAAGCGTGGTGATTCCATCCCTGATATGGAACAGGTGACCCGCAGTCTTAACCACCCGCTGCCTTATTTGCCGGTATTTGCAGAGTACGCGATGCCCAGAGGCTGGACGCAGAGCTTTATCGCGCAATCATCCGACCTGTTCGGTGGGCTTTTCGTCTCTGTCCAGTTGAGGCTTTTCGTATAGGACCGCGTTCAACAAGGAAGGATGCACCTCGATCTTTCCGTTGTAGCTGATCAAGCCCAGCTTACGAAATTTGTTCAGGAAAAAGCTCACGCGGGATCGGGTCGTTCCGATCATCTCCGCCAAGGTTGCTTGATTGATCGAAGCGTCGATTGGTGTCGGCTTTCCATCCTTTCCGAAATTGGCGAGCAGAAGAAGCAGGCGTGCGAGCCGCTTCTCACTCGAATTGAACAGCTGGTCGATCAGATCCTCTTCGATGCGATTGCTCCGGGTCACCAGGTAAGTCATGAAAAGCTCTGAAAACCTCGGCTCCTTGCGCAGCGCCGCCAGCATCGCCTTCCGCGTGATTGAGGTGATGACGCACTCCTCCATCGCCCTCGCGGTTCCAACGCGGACCGCCTGACCATTCAGACATCCCTCGCCAAAAAACTGCGCAGTTTCCAGCATGCCGACGACTGCTTCTTTGCCTTGCTCGGAAACGACCGTCACCTTGACCTTGCCCGATTGGATGTAAAAAATCCTGTCAGCTTCTTCGCCTTGGGCGTAGATGATCCGGCCTCTGCGGTACTTCAATATCGTTTTGCCGGCCCCGACCTTGGCTAGAAAAGCGTGAGGATCGAACTGTCGCTTTGCTGACTTCACAAGCCCCTCCTTGGACCCGCGATGCCTAAATATTAAAAAAGGTATATCGTGGTCAATATTGACCAGCGGGCCAATTTTCAAGGCGAGAGAGGCACCCCTTCGGGGCCGGTGTCCGGCA
>Ga0210397_10002312_pt1 | contig 12052 bp, 8 predicted proteins | sample IncBWH2OmetaG_FD_160126 | JGI IMG/M metagenome (GOLD analysis project Ga0210397, IMG submission 160126) | Forest soil microbial communities from Barre Woods Harvard Forest LTER site, Petersham, Massachusetts, United States - Inc-BW-H-2-O ...
CCGTGAGCACCGGCGCGGAAGCGGCCTTCACGTAGCGGAAGAAATGCGGCCGGCCCCGGCCTTTCCAATAATCCGAGTCGTAGCGTTGCACGCCGAATCCAGACCGCAATGCGCTGTAGAAGGTGTGCTGCGCAGGATTCACCACAATGCCGGCATGCCCGATCCACACCACCAGGTCGCCGGGCTGAGGCTGGGTCACGCGGCGGAAGCCGTCGACCCCTGCGTATAGGTCCGTCGACCTTTCATACTTGTACGGAAATCCTGCCTTCTCGTAGATGGAATGGACGAGGTGCGAGCAGTCGGAGCGAGCCTCGACCTTGTGCTTGGATTCAAGGGCTGCTCCCAGGATCGCCAGGCCGCCATCTTTGTCGAGCAATTGCGGCCCGGCAGAAACCTTGGGACGCGCGACCCGGTGTACGGACGATTCCACCGCCTGGCTCCGCGCCCACGGGACACACGTAGCCCAAAGCATTAACCATCCCGCGACCAGCTCGTGGAATCGCATCCTTCCTTTGTAACGTCCGTTTCTGGGGCCCGACAGGTCACCGTGGTGCAGTGCGAGCCACGCAAGTCTCGCCAGATCCGATGCACCTTCGGACAGCAGGTGTTGGACAACTTTTGGATAGCCCTGGTTCTTGTTTCGGAAAGCCCTAGTTCTTGGGCGCCTCCAGGCGCTGTCTGGGCTGCGCAGGCGGGGTCCCTGCGGTATTTCCTCCAGTATTTCCTGCAGTATTTCCCGCAGTGCCACCATTGTCGGCGGAGTTTGCCGCCGCCTCGAGGTCCGCCGACTTGTACTTCGACTCGTCGACATAGCCGTGAATGTGATTCTTGGTGATGCTGTTGATCACCAGCTCCGCCGGCTGCTTGCTCTCGGCCGAGTAGAAGAACACCGGCTCGTAGAGATTCACGTGCTTCTTCGAAAGCTTCACGTCGTCGACCATCAGGTCCAGGTCCGCGAACTGATGCTTGGTATCGGCCTTGTGCAGACGCAATCCCACCGGTCCCTGGCGGCGGAACTGGCTGTCTTTTTCGATCTCAAATTCGTAGTACTTGCGCTCCCCCTTCTTTTCCAGGAGCACCAGTTCGTCGTGAGTCCGGGCAATCGAACCTTGCAGCTCGGTGCGCGCGTTCCCCAGATCCTGGCGGTTCGCTTCGATCTGCTCCTGCTGCTTCGCCAGTTCAGAGCGGATTTCCTTCCATCGCGGATCCTCAGCCTGGCGATGATGCCCGGCCGCCCGGGGCACAGAATTGCCGGGGTGCGAAGCCGATGATGCAGCTGCCTGCTTGTCGGAGAGCTCATTCACGCGATTCGTCAGGGCCGCGACCAGGCTCCTCGTCGAGTCGAGCGAGGCGGTCATTTCGTTTTTATCAGCCGTAAGCTGGCGCACCATCTTGTGCTGGCGGTAACCGTAGACGGCAGAAACTATCAGCCCGCCCAGGATCAGCAGCACGACTGGTCCCCAGACGCGGGGTGGAAGGGCCTTGCGCCTGGCAGCGGGAGTAGGAGTGGGTTCGGCAGACATGGGAGATTCCTCCTGGGGGCTTCGCAGCAAATTTACCTCCAAGATAAGTGGCTCCGAATCAATAAGTTGTCTTTGGCGCCCGGGACGAAATTCCCACCTGCAGGAAATTGTTTCCGCCGCAGCCCGACTTTTTTAACAAGTGATTGGGGCCGGGACAGCCATGAATCCGCCCCGCCCAACGCCTCATCTATGTGCCATGAGCTTGGATTTAAGCAACAACTTTGTGTCTTTCGTCGCCGATTCGTCGGGGCAGACCACGCCCGTGGCGAATCCCGTCGCAGACGATTCGGCCCTGCTCGATGCCTACTCGCAAGCGGTGACCCGGGCAGTGGAAAAGGTCAGCCCCTCGGTCGTGAATATTGAAGTGCATCAATCTGTCCAGTCGCGGCGGCGGCCCGAACCGCAGGAGCGCCGGGGTGGTGGATCGGGATTCATTTTCACCCCCGACGGCTTGATCCTTACCAACAGTCACGTGGTCCACGACGCAAGTCGGATTGAAGTTACGGTCGCCGACGGCCGCAAACTTCCGGCGCGCACCGTCGGAGACGATCCCGCCACCGATCTCGCGGTGATCCAAATTGACGGCTCCGGACTGGTCGCCGCGGCGCTGGGAGACTCGCAAGCCCTGCGCGTCGGCCAGTTGGTCATGGCAATCGGCAGCCCCTACGGATTTCAATCCACCGTAACCGCCGGCGTGGTGAGCGCGCTGGGCAGATCTTTACGGTCATACTCCGGCCGCCTCATTGAAGACGTGATTCAGACCGACGCCTCGCTGAATCCCGGGAACTCCGGCGGGCCGCTGGTTGCCTCCGACGGACGCGTGGTCGGCGTGAACACGGCGACGATTCTTCCGGCACAAGGCATCTGCTTCGCCATCGGCATCAATACCGCCAAGTTCGTGGCCAGCCGCCTGCTCCGCGATGGACGAATCCACCGCAGCTACATCGGCGTGTCGGCGCAAACCGTGCCGATCCACCGCCGACTAGTCCGCTACTACGACCTTCCGAAAGAGACGGCGGTGATCGTGCTCTCCACCGAGCCGAACAGCCCAGCGCAACGGGCAGGCCTGCGCGATGGCGATCTCATCGTCGCGCTCGACGGTCAGCCGGTCGCCGGAGTCGATGACCTGCACCGGGTGCTCAGCGATGTTCGCGCCCGAACCAGGGCCGAACTAACCCTCCTGCGCGGCACGGAGCGCTTGCAGGTCGGAATCGTTCCGGAAGAAACCGACAAAACAAGCTGAGCATCGGGGGCCGGCCACCATTCCGCGAACCGGCGGTCTCCGCACCGGTATATTCGTCAGCACAGTGAGGCATGCGCATGAACAAATTCTGCACCCTGCTGCTGCTCCTTCCTTTGGCCTTGACTTGCCGGGCGCACACGCTCCCTGGGGCGGCGACTCCGCAGCAAGTGGACGAAATTCTCGATCATTTAAGCGAAAGTCTGAATGACTACGTTTTCCCCGAGACCGCGGCGGAGCTAAAGCGACAGTTGCAAGCAAAGCGGTCGGAATATCGGGTCATCACCGACCCCAAAGCGCTGGCCACCCGGCTTACGGATGATCTGCGTGCGGTTGGTCACGACAAGCATCTCGAGGTGAGCTACGGCGATGACATGGGTTTTGCGAAAGATCCCACCCCGGAAGAGTTGCGCCGGGCGCATACGCTCGATGCGGGCAGAGGCTTTGGCGTTCGCAGTGCTCGGAGATTGCCCGGGAACATCGGTTACATCGACCTGGCCTATTTCTCGGGAGATCCCGAAGCCGGGGCGGCGATCGCGGCGGCCATGCAGATCATTCATGGAACCGACGCCCTCATTCTCGATCTGCGGCGAAATGGTGGCGGTGGACCAGCTTCTACCGTGCTCTTGAGTTATTTCTTTGCCGAGCCGACGCAACTCTCTTCCGTCGTGGAGCGAAAGGATGGTCAGGATCGCGAGCGGCAGAAGTGGACCATGCCCTATGTACCGGGCGGGCCTTACCCAGGCAAAGCCGTCTTTGTCTTGACTAGCCATCACACCTGGTCCGCCGCCGAGTTATGCGCTTACGATCTGAAAACGCGGAAGCGAGCCACGCTCGTCGGCGAAGTTACCGGGGGTGCGGCAAATTCAAGCAGTGGCTTGATTTCACTAGGCTACGGTTTTGCCGCATTGATTCCCAATGGCCAGACCCGAAGCCCGATTACCCACACCAGTTGGGAAGGGACCGGGGTCGAACCCGATGTTGCCACGAACGCAAGCGAGGCATTGATCGTGGCCTACAAGCTGGCCCTCAAGGACGCCACGAACAGCGGAGAGTTGGAGGAATTGACCAAAGAGCGACAGCTCGCATTGCAGGATCCTCAAGCCGCACTCGCTGAGGAAATAACTGGATTCCCGAAGAAGCAGTAAGCTTCCCATCGTTCCCGTCTAGGTGTGGGGTAGGGTCCCCCCACTCGTATTTTTACAAGGTGTACGCAGCCTCTACCGCCAGCGCAGCCTTCCGCCGCTCCCAATGCACCGGCTCAATCGGTCCCACCACAAAAATCCACGAAAGCGCCCCTGCGCACAGCACCAGCGACACAATCAGAAACGGCCAGAAGAAATGTCCAGTGCGGTCGAGCAGAAATCCCGCGACTGCCGGCGCCACCACTCCCGGCAAGCCGCCGAAGAACAATTGCAGGCCGCACCATCGGCCCACGGCCTTCGGCCCGGCCAGGCGCTGCGTGATGGCCCAGAGATTGGAGGCGCTGAAACCGAAAAACACGCCGGCCAGCATGAGAAAGGCAATGCCCCGCGCGCCCGGAGCCACGACACTCGCCAGCACAGACGCTCCAGACCCCAGGCAACCGGCCACCATGAACGTTTTTCGCACCAGCGTCGGAGTGCCGCCCGCATGAATCCAGCGGTCCGACAACCAGCCACACACGCTGGCCGAAACCGCGCCCAGGAAGAAGAACGCGCCGCCGGTCTTGGCCATCCCCGTCATGGAGAAATGGCGCTCGCGCACCAAATAAAACGGAAGCCAAGTCACCATGAAGTAGAGGAAGTAATTTCCGCAGAACAGGGAAATCCAGGTGCCCCAGGCTGAGCGTTGCTGCGCGATCTCCCACATTCCCGGACCAGCGTCTTTCTCCGCGCGATCCGCCGGGTCGGCCGCCGGCATCCAACGAAGCCAGGGAACGAGCCAGAGCAGGCAGACGGAACCGAGTCCGACAAAAAACGGCCGCCACCCGTAGCGCGCCACCAAGGTGCCACCAAACAACAAACCGAAACTCGGCCCCAAAGCGAGCCCGGCAGAAATTATGGAGTTGGCGAATCCGTGCCGCCCTTCGGGACAACGCATCGCCAGAATCTTCGAGTATCCCGGGTAGGCCACTGACTCTCCCATGCCAAGCACGACCCGCACTAGCAGCAACGCCACCAGCGAATGCGCCAGGCCGGTGACCGCCGTCGCGCTGGACCAGAGAAAAAAACCGGCCGCGAACACCCACTTCACATCGAAGCGATCGACCAGCCAGCCCGAAAGCAGCTGGCAACTGGAATATGTCCAGAAGAACGCGGAAAGCAGAATGCCCAGCCGCGACGCCGAGATGCCCAATTCATCCTTGATCAAGGGAGCCGCGATCGACAGATTGCTGCGGTCGACGTAGTTGATGAACACCGACAGAAACAGCAAAACCAGGACGCGCGAGAATCCCGGCGTGAATCGCGTGTTTTCTGTTTTCGAAGGCACAGGTAAGGCGGGGAAGTTGCCACATTGTGGACTGCGCACCACAGGAATGCAAGCAGTCAAATGCAACAGCTAGCAGAAGGGACCCTTCGACGTCGCTCAGGGCAGGCTCCGGGACGGAGGGAATTGGGAATTGGGAATTGGGAATTGAGGATTGGGGAAATCGACGAATTTGGTAATTTTGCAATTTTGTAATTTGAGAACCAAAACAGGCAGCAGCGCACTTCGAGCTTCCTGGACGCCTAAGACCTCGATTTCCTCTGTGCCCCCTGTGTCCTCCGTGGTGATGAATTTAATTTCACGATTCCGAGACGTTTGTGGTTCAAATTACAAAATTACCCGATTACATTCCTCCTTTGGCGAAGGGGCCTGCCCTGAGCGAGGTCAAGGGGTACCTCCGTGGTGGTTTGATTTTTTGACATATTCGAAACCTATGAAACAACTCGTCGCCCGTCATTGCCAAGTCCCACACCCTGTGTTAGCGTCTTGAATTAGAAGGGGATAGCGTTGCAGGCTACAATTCCCGCCGGACTGGATCGCAAAGAAGCCGACCTTTACCGGCAGCTGGATCCGGAGCGGCTCCCAAAACACATCGCCATCATCATGGACGGCAACGGACGTTGGGCGCGCCGCCGCCATATGCCGCGCATTGCCGGGCATCGCGCCGGCGTTACCGCTGTGCGCTCCACCGTCGAAACCGCCGCGCGCATTCATATTCCCGCACTCACGCTCTACGCCTTCTCGGAAGAAAACTGGAAGAAGCGTCCGAAAAGCGAAGTCGAGTTCCTGATGCGGCTACTGAGCCGCTACCTCAAGCTCGAAGTCCCCACGCTGAATAAAAACAACATTCGGTTGGAGTACATCGGGCGGCAGCAGGAACTGCCCGAACCAGTGCAGGAGCGCATGGAAGCTGCCCGGTGCGCGACCGAAAAAAACACCGGCATGGTGCTGACTCTGGCGCTCAACTACAGCGCGCGCAGTGAACTCGTCGATGCCTTCCGCTCTCTCGCTCAGGCTGCGGCCCGCAACGGTGGACTTGACCACCTGATGAATGTCGACGAAGACGCGGTCAGCCGCCATCTTTACACGAAGCATTTGCCCGATCCTGACCTGGTGGTGCGCACCAGCGGCGAAATGCGGTTGAGTAACTTCCTGTTGTGGCAGCTGGCCTACGCCGAGATTTACGTGACGCCTACGCTGTGGCCCGACTTCCGCGGACATCACCTGCTCGAAGGAATCGCCGAATACCAGAAACGCGAACGCCGCTACGGCGGGCTGAACGAAGAGCACTCAAATCATCACGGAGCGAAGGCCGCGCAGGGATAAAGGTCGTCTCACCACAGAGACACAGGGTCACAGAGAGATTTTGTAATCGGGTAATTTTGTAATTTGACAAATTGAAGCCCGAGAACGTCGACCGCGGTTTCGAATTCACAAGTTATCAGCGTGATTAGATCCCCCTCTGTGCCTCCCTGTGTCCTCTGTGGTTAAGAATTGGTTTAAGAATTTCGAATTCTCGCACCAGGAGTGGCGCGTTTTGATCAAGCGAATCGTCACGGCAGTGGTCCTCATCCCCATTGTCCTGCTGCTGGTGCTGCGCGCGCCGGTGGCTGTCGTCGCCGTGGTAACCGGCGCCGTGGCCCTGCTTACCATCCATGAGTTCCTCAAGCTGGTCGAAGCCTACGGCGTCCAGCCATTGCGCAAGCCCACCTACGGCGCGGTGCTTCTGTTTTTCCTCTTGCTCGTCGTCAATGCCGGGCAGGGGAAACCTCTGCTCTCGACCGAGATTTTCGGAGTCGCAGCCGCCTTCGCGGCTACCATCGTCACTTTCGTATTTCTGACCATCGCGATGCGCCGCGAGGATCTGGCCACGGGCTATCCCGCCGCAGCCGCGTCGGTTTTCGCCTTCACCTATATCGCGCTCCCGCTTGCCATGCTGGTGCAGCTCCGTCAGCAATGGGCGGGCGCATTTCTCATCCTCTACCTGCTGCTCGTCGTGTGGTCCGGAGACATCTTCGCCTACTTCGTCGGCAAGTCGATGGGCCGTCATCTAATGGCGCCGCGCATCAGCCCGAAGAAAACCTGGGAAGGTGCGGCTGCGTCTCTGATCGCCAGCCTCATCATCGGCGGATCGCTCTTCTATTACGCGTCCGAGGTGAGCACCGCATTTCTGCAGTGGGGACTGATCCAGCGCCGCGACGGTATGTTCGGCCTCGAGCGCCCGGCCCTACTCCCGATCTTGCTCCTCACCGCTGCACTCAACATCGCTGCGCAGCTCGGCGATCTGGTGGAGTCGCTGATTAAGCGCGGAGCCGGCGTGAAGGACTCCGGCGCCATCCTCCCCGGCCACGGCGGCATGCTCGATCGCATCGATGCCCTGCTGTTCGCCGCTCCGGTACTGTGGGTCTGGGCGGCCTGGCGAGTCACCCAGTAAGCCTTGCGAAACCTTTCACCACAGAGGGCACAGAGCCACAGAGGAAAACATGTTAAGTCTCTCTACACGCCTATGCCTTCGTTATTCGCACGTGAGTTTTCGTCTGTGTTCTACTCTTAAAAGCTTTTTCCTCCAGTGGTCGCCCTTTAGGACTTGTCGCTCTTTAAAAATCTGTCATCTTGAGCGAAGTGAGACGCCAGCCGAACGCAGTCGAAAGACCCCGCGTCAGCCGAGGACGGCGAGACAGTCGAAAAGGCATTTTCACCACAGAGGCACAGAGATCACAGAGGAACGCTACGGCTTTCTCCACGTTTCTCCGCCAGGTCTGCCGACCAGGCTGGTTAATCCCGAATCACTCCATTCCCGCCTTTCTCCGTGTTGGAGCCTGCCCTGAGCGAAGCCGAAGGGTGACTCCGTGGTGAAGGTCTTGGTCTGTTTAGAGGTGTCATCTTGAGCGAAGTGACGCGCCAGCCGAACGCAGTCGAAAGACCCCGTGTCAGCCCGCAGTACCATGCAGTCAAAAGCATTTTCACCACAGCCCCACAGGACCAACTTCGAGGACAATTACCCCATTACAAAATTACAAATTCCCCGGTGTCCCGTGTGATTCTGTGGTGAATTCACCTTTATTCGCACAACTTGCTGCAAGAGCTGCAAGAATAGAGATTCCGTGGTTTGAAACGAACGTGGGGGATCATGGCACCATCGGGTAGCTGGCACCGAAATCGTCACCCGCGTAAGATAAAGATTCCCATGCGACGCATCGCCATACTGGGTTCGACCGGCTCCATCGGCCGGAGCACTCTCAGCGTGGCCGCGTCCTACCCCGATCGCTTCCAGATTCTTGCCTTGGCTGCCGGTTCCAACCTCGAGGCCGCCTTCGAGCAGGCACTGCGCTGGAAGCCTCGAGTTCTTTCGATAGCCGATGAAGCCGACGCCGATTCCCTGCGCAGCCAACTCGAAGCTCGCGGTCTGGCGGAAATCGAAGTAGTCCACGGAGCCGCCGGCACGGTCCGCGTCTCCACGCATCCCGAAGTCGACTTCGTGGTAAGCGCGATCGTGGGCGTAGCTGGACTCGAAGCGACTTACGAAGCAGTGAGGGCGGGCAAGGCCATTGGCCTCGCCAACAAGGAATGCCTGGTAGCAGCTGGCGAGCTCATTACCGCCGAGGCGCGCAAGCAGGGCAAGCCTCTTTTGCCCATCGACAGCGAACACAACGCCGTTCACCAATGCCTGCGGGGCGGCCGCATGGAGGAAGTCGAGCGCATCTGGCTGACGGCCTCAGGCGGTCCATTCCTGAAGACGCCGAAATCCGAATTTCCCTCGATTACCGTACAACAGGCGTTGAACCATCCTACCTGGAAGATGGGGAAGCGGATCACGATCGATTCCGCCACCTTGATGAATAAAGGTTTCGAAGTGATCGAAGCGTGCCGGCTCTTCCATGTACCACCGAGTCGGGTGGAAGTCATTGTGCATCCGCAGTCTACGATCCATTCCATGGTCGAGTTTATCGATGGCAGCATACTTGCTCAGTTTTCCGTGACCGACATGCGGCTGCCGATTCTTTACGCGCTGACCTACCCGGAACGGATCCAATCGGACCTCCGGTTTCCGGTCATGGACTTACGGCAGCTGGACTTTCAACCGCCAGATATGCGGAAATTCAGATGTTTAGGGTTGGCCTACGAGGCGGCTGCCGAGGGCGGCAGCAAAACGGTTGCCTTGAATGCCGCCGACGAAGTTGCCGTTGCCGCATTTCTGGATGGCGAGATCGGTTTCGATGAGATTCCCAGACTCATTGAGGACGTGCTTTCTGCAACAAAAACTGGGAAAATGGAATCTATTAAGCAGGTGCTTGCGACAGACTTGGAAGCGCGCCGCGCGACTAGAGAGCGCGTAGATCAGATCCATCGCGGCACTTCCCCCATGCCGCGCACGACTTCAGTTTCCTGTCCAGGGGAGTAATCAATATCTTATGGCGCATTTCCTGATCACTGCCGTAACCATGGCCATCGTGTTGGGTGTGATGATCCTCATTCACGAATGGGGACACTACGCGGCCGCCAAGCTGTTCAAGGTCCGGGTCGAAGTGTTCTCCATCGGCTTCGGCAAGCGGCTTTTCGGGTTCCGCAAGGGAGACACCGACTACCGCCTCAGCGCCATACCTCTGGGCGGCTACGTCAAGATGTCGGGCGAGAACCCGATGGACGACCATAACACCGACGATCCTGGCGAGTTCTTGAATCACCCGCGCTGGCAGCGCTTCATCATTGCCGTTGCCGGCCCGTTCATGAACGTCGTGCTCGCCGTTGGACTTTTGACCGTCGTCTACATGGTGCACTACGAGTATCCCGCGTTCGTCGACCAGCCGGGCGTGATTGCCTATGTGAAGCCAGGCTCCGCCGCGGCACAGGCCGGGATGCTTGCCGGTGACCGCATCGTGCAGATCGCAGGCATCGAAAATCCGACCTGGGAACAGATCGGGCTCAAGGTGATGTTGAGCCCCAACGAAGCACTGCCGGTCACGATCAACCGTGGTGGCCAGATTCTCGAAAAATCCATCGTTCCCAAATCCATTACCAGCTCCGAAGTTGGCTCTGCGGGATGGAGCCCGGAACAATCGATCGTCGTCGCCGACGTCGATCCCGGAATGCCCGCCGCAAAAGCCGGCCTGAAAGAAGGCGACGAAATCGTTGCCGTCGATGGCAAACCGGTCCGCGTGATCGATGCGCTCATCGACAATCTGCAGGAAACCAAAGACCAGGTAGTCGACGTCGACGTTGTACGCAACGGCCAACGCCTGACCTTCAAATTGCAACCCGTACTCGCCGACGCCGAGGACAAAACCAAGCGCTACCGCGTGGGCTTCGAAAGCACCGCCCGCATGAAAGTCGGCCAGCTTCCTCTGCTCCCCGCCTTCCAGCGCTCGCTCGACGACAACAAACGCTATTCGCTGGTCCTACTGGAACTCATTCAGAAGATGGTCCAGCGCAAAGTTTCGATGCGGCAAGTCGAAGGCCCCATCGGCATCGGCAGCGCCATCGGCCATGCAGTAACAGAGAAAGGCTGGACGCCGTTGCTCGGCCTGACCGCGGGCATCAGCCTGAACCTCGGCATCTTCAATCTGCTGCCGATTCCGATTCTGGACGGCGGTGTGATCCTGCTCCTGCTGATCGAAGGCCTCATGCGCCGCGACATCAGCCTGCAGATCAAGGAGCGCATCTACCAGGCGGCCTTCGTCTTCCTGGTGCTCTTCGCAGTGACCGTGATCTACAACGACATCGTGAAGCGCTTGCCGCTGGGTAGCTGAGAATTTAAGAGCTTTAACCACAGAGGACACAGAGGGGCACAGAAAAACGAAAGAATTCCTCCATGGATCTCTGTGTCCCCTGTGGTTTATGCCGTTGGTTTAGCCTTTGCCTTCCGTTCTTGCAAAGTTGGTCTCTAACGTCCTTCTAAGACTTGTCATCTTGAGCGGAGTGAGGCGCCAGCCGAACGCAGTGAAGCGCTTGCCGTTGGGCAGCTGAGGAAGGCAAAAGCGATAACCACAGAGGACACCAAGGAACACAAAGGAAACCAAGTTCTTCCTTCGTGAAACTTCGTGTCCTTCGTGGTTTATGCGTATTCGCTTTTGGCTCTTGTTTTAGAGCTGTCATCTTGAGCGGAGTGAGGCGCAGCCGAACGCAGTCGAAAGACCCCGCGTCAGCCAAGGACGGCACCGACAGTCGAAAAGGCATTTTCACCCCAGACACAAAGATCACGGAGGAAAGCGACAGCTTCCTCCACGTTTTCTTTTTCGCCAGGTCTGCCGACCAAGCTGGTTAATCCCCAATCGCCTTCCCCGGTTCTCTCCGTGTCGGAGCGCCCTGAGCGAAGCCGAAGGGGTGACTCCGTGGTGAAGGTCTTTGGCCTGAATTCGCATGCTAAAATAAAGATTCCATGGCTCAAATTACTCGTAGAAAGACAGTTACAGCGACCATCGGTGGCGTCCGCGTGGGCAGCGATGCACCGGTTGTGGTGCAGTCCATGACCAACACCGACACGGCCGACATCCCTTCGACCGTCAAGCAGGTCGCCGCGCTGGCCCGCGCCGGCTCCGAACTGGTCCGCGTCACCGTCAACAACGAAGACGCCGCAGCCGCGGTCGCTCCGATCGTCGACGAACTTGACAAGCAAGGCATTCGCGTCCCCATCATCGGCGACTTCCACTACAACGGCCACCTTCTGCTCACCAAATACCCCGAGTGCGCCCGCGCGCTCGCCAAGTACCGCATCAACCCCGGCAACGTCAGCGTGGGCCGCAAGAACGACGACAACTTTCGCACCATGATCGAAGTCGCCGTCAAGAACCAGAAGCCGGTCCGCATCGGCGTGAACTGGGGC
>Ga0210397_10002316_pt1 | contig 12042 bp, 10 predicted proteins | sample IncBWH2OmetaG_FD_160126 | JGI IMG/M metagenome (GOLD analysis project Ga0210397, IMG submission 160126) | Forest soil microbial communities from Barre Woods Harvard Forest LTER site, Petersham, Massachusetts, United States - Inc-BW-H-2-O ...
TTAAATAGCCCCAAAAGAATTAATCTAAGCCCTGTGACACAGAAAGTATAATTGAAAATTTTATTTGATTCGAATTGATTTAACAAATGGCTCGATTTTTCAATTGGCCCAGCGAGTAGCTGAGGAAAAAAAGATGTAAATGCAAAAAATGACAATATGTTTTTCGCTGGTGAAGTTTCCCGCTTATAAAGGTCTATTGTATAGCTTAAAGCTTGTAATGTATAAAACGAAATACCAACTGGTAAAATAATACTAAGCATAGTGGTATTTATGTTTATTGAAAAATAAGATAAGCAAGCATGAAATGAATCAATGAAAAAATTGAAATATTTGAAAAATATAAGAGAGCTTAAATTTGATATAATTGATATGCCAACAAGTATTTTTCTATGTGCTGATTTTTCAGTTTTACTGAGTAAAACTCCAACTGTGAAATCAATACTAGATGTGGTAATAATTAAAATTAAAAATCGCCAATCCCATAATCCATAGAATAAATAACTGGCGGTGATTAATAAAGTATTTCTGTATGTGATGGACGTTTTTTTATTTATGAGCCAATAAATCGGAAAGAATAAAATGAAAAAACATAAAAAAGCTGGAGAATTAAATATCATAAACTATGAAAACGCTATTGAATATTATTGGGATCAATGATTATTTAGAATTGTTCGGTTTGTTAGTTATTTCGTTTCTTTAATTCTGTTTTATGTTCCATATAGTCACAATAAGCATGCACACTTAAAAAAGCAAATAAAAACAATGGTATATTTTTCATATTGAAAGGATAAAGTGAAAGTCTATTTTATTATGTGAATGATTTATTTAGGCAGTAAATTTTATAACGCTTTTGAATAATCTGATTCGCACCGGTTTTTTATTATTTCTAAAATATTCTTTTGAATATCGCTCATAATTATTTTGCTCCATAAACCACTATAAAAATTAAAATGTGTAGACAACTTGAACCTGGATGTTAGGTGTAGCAAAATCTCGTTGTTACTGATCTTTTCTATTTCATACTTTCCTTCAAGAACATCAAAATACTTTCCGCCCACAAGTACATGCTCATCTAATGCTTTTGGCGGAATTGAATTTGGATCAGCTTGAATATTAAATGCAAGAACTCTATCAGGAATAACTTCAGTTACAGTTTCAGTGAAAAATAATCCTCTGTCAAAAATAGCTTTTCTAATTCCTCCAATAGCTATGGTATCAAGCTCTGCTTCTATAGGTCTGGGGAATCCCATAAACTGAAACAAGGAGTTGTTATTTTCTTTATTTGTTATTTCTGTTACGCGTGTTATATGTTTCCATACATTTTTATCTGATGCATGTATTACAATGGATGTATGTTCTGTAAATATTTTTTCGCTTAAACCCAAACGGTTTTCTATCGGGGCAATCAGAAATGGAAGCAACATGCATAAAGAAATATACATGTTGTTTTTATTTCTGTGAAATACTCTAACTCCAATATATCCACCGATTAAAGCCATGAAGGCAAAGATCGGTAGAGCCATCAGTGCACAAATGATGCCTTCCTTACCAAATAGTACTGAAGTGACAATTAAACCTATTACAGAAAATAATGGCATTGTCAATACAAGAATCTTTCTTGAGCTTGTTATTGTGTCATTATAGTGTGCTGTTATTAATCCTATTACAAATGGTACAAGAAAGAGAAAGGAAATGGTCATAAGGCCAAATGTCGGTATAATAGCATTTTCTGTTAATTCTAATTCGAAAATAGACCGGGCAATTAAGCCATACGCTATACCGTAAAATATTCCTTTCCAATTTTTCATTGATTATCCTAAACTATGCATTTAAATTTATTAACTTTTTAATTCAGATAACTTAGCTCATGCGTTTCTTGAATTCTGTTACATGTGCCAGATGGTGATTGCTATGCCAGGCATAAAAACCAAGATACTCGTCGAGTGTGAAAGGTTCGTTATGTTCAGGGTGTATGAATGTTCTTTTAAATTCTGTATCGGTCAGCGAGTCCAGTATGGCTGTCCATCGAGTATGCAATCCATCTAAGATATGCAAGCTAAATTCAATAGACATTTTACTGTCTACTAATTCAGCCCAACGATCTTCTTGATATGGTTTAATAACAGGCTTGTCTTCGGTTAATGCTAATTTGAAACGTATAAAACTATTCATGTGGCTATCGGCACAGTGATGTATTACCTGGCGTATTGTCCATCCGTTTGGTCGGTACGTCATATTTAGCTGTTCCTGTGTCATTGAATCGGTTGCTTCTCGAAGACGTTGCGGAAATAAATGAATGTCTGAAATGAAAGATGCAATCTGTTCTTTTGATGGTGAAACTGCTTTCTTGTATTGACCGATAGGGAACTTTAGGGTAGTTAATTCTGATTCTGTCATGGCTGAAAAAGTTTTTGAAAAAGTGTAAAGTTAATTAAGGTAAAGTGTAATCGCTACTTAATTTGATATTTGACCAAACGTAAAATTATTGCAAGTTTATAAATTAAGTTATAAGAATTCAGCTCTTTAATTTATTACTTACTCTTATAACATAAATGACTGCCGATAATCCTGTTCATCGTGCATAATCTTATAAATCGTGTTCTATTCCGCCTCGATCAGCTGCTTGTAATCTTCAATAGCACTATATATACCGTAGGCCGTATGCATTTTTCCTTTCTCTGAATTCAAATATGTTTCCTCATCTTTGTGCGTTAAAAAACCTGTTTCAATCAGTACTGCCGGCATCGTTGTTTTCCATAAGACTAAAAAACCAGCTTGTTTTACACCTCTGCTGTAACGTTGATTGTACGATTTGAATTCTTCTTCAATCTTTTCAGCCAGCATCATACTATTACTTAAGTTGGCACTTTGATAGAGAGAGAACATAATATAAGATTCTGGTTTGTTTGGATCAAAGCCATCGTAATTTGTTTTCTGATTAGCTTCCATTAAAATAGAGGAGTTCTCTCGTTGTGCAACCTGCATGTTTGATTCAGACTTGTGTAATCCCATGCAATAGGTTTCTGTGCCAGCAAATTGTTCGGGACCCGCATTAACATGTATTGATATAAATAAATCAGCGTCTATTTTATTCGCAATAGCTGCCCGATCATGAAGCTCGACAAAATTATCATCTTTGCGGGTATATACCACTTCAATATCCGGCAGGTTATTTTTAAGTAATTCGCCAAGCTGAAGGGCAATCTGTAACGTAATATCTTTTTCTTTTGAATATTTTCCGTTGCAACCGGGGTCTTTACCACCGTGACCAGCATCAATAACAATCCTCTTTAGTGTTACAGATTTTGTATTTTTAATATCAAATGATAAAAAAAACAAACTGATCAACAGAAAGAAACAAACGAATTTCGAAAGCATGCTTATTTTTTTGTTGCTTCTAGTAATGCAGCTTTTGTAAATGTATCGGATGTGAAATCACCCATAATGTTTCCTTCGTTAAGTACTACAACTCTTGGGGGGGCCGGAGCCTTGTCAAGCAAACGGAAGAATTTTCCGGCATCAATAAAGGCATGCGGAAATGCACAACCGGCATATCTAAAGAATGCAGGCCCTTGCGCTTCATCACCCCAAAACAATATATAAACAGGAGGAAGATGCGATTGTTTATTCATTTCACATAATTCTTTTGCTGTATTCATACAGTGGTCGCAATCAACATTGAATAAGCAAACAATATTTTTTCCCGCATCTAAATTAGTCGTAATGCCATCGTTGAATGTTGTGTAAGGAGCAAATACTGAAGTCTTCCTTTGAATTGTTGGAACAGTAATTTGTTCAACCATTGGATCAGGTACTTTTTCTTCGGTTGTTTTAGAATCATTTTTTTTCGTCTTGGATGAAACCTTTGTTGTAGCGGCAGTAGTTTTTGTAACGCTGGTTGTATCAATTGGAATAACAGGAGTAATAATTGTTGTGACAGGTGTTTGACTTATAGATGCAGATGTGTCGCAACCACATTCAGGCTTGTAAAACCAAAAGATAGCTCCAAAACAAATCAAGAGAATGGCAATCGGGTATCTGTGTTTATTTGTTTTTTTAGGATCAACGTTACCAAATATATATGCAAGAATGAGTAGCGTAATACCGTTTTTGATTAATGCCTGTAAAGGAGTCATTGGAATTGTATCACCCATGCATCCGCAATTGCCAGCATTTCCCAGTGTAATTATTTGATAGCTTAAATGAATGCAGAAGGCGAGTAGCATAAGAGCTGTTGCCGGGAGTATGAATTTTTTGAAATAATGATTTTGTAAAAAAGCTATACCAAGAAAAAATTCAAAAGCTATTATACAGCGGGCAAGAATTGGTGCGAAGCATTCGTTTGTTATATTTTGAACGACTAATAAATGTTCGAAAGCATACACACTTGGGTGTAATTTTGTGTAAGCTGAAAAAATAAATAATACTGAAACTACAAAACGTAAAATCCAAATAAGGGGTTGATTACTATTTCTCATATTAAGTTACCGTAAATCAATTAGCAGATCATTTGTAATAAAATTATTGAACATTCAGTGGCTGACCTGAATAGATGTCTAATATCGCATTTTTAAAGATGAAATCATATTTTGCCTGTACCAAATTCGATTGTGCCTGAGTAAGTGTAGTTTTAATCTGATTAAATTCAACAGATGTAATTACGCCGCTGTCGAATCTTCTTTCAGCATTGCGATAAGACTCCTGTGTCGCGTTGTATGATTCAGTAAGTGCAGATAATTTAGATTGGCTTCCGCTTGCCTGATAAAATGCCGTATAAATGGTGCGTTGCAAGCCGATTTTAGCAACGTTATAATCCAGGTCTGCCTGGGTCATGGCAATTTCATTGTTGTGTACAGCAGTTCTTACCTGAAAGCCAGTAAGAATCGGTATGGTTAATGAAACACCTATAATTTTACTGTAATTGTCTTTAAGTTGTAAACGGAAATCTTTGTCTGTATATATTGTTGTATAGGTGCTTGTATATACAAGATCGCCGGTAGCAGTTTGACCGATTACTTTATTGCCAGCAAACTGTTGCCCCACAGCGGTTTTTCCCGAAGTTGAGTATAAGGTATTTAATGACCCATTTAAAGTAATTCTAGGGTAATATCTTCCTTTAGAAGAATAATATGCATAGGTAGCACTCTGCTTTTTATATTCTAAACTTTTTAATTCCGGAATTTGATCAATAACAATTTTCATTACTTGATCCGGGTTTGAATAAGTCAGCTGGCTTTGGTTAAGATTGTCGGGTTTGGCTGCCCGTATAGACATAGGATCGGGCAATTCAAGCAATAAGCCTAAATTCAAGTACGATAAGTTCCTGTCATTTTTAGCCTGTATTGCTGTAGCTTCTTCTGTTTTCCATTGCGCATAAACATCAAGAGCGGCACTTGTTGTTACCACCCCTGATTCTTTTAATTTATTTGTCCGCTCATAGACCTCTTTTGTAGTTTGTGCCTGAATGGTAGCATTTGCAAATATTTCTTCATTCATTAAAATAGTAAGATAGGCTTGAATGATAGAAATACTAAGGTCCAACCTGTACTGATCAATGTCCTGTTGGGCCGATAGCATATTGTTTTTACTTTGCTTTAAAGAGTTTTGCAGCATAAATCCATTGAACAATACTAAACTTCCGCTTAAACTCAGGTTGTTTGAACGCACTTGTTGGTTTACATAGATGTTGGTAAAGGGGTCAATACTTCTACCAAAGTTATAGTTTTGTGATATAGAACCGTTGATGGTCGGGAGCATGGCACCTTTTGCCTGCAATACACTTTGCTCGGTTGTTAAGTGTGCGTATTTAACTTTCTGAAATGGAGAACTATGTGTTTCTGCATATTCCAGGCATTGCTGCAATGTCCATGTTTGCTGGGCATACATAGATGTTAATGTCAAGAAGAATAATAGCAGCAGGAAAGTAATTTTCTTCATAAGAAGATAGTTTTTTGTGTAAAAGTAACGTTTTTGATTAGATGAATCTTCATTTGAAACAAATCAGAAGAAATTTAGTTTCTTTTATTGATAATTTAAACTATCTCAGCTAGTTTGTCATTACATTTGAGTACGGTTATTACAGATGATTACATTAAAAGATATAAATAAATCATACGTTACAGGCAGCAATACCATGCAGGTACTTAAGGGTATTGATTTAACGATAAATGAAGGGGAATTCGTATCTATAATGGGGTCTTCGGGTTCGGGAAAGTCAACTTTATTAAATATTCTGGGTATTCTCGATGATTATGATAAAGGAGAGTATTGGCTGAATGGTACGTTGATTAAGAACCTTTCTGAGACAAAGGCCGCATATTATAGAAATAAATTTTTAGGCTTTGTTTTTCAATCATTTAATTTACTGGCATTTAAAAATGCGGCTGAAAATGTAGCGTTGCCCTTGTATTATCAGGGTGTTGGTCGTAAGGAACGTTTGAAAATTGCCATGGATTATTTGGATCGGGTGGGCTTGAGAGATTGGGCCGAACACATGCCCAATCAACTTTCCGGAGGGCAAAAACAGCGTGTTGCCATTGCCCGTGCACTGGTTTCAAAGCCTAAAGTGATCCTTGCGGATGAACCGACAGGTGCCCTGGATACAAAAACTTCCTATGATGTAATGAGTATGCTGAAAGAAATAAATGATTCGGGTATTACCGTTGTGATTGTTACACACGAACATGATATTGCAGAGATGACTCAGCGCATCATAAAATTAAAAGACGGATTAATAGAGTAGGGGTGTATCGTATACGCCCGTCGTATTGTATACGATACGCCCGTCATATTGCATACGTCCGTCAGTAATGTCCATTATACAGAGGTATCAGACATGCCTTTATGAAATGAAATGAATAGAGCTAATGCAATATAATTTACCCGACCATACAAAATATCGTGTATATGTTTGATTTAGATAAATGGCAGGAAATATTTAATACAATTAAAAAGCATCCGCTTCGGACATTGCTTACGGCTTTCGGGGTTTTCTGGGGTATTTTCATGTTAGTATTATTATTGGCTGCCGGTAAAGGGTTAGAGAATGGTGTGAATCAAAACTTCAGCAATATGGCTAAGAATACTATGTGGGTATGGAGTGGCAAGACGATTATTCCATATAAAGGTATGAAGCCTGGCAGAAGGGTTCATTTGAAAAATGACGACTATGAATATTTAAAAAATGAAGTCCCTGAACTTTTGTATGTAGCACCCAGTGTAAATTTGAACGGAGAGTATACGATTGTTTATAAGAATATAACGGGAACATTTCGGGTTGAAGGAACAGTGCCTGAAATTAATAATGTTCGTCCTATGACCTTTCCTGATGGGCGGTTTTTGAATCAGTTTGATATAGATGAAAAACGAAAAGTTGCAGTGGTAGGCAGTAGAGTGCGTGAACTTCTTTTTGGTGAGGAGAATCCGATCGGAAAATATTTTCAGATCAGAGGGGTGTATTTTGAAGTAGTAGGAAGTTATGAAGTTGAAAACGTAGGAAGTAGTGGAAGAGACGATTCAGAAAAAATATTTATTCCATTATCGACTTTGCAGAATACATTTAATCAAGATTATATTACCAGCTTTGCTATTACTCCCAAAGAAGGATATGACCCATTGGAAGTAGAGAAAAAAGTAAAGACCTATCTTGCCGCAAAATATCTCATATCACCGCAGGATAAAAACGCTATAGGCGGCTGGAATTCGGGTAAAGAGACAAAAAAAATTACCGGCTTATTTATTGGGGTAAATATATTTATCTGGGGTGTTGGTATTATGACCATTATAGCGGGTATTGTTGGTGTAAGTAATATCATGCTTATCATAGTAAAAGAGCGCACAAAAGAAATAGGAATACGAAAGGCGTTGGGTGCGACACCAGTTTCAATTATTACTCTTATTATACAAGAGTCGATTTTTATTACTGCTCTGGCAGGATATTTTGGATTGTTGGCAGGCGTACTGTTAGTAGAATTCTTTAAAGATATGATGAAGGGTATGGATACGAAGAATTCTTATTTTTCCAACCCCGATATTGATTTTAACGTTGCTATTATTGCAACATTGATATTAGTTGTTTCAGGAGCACTAGCCGGATTGATCCCTGCGATCAAAGCCGCAAACATAAACCCTATTGAAGCCTTACGGGCAGATTAATAGTATGATTAAAAAGATTATTACCTATTTATTTATAATCGCATTAGCTGCGGTTTTTGTCTGGACCTTTTGGTTTCTATATCAAAACTCACAGAAGAAGCCTGTAGTCTTCGATACCGATACCCTGTTTTATAGCAACATTGTGCAGAAGACGGTTTCGGCAGGTTCTATTCAACCTCGAAAAGAAGTCGCGATTAAGTCTCAGGTCTCCGGTATTGTAGATCAATTATATGTTGAAGCCGGAGCATATATTGAGAAGGGATCATTGATTGCACGTATTCGTATTGTACCCAATATGGTTAATCTGAATAATGCAGAGACCAATGTAACTAAAGCACAACTTGAATTAGAACAATCTGAAAAAGAATATAAGCGCTATAAAAAACTGTATGATGAACAGTTGATTCCGGAAACAGATTACAATCGTTATTTATTGGATTATAATGAAGCAAAAGAAAATTTACGAGCCGCAGTTAATAATTATGATATCGTAAAAGAAGGCGCTACCAAGCAGGCCGGAAATGCGACTAATTTAGTACGTGCGACAGTTAGTGGTATGATACTCGAAATACCTGTTGAAGAAGGAGGTTTTGTGATTGAAGGAAATACCTTTAATGAAGGTACTACCATTGCACTCATTGCGAATATGAACGACATGATTTTTTTAGGGAAAGTAGACGAATCTGAAGTTGGTAAAATATATCCGGGAATGGATATAGATCTGCATATTGCAGCCATTGATAATAAGACATTTCCGGCAAAGCTTGAATTTATTTCTCCAAAAGGAATTGTAGAAGATGGAGCTATTAAATTTGAAATCAAAGCGGCGGTACATATTGATAAGAAGGTCTACATACGTTCAGGATATAGTGCTAACGCTGATTTGGTACTGGGGCGTAGAGATTCTGTATTATCTATAAAAGAATCATTGATTCAATTTAAAAAAGATTCCGTGTTTGTAGAGGTTGAAACAAAACCGCAGGAATTCAGAAAGCAATTGATTAAGACGGGTTTGTCAGATGGCATTAAAGTCGAGGTATTGTCAGGAGTGAAGCTGGGCGATAAGATTAAAGTGGTGGTTGAAAAGCCAAAAATATAAGTGCCAATATTAAAGATGCAAATAATTCATAACATGCAATATCTATTTATCCTCTGCCTTATTTTATTTTCTACTACTCCGGTTATAGAGTTTGGAACATACACCCATAATGAGAAAGGTTCAACACATACTCTTATCATTAATAAAGACTCCACATTTAGTTATATCAGGCCTGGTGTTGTTGATGGTATTATAACAGAAAAGGGGAAATGGGATATTGTAGGAGATGGACTTTTTTTAATAGATTCAGTATATCTGGTTCATTCAAAAAGTAAAACAACCGGACAGGTTATAAGCGGACAGAATTATGTTGTTATTAAAGTAGTAGACGAAAATAATCTTCCTTTATCAGGAATGAATGTTGCTTTAAATGAAGATAACTTATATAAACAGACGGATAATGAAGGTGTGGTCATATTTGGATATGGAGAGTTGAAATACGATAGGCCAAATCAACCGGCTAACACAGTTGAGGTTGTTGAGTTGAAAACAAAATTATGGAGTGTAAAAACAATAATGAGCAATCATTTCGATAACGAAATCACTATTGTGCATGATTTACATCCTAAGGAAACAGTGCAGCCACGAATAAGAAAAATAGAAATACGAAAAAATAGTAATAGTCTGCTTTTTTATAATCCTACGGGGCTTGATGAAAGTCAGATGTTTGAATTCAGAAAGATTAGGTAATAATTTTCATTTTCTTAGTTTATTATAGTTTTCAAGAGAGTACATAGTTTTGCCGATTTTTATTTGTGGATTTGCTATAAATATTTAAAAAAATAAAATATTTGATTCGTAATTTTTGATAATCACTCTGAACCTTTTTACTGCTAAATCAGCCTCGTGTTCCAAAAATCTTATCTTTTACTATAAATATGTTGCAACTTGTATTATAAAATGGAATTAACATTAGTTAAGATTAATATTTTTGTCAGAAAAAACTTTCATCTACCATGAAAGTTTGTTAGATTAGAATAAAGAACTGCCGTTTTTTTTTATTTATACTGCCAATTAAATAAAACTATATTGAACAATCTAAAAGACATAGGTCAGAGACTGAAGCTATTTCTTGAAACTGAAAAAATCAGACCTAATAGCCTTGCTAAAGGGATGAATGTTTCAAGAACTCAGGTTTACCGTATTATAAATGGTTATAAATATGGTACAGATAAATTTTTACTTATTATAGAGGCCCTTCCTAAATTAAATGTCCGCTGGCTAATGTCAGGGGAAGGCTATATGTACAGTAAACATGTAGCGATTTCTCATGTTCCTACTGCAGAAGATAAAATAGCTTTGGCTTTGACATTGCAAATTCAGGATTTACAAAGACATCTTAAGTATTTGGATGAAACTGTAGAGGCCTATGAAAAGTATACGACAGCACAAACGGTATACACGGAGAATTTAACCGAAGTGATAAGTTGCTACAAAAAGGAAGAAGTAGTGACTCAGGTTCAGGAAGTATGAGTCACTAATTTTCAATCGGAGAATTATTCTTCCTGAAATTAATTATATTTTTTTGTGCATTAGCGGACTCATACGGAGTATCGTTAAGTAGTCTCAAATTAAATTTTTCTAATAAAATGCAGTTGTAATACTTACACTGCTATTTCTTCCTTGATCATCGCTGCAGGAAATTTTACTTACCCCTTCTTTAGGCATGAAAAATACTTCTTCTTTGGGTGCGGCTTCTTTATAGAATTTCCCATTTACATACCAATATACTTTTAATACATCAGATGGTACAATACATTTTAATTGTATCTCCGTAGGTACGGCACGTTCAATCAGATATTCTTTATTGTGTATGGGCATTATAATTTTAGGATTGTGATCTTGCATAACACGTATGCACATAGGATTATGTGTCGGAGGCTTTTCATAAGGTATGTGCTGTGAGTCATAGAAGTCGGCTAGACCAACAGAAAGATTGAGATAGCTTTGGGTGATATAGCCGCCGTCGGGCGCACAAGATGTGCAGTAGCTGTATTTCTTGTTTGCAGCAATTACATATTCTTTCATGTGCTGGCATTTTTGATTGGTAGATATTCCGGGAATATACTGATCAATCATACTTTCTGTACAAAGCTCACCCATTGGCAATCCGCTATATGTACAAACGGTACGCAACTCTAAGCCTTTAGGTTTAAAAAACCAGTGTTGCAGGGAATTATAATCAAGTGTATTGAATAATTCGAATAATAATGGTGTAGCGATATCTGCACCGGTTAATTCATGTATACCTGTTGCATCAAAATTTCCTACCCACACACCAATGGTATATTTTTGATTGTAACCTACACACCAGGCATCTTTTCGGCCAAATGATGTTCCGGTCTTCCATGCTATGTGTGGAATATGAAAACTGCTTTGCATGTTGTTCGGTAAATCCGGGCGGGTAATTTGCGTAAGAATTTCCGATACCATAAAAGAAGATGCTTCAGATAAGATAGGTGCGGCAAGTACAGCAGAATCCTGTTGTAAAACCGGATAGTTATACAATATTCCTTTTTGTGAAAATATTGTATAAAGATGTGTCAGTTCTTCTAGTGTTACACCGCAACCACCAAGTGCTAATGAAAGTCCAAGATGCTTCTCGTCGCGCTTGATCTGGTTGAAGCCACTTTTTACCAATACTTTTGTAATCGCATGTGGTGTTAGTTGTTCAATTGTTTTTACTGCAGGAATATTTAAAGAAAATGCTAATGATTTTTCAACAGAAACAAGTCCGTTGAAATGCTCATCAAAATTGGTTGGTGCATATCCGTCAAAATTGGTTGGTA
>Ga0210397_10002318_pt1 | contig 12038 bp, 9 predicted proteins | sample IncBWH2OmetaG_FD_160126 | JGI IMG/M metagenome (GOLD analysis project Ga0210397, IMG submission 160126) | Forest soil microbial communities from Barre Woods Harvard Forest LTER site, Petersham, Massachusetts, United States - Inc-BW-H-2-O ...
AGGAAGTGGACGAGGTTGTAGGTGAAGCTGTCGTAGTTATCGATCAGGAGCAGCATCTCGCACGTGTCCCGCTGATTGGCTGGAAGCGCCGCCACATATCAGCTTTTTGCCTCCGCCTTTTCAAGGCAGATCCCGCGCTCGTCGAAGTAGCGCTGCACGGCGTCGGCCGCGCCCGATGTGTCGGCGAGGGCCACATACGTGTCCGGCCGCAGCAGATAGAGCGCGTCCCTGGCAAGGCCGGCTTCGCCATGCTGCGGTCGCCATTCAAAAATATGAAGCGGCACATCGTGTTCCCGACACCAGGCCGTCAACGTCGCGGGCGCGGTGCCATAGACATGGATCTGCCACGTCATCGCCACCAGCGGACGGTAGTTATCCGCTCCCTCGATGGCGACCCACGGCAGACGGTCGCCGCCCCGGACGTCGCCCGCTTCTCCTGCGCTCAGGGGGCCGTGGCGATAGTTCAGCATGACCTGCGACACCGTCCGAAACATCCACTCTCGCCACGGCTGGAATTTCGCCAAAGCCGGAATCACCACCGGCACAATCCGCATGCGGATGATGTCGGCCAGCCTCCCCTCGGCCGTCGCCAGCGTGAATACCCGATCCGTCGTCTTGACCAGCTTGCGCGCGAAGGCGATGCGCTCGACCTCGTAGCTGTCGAGCAATTTGTCCGGCGCGACGCCGGCAAGCACGGCCTTCAGCTTCCAGGCGAGATTGATCGCATCGCCTATGCCGGTGTTCATGCCCTGGCCGCCGGCAGGGCTATGGATATGCGCCGAGTCGCCCAGCAGGAAGGCACGGCCGTCGCGGAAATGCTCCGCCACGCGATGATGAACGTGATAGGTCGAGAACCAGTTTACCTTTTCGATCTTGACCTTGAGATTCTCGATAATGCGACCGCTGACATTTTCGAATTTGAGTGTATCGGCGTGATCGGCGCGCTCGTCGCGCACCGTCCCGATGAGACGGGCGCGCCCGCTGCCGGCAAGGGGAAACACAGCCAGAAAGTCGGCCTCGTCGAGATCGGCATGCAGTTCACCGTCGATCGCCGGGCCCGACGCCTCGACGTCCGCGACATAGAAAATCTGTCGATAGGTGGCACCCGGATAGTCGACGTCCATTGTCTGCCGCACGATAGAGCGCGCGCCGTCGCAGCCGGCGATGTAGGCAGCCGCGCACTCCTCAGGTCGGCCGTCGACGGCGCGCAGACGGGCGACGATGCGCTCACCTTCGTCGGCATAACCGAGAAGTTCCGTTTGCCGTTTGACCGAGACGCCCATCGCTTCCAGCCGCGCAATCAGCAGCCGCTCATGCTCGTCCTGCGGAAAGATTTGCAGGAATGGGTAAGCCGTCAGATCGGCGCCGACCTCCTCGAAGGAAATGCGCGCCCGCGGATCGCCTTTGACCCAAAAGCGCACGGCGGGAACCTTGTGGCCGCGGGCCCGCACGAAATCGGCGAGGTCGAGCTGGCGATAAAGTTCGAGGGTCCGCGCATGAACGGCGAGCGCGCGGGAGGTCGTGCCGGGCTCGGCGGTCTTGTCGATGATGCGTACTTTGACCCCGAGCTTGGTCAGCCAGAGCGCCAGGACCAGGCCGGTTGGCCCGGCGCCGACGATCAGGACATCGCAGCGGCTCATGCCTTCCTCCATCCTCGCACGCTTCATCGGGAATTGGCTCGCACTGTAGGTGAGGCTGCCGGCGCCGGCATTCAACAGAAGCGGGGAGCCACCCATCTACCCTGGCAGCGAATGCAGCCGGCGAGTGCCAACGCGGCGACCCCAAATCTTCACCAGAAATGCGATTGGAAAGGCGTGCATGGACGCGCCGGGAAGCCTACGTTGTGCTTCCACGAGGGGAGTTTCGGTGGATCATCCGCAGACGGGGAAGGAACCCGGGCTACTGGCACGTCAGGTGGAGGTGCTCGAGCTGATTGCGTGCGATTCGACCCTCGAGACGGTTCTCGAAAAAATCTGCCGGATGGCGGAGGAGTTCGTGCCGGGCAGCCTGGCCGGCGTGACCATCCTCGATCGTGCCGGACACACGTTCGAAGGCTGCGTGATGCCCTCGGCGCCGAGTTTCGCCGCGGCGATCGCCGGCATCGAGGTCGGCCCGCCGCATGCCGGGACCTGTGCCGCCGCCGTCTATCGCGGCACGCCGGTGAGCAGCACCGACGCGGCGGCGGACGAGCGCTTCGATCCCGTGTGGCGGCGGCTCAATGCCGATCACGGCGTGCGCTGCATCCAGTCGCGGCCGGTGACATCGGCGGACGGCCGCGCGTTGGGAAGCTTCTTCATCGCCTTCACGGCCGAGGCGCCCGCGCCGTGGCCCGAGGACATCGAGGCGGCCTGCGCACGGCTCGCCGGCTTCGCCCTGGAGCGCCATCGCAAGGAGGAGCGCAACCGCCTGATTGCCGGCGAGATGCAGCACCGGCTGAAGAACCTGTTCGCGTCGGTGCTGTCGATTGCCGCGCAGACGTCGCAAAGCGGGCAGGCTTCCGCGGAATTCATGAAGGCCTTCGAGGGTCGGGTGCTGGCGCTGGCCGCCGCGCACGATCTCCTGTCGCAGGATGAGGCCGCGGATCTGGCGGAACTCGTGCATCGCATCGTCGCTCCGTTCGCCGGCGCGGCCGATGCGATCGAGGTCGCCGGCAAGCCCTTCAAGGTGGCGCCATCCTCGGTGGTGCCGTTCAGCCTGGTGCTGCACGAGCTTGCGACCAACGCCGCGAAGTATGGCGCGCTTTCGGCCGCCCAGGGCAGGGCGCGGATCTCGTGGAAGTACTACCGCACGGAAAGCGGCGAACGGCGGTTCAAGTTCAAGTGGGAGGAGAGCGGCGGTCCCAGCGTCGCGCCGCCGCGGCGCAGCGGCTTCGGCACGATCCTGATGAAGCGGGCGTTCGCCGACGTCGATGCCCAGTCGCGGTTGACCCACGCGCCGGAAGGCCTGCGCTACAAGATCGACGCGCCGGTGAGCGGTCGATTGGGACGGCTTCACGAAGGCACGGCAGCCCCTCCCGACGTCGCAGCCGACTAGCGAAGCGATAGATTGCGTTTTCGTTGCACGACGAAGACGTAAAAGTTACATCGGTCGGACCCCTCTGCGCTGACGGCGCCGAAAGCCGGCTGAATGGTCGTCGAACCCCTGGTCGTCGCGCTGTTGCTGATGGCAGCGCTGATGCACGCGTCGTGGAACGCCATCCTGAAGTCCGATCAGTCGGACCGGATGGCGACCTTCGGCGTCATCATGACCACCGGCATGGTGATGGGGCTGGTCGCCGTGCCGTTCCTGCCGTGGATCGAGCCGGCGGCGTGGAAGTACCTCGCGGCCTCGGTCGCGATCCACGTCCTCTACTACACGTTCCTGCTCAAGGCCTATTCCTACGGCGACTTGAGCCACACCTATCCGATCGCCCGCGGGCTGGGACCGCTCCTGGTGGCGCTGGTGTCGGGTCGCTTCATCGGCGAGCATCTGCGGCCGCAGGACATCCTGGGTGTCCTGTTGCTGAGCTTCGGCCTGATCGCGCTCGCCATGCCGCTGCGCAACGTCGTGCCGCGGCCGGGCAGCCGGCATGGCCTGGCGACGCTGTTCGCCGTGCTGACGGGCTTCACGATCGCCGCCTACATCATCGCCGACGGGCTGGGCGTGCGCAGCGCCGGGCCGACGTTCCAGCACCGCCTGTCCTACATCGCCTGGCTCTGCGTCGTCGAAGGGCCGTGGCTGCTGGCGCTGGCGATCGTGTTGCGGCCCGGTACCGTGTGGAAGCATCTGCGGCGCACTTGGTGGCGCGGCGCGATCGGCGGCGTCATCGCCAATGTGGGTTACGGAATTGCGATCTACGCCTTGGTGCTGGGGCCGATGGCGCATGTCGCGGCGTTGCGTGAAACATCCGTGTTGTTCGGCGCCCTGATGGGCACGCTGCTGCTGGGCGAGCCGTTCGGCGCGCGCCGCGTGGCCGCGGCTGCGGTGATCGTCGTCGGCCTCGTGCTGATGAACGGCCCCCAGCTCATTTGATCGGCCGCACCTCGACGTCGAGCCGCGCCAGGCGCGCGAGCAGCCGGCGCCGGCCGGCGATCGGCCACCAGCCGTAGAGGAACACGTCGATCGGCCCCCACAAGGCCACCCAGCCGGCAATCAGGAACCCCTCGGCGAGAACGCGCGACACGGCGGATCCCCACGACGCCAGCAGCTCGCGAGCGCACAGGCAGATCACCAGGAAGCCGAGGCCGATCACCAGGCTGATGCGGCCGCGCCGCCATTCGGCGCGCAGGCGCCGATGCTCGACCCTCTCGCGCAAGGCGAAGTGGTTGCGGATCGATTGGGCGATTTGGTCGGCCTCCGGCCGTACCAGTTCGGAGTCGGGCAGCATGATCACCAGCCGCATCTCCCGGCCGCCGAGATCCTCGGCGGAGCCGACGATGTAGTCTTCCGCGGCCGCATCGAGTTCCTTTTCGTGGAAGGGCGCGGGATCGAGCGAATTGTAGAGTCGCGATATCTGGTCAAGGCGCAACTCGACTGCGACGGCTTCGACCTTGTCCGCGACGGGCTTCGCTGTCATGGCTTCGACTCGATTGTCGGCGATGAGACGAAGCCATGTCCACCCGCAACCTCGACAAGATGATGGCGCCACGGTCGGTCGTGGCGATCGGCGCCAGCGCGCGGCCCGGCTCGGTCGGTGCGGCGGTGACGCGCAACCTGCTGGCCGGCAGCTTCACGGGCGACATCCATCTGGTCAACATCAGGGGCGGCACGATCGAGGGCCGGCCGGTGCTGAAGAGCCTGGCCGAGTTGCGCGAACCCGCCGATCTGGCGGTCGTCATGACGCCGGCCGAGACGGTGCCGCGCCTGATCGTCGAGCTGGGCGAGCGCGGCACCAAGGTGGCCGTCGTCGTCACCGCGGGTGCCGGCGACGGCGCCACGGCGCGCGAGGACAACGCGCGCTGGCGCCGGCGCATCCTGCGCGCCGCGCGGCCGCATCTGCTCAGGGTCGTGGGGCCCAACTGCATCGGCTACGCCGTGCCGCGGCTTGGCCTCAACGCGAGCTTCGGGCCGGGCGGGCTCAAGGCCGGCCGCCTCGCCGCGGTGGCGCAGTCGGGCGCGGTGCTGGCGGGCCTCGCCGACTGGGGCGCGGCACAGAACATCGGCTTCTCGCACCTGATCTCGATGGGCGACATGACCGACGTCGATTTCGGCGACGTCCTGGACATGCTGGCGCGCGACTACGAGACGCGCGCCATCCTGATGTATGTCGAAGGCATCACCCAGGCCCGCAAGTTCATGTCGGCGGCCCGCGGCGTCGCCCGGCTGAAGCCGGTGATCGTCCTGAAGGCGGGCCGTCACGCCGCGGCGGCCAAGGCCGCGGCGTCGCATACCGGCGCGATGGCGGGCTCGGCCGCGGTCTATGACGCGGCCTTCGCGCGCGCCGGCCTGGTGCGGGTGACGGGGCTGGGCGAGCTGTTCGACGCGGCCGAGACGCTGGGCCACGGCATCACGCCGCGCAACGAGCGGCTGGCCATCCTGACCAACGGCGGCGGGGTCGGCGTCATCGCCACCGACCTGTTGATGGACGAGGGTGGCGAGCTCGCGGCGCTGCTGCCCCGCACGATCGCGCAGCTCGACCAGCACCTGCCGCGCGCCTGGTCGCATGCCAATCCGGTCGACATCGCGGGCGACGCCGACGGCGCGCGCTACGCGGCGGCGGTCGATGCGCTGGCCGACGATCGCGGCGTGGGCGCGGTGCTGGCGATGAACGTGCCGACGGCGCTCACCTCGCCGGTCGAGGCGGCGCGCGCCGTAGCGGCGGCGCCGGGCGCCAAGGTCGTGCCGCTGATCGGCTGCTGGATCGGCGGGCCGCAAGCGCAGGCCGGGCGCCAGGTGCTGCACGACGCCGGCATCCCGGCCTACGACACGCCGCTGCGCGCCGTGCGCGGCTTCATGCACATCGTGCAGTACCGTCGCGGCCAGCGCGCCCTGCAGCGCACCCCGCCCTCAGTGCCCGAGACGCGCTCGGACACGCACCTGGTGCAGGCCATCGTGCGGGGCGCGCTAGCCGACAAGCGCGAGGTCCTGACCGAACCGGAATCCAAGCGGGTGCTGGCGGCCTACGGCGTTCCTGTCGTGCCGACAGAGGTCGTGCTCGATGCCGCCGAGGCCGTGGCGGCGGCGATGCGCATCGGCTTTCCGGTTGCGGTCAAGGTGCTGTCGCGCGAGATCACCCACAAGACCGACGTGGGCGGCGTCGAGCTCGAGCTCGGTTCGGAGCAGGCCGTCGCCGATGCCGTGCGCGCCATGACCGACAAGGTCTGCAATGCCGCGCCCGGCGCGCGCATCGACGGCTTCGTGGTCCAGCCGATGATCAAGCGGCCTCAGGCGGTCGAGCTGATCCTGGGCGCGGCCGAGGATCCGGTGTTCGGGCCGATCCTGCTGGTCGGCCATGGCGGCGTCGCCGCCGAGGTGATCGACGACAAGGCGCTGGCGCTGCCGCCGCTCGACCCGGTGCTGGCCGAGGATGCGCTTAGCCGCACCAGGGTCGATCGCCTGCTGCGCGGCTATCGCGACCGGCCGCCGGCTGCGCGGGACGCCGTCTGCGACGTCCTGGTGCGGCTGTCGCAGCTCATCGCCGACGTGGGCGAGATCGCCGAGCTCGACATCAATCCGTTGCTGGCCGACGCCGACGGCGTGATCGCGCTCGACGCGCGCATCGTGGTCGCCGTGCCCGCGGGGCGGGAGCGCGGGGCGCGTTTTGCCATCCGGCCCTATCCGGTCGAGCTCGAAACCGAGGTCAGCCATCGCGACGAGCGGCTTTTCATCCGGCCGATCCGGCCCGACGACGAGCCGCTGCTTCAGGCTTTCACCAAGAGGATGACTCCGGAGGACATGCGCTTGCGCTTCTTCGGGCCGCTGCGCGAGCTTAGCCACGAGATGGCCGCGCGGCTGACCCAGATCGACTACGACCGCGAGATGGCGTTCCTGCTGCTCGACGGCCAGGCGCTTTTGGGCGTCGGCCGCCTCGCCGCCGATCCCGACTTCGAGCAGGCGGAGTTCGCGCTGGTCGTCGCATCCGACCGCCAGGGCCACGGCTACGGCCGACTGCTGCTGGAACACGTGCTGCACTACGCCAAGGCGCGCGGCGTCACACGTGTGGTGGGCCACGTGCTGCGCGAGAACGACAAGATGCTCGACCTCGCCAAGCGTCTGGGGTTCGTGCGCGAAAGCGGACGCGCCGGCGAGTCCGACATTCGCGTCGTGAAGCCCATGGCGTCGCTGTAACCCGCTCTGTAACTATTGTTTTGGCGGCCGCTCTGAACTGAGGCAAAAGAAAGGCGGCGGGCCAAGGCGTTAAGGCTGAAAGTTGAGATGGCGTCGAGGAAGAACAGAAGCAGGAAGGCGAACAGAAGGAGTCCGAAGGCGGCTCCGACGCTGCGCGAGCGGCTGCAACGACGCCTTGACGCCGTTGTCGCAGGGCTCGCCGCCCACCGCTGGCACGCGATCGTCGGCGGCTTGGTGCTGCTGTTCGTGGCCAGCCTGTTCGGCGGCTATTGGATCGCCGAACGGCTCGAATCGGGCGACCGCGACCGGCTGGCGCGCGACACGCTGGAGGAGATGAAGCGCAACACGCCCGGCGAACCGGCGGCGAAATACGCGCGCATCGAGGACCTGCCCGGCCTGCCGACCTACACCGATTCGGAACCGGGTCACCCGCGCCCGACGCTCGACGAGAAGCCACGCGCCGCCAAACCGCAGCAGCTCGCCGCCGTCGCCCCCAATGCACAAAATCCTGGCGCGGAGACCTGGCGCAAAAACGCCGTGCCGTTCGCCGACCTCAACAGCCGGCCGCTGGTCGCCATCGTGATCGACGATGTCGGCATCGACCGGCCGCGTTCGAAGCGTGCCTGGGAACTGCCTGGACCGCTCACCATGTCGTTCCTGCCCTATGCCAAGGACCTGCGCGAGCAGGCGCGCGCGGCGCGGGCGAGGGGCCACGAGCTCATGCTGCATCTGCCGATGGAACCCGCCGGCCGCGCCGATCCCGGCCCCAACGCGCTCCTGGTGTCGCTGAGCGACGCCGAGATCAAGCAGCGCACGGCGGCGGCGCTCGACAGCTTCGACGGTTATGCCGGCGTCAACAACCACATGGGCAGCCGCTTCACCACCTTCCGGCCGGGCATGGAGACGGTGCTGCGCCAGTTCAAGGGACGCGGCCTGATGTTCCTCGATTCGCGCACCACGGCGCAGTCGGTCGGCGATCAGGTGGCGCAGGAGATGGGCGTGCCCTCGATCGTGCGCCACGTCTTCCTCGACGACGACGAGTCGCTCGACTCGGTGCGGCGCAAGCTCGCCGAAGCGGAAGCCGTGGCGCGCCGCCAGGGCTTCGTAGTGGCGATCGGCCATCCGCATGAGGCCACCTTGCAGGCCATCGGCGAATGGCTGCCTGGTCTGCAGGCCAAGGGCATGGCCCTGGCGCCGGCGACGGCCGTGTTGCGCAAGCGTAACGGGTGGGATTGAGTCAGTCTTGGGAGGAAACAGACGTGCGTTACGCGAAGAAGGCAATGATCGTCGCCCCGCAGCCCGAGCCCACCGAAGCCGGCGCCGACGTGCTGCGCGAGGGTGGCAACGCCGTCGATGCCGGCATCGCCTGCGCACTGGTGCAGGGCGTGGTCGATCCCTTGATGTGCGGCATCGCCGGGTTCGGCAGTTGCGGCATCTACATGCCGGGCAAGAAGTTCCACGGCTATATCGACGCCCATTCGCCGGCGCCGCTGGGCGCGCGGCCCGACATGTGGGCCAACCTGATCGAGAGCGAGGCGCGCGACGGCTACGGCTTCATCCTGAAGGGCAGGGTGAACGACATCGGCTACAAATCGATCTGCGCGCCGGCAAACCTCAAGATGTATTTCGAGGCGCACCAGGCGCACGGCAGCCTGCCGTGGTCGCGCATCGTCGAGCCGGCCATCGCCTGGGCGGAAAGCGGCTGGACGGTGCGGCCGCACGTTCACTACTGGTGGTCCGACGACGGCGCCTTCGGCCGCGCGCCCAATCATGAGCGCACCGGCTTCACCGCCGCCGCCCGCGCGCTCTATTGCCGGCCCGATGGCACGCCCAAGCGGGTGGGCGATCGCGTCGTCAATCGTGACTATGCCCAGACCCTGCGCGCCATCGCCAAAGGCGGGGCCGACGTCTTCTACTCGGGCGAGATCGCGCAAGCGATCGCTGAGGACATGAAGAAGAACGACGCGTTGCTCTCGATCGAAGACCTGAAGGCCTGGAAGCCGGTGAGAAACCCGCCGCTGTGGGGCGACTATCGCGGCTACAAGGTTTCGACCAACCAGCCGCCGGGCGGCGGCGTGATGCTGCTCGAGATGCTGAACATCCTGGAGAATTTCGACCTCTCGGGTATCGAGCACAATTCGACGGAGTATGTCCGCATCGTGAGCGAAGCGATGAAGCGGGCCACCATCGACAAGGACGCCCATGTCGGCGACCCCAAGTTCGTGGCCGTGCCGGTCGATCAGTTGACCTCGAAAGCCTATGCCAAGCAGATGGCGGGGGAGATCGTGCGCGGCGTGAAGGCCGCCGTGCCGCGCTTCAATTCGGGGGCGGTCTCCAAGGACACCACGCACATCTCGGTGCTCGACAAGGACGGCAACTGCTTCTCGATGACCCATTCGCTCGGCATGCCGTCGGGCGTCGTCACGCCGGGGCTGGGCTTCATGTACAACGGCTGCATGGGCGTGTTCGACCCGCGGCCGGGCCGCGCCGGATCGATCGCGCCGGGCAAGGCGCGCTTCAGCTCGGTCGTGCCCTCGATCATCTTCAAGGACGGCAAACCGCATCTCATCATCGGCGCGCCGGGCGCCACGCAGATCGCCATGGGCGTGCTGCACGTGGTGCTGAACGCGCTCGACTTCGACATGACCATGGTCGAGGCGGTGAGCGCACCGCGCTTCTCGGCGACCTCCGACACGATCGACGTCTCCAACCGCATCCAATGGAAGGTCGAGCGCGAGCTGCAGGGGCAGGGCTATCCGGTGGTGCGCAGCCCCTACACCTTCGGCTTCGCCGCGGTCCACGCCATCCGCGTGCACGAGGACGGCCTGGATGGCGGCGCCGACCCGGGGCACGACGGCGTGGTGATCGCGGTCTAGCTGGGGGCGCGCCACTCCAGTGGCGCGTCGTGTCATGTTCATACGGACCGCGGGCGTCTCGCCCACCTCACGATCATGAGCGGGCCAGAGGCTCGCGGTCCGGAAGACCCTGACGCGCCACTGGAGTGGCGCGCCCCAGCAAATCAAACCGGCATCGTCCGCTTCTGGTGCGCCCGGCCGACCTTGGCCGATTCGGGATTGTGGCCGGAGATGACCCGCACGCCCTCGTCGAGGCTGGCGCAGATCTTGTCGGGGGTGGCGCCTTCCAGGAAGGCCAGCTTGTTCCATTTGCAGGAAGCAAAGACCCGGCCGCGGGCTTCCTCCATGACCGGCGGGTAGGGGCGGCGCTGCAGAGCCGTGTAACCCAGCGACAGACCCAGATCACCCGGTCCCAGCTCGGCAAACCCCAATCCAGGCACCGCCAAGATTTCCTCGCAATGGGCGACGCCAGGTGGGCTTTCGATCTTTACACCGAGCAGAAGTTCGCCTTGCGGATTGAGCGGCCACGGCTCGCAGCGGGCGAAATACTCTTGCTGATCAATGCCCCAGACCGGAGCCGCGGTCGGTTCCGAGCCGCGGCCGCGCGTGCCGTGACCGATCTTGTCGGCGCCTGCTTTGTGATGCGGGAAGCGGCAGGCGCGGACGAACTCCTTCACCGCGTCGGCCGATTCGGCCTGGCAGAGCAGGATGCCGTGCACGCCGCGCGCCAGGATCTGGCGGAACTGCCAGGCATTGAAGGCGACATTGGGCCCGTCGATGCCGTTGACTGGCGCCTCGACGATGATGGCGGGCGTGCGGTGGCCGGAATTGGTCGGTCCGCCATCGACCAGGCCGCGCATGTATTCGGCGAGCGCCGTCATGTCGAAGGCGCCGTGCTCCATGCCGACATTGATGTAGTCGGCCCAGGTCTTGGCGTCCTGGCGGCCCTGCTCGTAGGTCAGCACGTGGCCGGTATGCGGGCCGTCGTAGTAGATCGCCTGGTCGGCTTCCAGCAACTCGATGGCGCGGTTGATGCGCTTGGCCATGGGCGTTTCCTCCGTTTTCTTGCGGCCAGCATAGCCGTAGAGTGGCGCCCGGCCGCGTCAAAAATTCGACGGAGAGGAAACCATGATCAAGTTCTATTACAACACCGCGCCCAACCCGACCAAGGTGGCGCTGGGCCTGGAAGAAATGGGCCTGCCCTACGAACTCGTGCCGGTCGACACGCGCAAGGGCGAACAGCACACGGCTTCGTTCCTGGCGATCAATCCCAACGCCAAGGTGCCCGCCATCGTCGATGACGGCGTCACGGTGTTCGACAGCAACGCCATCCTGCTCTACCTGGCGGAAAAGACCGGGAAGTTCCTGCCCGGCACGTCGCTGGCGGCGCGGGGAGAGATGTTCTCCTGGTTGATGTTCGTGGCGTCGGGCATCGGTCCTTATTCGGGCCAGGCCGTGCATTTCCGCAATTTCGCCCCCGAGCCCAAGGACTACGCGGTCAATCGCTACACCTTCGAGGCGCAGCGCCACTGGGGCATCCTGGAAGAGCGCCTGGGCAAGCACCGCTACATGTGCGGCGATGCCTACACCATCGTCGACATGGCGGTGTGGGGCTGGTCGCGCCTGCTTCCCAATGTGCTGGGCCCCGATGCCGCCAAGCAGCTCCCGAACCTGCAACGCCACCTGGCCGAGATCAGCGCCCGCCCGGCCGCCGTGCGGGCGTTGGCGCTGAAGGACAAGCACACCTTCAAGACCGAGATGGACGAGGCTGCGCGCCTGGCGATGTTCCCGCATCTCGCGAAGAAGGTCGCCTGATCCCGGCGACCGTCAGCATCTTCAACCTGCGCGAACGGCCGCAACATATGGCGGCCGTTGCCGAGCGACTCTGGAAGGCGTTCTGGCACAACAGAGGAACGC
>Ga0210397_10002327_pt1 | contig 12006 bp, 7 predicted proteins | sample IncBWH2OmetaG_FD_160126 | JGI IMG/M metagenome (GOLD analysis project Ga0210397, IMG submission 160126) | Forest soil microbial communities from Barre Woods Harvard Forest LTER site, Petersham, Massachusetts, United States - Inc-BW-H-2-O ...
GTGATTTCCGGGATGTGGAAATTGAGCAGCGGGAAGATGAACAACTCGTCCCAAAAGATATGCCCGCGATAAGCCTCGCCATGCCAGCCGCGTGCCGGCACGCCGGCATCGAGTCCGATGGTATGCGGCGAGGTGGTCTGGAGCAGATGAAAGATGTGCAGGTGCAGGATCATCCGCGTCTCGCCCCGGCCATCGAGTTGCTCGATGGCGATGTCGAAGCGCCGCCAGAGCTGTTCCCATGCGGCGACGTGTACGGACAGCAGTTTCCCGAACCGCTCCGCGCATTGCATCTCGTTGCGCGCCTCGATTCCGCATTCGGAGATCGCGCGATCGCGCGACGTGAACATTGCCATCACCTCTTCGATGGTGACGGCGCGGCCTTTCTCCAGCTCCACCGCGAACGTCTGCGCGATGCGGCCCGCGTCTTCCTCGGTCGCGCGCTCGATTTCCAACTCCGCGCCGTCGCGGAAAATCCGGGTGCGCGCGGCCTGCGCGATTTCGAGACGCGACTGGCTGGTGCGCACCTTTAGATAAATGGCATCCGCGCCCACACGTTCGGTCTCGACCGGCTCCAAATGTTTGTTCGCGAGCGATTGGTAACGTTTCACTCCCGCGTTCACCACCGTGCCGTCGAGCGCGCTGCGGAACTCGATGCGGCCCGACCAGTTCTCCGCGGTGAATGTCGTTTCCATCCCAGCCATGTGAGGCTCCGCCATGCTCACGAGCCGGCGGTTTTGCACGCTCGTCTCGCGGCCCTGCTCGTCGCGAAAACGCATCGTGCGCGCAAGCACGCCGCGCCGCAAATCGAGCTCTTGCGTGTAGGAGAGCATCTCCGCGTCGCGTGGACGAAACCATTTTCCATCCCCGATGCGGAATTCGAGCACGAGCCAGTTCGGCATGTTCACGAGGTCTTCGTTTTCGATTTTGCGTCCGGCGATTTCGGTGGTGAGGCGATTGTAACCGCCCGCGAGATAGGTTCCGGGATAGTGAACGTCATCCGCGCCACTCTCCGCCGCCGCGCCGCGCGCGACGAAGTATCCGTTGCCCAGCGCGCACAGGGCCTCGCGCAGCCCTTCGTGCGCGGGATCGAAACCTTTGTAGGAAAGCACCCACGGGTTCATGGCCGGCTCTTCCAATCGGCGGCAAAGCTCCGCCAGAAAGCGATGCACGTCGCCGGGATTTTCCAGGGCGAGACTGGCGGCGGTGGTGCGCGGCTCGTCGCGCACGACGATTCCGATACCGCGCTCCGCCAAGGCCGAGAAGGCATCTTCGTCGGTAATGTCGTCGCCGATGTAAATTGGCAGCACGTCCGGTTGATCGAGCCCAAGGGTCTTCAGCAAATGCAGCAGCGCCTTTCCTTTGTCCCATTCGATGCGCGGTTGAAGGTCATGCACTTTCTTTCCCGGCAGATCACGCAGATCGGGATGCTGACGCAACGCGCGATCCACCGCCGACTCCAGCGCCGTGAGCCTGTCTTCCGCGACGTTTCGGTAATGCACCGCGATTGAGTATTTTTTGCGTTCGACCTGACTTCCCGGAAGGCCGTCGAGAGCATCGCGCAATTCCCTCTCCGCCATCTCCAGCACCGGCAGAAAATCATCGCCCTTGCTGTTACTGGCGAGCGAACCACGCGGCCCCGCGATGTCAAAGCCGTGGCTGCCGGCATAGACGAGTCCTTCCACCCCGACGAGCGCGAGCACGTTGGCCAGATCGCGCCCGCTGATGATCGCCACGGTGCAAAGCCGCGCAAGCTGCGCCACCGTCTCGCGCACCTCCGGCGCGAGCACCGCGTCCTCCGGCCGCGGAACGATCGGTGTGAGCGTGCCGTCGTAATCGAGGAAAACGGCCAGTCGCCGATCATGGCCGGGCGCGATCGCGTCGAGCCGTTCGAGAGCGGACGGCAACTCCCGCGCGTCCGTGCCCACCTTGAGTTCGGAAAGATCCGCCACCACGACGCTCGCGCCATTCTCCGCGAGTCGGGCCGGATCGCCGCGGCGATTGACTCCGACGACGCAGCCGAATCCGCCCGCTCGTCCCGCCTCCACGCCGGAAATCGCGTCTTCGACCACCACCGCCCGCGCCGGCCCGACCCCGAGACGCCGCGCGGCTTCGAGGAAAATATCAGGCGCCGGCTTCCCCGGGATGCCGATGCGCGCCGACTCGACGCCATCCACCTGCGCATTGAAAAGCTCCGTCGCGCCGACGGCCTCGAGCACAGTCGCGCAATTCTTGCTTGAGGAAATGATCGCCGTCTTGAAGCCGCGCGCCCGCAGTTGGCGAATGAAGCAGATGGTCGTTTCGTAAGGCTCGACGCCATGCTCTTTGAGTTCCGCGAGAAAGAGCGCGTTCTTGCGGTTGCCTAATCCACAGACCGTTTCCATCTCGGCCGCGTCCTCCGGCTTGCCGCGCGGCAGCGCGATTCCGCGCGATTCCAGAAAACTCTGCACGCCGTCATAGCGCGGTTTGCCATCCACATAGCGGAGGTAATCTTCGCGCCCATCGAACGGGCTAAACTCCACGCCTTCTCGCGTCGCGCGTTCCCGCAGATAGTTATCGAAAAGCCGTTTCCAAGAAGCCGCGTGGACGCGTGCGGTCTTTGTAACGACGCCATCGAGATCGAAAATGACCGCGTCGAATCGTGCCCGGGAAATGAGAAGAGATTCAGCATTCATAAAGCAAAGAAATGGCCGTGGCCCCTAACCTCGAATCCTCAGAGGGTGTTTGAAAAGTTTCATGCAAGGGCGATCCGGTTTAGCATAAGGCGGATTGCGGCAAGGTCGATCATTGTCTCTGAGGTTTGCACCCGATACTCGTAGAGGACGCGATGTAGATGGACCCACATACCGGAGTTTTGCCAGGCTTGAAAGTAATGGTAGACCGTGCCAAACGGCGGAAATTCGCGTGGCAACAGTCGCCACTGGCAGCCAGTCCGCAAGAGGTAAAAGATGGTGTTGAGGATGGCACGAAGGTTGGTGGTGCGCGGTCGCCCGCCCGGTCGCGCCGCCGGCAGAACCGGGGCAACCCAGGCCCACGCCGCGTCGGTCAGGTCGGTGTCGTAGAATCGAGTGCTCATCGTACGCGTCCCTTTGGCCCGGATCAGCGCTCTTTCAAGAAAGACGGCAACTTTTCAAACACCCTCTCAGAGGACAAGCTTCAGGATTCGGTCGGAATCAAGCCCCCAAAACTGACCGACTAAACCAGGTCCCGCCTTGGGAGTTCCGGAATCGCCGAAAATCCTTTACGCCCCGGCATTTGGCAAGAATCCTGTGGGACTTTGCGTACCTTTGTTGGGCTAACCCCTAGTCTGGAGAGTTGGTTAAAACACCCTCCAAGTGCTCCTTAGCAGTTTGTCAACGACAGCGCCTCGGTCCTCCGGTTTCTTGATGAAACCGGCCCAGGCTGCGGGAGCCGATCTAGTGGAAAACCGCTTTATCCGCGCCTTCTTTCGTCACCAGGTCCCTGCCTAAAATGCGCGACAGAACAGTGATGAGGAACGCTGCGGCAAATGCGATCCCAACATAGAGCAGGCCTTGCGAATCGATGCCAGTCATCGGTGCAGCTTCCACAGGCTTGGCGACTGCGGGCACCACCTTCTCCCCAGCCGGAACGATCCAGGTGAAGACATAGGCTTGGAGCATACAGATGATGCCGACCACCGTACAAAGGATCAAGGAGTGCTTCAGGGTGAACCGGAAGATCTCGTACTCCTTGCCAACCATGTTAGTTGCCGCAGTAGCGACGGAGATGGACTGAGGAGAGATCATTTTGCCGGTTACGCCGCCGCACGTATTCGCATTGACGGTAACAAGGGGGTTGATGCCGAGTTGATGCGCCGTAACGGCCTGCAACTTCCCGAACAGGGCGTTCGTGGATGTGTCGGAACCGGTCATGAACACGCCGAGCCAACCCAGAAAGGCGGCGAAGAATGGGAAAAACCAGCCTGTGGAGGCGAAGGCATGGCCCAGGGTGATGGCCATGCCGGAGTAGTTCATGATGTAGGCGAAACCTAGAATCGTGGCAATCGTGACAATTGGCCACCTAAGTTGCTTCAGGGTATTGCCGGCGACATCCAGGGCGGTGCGGATGGAGGCGCCCATCACCGGGATACAGAAGAACCAGGCCAGAAGAATGGCCGTACCGGCGGCGCTCAGACCGTTGAACGTATAGACCGCGGCCTTTGACTTGCCAACTTCGTCGATCACCATTTTGTCGAGGCCCTCAATGGGCAGCTTGACCAGGAAGATCTGGTTCATGGCGGTCTGTACGTTATTGATGCCCCAGGCAGCGACAAAAACCGAAAGCAGGAGGAAAGGCGCCCACGACCGAAATACCTGGCCGCTGCTATACATGAGCTTTTCCCTGCCTTCGCTCTTTGGCTCCTCGGGGAAGCGCCAGCTTTCCTTTGGATGCCAGTATCGCAGGAAGATAACGGTGCAGATCATCGAGGATATGGACGAGAGGATATCCGGGAGTAGCGGTCCAATATAATTGGCAGACAAGAACTGCACGAGTGCGAAAGAACCGCCGGAGACCATGCAGGCGGGCCAAACTTCGATGCCTTTCTTCCAGCCGGCCATGAGGATCACCAGATAAAGCGGGACAAAGACGCTCAGAAATGGCAGGGTGCGGCCGACCATTTGGCTGAAGCCCATTAAATCCACGCCGGAAGCGTTGGCGCCGACGACAATGGGAATACCGATGGCGCCGAAGGCAACCGGGGCTGTGTTGGCCAGAAGACAGAGGCTGGCGGCATAGAGGGGATTGAAACCGAGCCCGGCCAGCATGGCGGCGGTGATTGCCACGGGCGTTCCGAACCCCGCGGCGCCTTCGATGAAGGCGCCGAAGGAGAAGGCGATGAGCAAGGCCTGCATGCGGCGGTCATCGGAAATAGTTGCCAGCGAGTTCTTGACGACTTCAAACTGTCCGGTCTTCACGGACATGTTGTAGATGAAAAGGGCAGTGATTACGATCCAGGAGACTGGAAAAAGACCGAACAGCGCTCCGTACACCACCGAAAGACCGGCATACTGCATAGGCATGCCGTATGCGATGCACGCGACGCCTACGGCCAGCGAGGTTGCGACAATCGCCGCCCAATGGCCCTTCATTTTCAACACTGTAAGAGCGATAAACAGAAAGAGAATGGGAACAAGCGCAACCAGCGCCGAAAGCGCCAAGTTCCCCAACGGATTGACATTCATTGTCCAACTCATGGCGTCGTATCTCCTCAATTAACGCACAGCCATCTTGGCACGGACAAACCCGGTTCCGAGCTTTTCTTCTTCCCTTGCCGCGGCAGTGACGAAAAAGATGGTTTTTGAATGTCTTCGGATCGAATTCACTATTATGGACGAGTGGATTCCTCCAAGAGAAAGATCACCGAGCGGTAGTCTTTCCCGGTAGACAGATTCATGCCTAACTCGCAGGTTCGATTGCTCGAAAGGTAAGCGTCGAAGTGCCGTTCGCCGATTTCCTTGACTTGCTCGCTGGTGGCCGATTTCGTCAATTCGGGGTGAAGCATCCCGCGATCTCCGGCAAATGCGCAGCACGTAGCGTAAATGGGGGTCACCGCCTCCTCGGCAAGAGACGCAACGAGAGCATGGATTTTACCGGACAAGCCAAGGTGATGAGTTGCACATACCGGATGAACGACAGCCGAGCGGACCCGCTTGACCACCTTGAGGCGTGGCAACAAATAGTCATACGCCCATGCGACAGAATCGAGGAGAGTCAGTCGCTGGTGTTTCTCCAGATTCTCCAGCGTCAGGTAATGCAAAACTTCACTGGTGATGCCGAAGCTGCACGAACTCGCATCGCAGACAACCGGCAAGCGGCCCTGGTCGCTCCAGCGCCAGACGCTTTCGACGATCTTGTTCGCCATGTAGCGATTCCCGTCGTCGTAGCCTTTCGAATGCCACACGGTGGCGCAACAGTTGCCGGCGATATCATCGGGAATCCAAACCGGCAATCCTGCACGCGCCGAGACGCTGACCATCGCTGCGGGTAAACTTTGTTGCGAGGCCGTCCCGGAAGCGTTGCCGAACATCCGGTTGACGCAAGCGCAGAAGTACACCCCCGCCGCTCCATCTTTTTTCGTCGGAGGAAATTCCACGCTGGCGGCTGGCGGGATGTTTGGAAGACAAACCGGCACTAGATCCTTACTGACGACTCTACGGGCCAGAGAAGTCAGACCCTTTGCCGGCCAGGGCCCCAGCACCCTTGACAATATTTCGTTGGCCGTGAGCGCCAATCGCCCAATCCGTTCTACCTCGCTCCAATGCTCGGCGAGCTTTTCCGCGACGTATTCTTGCGCGTGCGTGTGCTCAAGATGGCGGAAATGTTTCATAAGAATCCCTGTGTCGATGCTTAACGGACAAGCCAAGGCGCACGATCCGTCGCCCGCACAGGTTTCAATCGCGTCGTATTCGTATTCTCGCAGTAGGGCTTCGGTAACGGGAGACCCTTCGGGCTGGCGTAGCATTTCTCGCCGCAAGACGATTCTCTGTCGGGGTGTTGTCGTCAGGTTGCGGCTGGGACAGACAGGTTCGCAGTAGCCACATTCGATGCAGCGATCCACTTCATTTTCAACGGTAGGTACCGTGTGAAGATGGTGCAGATGGGCCCTCGGATCGTGACTTAGCAGCACGCCTGGCGAGAGGATGTTCTCAGGGTCAGCGAGGCTCTTCAACTTCCACATCAATCCGGTCAGCTTCGAGCCCCACTCGTGCTCGACGAACGGTGCAATATTACGCCCGGTGCCGTGCTCTGCCTTGAGGGAGCCATCATATTTGTCGACCACGAGTTTCACTACGTCCTGAAGGAAGCTATCGAACCGGGCGATGTCCGCGTCGGTGTTGAGCGACGGCGTGATCAAGAAGTGAAGGTTACCAGCGGAAGCATGGCCGAACACGCTGCCCGCGTAGCGGTGCCGGACCAAAAGCTTTTGTACGTCGACAGCGCCGTCGGCCAATCGCTCCGTCGGGAAACAAACGTCTTCCAAGATCAACGAAGTGCCGCTGGGTCGAGCACCGCCTACGGAAGGCAGCAGACCATGGCGCACATTCCAAAGCTGTGCGGCGATCTGCGGGTCCTTCGCAAAGTCGGCGGTCTCGAGCAAATGAAGCGTGGAGAGAACTTCATTGGCCGCGCGTTCGGCTATGGCCTGCTTTTCAGTAGTGCTTTCGCGGAATTCAATGAGAAGGGCTGTCGCTTCATCTGGAAACTGTTTCCATCGATCCGGCACGCCTGGTTTACCCTCGACGGCACGTATTGAAGCGCGGTCCAACAATTCAACCGCCGCTGCACCATGCTTGACGAAAGGCTCAACGGCGGCGCAGGCTGAATGCATATCCGGGAAGAGCAGGAAGCCCGTCAAGCGGTGTTTGTCGTCCCGGATCGTTTCAAAGACGACCTCCGAGATGAAAGCGAGCGTGCCTTCCGAGCCGACCATGAGGCGGCGGAAGATCTCGAGCGGCGTCTTCCCGTCGAGAAACGCCTCCATATGGTAACCCGTAGTATTTTTGATGCTGAACTTCTTGCGAATTCTTGAAACTAAATTGGGATCGGAGAGGATTTCGCTCTGAATATCAGTAAGCCCCTTGGCAAGCTCCGATTCGGCGTGCGCGAATTGCTCCTCTGCATCGGGATCTGCGGTATTGATCCTGGTGCCGGTAAGGAGGATGAACGTCATCGATTCGATGGTCTTGTAGGAATTCTGTGCGGTACCACAGCACATGCCACTGGCGTTGTTGGCCACAACACCTCCAACGGTAGCGACACCGGAACTGGCCGGGTCAGGGCCTAAGCGGTAGCCGTAGGGTGCCAGTGCAAGATTGGCCCGGAACATGACCGTACCGGGTTTTACCCGGAGGCGTTTACCGCCGTCGTCAACTTTCCAGCCCGCCCAGTGTTTGCGCGCATCGAGCAGGATTCCGTCACCCTGCGACTGACCGCTAAGGCTCGACCCGGCCGAGCGGATCGTCACCGTCAGCTCTTTTGATCGGGCATAAGCGAAGATCGCTTTGACCTGCGCCTCGGTCTGCGGAGTTACCACAATTTTTGGGAACATCCGGTAAGGACTGGCGTCTGTCGCGAAGCGAATCAGATCAATGGCTCGGTGATGCACCTGGCCCTTGCCCAGCATATCTACCATATCGTCGCGGAGCCAGGCGGGACTTCCCTGCGCGACCTCATCCGGAGCACGGTCGTGTGTGGGGGGATGCTGGCGTGGTTCAATACGTGCCGGATCAGGTTGGAGTAGTTTGTACATGTTGATGTCTCCGCTTCGCCGAACTGGATCGCAACTGGGTTGCAGCCAACTTCCAGGTAACGGGCGGATTTTTCCACTTCTTAGTCCGCGGTGATTCTTAAAAGCGATCGCAGCTATAGGAAGAATGTATTGGAGGAGGTTATCCCTGTCGCGGAAACTCAACACCCAGGAGGATGCAATGGACCGGGAGCGGAGCAGCTATCCAAAAATCCCAATTCACCCCGCAAGTGACGTCGCTTGCCGGCTTGGCGGCACCCAGAAAGAGAATAAGAGCCTCTTCAGCCTTTTGCTCGAGATTGAGAGCCGAATGCGTGCAGAGACTCAAGACGAAAAGCTCGACCAGCTTTTCAAGCGATCCAAAAAAAGAGATCATCAGTATCAGTATACGAGAGTGAACAATCTCTCACGTTATTGCGAGTAGTCGTGTGAATCGTTGGTACGCCAGGAAAAGAAGTCAAGCGGGCTATCCATTCGTTCTTTATCCTACGAATTGGTTTTGTGAACCTGCCCGCCAGCTTATAAAGCGGAACGTCAAATCAATGTCGGTCGCATGATTCGCGAAACTTTGTTGGACTTGGTTTTGCAGAACGCAGTTACCTGGCCGGGCGCCACCCGGCATCGGCCCAGAGTTCGCGACTGACGGCGGCGTTCGTTACCATAAAACAAATGGCATCCGCGATTTCCTCCGGCTTGATCAGCCGTTTCAACTGCGTTTGCGGAAGCACTTTGGTCCGGATGTACTCTTCGCCGAGTGCTCGCACCATCGGGGTGTCGGTAAATCCCGGATGGATCACGCTGCAGCGGACCCCGTAGTACATCGACTCGGCCATCAGGGTGGAAGCAGCTCCTTCCAAGCCTGCTTTGGTCGAGGAGTAGGAGATTTGTCCGACATTGCCCATTGAGGCAATCGATCCGAGGAACACGACTGCTCCCTGCAATCCTTCCTCCGGCTGCCAGCGTTTGAGACCGCGGGACGCACGATCCTTTGCCACGGCCGCCACCAGCTCGATCGCCCAGTAGATCGGGGCAATCATGTTGATTTCCACCACTTTCCGAAAATCCTCCATTGGGTAGATCACCACCCGGCCGGTCTGCTTATCGATTCGCACCGCCAGCGCGTCCTTGATGATCGCCGCCGCCGGCACACAGATGCGCGGCACGCCTGCCTTGGTGATGACGTCGGCGAAAACTTCCTGCCGGAAAGCCGGGTCAGCCGCGTCCCCGCGGTAGGCGATCGCGACTTGACGGCCGGCCTCGGCGTTTATTTCGCGGGCCACCTGCACAACCCGGTCACTGAAATCGACCAACGCGATGCCGGCTGCCCCGCGCCGTGTCATGTCGAGAGCCAGGGCTTGTCCGATGCCGCCGGCGGCTCCGGTGATCACCGCGACCTGTCCTTTAATCGTATGCATATTGACGGCGCCGCCGGACGACGCCTCAGCGATGCCAACTTTGTCTCTGTCGAGGCCCGGCTCCTCGACGGTTTCAAGGATAATGGAGTTCATGAATACTTATTATCGCCATTTTTTGCTTTTGCGTTACTTTTTTTTGCGATTGCATTAGAAGTTTTTGACAGAAAGGGCGGGTCGGCCGAAGATTGAGCAATGCAAGCACCGACGGCGGGTCGTGCTTTGGAAAGCAACATCCCATGACGAACAACAACGGCGACGAATCTCGAACACTGGAAATCCGAAAATACCAGAACCGGCGCTACTATGACAGCACTCGCAGCCGGCACCTCAGCCTGCAGCAGATTCACAAGCTGATCATCGAGGGGTACAATATCCGCGTGCTGGACGCGAAGACGAACGAGGACATCACCTCAAAGGTTCTCACGCAGATTCTCCTCGATTACGAACCGGTCAAGCTGGACATGTTCTCCAATGAATTGCTCATCCGTGCAATTCGTGTAAACGACCGATTGCTCAAGGATTTCGTGGACGTTTACTTCCGGCAGGCGTTTGAGGCGTTCTGCGTATCGCAAAAGCAGGTCGAACTTATGCTTCGTCAAGCCCATCATTTGACCTCCGTCCTGCCCGCGGCCGCGTTGTCGGCCGCCAACCTTTTCCCGGCGTGGATGCCTTTTTCCGCTCCCCTCTCGTCCGCGCCGGCTCCGGCCAGCGAGTCAAATGAGGATCCCGGATCCGCTGGAGGACAAAACGAGATGGCAGCGCTTCGCGAAGAGGTTTCGAAACTCAAGGCACAATCCAAACTCCTCAGTTCCTCGCCGCGCAAAAAGCAAAAGAGTTAGTCTGATGCCCGCGTCGCCGCACATTCGCCCCAGCGAGGACAAGGATGCCGACCGCGCGGTGTGGGCCGCCCCGGAACGATAGAAATCGAGTCGGTCGAGCCACGGAAATTTAATGCTCCATGCTCGCACAACGGCTTCTGGCCCTGCTACTGGATCACCAGCGCGGGTTTGTGCATGTGCAAACAACTTGTTGGTGGTGCTTGGGCAAGCATCTTCAGGATGTTGGCCTTGTGCAAAACCTGGCACTTGATCGCCTGATGATCCTGTTGCAAACCCGAATATAAGAGCACCTCCCTTCCCCATTTATGTTGCAACCCAATCTCAATTTTGATACGCGTTGGTAAGAATTCCTCTAGATTTCTTAGAGACCGGGTGGATGTAGAAATCTGTAAAAACCGTTATCAAAGCGAGGCAACAAAGGAAAAGAGACTTCTATCGAATCTGCAGTCGCCCCGCAGGCCTAGCACTGACAGTTGCCAAGTCTTCTCAAGCGGAAGGATCTGAAGGGAATGAACTACCGGTCTTCTCCGTCTTTAACCTCGATTATTCAACCCACAAACACCAAAGGACAATACAGTGAGTAAGAGTACAAGCACAAGCAACGTCTACCGCGTCACCGAGCTCATCGGCACCAGCGAAAGTTCCTGGGAGGATGCCGCGAAACACGCAGTGGAAACCGCAACAAAAACACTGCGCGACCTGCGCGTCGCGGAAGTGAACAAACTCGATTTGGTGATCGTAGACGGCAAAGTCACCGCTTACCGCGCGCGGTTGAGTCTGTCGTTCAAGTACGAAGCCAAAGACTAGGGCTTGCGGGTGAAGAGGGTGCTCGGAAGGATGTCGGCCGGCGCTGAACCCGGCCCGACGCTGGGCAACTGGTCCGCCAAGAAGGCGGCGTAACCCCCGGAATCTCCTGCTCTCTACTGAGTGTGCGAAAGGCGGGCTGTTTGCCTTCGGCTGGAGCGGCGGCAGTCCCGCAAGCCGGATCGCGACCAGCACGCGTTCTTTGGTTAATTCCGGCTATTCTCCCCAGTAAATTATGTCAGCACCTACAACCACAGTTTCCGCTCTCTCTCGCGATCCGCTTAGCGCTCAACAGCTACGAGTGATCTTAATGTCATTGTCGGGTACCCGGTACGATTTCTGTTCGTACGGATCATTAGCTAAGACTTCGGAGGGCGGATCATGAGCAACGAACCGACAATGGCACCACAGGATCAGTTGGTTGCCGATCCCGCGCCACTCGGCCTTGCTGGATTCGCGCTGACCACCTTCGTTCTCTCAGCCGTGAATGCTGGCTTGCTTCCGAAACCTGGAGAACCCGTCGTATTGGGCCTCGCTTTCGCCTACGGGGGCTTGGCGCAGTTCTGTGCAGGTATGTGGGAGTTTAAGCGAAACAATACCTTTGGTGCGACGGCGTTTACGTCCTACGGTGCTTTCTGGATCGCGTTTGCCCTCCTGGTCACGTTCAATGTTGCAAATATTC
>Ga0210397_10002331_pt1 | contig 11992 bp, 7 predicted proteins | sample IncBWH2OmetaG_FD_160126 | JGI IMG/M metagenome (GOLD analysis project Ga0210397, IMG submission 160126) | Forest soil microbial communities from Barre Woods Harvard Forest LTER site, Petersham, Massachusetts, United States - Inc-BW-H-2-O ...
ACAATCGGCAGTAGTAGCAGTATAAGTAGCACTTGTTCCGACTTGTGTTGTTGCATTGAACCATTTATAAGAAGAGCCTGTACTTGCTGTAAGCACAACAGAACCACCAGAACAGAATGTTGTAGTACCACCGGAAGATATAGTTGCTACGCACGTATTTGTAGTAGGTACTATTGCTACTGCAATCGGATGACTATATATACTATTGTCGGAACCTTTTACAGTAAATGTGAAATCGCCAATGCCAAAGAAATTAACTGTAGGTGTAAATCGTACAGTATGTCCATCTGTTAATAACGTAGCTGTTCCATTTACCGGACTTGAAACAGAATAGAGAGGTGTTACAGAAGCAAATCCGGTTGTATACGTTTTTAAATCGATATCTATATATGTATTCTCATTTGTTACTGCATGTAAGTCTCCCAGCCAGTTGATATATTCTTCAATGTAGGTGTATCCGCTTGCTGCAACTTTTGCAGCATCGTTCACATTTACATTTGAACCGGTTGCTTCTTCCCAAAAGTCGGCCATTCCATCGTTGTCTGTATCTGTTTGTATTTGTCCGCTATTAATAACACCATATCCGTTATTTGTTAAACCTGTTTGTGCCTGGCTTGTATATAATCCTCCGTCAGGGCCTGTAGTGCCAGCAGTTGTTCCAGTTGTTCCCTTGCCTACAGTTTTAATTTGATTGATTGTTAGTGCATCAAGTTCATCCCATGGGAAAGTACCCGACAAAGATGTTGTTAACCGGAAAGCTGTTTGTGCATTATATGCGGGTAGTTGTGAAGTGATAGCAGACCATGGAGTACTTAGTATTGTGCCGGGTCCCTGATACCAATAGGGAGTTGTTGAACTTCCATCTAATACGCCATTCAGATTATTATCTTTCATGTTTCCTGCATAATAAATGGTTTGATTTTTATCTACCTGATACCAGGTATTATCCGTACCTGTTGAAGCAGGGCCGAAAACGAAATAGTTATTTACAATATCATGTTTGAAATTTGTACTTGTGTGTGTGGTATAACCCGCGGAATAATTATAAAGTACATTGTTTACGAAAACATCATTCACTTTTTCAAGTGGATTCCTATTGTGTGAGTTGGCAAATATATTATATGCCCAGGTCCAATTACTATTAACAGATTCACAATGTGCGCCAAATTGTTGTCCAATGGGATTACTGATTAAACAATTCTGAAAAGTTATGTTTGTTACAGGATAATTTACATAATCATCGCTCACGCCATCAACATTATTCCATGGAGCAAAAGAAAAGGAACAATGATCCATAATAATGTTATGTGCCAGGTATAAGCTAAGCGCATCATCAGTGGAGCTACCTGTTTCACTTCCCGGACGAATACGGATATAACGACAAATAATGTTTGAAGATTTAGCAAACGAAATTTCTCCGCCTTTGAAACCGATACCTTCTCCCGGAGCCGTTTGACCAGCAATAGTTAAATTGCTTTTGCATGAAACAGCAGTTTTTAATGCGATATAACCACTTACATCAAACACAATAATACGATTGGATACACTAACGGCATCTCTGAATGAACCCACCCCGCTATCATTCAGATTCGTCACATGATAGACTGTTCCGCCTCGGCCTCCCGTTACATTCGCACCAAAACCTACTGCTGTTGGGAAAGCTAATTGTTGAGCAAAACTTTTATTTGTAATTATAGAAAAGGCTATAACCACCGAAAGAAGAAAAAAAGTAAATAGCCTGTTGTTATTTGTTTTCATATTGTAAATGAATGATCCGATTTTTTTTGAGTTCCTTTAAAAATTAAAATAAAAGTTGTTTTTGCGTATCTCCGTTTTGATTTTCAAACGTCAGTATTTTCGTTTCGTCGTTTTGTAACAAACGTATTTTACTGATGTTTTTTTGTTCGGGAATAGCATCAAATAGTAACGTGTTTTTTAATTGAAATGATTTAATAGGCGCCTTATTTGAGTATATGGATTCGTAAACCAAGTAAACAGTCTTAATCTCTGCGGCTAAATTCTCTTCAATAACGGAGCTTTTATAATGATACGTGACAGGAGAATTGTTTATAGTTATGGCAACATTGGATTGTATATATTGATTTAAGAAGATAAGTGTATTAGCATCTACAGATGTTCCTTCGAAAGGGACATTTTTTTTTGTTTGTTGGGAAAGGGCAGAAGCTAAATCATCTGCAAAAAGCTTTATTCTGATTTGGATGATATTGTTTTTTAATTCTATGTCACTTGTAGATATTTTGATTTCATGTAGTGGATGAAAACTTGATGTAATCAAAATGAAAATGATGCTATATGTTAGTATGCGTAGGTTCATATACGTTCTATAATTAAAGCCAGTGACGTTGATGCTCCTGCACCGGAAAAGAATATTCTCCAGTCTTTGGGATTTATTTTTTTCCATAATGAAATTACGGCGTAGGTTGTAAAAAAAATGAATATGATTAAAATCTGTCCCATCTCTAAGCCAATGTTAAAGCCAAGCAATTGTTTTATGATGGAATTGTCCATAGATATTGCATTAAAGAAATTTGAAAAGCCCATCCCGTGTATACACCCAAAAAATAAAGCTAACATATAATGTAACACTGTTTGCTTATTGTCAGAGTTGTAAAATAAATTTAGGATGCTTGTTGCTAAAATTGTAATTGGTATCAGCAGTTCAATCAGATAACTATTCATTATAATTACTTTTAGCGCAGCTAAGGCCAAGGTTATAGAATGGCCAATAGTGAAAGCTGTTACTAAAATCAAAACATTTTTCCATTCTGAAATGGAATAAATACAGCACAATGTTATTATAAATAAAATATGATCATATCCTTTTACATCTGCAATGTGTTTAAATCCAAAAATTATATACGTTCCAAATTCATTCATTTTATCTGATATTGTTAAATATCCATTATGATCTATCGATGATAAATCATAATGGATAAGGAATAAATGTCTGTGCTTATTAGTTTTATTTTTTTACAATTTTAGTTGTGTGTATGCCTGAATCTGTTTGAATAATTACAGAATAGAGGCCTGCCGATAATGATTCTCCCAGCGTTATTTCAGTAGTGTTTAACTCTGTTTTATAATCGACTAATGCCCCTGAAGCACTGATTATTGTAATGCTTTGTATGATTCCGTAGTTTTCAAGTTTGATGGTTGTTGTATTGTCAAATGGTTGAGGTATGACAGTAATATTGGCTGTTGTTCCGTTGATTGTAGCTGTAGTCGTACAAGCTATTTTTCCTGTTGTACCACCTGTGCATATAGTACAATTGTCTAATACAGCTGCTCCATTTGGAACACCGGCACAATCTAAACAGGAAGTTTCTGTATATCCGCAGCCACAATTTCCTGCCAGTATTTTCCCTGCATCCGTTGGACATTCATCACCAGCTACTAAAACATATCCAGTTGGTTGTATACAGGCAGATAATGCTGAAGCAGGATCACCTTTGCCGTCACCATCTAAATCCCGGTACCAGATAGTAACAGTTGTTGTTATGCTAGCATCCAGTGGTGCACAATCAGTTGTATCCGGAACGCCATCGTTGTCATCATCGCTCTCAACGCAGTCTGGCTGTCCATCACCGTCTGTATCTGTTTCCGGATTTCCACATCCGCAAAAGCCAGCTGCAATTTTATTCGGATCACTCGGACAAGCATCGCCTGCTACTGAAACATATCCTGTTGGTTGTGTACAGGCATTCAATAGAACAGAAGGATCTCCTTTACCATCTCCATCACTATCCTGATACCAGGTAAGAGCAGCTGTTATACCTACTTGAGTTACTGCTGAAGTAGCTTTACAGCCAGAAGTGTTTGTAACTTCAACCGTATAGGCACCAGCAGTTGTTGCTGTATACGTTGAAGCTGTTCCAACCTGAATTGTTCCGTTAAACCATTTATAAGAAGAGCCTGTACTGGAAGTTAATTTTACAGAACCGCCTGTACAGAAAGTTGTAGCGCTGCCTGCCGTAATGGCGGCTGTTGGTAGTGTATTAACAGTAATTGCAGTAACAGATGAAGTAGCTTTACAACCAGCAGCATTTGTTACTTCAACCGTATAGGCACCTGCAATTGTTGCCGTATAAGTTGTACCAGTTCCGACTTGTGTGGTTCCGTTCATCCATCTGTAAGAAGAACCTATACTTGAAGTGAGCACTACCGAACCCCCAGCGCATAATGTTGCAGAAGGTGCAGTAATCGTGGCAGTCGGTAGTGCAGTGACTGTAATTTGCGTTATGGCTGAGGTGTTTTTACACCCGCTGGTATTTGTTACCGTTGCGGTATAGGCACCTGCGGTAGTAGCTGTATAGGTTGCATTTGTTGCACCCGTTATCGTACCGGCAGTATTAGCCCAAGTGTATGTTAATCCTGTTCCGGTATTTGCAGAAAGAAGAATAGAACCTCCTGTACAGAAAGAAGTAGCGGGGGAGGTAATAGTTGCAGTCGGCAGTGTGTTCACAGTAATTGTTGTAGCAGCGGAAGTTGCTTTGCAACCAGTAGCATTTGTTACGGTTACTTTGTAAGCACCGGCAGCAATAGCCGTATAGGTCGCGCTTGTTGCACCTGTGATCGTACCACTAGCATTTGTCCAAGCGTAAGTTAATCCAGTTCCGGTGTTTGCAGAAAGAATTACAGAACCTCCGGTGCAGAATGATGTAGCAGGAGAGCTAATGGTTGCAGTTGGTAACGTATTTACAGTAATTGTTGTAGTTGTTGAAGTAGCCTTACATCCGGCAGCGTTTGTTACTGTTACGGTATACGTGCCACCGGCAGTAGCAGAATAGGTTGCATTTGTCGCACCTGCGATTGTACCCGTAGCGTTTGCCCATGAGTATGTCAATCCTGTTCCGGTATTTGCAGAAAGAAGAATAGAACCTCCTGAACAGAATGATGTAGCAGGGGAGGTAATAGTTGCAGTCGGCAGCGTGTTTACAGTAATTGTTGTGGTTGTTGAAGTAGCCTTACATCCGGCAGCGTTTGTTACTATTACGGTATAGGTTCCGGCAGCAGTAGCCGAATAGGTTGCGCTTGTTGCTCCGGTGATTGTGCCTGCAGTATTAGCCCAAGTGTACGTTAATCCTGTTCCTGTATTTGCTGAAAGAATTACAGAACCTCCGGTGCAGAAAGATGTAGCAGGGGAGGTAATGGTTGCAGTCGGTAGCGTGTTTACAGTAATTGTTGTAGCAGATGAAGTCGCTTTGCAACCGGTAGCATTTGTTACAGTTACTGTATAAGCACCAGCGGTAGTAGCTGTGTAGGTCGCGTTTGTTGCACCCGTGATCGCGCCGGCAGCATTTGCCCAAGTGTATGCCAATCCTGTTCCTGTATTTGCAGAAAGAACAACAGAACCTCCGGTACAGAAGGACGTGGAAGGAGATGTTATATTTGCCTGGCAGCTATTTGCCGGATCTATAACTACAATGTTTGGTTTTGCCGGTGTTGCCATACCATCTCCTAAATAATAACTCAAATGCGGAGGTTGGTTGTATCCTGTATTCTGCCAGGCAATCGCCACTCGATATTGAGGGTCGTGCATTAATGTCCTGAAAGTATTTGTTGAAGGTGTTGTTGTTGTAAATATATATAAGGCATCGTTTGCTGTTGCTCTCCAGATTACCTCTTCACGCCAGTCTCCCATAATATCTCCGCTTAAGCAGGGCGTTGATTTTGTACCGTTGTTAGAAGAAATGGGAACAATGTTATAGGCGGTTAATAATCTTCCTGTGCCGAATTTATCAATCATTGTGTTATTTAATAATTCGCGTAATACGTCTCCATCCCACCAGACAAGGAAGTTACAGGATTGAGGTGTTGCCAGATTTGTTAAATTTCCCTTGCAGTCAAATACTCCGGGAATTCCACCACCTGCAACCCATGATTCTGTGCCTCTTGTTGCCGCGGAGATATCAGCAGACACACCTCTTCCGGGGCCTTCTGTCTGCGAACCATCCAGTAAAGTAGGCTTTGTCCATAATACACTTTTACTAAGTGTATTATACATGTATGCACCTTCAACATCCAATCGTTCCTGAATATTGAACACCTCAAGTCCCGGTAAATCCGGATCCAGATCGGATACATGCAAAGCATCCCCATGTCCGAAGGTTGTACTGTAATAACCTGTTCCGTCGTCATCTATAATAGCAGATCCGACAATGACTTCTTGCTTGTTGTCATTATCAACATCTGCAATGCTTATGCTGTGATCTCCCTGAGCAAAATAGGCGCTGTTTCCTGTATTGTTACTGTCGAATACCCAGCGACTGGTTAATTTTCCTGCTTTCCAGTCCCATGCTGCAACAACCGCACGTGTGTAATATCCTCTGCAAAAAATCCCCGTTGGGTGTTGTCCGTCCAGATATGCAACCCCTGCACGGAAACGGTCAACTCTGTTTCCGTATGTGTCTCCCCAGCTTGCTACAGTACCGCGAGCCGGTAAATAATTAGAAGTAGCCATTACAGCACCAGTCATTCCATTGAATACAGATATGTATTCAGGACCTGTTAAAACGTATCCGGCAGTACTTCTGTAATCTGCACTTGCAGTTCCGATTACTTTCCCTGTTCCGTCAATGGTGCCATCTCCGGTACGGCTCATTACTTCAGCTTTGCCATCTCCATCAAAATCATATACCATAAAATCCATGTAGTGCGCTCCTGAACGAATGTTTACGCCGTAATCAATGCGCCACATTCTGGTGCCATTCATTTTATAGGCATCTACGTATGTGTTTCCTGTATAACCCGATTGTGAATTGTCTTTACTATTAGTAGGATCCCACTTTAAAATAATTTCCCATGCTCCGTCACCATCCAGATCTGCAACACTGGCATCATTCGCATTGTAGGTATAGGCAACGCCATCCGGTGTAGTGCCGCCGGCAGGGGCTGTAATAGGAACTTTTAAATATTGCTGTGCCCAGGGTGTTACAGCAGCTGATGCTGGTTGTTCAACATTATTAACAATTGCTTTTACTGTATATGAAGCAGTAGTACTTCCTGCATTATCTGTATAATTACAGACAGTTAAAGGAGTAGTATTGATTTTTGTTCCATTGCGGTATAGGTTAAAAGTAATCGCATCTTCTGTGCCAAGCCAACGCCAGCTTATGAAAACTTTTGAACCTCCCATACTTACCGCAACTACGCCACGATCAAGTTTTTCCAGCTGATATTGAGCTGAAGCAGTATGAATAGATATTATTGTAAACAACATAAAAAAGATAATGGTGCGACATACCTGGTTTTTTATAAAAATAATACGATTATGTACGGTTGATGTACGTTGTTCTTTCATAAAAGAATAATGAGTTATTGTGAAAAGTTAATTCATCTAATATTAAGACAAAGGAGTTGTAAAAAAGTAACGATGAATTTTTAATTATTTTTCAGCTTTAATGGATATACGTGTTGTTAACACTCATTAAATTGAACTAAATCGGGGTTGGTATTGCGTATACTCTAATAGAGGAGGATGTAATTGTATTTATAAAAATATTGACAAAGAAAAATATGGATTTGTATGCAGTTTTATTACCGGAATAAACTGATCCCAATGGTACTTGTTCCATTAATTACAATCACATAATAGCCCGCATCAGCCAGACTTCCTTCAGATGTTGTTCCATCCCAGGCTGCAGGTATTGTTAGTGTTTTTATGAGTCTTCGCGAAGTGCTATATATCTGGGCAGTTCCTGTATCCGGAATAAAATAATTATCCATAATGCCATCACCATCCGGAGAAAAAACATTTTGACAATCAGGCCCCTTGTCTACTGTAAAAGCTTTTGCTGCAGAACAGTTTCGGGAATCCGTTACATTTAATACGTATGTGCCTGGTATTATTTTATTGAACTGGGTACTTGATGTGCTTGTTATATTTTTAACAGGACTTGTAGTTTGTAATACAAATGTAATTGGCAATGTTGCTCCTGCCACGGTTGTTCCTGCAACATCAATGGATGAGCCTTCCCGACAATCAGAAGAAAGCACACTTACCTGAATTGTACTAATCTCGATACAAGGTCTTACAATTAACTGAGCAACATTACTTTTTAATGTAAGGCCTGGTACAGCATCATTATTCACACTTGCAGAATAAAAACCGGAATCACTCCTGAATACTGGTGCGAAAGGATATTGTCCGGTATTATTTGTTGTTAAAGGGATGTTGTTTTTGTACCAGGTGAATTTGTCTGTAGTAAGCGTAGCGTCTATCGAGATCTGATAGGTAAAATTATTCGACTCTCTAATGTCTGTATACAATGGTAGGCTTAGTTCTGCTTGGGGAGCGTATATAAATGTTGGAAATGTTGCGAGTGAAGTAAGAGGAATAATATCTTCAAACGTAAGATTGTTGTTCGAAATATTTACAGAGGTAAGGGCGGGTTTATTGCTAAAGTCGGGCAGTGAACTTAATAGATTATTTTGTGCCGTAAGTGTAGTAAGTGTGACATTGCTACTTAACCCGGAAAGGTCAGTGAATGAATTGTTTTCACATGCTAAAGTCTTTAGGTTTATAAGAGTGGATAAACTTGGAATGGAATGGATGTTTGTACTTTGCACATCAAGTAACGTGAGGTTTGTATTCATGCTGAGATCAGGAAGAACACTGATTGGATTATAACTTACAATTAATGTTTGAAGATTTACCAAACCAGACAAATCCGGTAAGGCAGTGATCTGGTTTCCGGAACATGTTATGTATAATAAGGTACTTTTTCCTTGCACACTTGCAAGATCAGTTAAATTATTGTTTACCACATATAAATCTATAAGTTGATATAGTGCTGAAAGATCGGGAATAGAGGTGAGGTGATTGTTGCTGACATAAACCCTTCTTAAACCTTTCATTGAACTTAACTCAGGGAACGCAGTAAGATTATTGTTTCTCAAACGAAGAATTCCTGTGCTTTCAAAAAACTGCAAACCTGAGGCATCGGAAATATTGGAATTGTCAAGATTCAGATCCTGTGACATTCCTTTTGCTGCTGTAACATCCAGTAAGCTATCAGCAGTCATTATAGAAGGATAGTTTCGTACTAATGTATTTCGAAGACTTGTATCAGGTATGCTATAATATGTCTGTGCCTCAACAGTAGATATACTTGCTGTAAGTAAGTAATATAAACAAACGCACACTATGTTAATTATATGTTTCATTATCTGCTGATATTCACTTCGCCACTTTCTTTAGAACCATCATTATATTCGATAATATAAATATAATGACCGGGCTCTGCAAGAGTACCATGTCCGTCATTTCCGTTCCATTCTACGGTATCTTCTGTATGATTTGTCACTTTGAAAATAATCATTCCGGAACGACTGTAAACAGTTAGATTTCCTGTTTTGTTTTTTGCAAAAGGAATAATACAAATTTCACCGATAGATGGATTAATATTGAATTTATTTGTTTGCTGAATACAATTTTTCTCTTTGATTGTTATTGTTTTTTCAGAGGAGCAGCCATCTTTATCCGTTACTTTTATGCTGTATTCTCCGCTGCCAAGATTCGAATAAGATGTCTTGTTTGAAGTTATTTCATTGAATGTGTATTTGTATGGTCGGGTTCCTCCTTCAATCGCATCAATTGTGATCTTACCTTCTTCTTCACCTATACATGTTGCTAACGTTTGCACGTTGAAATCAATCGCTGTTTTTCCACAATCGATTTTTTTAATTTCTGTTGACTGATTCTGGGTGATGTTTGGTTGTGTAATTTTCTCTACGGGTTTATCTGGTGTGATATGTATCCGGGTAGCAGTATCTGCCTGAAGCAGATCTGTTTTTATAATATCTGTATTTGAAAGAATTGTAGACTCTGTTGTTTTTTCTATGGTAACAGCATTGTTTTTATTCATGTAGATTTCTTTCGTTTGATCCGATTGGATGTTATTCGACGAAGAAGATGCAGTACTTTCTATACGTATTTTTTCAGTTAATAGAGGTGTGGTTTTGGGAGACGGAATTGTATAATATACGATTCCTGATAGCAATAGTACTCCTGCACCAAACCATTTCCAATGTTTTCCTAAAAAAGATTGATCTGTTATATTGGGAAGGTCCTGAGTCATTTGTTCCCGTACACTTTTTAATTCGGCTTCCAGGATAATATTATTCAACACTTTCTGTTCGGATACTTCTTGTGCAAAAGACGCGTCTTCCTGCATCCGGTGTTCGAATGCCGCTTGTTCATCTCTCTTTAGCTCATTAGCTAAATAGCGGTCAATCAGATAATATTTTTCAAGATCCGGTCTCAAGGCTTCAATGCATTTAAGAGATTTTTATCTTCTTTGATTATTTTAAAAAGGGATTGCTTACATCTGTAATGAGTTGTTTTTGCAACATTCTCACTCGTATAACCCATCTTTTCTTTTATTTCTTTCATACTTAGTTTTTCGTACGCTACAAAACGTAAAACTTTTCGACAGGTTTCTTCCAGTTTGCTGTATGCAAGATCAATGGCCTGTAATGTTTCTCTCGATATTAAATTTTCAAGATGGTCTTCATAATCCGTCAATTCGGGGTAGTTCTGAATGTCATTATGCACAAGCTTTTGTTTGCGTTTCGCATTATTGATCCATAAATTTCGGGATATCGTAAATATAAAAGCATCTACATCACATTTTGTATCAAATTTATTTTCAATTACGGCTTTAAAGAATATGATCACCGCATCCTGAAAAATATCATTGGCATCATCTGTTGAACCACTGTTGTATATAATATAGCTCCGTACTTTTTTTAATGTATGACTATACAAGTAGGACAAAGCTTTTTCATTTTGCCTGTTCTTAATACATTCAATGATTTTTCTGTCGATATCTCTCACTTATCTAGTACTACAACCTGGTAAATAAAAAGTAACTATGCTTTTAAAGATTATTTTTGCAATAAAACTATAAATAATTTTATAATTAAAAGAATTCATGTTGTTTTGTTGTGTGTGTAAAGGCGTGAAAATCCACATATTACTTTTATTGATCACTGCTTCATTTATTGTAAATGGGCAGAATAGCACACTTATGCCTGATATGTACGATCAGTTTTTTCAGAATTACTATTTGATTAATCCTGCTAATACAGATACTTCAGAGATAATTGTAAATATGGGACATAAATCTCAAACTGGAATTTTTCATGGCGTAAGACAAACCTATTTTGATGCGAATTTTCGTATTAAATCCAGCAATTTGAATAATCGGCACTATGTAGGCATTCAGCTTTTTAATAATAGTGAGGGAGATTTTTTTAGCAGGAGCAGGGCGTATGGGAGATACTCCTTTGATATTAAATTGTCTAATGCGTATTATCTGTCTGCAGGAGCTTCGTTTGGAGCAGTTAATTATGTTTTTAAGGCAACACAATCCAGTGCCGGAGGTTCTGCTCTAACGTATGATGGCGCGTTAGGTCTGTGGTTGGTAAGTAATAGATTCAAACTGGGGGCTTCTATGCAGCAAGTCTTTCAAAGAAGTCTTGCACCGCTCAATCAGGAATTTGTATTGCGCAGAGTATATAATATTAATGGAAGTTATAAAGTAAGAATCAATCATTATGTTGAACTTACAACCCATTTTTGGTATAAATATCAACAATACAGCAGGACAGATGTACAGATAGCGGCAATCGTTACCTTACAGCAATTAGTGGACTTTGGTATGAATTACAGATATAAAAAAGGGCTTGTATTAATTGCAGGTTTAAAAGATATACCAATCGGTACTTCTAAGATTTCCCTGGCAATGTCTTATTCAACTGGTGTGTTGAACTATATAGCTAAAGGAGACAATGGAATTGAGATCTTTATAAAGTATAGCAAATAATCTACTTTATAAAGATCCCAATTTTATATTTAATAGTTTTTTTATTTTTTTACAATTTTAGTTGAGTAGATTCCATTTTCAGTTTGAATGATAACGGAGTATAAACCTGCTGCTAAGGAATCCCCGAGTGTTATTTCAGTAGA
>Ga0210397_10002333_pt1 | contig 11978 bp, 11 predicted proteins | sample IncBWH2OmetaG_FD_160126 | JGI IMG/M metagenome (GOLD analysis project Ga0210397, IMG submission 160126) | Forest soil microbial communities from Barre Woods Harvard Forest LTER site, Petersham, Massachusetts, United States - Inc-BW-H-2-O ...
CCGAGCGCAGCACCGAGCACCTTGAACAGATTGACGCTGGTCGAGTCGGCAACGACGGTTTCATCCTCCCCTGCCCCGATCAGCGATCCGATCTTGGCGCCGACGGCAAGCGGCAGATCCATCCAGCCGTCCTTGGTCCAGCCGCGGATCAGATCGTCGCCCCATTCCCGCTCGAGCAGGCGAGCAATCCGCGCCGGAACTGATTTGGGCATTGCCCCGAGCGAGTTGCCGTCGAGATAGATCAGGCCGGACGGGAGATGGAAGCGGTCGCGGAATCGGCGCAGCGGATCGGCGCGATCAAGAGCTTCGCAATCGGCACGAGTGATCAACGGCACGGTTTTACCGGCCTCCATAACAAGCTGTGCTTTGCCGATTGTATCTGCGCGAGCTCCGCCGCGCGACTAGCGGCGAAAGGCGGCAACACTCGCGACCCGCACCGGCGATAAATTTTAAGCTTGAAGTATTTTCCGGCCGCCATAGAGTCCGCTTCTCAGTTCGACAAATTGCGCACGGAGGGGTGGCTCAAATGATCAGAAAGTTTGGAATGGCCGCGTTGGCGGCTTGCACAATCTCTGCTCTTGCCACGACGATGGGGTGGAGCGCCGACAAGCCGGTGTTCGGGCTGGTCATGTCGTTCAGCGGCTGGTTCGCCCCGATCGACGCCGACACCATCGCCGGCGCCAAGCTTGCCGTAGCGGAGATCAATGCCGCCGGCGGCGTGCTCGGCCAGGCCATCGAGGTCGTCGAGTTCGACAACAAATCCGAGCCGCCGCTCGGCGCCGACGGCGCGGTCGACGTCATCGGCAAGGGCGCAAAGGCGATCCTCTTCCCCAGCGATTTCGATTTCGGCGCGCCCGGCGCCTATGTTGCACAACAGAAAGACGTGATCGCTTTTTCCGGCGCCTCCGACCCGAAATTCGGCGTCCAGGGCGTCGGCCCGCTCGCCTACTCGACCTCGAACGCGAGCCAGGCGCAAGGCGGCCTGATGGCGGAATGGGCGTTCAAGCAGAAGGGCTGGAAAACCGCCTACGTCCTTTTGGACAACACCATCGCCTATACCAAATCGCTGTGCGCCAGCTTTGCCACGCGCTGGACCGAACTCGCCGGCAAGGACGGTCTGCTCGGCCAGGACACCTTTCTCAACAACGATCCTTCGATCACCGCGCAGGTGACGCGCATCACCGGCTTGAGCAAAAAACCCGACCTGATCTTCTTTTGCTCCTACGCGCCCGGAGGACCGAGCGCCATCCGTCAATTGCGCGCTGCCGGCGTCACTGCGGCGATCGCCACCGGCGAGTCGCTCGACGGCGACTACTGGATCGGCTCGGTGCCGGATCTGAGCAATTTCTACGTCGTCAGCTACGGCTCGAAATACGGCGACGATCCGGACGCGAACGTGAACGGCTTCTTCAAGCGCTTCGAAGCCAAATATGGCAAGAAGGCCGATGTATCCTATGGGCTACGCGGCTATTCCGCGGTGCAAGCCTGGGCCGAGGCCGCCAACAAAGCAGGCTCGCTCGCGGGCGCGAAGGTTGCTGCCGTGCTCGATACTTTCGACAAGACGCCGCTCGTCATCGGACCGACCACCTACACCAGCAAGCTCCACATCCAGACCACGCGACCGATGGCGATCTTGCACGCCACCAGCGGCAAGTTCTCCTGCGTCGGCCGTTTCACGGTGGAGTCGTTCCCGCCGCTGCAATAGGACCGCTCCTCGACCGGACGTGCAGCCATGCAGCTTCGGGCGCAAGGTGTGACCGTCCGGTTCGGCGGCCTCGTTGCGGTCGATGAAGTCAGCATCTCGCTCGCACGCGGCGAAATCCTCGGATTGATTGGCCCCAACGGCGCCGGCAAGACGACGCTGGTCAATGTCCTTTCCGGCTTTCAACGGCCGCTCGCCGGCGCGATCACCGTCGGCGAACGCGATTGCACGGGCCTGCCCCGCCACGGCTTTCCCCGCGCCGGCGTGGTGCGGACCTTTCAGGCGGTGCGGCTGTTCCGCGGCCTGACCGTGAGCGAAAACGTCGAGATCGGCTACGTCGCGCGAGGTTTCAGCCGCCGCGAGGCCAGGCGGCGCGCCCTTGCCATCCTCGGCGAACTGAAACTGACCGAGAAGGCGCATCGTGCCGCGGCCGGACTCAGCTACGGCGAGGAACGGCGCATCGGCCTTGCCCGGGCGCTCGCAGTCAATCCGCTTTTCCTTCTGCTAGACGAACCGGCGGCCGGCCTCGCTGCCACCGAAGCGGACGAGTTGCGCCATCTCATCATCGACATCCGGTCCAAATACAATTGCGGTGTTCTGGTGATCGAGCACAACATGGCCCTGGTGATGAACCTGTGCGAGCGCATCCACGTCCTCGACAGCGGCAGGACGATTGCAACCGGGACACCTGCGGAAATCCGCGCCGATGCCGGCGTTCGCCGCGCCTACCTCGGCCCCGACGCGCTGCAATGACTTCGGGCGCGCCGCTTCTCGCCATCTCCGGACTCGTCGTGCGCTACGGCGCCGTCGCCGCCGTCCGCGAAGTCGACCTGCAGGTCGACGAAAGCGAGATCGTGAGCATCATCGGCCCGAACGGCGCCGGCAAGACCTCGCTCATCTTGGCTGTGGCCGGGATCATCGCTCCGGCTGCGGGCACCGTGATCTTCGCCGGCAGAACGCTCGGCGGAATCGCGCTTGAGGACGTGGTCGCACAGGGAATCGCGCTCGTTCCGGAAGGCCGGCACATTTTCGCCAGCCTGACGGTGATGGAAAATCTCCTGCTCGGGGCGACGGTCCGGCGCGACAGCCGCGCCGTGGCGGCGGACCTCGACCGCTTCTTTGCGATGTTTCCGATCCTCGCGGAACGGCGGCGTCAGCCGGCTGGGCAGCTTTCCGGCGGCGAGCAGCAGCAACTCGCCATTGCCCGGGCGCTGCTGTCGCGACCGCGGCTTCTCATGCTCGACGAACCGTCGCTCGGCCTCTCTCCGATGATGGTCGATCAGATCTATGCGCTGCTCTCGACGATCCGCACGCAGGGCGTGACCATCCTCCTGGTCGAGCAGAACGCGGAGCGCGTATTCGGTATCTCCAACCGCGTCTGCGTGATGAGCGGCGGAAAGTTTGCTCTCGCTGGCGACGCTGCCGAAATCAAAAGCCATCCGCGCTTCGACGCCGCCTATTTCGGCGTGCACGTGCGGGAGGCGGCAAGCGGACCGTGATGGAGCGTCTGGTCCAGATCCTGGCCGATGCAGTGAGCGTCGGCAGCCTCTACGCGCTGACCGCGCTGGGCATCGGCCTGATTTTCGGGGTCATGCGGCTGATCAATTTCGCCCACGGCGAATTGATTACCTTCGCCGCCTATACGCTGCTCGCGCTATTCGGCCAACCCGTGCCTATCATGATTTTCGGCGGCATTGCGGTGGCGGTGGTTCTGGCACTCGTCACCGAGCGCGCCGCTTTCCGTCCCCTGCGCAACGCCGACCCGACGACGCTTTTAATCTCCTCGTTCGCGGTGAGCTTCTTCCTGCAGAAGCTCCTGATCCTTGTGGTCGGATCGCGGCTGAAGGGGCTCGACTTCCTGCCCGAGCTTGGTCGCCAGATCGAGTTCGCCGGCATCCGCCTGCAACTCCTCCAGATCGTCACCATAATCGTCGGCATCGTGCTCCTCGCCGCCCTCACCTGGTTCCTGCGGGCGACGCGGCTTGGCCTGCACATGCGCGCCGCCGCCGAAGACTTTCGCATGGCGCGGGTATTGGGCGTGCGGGCGAACAAGGTGATCGCCGTCGCCTTCGCGCTGAGCGGCATTCTCGCTGCCGCGGTTTCCTGCCTGATTGTCGTGCAGACCGGCGTGGTGCAGCCGCGGATGGGGCTGCAGCTGGTGATCATCGCCTTCGTCGGCACCGTCATCGGCGGTCTCGGCAGCCTGTCCGGAGCCGCGCTCGGCGGCTTCCTCGTTGGGGCGGCCACGATCCTGCTGCAGGCTTTCCTGCCGCCCGACCTGCGCGCCTTTCGCGAGGCCTTCGTGTTCATCGCCGTGGCCCTCGTTCTTCTCTTTCGACCGCAAGGATTGATCCCGGCCCGTGGGTTGAAGGAAAGAATTTGATGTCCGAACCAGTCCGCGGGCATGGCAGTGCCGTCGGAATTCTGAAGCGGCTTTGGCCCGTTCTCGCCCTCGCGGCGGTCATCGCCGCCATCGCAGTCGCGGCATCGTTCGCGCCGGCCGTGCTGCAGCGGCGGACGACGCAGGGGCTGATCAACCTGATCGCCGTGGTCGGGCTCTACGTCTTCGTGGGCAATTCCGGCGTTCTGTCCTTCGGCAACGTCGCCTTCATGGCGATAGGCGCCTACGTCTCGGCGCTGCTCACCATGAAGCCCACGGCCAAGTCCGTCTTTCTTCCCGACCTGCCGGCGGTGATCGCCCACGCCGAATGGCCGACGCTGCCCGGCGCGCTCGCCGGCGGCATAGCGGCGGCATTCGTCGCGCTCGTCATCGGCTGGCCGTTGATGCGCCTCTCGGGCATTTCTGCCAGCATCGCGACCTTCGCCATCCTCGTTGTCGCCAATGTGGTGTTCGGCAACTGGACCTCGGTGACGGGCGGACAAAACTCGCTCATGGGCCTGCCGGCCTATGTCGACCTGTGGACCGCTCTCGCCTGGGCGGTGGCGGCAATCGTGATCGCCTTTGCCTATCAGGAGACGCGCTCGGCCTTGCTGCTGCGCGCCTCGCGCGAGGACGAAGCCGCGGCGCAGGCCGCCGGCGTCGACGTCGTCCGCCATCGGCTAATCGCGTTCGTCATTTCCGCCTTCCTCTCCGGGGTGGCCGGCGTGCTGCTCGGCCATTTCCTCGGCATCGTGCGGGTCGAGAACTTCTACCTCGACCTCACCTTCCTGATCGTCGCCATGCTGGTCGTCGGTGGCCGTGGCAGTCTCACCGGCGCGGTGGCCGGCGCCGTCGTCATTGCCGCGCTGACGGAAGTGCTGCGTCAGATCGAGGTCGGTTTCCAGGTCGGCAAAACGACCATCGCGGCGCCGGCGGGCACCGGCGACGTCATCCTCGCCCTGATCATGCTGCTCATTATCCTCCTTCGCCCGGACGGTATTGCCGCGGGGCGGGAGTTCACCTGGCCGTTCGGCCGGACCTAACTTAGTTAGCTTAGGGTCGAAAAATATCTGATGGCGAAATCGATCCATTCCGGCGCCGACCAGTCGGGATGCTCGGCGCGGATCTTAGCCGCCAACGAGGCCACGATCGCGTCGGCGTCCTTGCCGGCCTTGCGCTCCGCGGCCACGCGCTTGCCCAGGTCGACCATGTAGTCGCACACCGCGGCGAGAATCTCCGCGCCGCCGATGTCGCCGTGGCCGGGAACAACGATCGCGGGTTTCCAGCCGATGAGCTCGGAGAGGATTTGCGCCCAGCGCGCACCGTCGATGCTTGCGTCATCCGGCGGAAACCAGGGAAAGATCGGGAAGATACGCTCCTCGGCAAGGTCGCCGGTGAAGAGGATGCGCTCCTGCGGCAGCCAGACAATCTGGTCGCCCGCGGTGTGGGCCAGTCCCCAGGTTCGCAATTCGACCGTGCGGCCGCCGAGATCGATCGACGTGGAAGCCCCGTCGTAGATCTCATCTGGCTGGACGAGCTCCGTACCCTCCAGCGCCTTCGCCACATCCGGCCCGAAGGTCCTGAACATGCCGAGGTAGCCTTCGCCCTTTGCCTGCAATTCGTCGCGCTGCGATCGGTTGTAGCGGATCTCCGCGGCGCCTTTGAAAACCTGCGCGCCGAAGCCATGCTCGGGATGGAAGTGGGTAAGCGTCAGGACCAGGGGCCGCTGGCCGGCGATCCGCTTCGCGGCGTCGAGGACCTTCCTGCCGTTGGCCGGCCCCATGCCGGTGTCGACGACAAGGGCCGCATTGCTGCCGAGTATGATGCCGATGTTCGGCACGAGCGGGACGCGGCGGTCGCAGATGACGAACACGCCCGGGGCGATTTCCTTGATCGCGCTCGGGTCCACGATCGGCGCGGGCGGCACGGCACTCGGCGAAGTCTCGCTCATCGACGCGGCATCCATTGTTGTTCGATTTGCACCGCCCTGGCGGCAGCCGCAATTGGACATTTCAAGCCTGAAACGTCAAGCTGACGGCCGGAAAGAGCGCCCATGACCGACGTGCCGATCCGCGATGCACCCACGCGCGATGCACTCATCGCGCTTCATTTCCAGAACGACATCTGCCACCCGCAGGGACGCATTCCATTTTCCCTCGACCGCGGCAGCGGCGAGGCTCAGCGCTTTCTCGACGCCAGCAAGCGCGCGCTCGGAGCGGCGCGCCGTGCCGGCTGGACGATCGTCCACATGCACATCGTGTTCGCCGAGGACTATTCCGATCTGTTGCGCAATTGCCGTCTGTTCCTGAAGGCCGAAGCGCTCGGCGCGCTCAAGCGCGGCTCCTGGGGGGCCGCGCCTTTCGATGGTTTCGAGCCCCGCGGTGGAGAAATCTTCGTCGCCGGCAACGGCAACAGCGCCTTCCGGCGGACCGGCTTGGAAGGGCGGCTCGGCGAACTTGCGATCGAGCGCGTGAATGTCATCGGCCTGGCGACGCAGTTCTCGGTCGAGCATACCGTGCGCGACGCCGCAGACATGGGCTACTGCGTCAGGCTGTTTGCCGATTGCTGCGCATCCGGCGACCTCGAGGCCCATCGCGCATCGCTGCGCACTGTGAGCATGCTGGCGGATGTGGTCGGCAGCGAAATCGCGTTCGGTGAATGAGCGTATTGGCCACGTCAAGCGGGATGCCTCATCGCCTCCATTTGATCGAGCATCCCATGGACGGCAGCTGCTCTTTCGGGCCCTGGCCGGTCTCGGTCACTTGTTTCATCGCTTCGAACAGGTCGCGGCGCGCATTCGCTACCGGCGTCATGCGCGAGGCATCAAGCCGGCCGCGGTACTGCAGCTCGTCTCTGGCGTTGAAGCCGAAGAAGTCCGGCGTGCACTGAGCGTCGTAGGCGCGTGCCACTTCCTGGGTCTTGTCGATTGCATAGGGGAAGGTGAAGCGGTGCCGCGCGGCGAATGCCTTCATGTTGTCGAAGGAATCCTCGGCATAGGTGTCGGTGTCGTTCGGCATGATCGCGATCGTCCCCACCCCGATCTGGCGCAACGCTTCCGCCTCCGCCACGATCCTGCCGATGCTCGCTTTCACATAGGGACAGTGATTGCAGATGAAGACGACGAGCGTGCCCTTCGGCCCGCGCACGTCGGCGAGCGAATAGGTCCTGCCGTCAACCGCCGGCAGCGCGAAGTCGCTCGCCTTCCAGCCGATTTTGCTGGTCGTATTCGATAGCATGTTTGTTCTCCGGTCGGGCGGATTCACTGGCCGAACTTTACCGCGTCGCGCCGGTTGAGGTCCATCGCCCGACTTCGCGCGCGGCGGAAAAACGCCTGCCGGCAAATTGCAGATGCGGGAAAAAGCCAATATGTTAGCGAAAGGAACCGAGAAAACCGACGCCGACGGGAGGAACAATGCTGAGCAACCGTGAAGTCGAACAATATCGCGAACTCGGCTATCTGGTGGTGCCCGACGTGCTCGACGCGCTGATGCTGGCCGAGGTTCGCCGCATGGTTGACCGTATCGTCGCCGATGCCGGCAAGGTTGCAACGCATACCGAGGTCTACGATCTTGAAGACTCACATTCTTCCGAACAACCGCGGGTGCGGCGCATCAAGACACCGCACAAGCATTTTCCCTTCTTCGCCGAATTGACGCGCAATCCGCGGATCACGGCCATCCTGGCGCAACTCCTCGGCCACGACATCCGCCTGCATGGCTCCAAACTCAACATGAAGTCCGCGGGCTTCGGCGCTGCGGTGGAATGGCACCAGGACTGGGCGTTCTATCCCCACACCAACGACGACGTGCTCGCCACCGGCATCTATCTCGACGATTGCGACATGCAGAACGGGCCGCTGCTGGTCGTGCCCGGCACGCACAAGGGGCCGGTGTACGATCACCACGCCAACGGCTACTTCGTCGGCGCCATGGATCCCGAGATCAAGGGGCTGGACTATTCCAAGGCGGTGCCGCTGATGGGCAAAGCCGGGTCGATGACCATCCACCACGTGCGGCTCGTCCACGGGTCGGCGCTCAACACCTCCGCGCAGCCGCGCCGGCTGCTCCTGCACGAATATTCCGCTGCCGACGCTTGGCCGCTGATGGGCGTCGCCAATTTCGAGGAGTTCAACGGCAGGATGGTCCTCGGCCAGCCGACTATCGAGCCGCGATTGCGCGAGGCGCCGGTACGCATGCCGCTGCCGCCGGCGCCGTTCCAGGGGTCGATTTACGAGAACCAGCGCGCCGTGGCGAAGCGCTTCTTTGCCAAGGCGGCTGCGTAGCACCTGCGGCGATCGACGACCCGCTGGCCCGGTCAGACCGACGGCGACGGCACGATGTCGTCGGGATGTTCTGCGGCAATGTCGCCCCTGTGGGTTTCCGGCCCGATGGTGATCGCTGCTGCGGTGATCAGCGAGAGCGCGATGATGTAGGCGGCGACCCACCAGGGTCTGCCGCCAGCCAAGTCGAGCAGCGACGCCGCCAGAAACGGTGCCGGGCCCCCTGCCAGGATCGAGCCGAGCTCGCGCGCGAACGCAAACCCGCCGAAGCGCACCCGCGGTCCAAACAGCTCCGAATAATAGGCCGCCTGCGGCCCGAACATCCCCGAGACGCCGATCGCGCTCGCCCCGACGAAGGCGAGCCAGATCAGCCACGACTCCTTAGTCTCGCACAGGATGAAGAACGGAAAGGCCCAGGCCGCCGAGAACAGCGCAGCGCCCAGATAGACCGGGCGGCGTCCCACCCGATCGGAAAGCGCCGAGAACAGGGGGATCGTAAACAGGGAGAGGAACTGCGACAGTATCACCCCGAACAGGGCGACGCTTTTCGGCAGGTGCAGCTGCTGCACCACGTAGCTCAAGCCGAAAACCGGAAAGAGATAGCCCAATCCATTTTCCGCCATCCGCGAGCCGATCACGACCAGAAAACTTCGCGGGTGCCTGCGGATGGCATCGAGCACCGGCGCTTTCAGCGGCTTCCGCTGTTGCGCCATCTCGGTGAACACCGGCGTCTCGGCGACGCTCACCCGAATGTAAAGTCCGAGTGCGACCAGGATGGCGCTGAGCAGGAACGGGATGCGCCAACCCCACGAAAGCAGGTCTTCCTTCGAGAGCAGAGTGACAATCGCAAAGACCGCGGCGGCCAGCAGATTGCCCACGGTGACCCCGATGGGCGCCCAGCTGCCGAACAGGCCGCGCCTGCCCTCAGGCGCATACTCGACCGCGAAGATGACCGCTCCGCCGTATTCCGCGCCGGCGCCAAAACCTTGCAGCAGGCGCAGCACCACGAGCAGAATCGGCGCCAAGATGCCGATGCTGGCGTAGCTCGGGATCAGGCCGATCAAAAAAGTGGCAACGCCGACCAGCAGGAGCGTGACGACAAGCATCGGCTTGCGCCCGATCCGGTCGCCGAAATGACCGAACACCAGCCCGCCGAAAGGCCGCGCGAAAAAGCCGACGCCGAAAGTGGCGAAGGCGGCGAGAGTTCCGATCCGCGGATCGAGCTTTGGAAAAAACAGTTCGTTGAACACCAGCGCAGCGGCCGTGCCGTAGATGAAGAAATCGTACCACTCGAGAGCCGAGCCGATCGCGGACGCGAGCACCACCCGCCCGAGTGATGAGTGTTGCCGACCGGCGGTCCCGGCGATGTCGGCCGACATGTTTCGCTCCCCCTCGTTTATTGGTTGGGGGAAACGGTACCAGCGGCGAGAGCGAGGGCAAAGCGCAAATGACAGCGGCCGGCGCCTGCAGGCCGGAAGCGAGGCCCTACATTCGCATCTCTCAGCTCTATTGGCGTGAATGTTTTCGCTCCGGCCGCGACGTCCGCAAAGCATGCATCAACTGCTGCCTGAGCCAGGCGTTGGCCGGATCGCTATCTGCGTTGGCGTGCCAATAGAGGTAGGTGTCGAACGCCGGCACTTTGAGCGGAAAGGCGAGGAGTTGGTTCCTGAATTGGGCGTTGAGCACGCGAGCGTAGCGTTGCGGCATCGTCAATAGGAGATCGGTTTCGCTCACCACCCGGCATGCCGCCAGATAGCTCTGACAACGCAGCCGGATGCGGCGGCGCAGATCGTGGCGCGCAAGCTCGAAATCCTCCGCGCTCAGTCCGCGGCGGCGCGACGAGACCGAAATGTGCTCCTGCGCCAGGTAGGCTTTGAGCGTGAGCCTGCGGCCGACGTTCGGATGCCGCCGGCGCACAACCACTGTCAGCCATTCCGTGCCGAGCCGCTCCCGCCGGACCTCCTCCGGCAGCGGCAGAAGAACGTCGATCGCCGCATCCAAAGTGCCGGCCGAAAGTTCGCGCTCGAGTTCGCGGCGCTCGGCCCTCACGCTGCTGATGGTGATGCGCGGGGCAGCCGCGGCGATATTCCGCATCAGGGCGCCGAGGATCGCGGCCTCCAGCACATCGCGCGTTCCGACAGTGAAATGCTTGACGGCGGTGGCGGGCGCGAACGGGTCCCTCTTGGTGAGGGTAGCCTCGATCGTCTGCAGCGATTGGCGGATCGGTTCGATCATCCGGCGTGCAAGTGGCGTCGGCATCATGAGCCGGCCGTGCCGCGTGAACAGCGGATCGTCGATCATTTGGCGAAGCCGGCCAAGCGCGTGGCTGATCGCCGGCTGCGACAGGTTCAGCCGGCGGCTCGCGCGCGTAATGCTGCCTTCGGCATAGATGGTGTCGAAGATGGCGAGCAGATTGAGGTCGATCCTTGAGATATGCACAACCTTTATGCCGCTGAATTCAATCAATGCATTTGGTGAATGGTAGCGGAGCGGCCTACCCTTCGCAACCGAACACGCGGCGTGCTCCGATAGGAACCCTCGCAGCCTTGCGGCGGTCGCGTCGTTCTCTGAGACCACTGGGACCGTGATCGAGGCAGCCATGGATTTTGAATACTCGGCGAAGGTCAAGGCGTTTCAGCAACGCCTGCTCGCGTTCATGGAAGAACACATCTATCCGAACGAGCAGCGCTATGAGGAAGAAGTGCAGAGCGGAGATCGGTGGCAGCCGACGACGCTCATTGAAGAGCTGAAGCAGAAGGCGCGAGCGGCGGGATTGTGGAACCTGTTCCTTCCCGATTCCCGCTACGGAGCCGGATTGGCGAACCTCGAATACGCCCCGCTCAGCGAGATCATGGGTCGCGTCGAGTGGGCCGCTGAGGTCTTCAACTGCTCCGCGCCCGACACCGGCAACATGGAAACGCTCGAGCGCTACGGCACCGAGGCGCAGAAACGGGAATGGCTCGAACCGCTGCTCGACGGTGCCATCCGCTCCTGTTTCGCCATGACCGAGCCGGCAGTGGCCTCATCCGATGCCACCAACATCGAAAGCCGCATCGAGCGGCAGGGCAACCAGTATGTCATCAACGGCCGCAAATGGTGGGCCACCGGCGGACCCGACCGGCGCTGCAAGCTCTTTATCGTCATGGGCAAGACCGATCCGCAGAATCCGGAACGCCACCGGCAGCAGTCGATGATCCTCGTCCCCCGTGACGCGCCGGGCGTGAAGATTCTGCGCTGGTTGCCGGTTTTCGGCTATGACCATGCGCCCCACGGCCACGGCGAAGTTCTGTTCGAGAACGTCAAGGTTCCGGTCTCGAACATATTGCTCGGCGAAGGCCGCGGCTTCGAGATCGCGCAGGGCCGCCTCGGTCCGGGACGCGTCCACCACTGCATGCGAGCGATCGGCCAGGCCGAGGTGGCGATCGAGAAGATGTGCCGCCGCCTCAACACGCGGGTCGCATTCGGGAAGCCGCTGAGCGAGCAGTCGGTGATGCTCGAGCGCCTGGCCGAAGCGCGGATCGCGATCGACCAGGCGCGCCTGCTGGTGCTCAAGGCGGCCGACACGATGGACAAGCTCGGCAACAAGGAGGCGCTCGCCGAGATCGCCATGATCAAGG
>Ga0210397_10002334_pt1 | contig 11977 bp, 9 predicted proteins | sample IncBWH2OmetaG_FD_160126 | JGI IMG/M metagenome (GOLD analysis project Ga0210397, IMG submission 160126) | Forest soil microbial communities from Barre Woods Harvard Forest LTER site, Petersham, Massachusetts, United States - Inc-BW-H-2-O ...
GGACCCCTTCGCCTCGTCGCGGCACGCGAGGATCTCCCGTGAAGGTCACGTGCTGGTGATAGAGGATCTGGGCTCGACCAACGGCACCTACCTCAACGAGGAACCGCTGTCGGGGCCCCAGCCCCTATATGACGGCGATCGCATCCGGATCGGCGACAGCGAGTTCTCCTATCTGCAATGACCGACAGGCCCCGACCGATCGTCCGCAGGAACCCACCAACCCACCGCCAAGGGCGCCAGTGGCCCCTCCCGCGAGTACGCGTCGCATCTCTCTGTGCGACCGTACTCACGTGAGCGACCACTAGAGACCTCCGAGCATGCTCCGCGCAGCCGACACGATCTGGAAGACCGACACCGGGCGCCAGCGGCGCGACAACGAGGACAACGCGTTCGTGCGGGCACCGCTGTTCGTCGTCGCCGACGGAATGGGCGGGGCGCAGGCCGGTGAGGTGGCCTCCCAGTTGGCCGTGGAGGAGTTCCACGAGGCGCTGCCGGACGACGGCAGCGCCGAGGAGCGGCTGATCAACCGCATCCGCGCCGCCAACCGGCGGATCTACGACCTCTCGCGCACCCAGCACGAGCACGCCGGGATGGGTACCACGCTCACCGCGGCCTACCTCGACGACGATCACCTGGCGGTGGCCCACGTCGGCGACAGTCGCGCCTACATCTTCCGCGACGGCGAGCTCACGCGCCTGACCCAGGACCACTCGCTGGTCGAGGAGCTCGTGCGCCAGGGCAAGCTGACCCAGGAGCAGGCCGCCGAGCATCCGCAGCGCTCCATCATCACGCGTGCATTGGGCATCGAGGGCGACGTGGAGGTCGACACCTGGTCCTATCCGATGCGGGCGGGCGACGTGGTGCTGCTGTGCTCAGATGGGCTCACCTCGATGATCGGCGAGGAGCTGATCGGACAGATCCTCAACGGCGAGAGCAGCCTGGACCGAGCCGCCGACCAGCTCATCGCCGCCGCCAACGACGCCGGCGGGCGCGACAACATCACCGTCGTCCTCTTCCGGCTCGAGGACGTCGGGGGCGCTTCCGCCGACGTCGACGAGCCGACCGTGGTCGGCATGGAGCCCGTCCGGGCTCCCGACGAGGGCCGCGACGCTCATGCCGGCGCCGCCGAGGCGACTGAGACGGAAGCCGCCCGGCCCGCCGGACACGGAACCCACCCACCGCGCAGCGACGGAGGGGCTGTGCTCACCGCGCCCCCGCCTCAGCTGCAGCGCGAGCGCACGCCCCCGAGGCTGGCGCGAACTCAGGGCCGGCCGCAGACCGCGCCCGGCCGGCGGCGGCCCTCGCGCTTCATGAAGCCCATCGCGGCCCTCATCGCCACCCTGATCGTGGTGTTCCTGGTCGGGGGCGGCGCCTATCTGGCCAGCCGCGAGTACTTCTTCATCGGGACCAACTCCGACGGCATCGTCACGATCTTCCGCGGGTTCCCCTACGACCTGCCGCTGGGGGTCAAGATGTATGAGCAGTTCTATGTCTCCGGGGTGCCGGTCAGCGCAGTCCCGGCCGACCGGCGCGCGGGACTGCTGAATCACCAGCTGCGCTCGCAGGGCAACGCGATCACGCTCGTGCATGCCGCCGAGCTCGGCCAGCTGGCGCGATGAGCGCACGCAACCGTGAGCTGTTCGGCCTGATCCCGGCCGCCCTGCTCGTGACCGCCGGATTCGCCGGCGTGTTCATCCAGCGCGAGCAGGTGCTGTCCAACGTGTCGCTGACCTACGGGGCGATCTTCCTGGGCCTGTGCGTGGCCGCCCACATCCTCATCCGCGTCACGCTGCCCAACGCCGACCCCTACATGTTCCCGCTGGTGGCGCTGCTGGCCAGCTTCGGGATCGTGATGGTCTACCGGGTCAGCGCCACCGACGCCCGGCAGCAGGCCCAGTGGTTCGTCCTGGGGCTGATCCTGTTCGCGGTGACGATCATCGCCTTCCGCGACTACCGCAAGCTCGAGCAGTACCGCTACGTGATCGTGGTGGTGTCCCTACTGCTGCTCGTCCTCCCGCGCCTGCCGGGGATCGGCGAGCAGGTCAACGGGGCCTATCTCGAGATCAAGGTGCCCGGCGGCCTGAGCTTCCAGCCCACCGAGTTCTCCAAGATCGGGCTGGTCATCTTCCTGGCCAGCTACCTGCGTGACACCCGCCAGGTCATGGTGCTGGGCGCGCGACGGGTCCTGGGGGTCACTCTGCCGCCGCTCAAGCACTTCGGCCCGGTCCTGATCATCTGGGGCCTGGCCATGGTCGCGCTGCTCCTGCTGTCGGACATTGGCTCTTCGCTGATGTTCTACGGGGCGCTGCTGTCGATGCTCTACGTCGCCACCGGACGGCTCTCGTTCGTGGTCATCGGACTGGTCGCGTTCGGGATTGGCGCCTGGTACCTGGGCACGCATATTCCGCACGTCAACGCGCGCTTTGAGGATTGGCAGCACCCGTTCAACAGCCATCTGTACCACGCGGAGGGCGGGAGCTTCCAGGTGGCCAACGGGATCTTCGCCCAGGCGGCCGGCGGCCTGTTCGGGCTGGGTTGGGGCCAATCGATCCTGCAGCTCATCCCCTTCCCGCAGACCGACATGATCTACGCGGTCATCACCAACGAGCTGGGCCTGTTCGGGGCCACCGCGGTCCTCGTGGCCTACCTGCTGTTCATCTATCGCGGGTTCAAGACCGCGACCCTGGCGCGTGACTCCTTCTCGACGCTGCTGGCCGTCGGGCTGTCCACGGTGTTCGGGCTTCAGGTGTTCGTGATCGTCGGCGGGGTGACCCGCGTGATCCCGCTCACCGGCGTGACACTGCCCTTCATCTCCTATGGCGGTGCGTCGATCGTGGCCAACTTCGTCCTGCTGGCCCTGCTGCTGCTCGTCTCCGATCGCTCGCGGAGGCCGACCACGTGAACGCTCAGATCATGCGGCTGTTCGGGGTGATCGTGGTGCTGTTCGCGCTGTTGGTGGTCTGGACGACCCGCTGGACGGTGCTCGACGCCACCGCCCTGAACAACAACCCCCTCAACAGCCGCACGCTGATCACCACGCTGAAGATCAAGCGCGGCCGGATCCTCGCCGCCGATGGCGAGACGCTGGCGCGGTCAGTCAGGCAGCGCAAGACCGGCTACTGGCTGCGCACCTATCCACAGGGGCCGCTGTTCGCCCAGCCCGTCGGCTACGCCAACCTCATCAGCCGCCAGGAGGCGGGGCTGGAGAAGTACCGGCTGCCGTATCTCAAGGGCCCGTCGACGACGCTGAACTCCGTATTCGGGCCATTGGGCGGCAACACCAACGTGGGCGACGACGTCTACACCTACCTCGATCCCAAGGCCCAGCGCCAAGCCCGCCAGGAGTTGGCCGGACGCCCCGGCTCGGTCGTCGCGTTGGATCCCCGGACGGGCGCGGTGCTGACCATGTACTCCGACCCCAGCTATGACAACAACCACTACAACGCCCCCTGCTCGGACGCCTGCCAGCTCAACCGCGCCACGCAGGGCCGCTACCCGCCGGGCTCGACGTTCAAGGTGGTCACCGCTACCGCTGCCATCGACAGCGGCAAGTACACGCCCGAATCGCTCATCAACGGCGACTCCCCCAAGACGATCTCAGGGGTCCCGCTCTCCAACGACAACAACCAGAGCTTCGGCGAGATCACCCTGACCAAGGCCCTGACCGAGAGCGTCAACACCGTGTTCGCCCAGGTGGCGGTGAACGTCGGGCGCCCCACGATGACCAAGTACATGAAGCGCTTCGGCTTCTACGCGCTGCCTCCGATCGACCTTCCCAGCGACGAGCTGGCGGCGAGCCGTCCTTACGACTTCAAGGGCCGGCCGTTCAGGCCCGGGAGCCCGAACGAGGACATCGGCCGCATTGCCATCGGTCAGGGCGGCCTGCTGGTCACGCCGCTGCAGATGGCGATGGTGGCGGCGGCTGTGGCCAACAACGGCAAGCTCATGGAGCCGCTGCTCAGCGAGAAGGCGGTCGATCCGGACGGCCGGACGGTCAAGACCTTCACGCCGACGGTCTATCACCAGGTGATGAGCCCCAAGACGGCGTCCGAGGTCAACCTGATGATGCGGACGGTGGTTGACGAGGGCACCGGGACCCCGGCCCAGCTGGGCTCCGGCATCCCCTTTGCCGGCAAGACCGGCACGGCCTCGATCGGCGCCACCGGGTCCGGCCTCACCCAGCCGTGGTTCATCGGGTTCGCGCCGGCCAACAACCCCAAGGTCGCCGTGGCGGTGACCATCGAGAAGACGCAGGGACAGTTCGGCGGCCAGGTCGCCGCCCCGATCGCGCGCGACATCGTGCAGACGCTGCTGGCGGACGGGAAGTGATGGCCGAGCCAGTCCCGAACACCATGGTCGACGGCCGCTACCGGGTGGTGTCGCGGCTGGGGTCGGGAGGGATGGCCGACGTGTTCCTGGCCGAGGACCAGCAGCTCGGGCGCAAGGTCGCGCTCAAGCTCCTGCACCACCGCTTCGCCCAGGACCCCGATTTCGTCGAGCGCTTCCGCCGCGAGGCTCAGGCGGCGGCCGGCCTGCAGCACCCCAACGTCGTCAGCGTCTATGACCGGGGGACCTTCGACGACACCTACTACATCGCCATGGAGTATCTCCCCGGGCGCTCGCTCAAGCAGCTCATCCGCGACGAGGCGCCCCTGGACCCGCTCCGGGCCATCGACATCACCATCCAGATCCTCAAGGCGGCGCGGTTCGCGCACCGCCGCGGGGTGATCCACCGCGACCTCAAGCCCCACAACGTGATCGTGGACGACTCCGGTCACGCCAAGGTCACCGATTTCGGCATCGCCCGCGCCGGGGCTTCGGACATGACGGAGACCGGCTCGATCATGGGCACCGCGCAGTACCTCTCGCCCGAGCAGGCCCAGGGCCGCCCGGTCAACGCCGCCTCCGACCTGTACTCGGTCGGCGTGGTGCTCTACGAGATGCTCACCGGGCGGCTCCCGTTCGACGCTGATTCCGCGGTCAGCATCGCGCTCAAGCACGTCTCCGAGGCGCCGCTCCCGCCCAGTCAGATCAATCCCAACATCCCGCCCGAGCTCGAGCAGACCGTCCTGTGGGTGCTCAACAAGAACGCGTCTGATCGCCCGGCCGACGCCGATCAGCTCATCACCGTGCTCGAGCACTGCCGCGAGGCGATCACCTCCGCGGGCGCCGGCCAGCACACCGCCAGCATGGCCGCGGTGGCCGCCGCCGGCGCCGCCGCGGGCGCGGGGGCGGCGATCGCCCCGGGCCTGGCCGCCTACCAGGAGACCCAGGCCCAGGCCACCAACGGCTCGGGCGAGATGTCCGCGGTGCACCCCATCGAGGAGCGCGAGCGCCGCAGCTGGGTGCTGTGGGGGTGGGTGCTGCTCGTCGTCCTGTTGATCGCCGGGGCCGCCGCCGCCGCCTACTTCCTGACCCGCCCCAAGCAGGTCCTGGTGCCCAAGGTCATCGGTGAGCAGGTCGACGCGGCGCGCGCCACCATCGAGCAGTCCAAGTTCCAGGTGTCCACGGTGACGGTGCTCAACCGCAAGCCGCCCGGCATCGTCGTCTCGGAGTCGCCGGCCGCCGGGACCAAGGCCGACAAGGGCTCCACGGTGACGCTGAGCGTCTCGAGCGGCCCCGGCAACGTGTCCGTGCCCACGGTGCAGGGGCTGACGGTGTCCCAGGCCGGCAAGGTCCTCAAGAGGGCCGGGCTCAAGGTCTCGAACGTCGTGCAGCAGAGCTCCGGCCGGTTCGCGGCCGGCCAGGTGACGGGCACCAATCCGGGGACGGCACGCTCGGTGCCTCACGGGGCCGGCGTGACCCTGTTCGTCTCAAGCGGCCAACCGCAGAAGAAGGTCCCCAACGTCCTCGGCGAGAGCCAGACCCAGGCCACCGAGGATCTCACCAGGGCGGGCTTCAACGTCCGCCCCAACAACCAGCCCGCGTCGTCGCAGTCCGACGTGGGCAATGTGATCAGCCAGAGCCCGAGCGGCAACACGACCGCCCCGACCGGGTCGCAGGTCACGATCACCGTGGGCACGCCGCCGGCCACCACCACGGTCCCCACGGTTATCGGCGACCCGTCCGGTGGCGCGGAGAGCGCGCTGCGCGCCGCCGGGTTCAAGGTGAGCCAGATCATCCGGGTCGTCACCAACCCGGACAAGAACGGCACCGTCGTGGCCCAGAGCCCGGGTGGAAACTCGACCGCCAAGAAGGGGAGCACCGTCACCATCACCGTCGGACAGCTCGAACACACCAGCTCGTCCTCCACCACCACGACCACGTCCACCACGAAGACCACGACCACGCCGACCACCTCGACCACCTCGACCACGACGACGCAGGGCCAATGAGCGCCCAGAGAGTCGCGGTGCTCGCCGGGGGACGCTCGTCCGAATACGAGGTCTCGCTGGCCTCGGGCGCGTCGGTGGCCGAGGGCCTGCGCACCGCCGGCCACACGGTCACCGAGATCAACATCGGGCGCGACGGCGTGTGGCGGCGTGAAGGCGAGCCGGTGATGGTGGCCCTGGGCTCGGGCCTGCCCGGCATCGACGTCGTGTTTCCGGTGCTCCACGGGCCCTTTGGCGAGGATGGGACGGTCCAGGGGCTGCTCGAATGCCTCGACATGCCCTACGTCGGCGCGGGCGTGCTGGCCTCGGCGCTGTGCATGCACAAGGTGGTCTTCAAGCAGCTCATGGCCGACCAGGGCATCCCGCAGGTGGCGTATCGCGCTGTGGACGAGCTGGACCACGCCGCGGACCCCAAGGCGACCGCGGACGCCGTGGCGGAGCTGGGCTATCCGGTGTTCGTCAAGCCGGCCCGACTGGGCTCCTCCGTGGGCATCGCGAAGGTCGCCGATCCCGGTGAGCTTCCGGCCGCGCTCCAGACGGCGTTCGCGCACGACTCGGTGGCGATCGTCGAGGCGTTCGCCGCCGGGCGCGAGGTCGAGTGCTCGGTTTTGGGCAACGGTGATCCGATCGCCTCCGAGCCCGGGGAGATCCTCCTCGCCGCCGGTGAGGTCGGTTGGTATGACTATGAGGCCAAGTACGCCGAGGGCGGGATGCGCCTGGAGGTGCCCGCGCGGGTGGAGCCCGAGGTCCGTGACCGGATCCGCACGCTGGCGGTGCAGGCGTTCACGGCGTCGGGCTGCCAGGGCCTGGCCCGCGTGGACTTCTTCGTCGTCGGCCCCGACGTGCTGGTCAACGAGCTCAACACGATGCCCGGGTTCACCCCGACCAGCGTGTTCGGCTCGCTCTTTGCGGCCAGCGGGATCGAGTATCCGGATCTGCTGGACCGGCTGGTCGCGCTCGCGCTCGAGCGCCACGCCGCCGAGGCCAAGCTCAGCCACTGATGCAGGGTGGCCCGGGGCCGGTGGTCGGTGGGCCGGGACGGTATTGCTGGTGCTGCGGGACCCGGCTCGACACCACGCCGCCCACGACGTGCGCCGCCTGCGGGCAGGGCCACTATCTCAACCCGGCCCCGTGCGGCGAGGCCGTCGTCGTGCGCGGCGGGCGGGTCCTGCTGCTGCGGCGGGCGATGGATCCCTACCGGGGCTTCTGGGATGTGCCCGGAGGGTTCTGCGACCCTGCCGAGCATCCGATGCACGCCGCGGAACGCGAGCTCGCCGAGGAGCTGGGCCTGAGCGCCAGGGCCACCGCCTACATCGGAGCGTGGCTCGATGTCTACGGGCCGCCCGCGCCCGACGGCATCCGGGTGCACTGCATCACGAGCGCCTATCTGATGGAGCTCGAGGACCCGGACGCCGAGCCCCGCCCGGACCCCGAGGAGGCGACCGGCTTTGGCTGGTTTGCCTTCTCCGAGCTGCCGGCGCAGCTGGCCTTTGCCGATCACGCGCGGCCGATGCTGGCGGCCGCGGCAGCGGTGCTGGCCGGCACCGCGCCGGCGCTGCCCGACCGGACCTGGTAGGTCCGTCCGGCCCGATTCCGCGGGATTCCGGCGTCGGCGCGGGTATCGGCGACCGTCAACTGCGGCTATCGCGTGGAGCAGGCTCGGGCGGGCGGCCACCTGTAAACGGCGACAAACCTCCGTGGCGCGATCACGTTTGCCGCGGAATCCATGTCTCACATGGTTTTGCCGGCAAACCGCTCAGGCGGTTCGAGGTTTGTCGACTTTTACAGCTCGCCGACGCGTCCGCTACGTGTAGAGCGCGATCTCGTTGATGTCGACGTGGCTGTGCGCGCCGAGGCTCGTGATCCACACCAGGAAGTAGCGGTACTTCGTCTTCGCGGAGCTCAGATGGATGGTCTGGGCGGCCTTGACCCGCGGTGCGGCGCCGACCTTGACCCAGCCGCTGGACCCGGAGTTGAACGTGTTGGGGTTGGGACGCTCGCTGGTGGCGTAGATGGTCGCCGCAAAGCCCGGCGTGTCGGTGTCGAGGATCATCGACCCGGCGGCGACGCCGGGCTTGGCGTCGACGTAGAGCCCCACCCCGGGCTTGCCCAGGGTGTCGCCGAGGTAGCTCTCGGTCGACCATGCCGTGTTGCGGTCGCCGTCGATGGCGAAGCCGGTCTGCTCGGGATGCTGGTTCTTGGGCCCGCTCAGGGCGTCGGGGTTGTAGTCATGCGCGCAGGAGTCACACAGCGAGATCGGGTGCGGCGTGGCCTTGGGCGCCGGTTGGGCCAGCGTGCCGGTGCCGCGGTGGGTGTTGTTGGCCGCGAACACCAGGATCGCCACCACCGCCGCGGCCACGATCAGCCCGAGGCCGGCCACCAGCAGCGGCTGTCGCCGGCGCAGCGGCAGCCGCCGTCGCTTGGGCGAAGGAAGCGTGCGCAGCACCGTCGTGGCCTCGCCGGTCACGTTGCCCGAGCGCGCTGTCTCGATGGCCAGGACGTCCTCCAGGTCGGCGATGAGCTCGGCGTCGTCGGCGTAGCGCTCGTCCAGGCGCTTGGCGGTGGCGGTGTCGACCACCGAGGCCAGTGCCGCCGAGATCTCCGGTCGCTTGAGCTGCACGTCGGGGATCGTCTCGCGCACGTGCTTCATGGCCACGGCGACCTGGCTCTCGCCGGTGAAGGGCACCTCGCCGGTGAGCATCTCGTAGAGCACGACGCCCAGCGAGTAGAGGTCCGACTGTCCGGTGACGTCCTGGCCCAGGGCCTGCTCGGGCGAGACGTAGTCCGTCGTGCCCAACACGCGCCCGTCGGCGGTCAGCCCATCCTCCTCGAGCGTCCGGGCGATCCCGAAGTCCGTGACCTTGGCCGACCCCTCGTGGTCGATGAGGACGTTCTGGGGCTTGACGTCACGGTGCACGATGTGGCGCACGTGTGCCGCCCCCAGGGCGCGCGCGATCTCGATGGCGTAGGCGACGGACTCGGTGATGGGCAGGCGCCCCATCCGCCGGATCCGGTCCTTCAGGGTCTCGCCCTCGACGTACTCGAAGACGATGTAGGGGCGGCTGTCGTCCTCGCCGGCGTCGATCACCCCGACGATGTGGGGATGCGACAGCTGGGCCACCGCCCGGGCCTCGCGGCGGAAGCGCTCGAGCTGATCGGAATCGGTCGCCACCTCGCGGTTCATCAGCTTGACCGCCACCTGCCGCTCGAGCGTCTCGTCCAGGGCGCGGTAGACCGTCGACATGCCCCCGGCGGCGATCCTCGCCTCCAGGCGGTAGCGGCCGTTGAGACTGGTGCCCACCAGGGTGCTCATGCGTCCGTCCGTATTGTGCGGCACGCGCCGGTCCCGCGGTGGCATCGGGCGCCTACGTGCACGCCTGCGTCGGTGAGAGTGTCCTTACGAGCGCCGGCCACGGAAGCGTCAGACCGCTCGGATCCGCCCGCCCTCGCCTTCGATGCCCACGCCGGGCACGCGCACGCGCCCGCCGGCGTCGGTGACGCGGCCGATGATCGCGGTTCCGGGGTGGCGGTTCGCGAGGAGCGCGACGGCGCGCTCGGCATCGGCGGCCGGCACCACGGCGCAGAAGCCGCAGCCCATGTTGAAGACCTCCCACATCTCCGCGGCCGCGACGTCGCCGAGCTCGGCGATGACCGCGAACACGGGGAGCAGCGGCAACGGCTGGGTGATCTCGAACCCGACGCCGTCCCCCAGCCGCAGCAGGTTGAGCAGGCCGCCGCCGGTGATGTGGGCCAGCCCGTGCACCGGGATGTCCGAGCGCAGCAGCTCCAGCACCGCGCGGACGTAGATGACGGTCGGCTCGAGCAGGGCATCGGCGACGCTGGCGCCCTCCAACCCAGCGGGACGCGCGTCCAGCGACAGCCCGGCCTCGTCGAGGAGCACACGGCGCGCCAGTGTCAGGCCGTTGGAGTGCACCCCGGAGGCCGGCAGGCCGAGGACGGCATCGCCCGGGGCGCATGCCCGGCCGTCGACGATGGCGTCCAGCGCGACCGTGCCGAACGCCGAGCCCACCAGGTCAAAGCCGTAGGGCGACGGGTGCCCACGAATGACCTCGGGCAGCTGGCACACCTCCCCGCCGGGAATCTCGACGCCGGCATCCTCGGCGCCGGCGCGCAGCCCCTCGGCCAGCTCGGCGAGCAGGGCCGGGTCCGCCGACTCGACGGCGAGGTAGTCCAGCAGCGCCAGCGGCTCGGCGCCGACGCAGATGAGGTCGTTGACGTTCATGGCCACGCAGTCGATCCCGATGGTGGAGAAGCGCTGGGCCTGCTCGGCGACGATGACCTTGGAGCCGACGCTGTCGGTGGCCAGAGCCACGCCCAGGTTGGGGGCGATCCGGATGACGCTGGCGTAATGCCCGGGAAGGGGCACCGAGAGCCGCTCGCGCCCGGTCTCGATCGAGCTGAGGACCGACACCAGAGCGGCGACGCCACGGTCGGCCTGCCGCGTGTCCACTCCGGCGGCTGCGTAGGCGTCGGTCACGTCGCCATTGTCGTATATGGATCGGACTCTGCCCGCCGCGCCAGGCGGGCGAGCACCACTGCCGCCAGTCCCAGCCGGTACAACGCATACGGGAGCAGCGACCGGTCGCGCTCGACCTGGCGGATGAGCCAGGTCGAGCCCAGCGTCGAGGCGAACGAGGCGCCGGCTCCGAGGCCGATCGGCAGCGCGCTGCGAGGCGGCAACCCCCGGCGGGCGAGGCGGACCGTCTTGAGCAGCGTGGCGCCCGCGATGACCGGCAGCGCGACGTGGCGCGAGAGCTTGTTGGCGTCCTCACGGGTGAACCCGCGCCACCGCGCCGCCGCCAGGGTGGCGCCGTTGCGCGACACGCCGGGCAGCAGGGCGCAGGCCTGGGCGATCCCGAGGCACAGGGCGTCGGTCAGCCCGGCGTCGTGCGAGGTACGCGTCTGCGGCGTGCGGTCGGCCCGCGCCATCGCCACCGATCCCAGCACCAGGCCCAGGGCGATGGTTCCCGGGGTCCCCAGCCGGCGCTCGATGGGGCGCTCCAGGGTGTAGCCGACGATCGCGGGGGGCACGAACGAGAGGGCGATGAGCTCGGCGATCCGCAGGCTCATGTCGTGGACGGCGTCAGACACCTCGGTGCGGAGGGTGATGAGCAGCGCGGCGGCCGTCCCGGCGTGGAGCGCCACCTCGAAGGCCTTGCGCAGCTCCGCGTCGGCGTCGCTGTAGTCCCAGCCCAGCAACCACGGGAGGAGCGCGATGTGGCCCGAGGAGGAGATCGGCAACAGTTCGGCCGGGCCGTGCAACGCGCCCAGCAGCAGCGCCTCTCCGACCGCTATCTCCTGCCCGTCCTGCCCCTGACCAGGATCAGCCTCAGTCGGCGACGACATCAGCCGCCGGCTCCGTCGTGTGTGCGCCGCCGGCTCCGCCGCGCGAGCGCCTCCAGCGCACGATCAGGTAGACGACGGCGGCCACCAGGACCACCGCTCCGACGTAGTCGACGTACTCCAGGTGGTGGCGCCAGGTCTGCCACTGGGCGCCCACCTCGCGCCCCAGCACCGCGAGCCCGCCGATCCACAGGATCGAGCCCAGCGTCGCCATGGTGACGAAGCGCGGAAACGGCATCCGCGCCACGCCGGCGGCGTAGGGGAAGGCCGCGCGGATGAAG
>Ga0210397_10002337_pt1 | contig 11971 bp, 15 predicted proteins | sample IncBWH2OmetaG_FD_160126 | JGI IMG/M metagenome (GOLD analysis project Ga0210397, IMG submission 160126) | Forest soil microbial communities from Barre Woods Harvard Forest LTER site, Petersham, Massachusetts, United States - Inc-BW-H-2-O ...
CACCGCAACTTCTCTCCCCGAGGTGAAAAACCCGATTTGTCCGGGTCCCCGGACGTGGTAGACTACCCTCCGTGACCAAAAAACGCTGTCTGAGCTGCGGCCGATCACGCCCAGTGAACTCCATTACGCCGCAGACGCCAAAATGCCAAAGATGTCGCCGACTGACGCGAGTTTACGGTGTTAATGCCGAGGACTTGATGCCCCTCCTGGGGCGCCTGATCGAGCAAATCGACGTAAAAGCACTGGGCTTGAAGGGCGCGGTCAACCCCGTCACCCTGACTTATGTCCTGCACAATAGGGCGCGGGGTCTCTGCCATTTCTGCAAGGAATTCACCGAGCTGGACAACGCCGTCCCGTGCCCGCTGCCCGGCAAGCGCCCGGTGCTCACTCATCGCATTTGCGCCATTCTAAGATTGAAGAGCTCTGGCGATCTCTGAGCAGGAACGGGCAAGAACCGGCAGGATTCCTGAAGATCTGGGAAGTTCTGCCGGGTGCTCTTTCGTCGCGTGGACCGATGCCCTCGTGCTAGCCTGAAGGCATCCCGGCGGCGACCGGCGCAGTGAGGCGGACCTTCCACTGAGACCGAGAGGTTCAGACCAACAGCGTCGGCGCCGACCGGAGCACCCAGGGCCTGGAAGGTTTCGACGGTGGGTTAAATCCGCACGCGGCAGCTCCCGGAACGGGCTTCGATGCCCGCAGGTCCACCTTTTTGTAACATTTCGGTAACGCGGAATAAATCCAGGGCCTTTACGCGCTGGGCACGGACATGAGCGAAAACGTGGAGCACCCCGCGCACTACGGGGGCGAAGACAACGACTACGAGGTCATCAAGGTGCTGGAAGCCTGGGACCTGGACCTGGCCAAGGGCTTCTGCTGGGGATCGCTGCTGAAGTACACCGCGCGAGCGGGCAAGAAGGGCAGCGAAGTCGAGGACCGGCGCAAGGCCGAGTGGTACGCGAACCGGCTGGTAACGATCACCGCGACACTGGCCGAGCGCTGGCACAACCGGCCGCCAACCGAGTCCGAGAAGACGCTCCTGAAGGAGCGGGCCAAGGAACAGGTCGACGCCATCCCGCTGCCCGTGCTGTCCGAGCTCCTCAAGAACCAGGCCGATCCGGCGCACTGGCAGGCACCGCTCCCCGATTCGTACTGGCAGTGGTCCCTGATGGACGAGTACCCGGCTCAGTACGTCGTCCAGGTCGTCACCCCCTGCACCAAGTCCGGCGACGTCGAGATCATGGTTGTCGAGGGACCGCCGATCGGGGCTGGTGGCGTCGCGCTAGGCACCAAGCTCACCGTGGGGAAGACGTTCTTTGACGCCCACGCCAAGTACCTGCAGCGTTACACGCCGCCCCCCGCGGTACCGGCTACCGGTGGCCACCCAGGGGTAGGATCGCGCTGGAAGGTAGGCGGCTTCTCGGTCTTTGCCGGGCCGATCCTCGACAGCGGGGCGGTCAGGCTGTTCGAGAACACGGCTCCCCATCCATCTACCTGGACCTATAGCCAGGACCAGTTCTGGAAGTGCGTCGAGAAGGGAACGATCATCCGTGAAGGCTGACGAGGACGGGAACCCCGATTTCGCTAACCCGGAGGACAGCGGGCACGACTGGAAGGCCGAAGGGTACGTCACCAAGGTCACCGGTGAGCCGACCGTGTACGCCGACGGGATGCGCCGGGACGCCACCGCAGGCAAGCCGAAGTTCCGGCTGATGTGGCCGAAGGGCGTCCCGTACACGCAGCAGCTGATGTACCGGGTCGCGATGAAGTACACGCAGGGCGGCGAGAAGTACGGCGACCGGAACTGGGAGCGCTCGTCAACGGAGGAATCCCTAGCCCACCACGAGGACTCCCTGGAGCGCCACCTGCACCAGTTCCTTCAGGGCGTCGAGGACGGCGAGGACCACGCAGCGGCCGTGGTGTGGGGAGTCAACGCGGTCCTGGTCACCCGGCGGAACATCGCGGCCAGGGAACTTGAAGAGGCGGGATCGGCCAATGCGGAGCGCGTCGCCGGGGAGATCGAGAAGGCCAAGGCCGAGCGACTCCTCGCCAAGCGCCGCCAGTTCGACAAGATCTACGGCCGGGAGACCGCGGAGCACTCGGCGCAGCTGGACCTTGAGCAGGAGATTAAGAGCCAGAGTGCCGCGGAGTTCGACCGGGTTACCGCCTGGGAAGCGCAGGCACTGGTCACCGACGGTAAGGCTTCTTCCGCGCGACAGAACGAGGACGGCACGTACCAAGTCACCCTGGCCGGTGAGTCCGTAGAGCCGGGATCGCCGATAGATAACCGGGTTCGGCACGTGATGGACGCCCCTAAGGCGATCTCACAGTACGCCCTGGCCGACCAGATCAAGCGGTGGAACCGGGAGGAGTGGTCCGGTAACCGCCGGGGGACCATGGGGGAGTACTCCGAGTACCTGGCCGGGAAGCTGGCAGAGAGGTTCAAGCTCAGTGAGCGGTAAGGACGCGAACGAGAAGCTGGCGTACGCCGCGGAGCTGGTGGCCACCGGCACGTACCACGAGGTTGCGGCCGGCTGGGACCACATCAAGCACATACTCACCTCGACGAAAGATCCCGTACTCCGCGGCAAGGCGCAGGCCATCGCGGACAACATACTGAGGACTAGACTGTGAACATCTACCTAGGCAACAAGATGTCGGGAGTTCCGTACTTCAACGCGCCGTGGTTCGACCGGATCGCCGCGGAGCTACTGGAGATGCCGCGCGTTACCCACGTCTTCAACCCGGCGCAGCACGACCGCGACCAGGGTTTCGACCCGATGAGCTGCCCGAGCGGTTCCCTGAACGAGGCCCGCGCCGCAGGGTTCAACCCTCGTGCCGCCCTAGGCGCCGACTGGGCGTGGATCGCGGAGCACAGCAACGGGATGGTGGTCGGCCCCGACTGGCGGGACTCTCCCGGCACCCTCAGCGAGATCGCGTGCCACCAGGCGCTCCGGCTTCCCGTCTGGCAGTGGCAGCACTTCTCGGATTCCCGGCTGGGTGACGCCATGATCGGCGGCCAGAACGCGTGGACCATCCCGTCGCTGCTGGACCGCTTCAGGCCCAGTACGCTTGTTACGTGACCACACCCCAGCAGGACTCCGAGCGGTATGACGTCGAGCACAAGAACGGCAAGGTCGTCATCCGCGAGCGCGGCAAGTACGGCCGCTATTTCCACCTCGACGAGGACGCGGCCATTGAGGTGACCGAGAAGCTGATGCTCCTGCTGGGCTACAGGGACGGCGAGTGAGGTAACGGCGTGGGGAAGTGGCTAGCGGCCAAGAAAGACGGCCGGTGCAGGCAGTGCAAGCAGGACGTCATCCGCATTGGCATGGAGATCTTCGCCAAGTCCGCGGGCGTCTACATGTGCGAGAGCTGCGGTCACGACTACGAGGACAACCCCCCGCCGATGGGGCGCCTTGAGCGCGCGGCCGAGAAGGAACTCAGCGCCCTGCCGGAGGACGCCCGCACGCTAGCTCTCGCGGAGAACACGCTCTTCCTTGCCCGACAGCTGGACGAGGGCGACGTCTCCCCGCGCGAGGTTACCCAGTACACCAAGGAAATCCGGCTGAACCTGATGCAGCTGAAGGACCTGTACCCGGAGACCGAGGCCGGGGACGCGTCGGACAAGGCCCAGGAGCAGCGCAACCGTCGCATGAGGGAACTCGGCGGCATGTAGGGGAATGAATCTCAAGAGGCCGAGGTTACACTGACCATGAACGAGAACCGGAAGCCCAGCAACAGCCCCAAGACCAACTGCACCGTCTGCGACGGCCACGGCAGCGTCCCCGCGGGGTACGTCTTCAGCCGGAGCCTGCACTGCACCTGCGGAGTCACCGACCACTTCGTCAAGACCGCCGCCCGGCTGCCGTCCAAGACCGAAGCCGAGATGATGATGCACACTGCCGACTGCGACACCCTGCCCTGCCCCTTCTGCCACCTGACGGACATCGATGTCAGCGCCTAAGGTCCGGGTCCTCGTCGAAGTGGACATCAACCCGGCGTGCGCCGTGCTCCGCGCCGACCAGCTGACCAAGCAGGTGAAGGACCTTACCGAGCGTGCCCTGGAGAAGATCGTCGGGCCTGTCGTCACGGAAGTGCGGATTGAGCAGGTGTACGGTGTCAGCGCGTAAACGCATCCCGCCCGGCTGGAACGGGTGGATCGCCGTCGGGACCGCGGTGGTGATAGCGGAGCTGGTCGACGACAGGACCATGTCCGAAGCCTTCCACTACGCCAGCCGGAACCGGTACGCAGGCCCGCTGATGGCCGTGTCCTGGGGAGTCCTGTCGGCGCACCTGTTCGGCGTCATACCCGCGCGGTTCGACCCGCTGCACATCGTCTTCTCCCACTACGTCGCGAGGAAGTGCACCTCATGCCGAGCAAGAACCTGCGTCACGTCCTAGTCACCCCCGATGATCACGCCTGGCTGATGTCCCAGGAGGGCACTATGTCAGAGGTCGTCTCCTCCCTCGTCGCGCGGGCCAAGGACAGCCAGAAGCGCAAGGGGTACATGCGGGACCTGCGCATGGCGAGAGCGCGACTCGGCCGGAGGTAGTTAACACCGTTCACTTAGCCTTACAATGACCGCATGGGCTGGAATGCGGTAGTAAAGCGGGTAGCGATAGCACTGCGTGCTGATCCGAGCTGCCCGCGGTCCCTGAGCGACACCAGCGTTGAGGATCTCGCGCAGTCGGCCGTCAGGTCAATCCGGGAGCAGCGGCTTACCGTCCTGTTCCCCTTCAACGAGGACGATGACGACGAGCCGTGGTAGCGACGGCCGGCGCCGTCGAGCTCATACCCCTTCCTGACGGCGGGACGCTAGAGGGGCCTCTGTTCGGCGAGCAGATGCCCCGGCTTTCCGTTGTGCCACAACGGCATGAGCTTGTAATACCTGACTGCCCGATGTGCGCCATCGCCGGGTACGACACCGGTTGCGGCGAGCAGCAGGCGCTTGAGGCCCTGGAGTGGGCCGGAGCCTACGGGTACGAGCTGGACCCGTGGCAAGAGTGGTCCATCAGGAACATGATGGCCGTCAAGCCCAATGGCATGTGGGCGGCGCCGGACGTTCTCCTGATCGTAGCCCGGCAGAACGGCAAGGGCACCATCCTTGAGGTCCGTGAGCTGGCGGGCCTTTTCTGCGTGGGCGAGAAGGAGATGATCCACACTGCCCACCAGTTCAAGACGTCGGTAAAGCACTTCCGGCGCCTGAAGGAGACGATCAACAACTACTCGGCCCTGCGCCGGGCGGTAAAGCGGATCGCGGGCAGCCACGGCGAGGAATCCATTGAGCTGTTCCCCCGCCCGACCCTGATCTTCGGCTCCAGCAGCAAGGAAGTCCGGCAGGCCACCGTCGGGCCGACCCTGTACTTCCACGCACGCCAGGGCGCCTCCGGGTCGCGAGGATTCTCCTGTGACTGCCTGGTGTACGACGAGGCCATGGTGCTCACCGACGAGCAAGTCGGCGCCTCCCTCCCGACCATGTCGGCAAAGCCCAACCCCCAGATCATCGTCACCGGTTCCGCGGGCATGAAGGACTCGTTCCAGATGGCCAAGGACCGGAAGCGGATGAAGCGCGGCGTCCCCAACATGTTCGGTGCCGAGTGGTCCATCGACCCGCACACTGACTCGTGCCCCCGCGACCTTATCCACGGGCGTGAGAGCAACTACTACATCACGTGCGATAAGCATGACGACCGTGACGACCCCCGTTCCTGGGCCAAGGCCAACCCCGCCACCGGATACCGGATCAGGACCGAGTTCACGGCCTCCGAGCTGGAGAAGATGCCCGAGGCTGAGTTCGACCGTGAGCGCGTCAGCATTGGCGAGTGGCCGCCGGACGAGGACGCTTGGGCGGTCATCTCCAAGGAAGCCTGGACGCAGCTGTCCAACGCCGACGTGCCTTATGCGTCTCCTCCGATCGCGTTCGCCGCGGACATCGACGAGGACGGCAAGAAGGCCACTCTGGTAGCCGCCTGGGATTCACGGGCGGAGGCGCGGATAGTCCTTGAGATCCCCCGGAACTGCTCTCGCAACGGCTCGGACTGGCTGCTGGAAGAGATGGACCGGATCTACAAGAAGTGGCGCCCCGTCGCCATGGCGCTGCCCAAGTCCGGTCCCGGCGCCGCGCTTATCGAGGACGCCAAGAAGCTGTGGGGCGACCGGCTGATGGCCTTTGGCTCCGGCGACGAGGCAGCGGCATTCGCGTGGTTCCTGCAGCAGGTCCGCCACCAGAAGCTCTGGCACTTCGGCGAGGAGAAGGCCCCGACCCTGTGGAAGGCCGTGGCCGGCGCGGACACGCGAGTGGTGGGCGACGGGGGCAAGGCAGTCCAGCGCCGTGATGCTGAGATAGACGTCACGCCGTTCACTGCGGCGATCATGGCCGCCTACGCGCTGAACGCCAAGCGCCGCGACTATGACCCGCTCAAGAGCGTCGCCAAGGCCGGAACAGGCTGAGGCTCCAGGGCGTTACGCAGGCATGAACCTATTCGAGCGAGTTTTTGGTGAGGCCGGCCCGCCTCGTGCCGAGGTACCTGTACCGCTTCCCCACCGCGTCCCGGCCCTGGGCAACGACCACCTGGACGTGCACATGCGGCAGGTACACCGCCTGAACGTAGCCAAGGGCTGGCGGGACAAGCCGGTGTCATTCGGCGAGGCCATGGCCATGCTCCACAGCGAGGTCAGCGAGGCCGTCGAGGAGTACCGGGTCCACGGGCTGGAGGACAGGCGGCCGTGGCACAAGCGGCTCCTTCGTCGCGCGGACCCGGTGTACCAGGCCGGCCCCGAGATCGCCGCGGAGTTCGCCGACGTCTACATCAGGCTCCTGGACGACTGCGACCGGTTCGGGGTGGACCTGGCAGGGGCGTACCACGCCAAGATGGCGAAGAACTGGGCACGCCCCTACCGGCACGGCAATAAGCGGTTGTAGCTACTCGCCCTCTACCTTCCACGTGGGCGCCGCGGTGTACGTGGGAGTAAGGGTGGTTCCAGCAGGGACCCGGACGGCCACCAGGGAGCTAGCGGGCAGGGTGAGGGTAGGCCCGCCGCTGACTGCCACGGTGGTCGTCCCTGTTGCTGCCGCGGTCACGTAGAACGTCCTGTCGTAGAGCACCGCGGCGACCGCTGTACCCGAGGCAGGCACGGTCACCGTGACAGAGCCGACCGGGTTGTATCCCGTGACGCCCCGGACGTAGGACCTGCCGGGCGTGCCGATTGTGGTGGCCGACGTCGGGGTGAGCGTCAGGTCCAGCCCGGCCATGGAGCACAGGTCTTTCGTCGCGTTGCCCGTGGCGTTGGCGGATAGGGTCACGGACGTGGCGCTGTTGACGGTGGTGATGGTGGTGCCGACCGCGATTACGCCGCTGCCGGTGGTGTCCTCAATCTTGCGGCCGACGTCGGCTGAAGAGAACTTGGCGGACGCGGAGGTCAGGGTCGGGCTGCCGCTGGTCAGTACCCCGTCGGAGAACGAGCGGCCGGGAGAGAAGCCCTGGCAGTCCGCCACCACGAGCTCGCTGACGGTAGTGCCGTTGAAGCTGCGGAAGATGATGTTGTTGCCCGTCGAGGCCAGGGCGGCGCCCGTGATCCGGATAGGACCGTGGACTGTGCCCGCCGGGGAGTAGTCGGTGATGGCGTTAGCCAGGTACCCGATCTGGCCGCCGGTGATCTCAAGCGACCCGACGCCGCCCCCCTCAAGCGCGAGGCCGTGCGGGATGTCGCAGTTGATGAACTTCCACCTCGGGTAGGTGGTCCCGTAGCCTCCGCCGACGCCGCACAGGAGCGCCGAGTCCGAGAACGTGACGTCGGGACACTCCAGCCACACCCCGACGCCGCCCGAGTTGGTGTCGTCCACGTACACGTGCGAGAGGTGCGCGTGCTTCACGGATGAGTCGATCACCAGGGGGGAGCTCGTGGTGCCGCAGCCGATGACCGTGAGGCCGTCGACGAACAGGTGGTTGATGATGAAGAAGTTGGGCGTGCGGGCCAGGCCGGTCATCCGCATGTTGTTCACGAAGCACTTGTCGACGTAGGTCACCGACATGGCGTCCAGCGCGTTGTTCGTCGGGCCGTACAGCTCAACGTCTTCCAGGTAGAGCGTGTCGATCTGGAACAGGCTGCCCTGATCCCAGGCGACCAGCGTCCACATGCCCGAGCTCGTCGAGATGCCGCCGATGTCGCAGCGCCTGACCGCCATGGATGAGATGGCGACGGTGCCCGTGGTGAGCAGGCCCAGGGTGTTGACCGCGGAGCCTCCGCCGTCGATGGTCATGTCTGTCACCTCGCCGGGCATCTGCAGCGTGAGCAGCGTGACCCCGGAGGCCGTGCCCGCGATCTTGGTGGCGCCTCGCCCGGCTCCCCGCAGGATCATGTACCCCGTCGACTGGGCTGGCGTGGCGATGGCGCTGGTCACCTTGTAGGTCCCGGCCGGGAAGTAGACGATTCCCCCTCCGGCGGTTCCGCAGGCGCTGATGGCGTTCTTGATGGCGGTGGTGTCGTCCGTGGTACCGTCGCCGACGGCTCCGTAGTCTCCGACGTTGTACTGTGCGACCAGGGTCACTGTCTCTCCTGTGCTAGGGGCTTCACGAGAATCGTACCGGAGTGATTTCCGGCGGATGGTAGCCTGTTGCCATGACTGACCAGGTAGCGCTCGTAGATGACCTGAACGCCAGGGCGGCCGTGCTCGCCAAGGCCAATCCCCCCTCGCGCGTGATCGCGACCACCGCCCTGGGCGTCTTCATGGCCATCGGGTTCGTGATCGGCCGCGCATGGCTAGGGCTGGCGCACGTCATCAGCTTCCTGGCCCTCGCCATCCGCCAGGGATACTGGGCGGGCATCAAGGCCGAGCTCCAGCCGAAGCAGCCGTCGCAGCAGTAAGTAATCTAGCCCTTAGGCTTGCACAACCTGTAGTCTTGACTTAGTCGCTAAGGCCGTCATGCGGAGCTAGCACCCCAACCGAAGGGTGTTCTCTGCCGTGGGCCTAATCGAAAGCGTCAGGGCTTCCGCCGGGCTTGAGCGGCGAGCGATCGGCGGCGTCCCGTGGCAGCCGTGGGCTTCCCCGTTCATGCGCTTTGACGCTGGCGGCCCGATCCACCCGACCAAGGTTTTCTACGGCCAGGACGAGGCGCTCGGCCTCCCGGCTTTCTACGCAGGCGTCAAGCTCATCTCCGACGCCGTGGCCTCGCTGCCACTTGAGGTGTTCCAGGAGTACCGCGACGGCCCGTCCATGCGTCATAACCGGTGGTGGGGCCCGACGATCTTTGACCAGCCGACTGTTCTGGGCACTCAGTTCGACTGGCTCTTCCAGTGCATGATGTCCCTTCTCGTGCACGGCAATGCGTGGGGGATCATCACCGGCAAGGACGGATACGGCTTCCCGACGGCCATTGAATGGGTTCCTTCCGACGAGGTCTACGTCGAAGAGGCCGCGTCCCACATGGACTTCAACCGGATGCACTCCAAGGTGTACCTAGGTGGCCGGGAAATGAAGTGGTTCGGCCCTGACTCCGAGCTGTTCCACATCCCTGCTTTCCAGCCGGCCGGGCGCGTCCAGGGCCTTTCGCCTCTGCGCCAGTTCGCCCTGACGTTCACCGCGGGCCAGGCTTCGCAGCGCTACGGCACCAGCTGGTATGAGTCGGGCGGCTTCCCTCCCGGCACGTTCCAGAACAACGAGATCGAGATCGACGCTGAGCAGGCCGCGGCCATCCGCAAGGAGCTGGTGACGAGCCTCCGTCGCCGGGAGCCGCTGGTCTACGGCCGGGACTGGGATTACAAGCCCGTCACCGTGCCGCCGTCAGAGGCTCAGTTCATCGACGCCATGCAGCTCACGGCCACGCACATCGCCGTGATCCTGAACCTGCCCCCAGACCGCGTCGGCGGCACGCGGGGAGACAGCCTGACCTACTCGACGGCCGAGCAGAGCACACTGCAGATCATTGAGGCCCTCCGCCCGTGGCTAGCGAGGCTAGAGCAGGCATTCAACAAGATACTGCCTAACAAGCGCGTCACTAGGTTCAACACCGACGCCCTCCTCAAGACCGACCTTGAGTCGCGCATGAACATCTTCCAGATCGCCAGGAACATCGGCGTCCTGACTGCCGACGAGATCCGCGAGGAACTGGGACGCCCGCCGCTGCCCATGGGCCTGGGCGCCGAGGCGCTGCCGCTGACCCTGATGAACGCCATGGGCACGCGCGCCGGGGCCATCCCCAAGAGCCTCATGAAGGCTGTCGTCCTGGAAATGGACATCGCCGCGGACAGGCTGATCAAGCTAGAGAAGACCATGATCAAGCAGAACCTGCCGTCGGTCACCAATCCCGTCCCCGGCGAGCCTCACCAGCAGCAGGGGCAGCAGGGCGCCATTCCGGGGCAGGGCGACGTCGGCGCGCAGCCGGTTCACGGGTGGCCCGTCGCGAATCAGCAGGGTCAGGCGTCGGCCCCGGCCAACGGCCAGCAGACTTCGGCCATGATGCCGATAGGGAAGCCGAATGCGCCGCTGCCGCTAACCCAGGACCCGGCCTCGTTCCTAGCGTCCCTGATCACCGTGACGCGGGACATGAACCAGCCGTATGAAGTGCGCCAGGAAGCCCAGGCACTCTGGGTTGCGATCCTGGACCGCTGGGACACGGTAATGAAGAAGGACGGGGCCAGTGAAACTGTGAGTGCAAGTGACGTACTCGCACCATGGGTCCCGACCAAGACCGCTAACGAGCTCATCGTGAGTCTTAACGGGAGTCACTGAGTGTTGCCTGACAAGCTCCCAGCTCCTACCGTGGATAGAGAAGTGGGTCACGAGGCCCCGAAAGAGAGGAAAGCCGGATGGCACTCCTAAGCTCCAAGGAGCGGGGAAACCTCGCGGACTCCGACTTCGCTCACGTCGAGCCGGGCCACGCGGAAAATGGCAAGACGCCGGACAAGTTCCGGCACTTCCCGATTCACGACGCCGCGCACGTGCGCAACGCCCTTGCCCGGATCGCCCAGGGCGCCCGCTTCGGCGACCAGGCCAAGCCCAAGGTGCTAGCCGCGGCCAAGAAGTTCGGCATTGAGCACGACGCCTCCGCCGACACCGGCCGGTCCCTGGAAAGCCTCACTCCTGAGCTGCGGTTCGTCTACGCCTCGCCGGAATTCGAGGTGCGCAGCATTGACGGCGTCGACCACCCGCACATCACCGGTTACGCAGCCATGTTCGGCAAGCGCTCCCGGCGGCTGGGCGGATTCCACGAGGTCGTCAACCCCACCGCTTTCTCCCAGGCTGAGGCCGGGGGCTATGAGGGCGTCGTCTGCCGGTACAATCACAAGGACGACATGGTCCTCGGGACTACCCGCGGCGGGACGCTCGAAATGCGCGCCGACGACAAGGGCCTGTTCTACGACGTGAATCCCCCGCGGCACCGCGCCGACGTCATGGAGCTCGTGCAGCGCCGGGACGTCCAGTACTCAAGCTTCGCGTTCCGCTGCAACGTCCCAGGCCAGGACGACGAGTGGACGGCGACTTCCGAGGGCATCCCGCTGCGGACCCTCCACAACGTCGAGCTGGTGGACGTCGCTCCCGTGCTGGACCCCGCCTACTTCGACACCTCCGCCACCTCCCGGTCCATGACCGGCGCCGTCGAGTCGCTTGCCCGCTGGGTGGACGCCGACCCGACCGAGGTCCGCAGCATGCTTGAGGCCGGCCAGGCTTCCAGGTTCTTCCGTCGCAGTGACCGTAGCTCCACTCCCCCGGCGCCACGAGTGCCCGAGGTCAGCGCTGACGCTGCGGAGGCGCGCATGGTGGATGACCCCTGCATCGCGTCCCGCAACTGGAACTACAACCTCAGTGAGGCAACTGTAGTCCCGGTCCTCGCGACGGAAGAGGACGAAGTCCGAGAGGACCCGCACGGCGACGCCGGGGACGAGGAGCTTCGCGCTCTCCGCAACCACGACGACCTGTGCAAGCAGTGGACGTCGGGCCAGCCCTGCGCCAAGGCCATGGGCCACGATGGC
>Ga0210397_10002338_pt1 | contig 11964 bp, 14 predicted proteins | sample IncBWH2OmetaG_FD_160126 | JGI IMG/M metagenome (GOLD analysis project Ga0210397, IMG submission 160126) | Forest soil microbial communities from Barre Woods Harvard Forest LTER site, Petersham, Massachusetts, United States - Inc-BW-H-2-O ...
CTCGGCTGCCCACTACCGCTACGGCCGCCCCGCGTATTCAGGGTCCTGGTATTTCAGGCCATTTTGCGCCGGTAGGCCACCATGGCGAACACGTAGGCGACGACGAGGATGCCGACGCACCAGGAGAGAGCTACCCAGATGTCATTGCCGACCGGCTGCTGCTCGAACAGGGCCCTGATCGTATCGACGATCGAGGTGACCGGCTGGTTCTCCGCGAAGGCACGCACGGGAGCCGGCATCGAGGCAGTGGGTACGAATGCCGAGCTGACGAACGGCAGGAAGATGATCGGGTACGAGAAGGCGGCCGCACCGTCCGGGGATTTCGCGGACAATCCGGCGATCACTGCGATCCAGGTCAGAGTGAGCGTGAACAGTATCAGGATGCCGGTCACCGCGAGCCACGCCAGCACCCCTGCCGACGAGCGAAAGCCCATGAGGAGCGCCACCAGGACGATGGCCACCACGGAGATCGCGTTGGATACTAGCGAGGTCAGAACGTGCCCCCACAGCACCGACGAGCGGGCGATCGGCATCGAGTGGAATCTCTCGAAGATGCCGCTCTGCAGGTCGTTGAACAGGCGGAAGGCGGTATAGGAGATACCGCTGGCGATCGCGATGAGCAGGATGCCGGGCAGCAGGTAGTTCACATAGTTGTCGGTGCCTGTCTGGATGGCCCCGCCGAATACGTAGACGAACAACAGCAGGAAGGCGATCGGCATGATCGTCACCGTGATGATGGTGTCCGTGCTGCGCGTGACGTGCCGCAGCGAACGCCCGAGCATCACGCTCGTGTCGCTGAAGACGTGCGTGTTCATGGTTGTTCCTTCTTGTCGCTTCCGACGATCGCCAGGAAGATCTCCTCCAGGGTGGGCTGCCGTTCCACGTATTCGACCTTTGCGGGCGGGAGCAGCTTCCTCAGCTCCTCCAAGGTGCCGGACACGATGATCGTGCCGTCGTGCAGGATCGCGATCCGGTCGGCGAGCTTCTCGGCCTCGTCGAGGTACTGCGTCGTCAGGAACACGGTCGTGCCGCTATCAGCGAGGTCCTGGATCACCTTCCACACCTCAATGCGGCCCTCCGGGTCGAGGCCGGTCGTCGGCTCGTCGAGGAAGATGATCCGCGGGTTGCCGATGAGGCTCATGGCGATGTCGAGGCGACGACGCATGCCGCCTGAGTAGGTCGAAACCCGGCGCCTGGCCGCATCGGCGAGGCCGAATCGTCCGAGCAGATCGTCCGCCACCATGCCCGCGCTCTTCACGTGCCGCAGTTTGGCGATCATGATCAGGTTCTCCCGGCCGGTGAGAATCTCGTCCACCGCAGCGAATTGACCCGTGAGGCTGATCGACTCCCGCACCCGCGCCGGCTGCGACACGACATCGAATCCGTCGACACTCGCCGTGCCGCTGTCCGGTTTGAGCAGGGTGGTGAGGATCCTCACGATCGTGGTCTTGCCGGCGCCGTTGGAGCCGAGCAGCGCGAAGATGCTTCCGTGCGCCACGTCGAAATCCACACCCTTGAGCACGTGCAGGTTCTCATAGGATTTCCGCAATCCGTGGACCTGCATCGTTGCGTTGCTCGCTTCCACGCCTGAAGTCTCCTTACTCCACGGTCACGTTCGACAGGTCCGCGCCCATGCCCTTGAGTCCGGCGTAGGTGAGTTTGTCCATCCGCGCCCCGTCGAAGGCCACCGTGCGGATGGCGGTGCGGTACTTTCTGCTCGTAGCGCGGAAGGACACATCGCGCAGCGTCGCGTCCCGGAACGTGACGCCTTCGAGCGCCGCCCGGTCGAACCTCACAGAGACCAAGGTCGACCCGTCCAGGTGCAGGCCGCGCAGATCGGAGTAGCTGAAGTCCACCCCGGTGAAGGCGCAGTGCTCGAAGACCGTGCGCCGCAGGTCGGTCATCCGGAGCTTGACGTCCAAGAGCGCGGCATCGGCGAACCGGGTCTCGGTCAGCCCCGACTTGCTGAAGTCGGTGCGCACCAGGATGGAGCCACGAAAGCTGGCCCGTGCCAACTCGATCGCCGACATGTTCGCCTCGGTCAGGTCGGCGCCGTCGAAGTTGGCGTCGGCGACGTCGCTGCCCTTGAACGAGCTGCCCGCGAGATTGGCGTGCGAGAAATCGGAGCCGCGCAGTGCGCTCGCCTCGAACTTCCCGCCCCGCACCTCGACGCCTGCGAAGTCGCTCCCTCGCAGGTCGCTCGCGTCGAACCTCGTCACCAGTTGCCGCTCGAGCGACCTGGAAAGGTTGGAAACCTCCTGCACTGTCTGCTCGATATCGCCGATGCTGTCGATGGTGAGCTCGAAGGCTGTCGCGTCATCCTTGCCCTCGGCCTTGAGCTCACGGAACCGTTCATGCAGGTCCGCAAGCAGGTCCGCCTTAAGCTCGCTGACACTCTTCGCACCCTCGTAGGGCGCGAAGACGCCATCCACGTATTTGTCTAGCTTGTCGTTCATCGATTCGTCTCCTCACAGCAATGTGTCGAGCACGCGCTTCGCGTACTCCCAGTTGCTCTTGTTGCGGGCGTAGGTCGCCCTGCCTTTGTCTGTGATGCGGAAGTACTTGCGCCGGCCGCCCTGCGATTCATCGCCCCAGTACCACTCGATGTCGCCGTCCGCTTCCAAGCGCCGGACGCTGGAGTACATCGTGGCTTCCTTGAGCTCGTACTCGCCGTGCGAGCGCTCCACGATCAACTTGACGATCTCGTAGCCGTAGCAGTCGGATTCCGTCAGCAGCCGCAAGATCATCGTGTCGGTATTCCCGCGCAGCAAATCGGATGTGACCTTGCTTGCGCTCATCTCTCACCACCTCCGATGAATAACGTATGTCCTAGTACTGTGACTGTCAAGGTAATAGCGATGTCACAGTACCCGGATGCATGTAGCAGCCTGCCGGCCACCCTGCCACAGCTCCGCGAGCGGGCTGGCCCGCCGGGTAACGAGGTGCGTGGCCCATCCACCCCGCTAGATGGGGGCCGGGGGCCCCTCACCCCGCGAGCGAAGACGCCAGATGGGGGCAAGGGCCCCCTTCACCCCATGGCGGGCGTGGTGCGTCGTGACTGCTGGTTCCTGTGAGGCATGTTAGGAAAGCACAGGCCGCCGCTGTCATCAGCCGGAAATACGCCGGTGACGTCGGCGGCGGCTATGCGGATTCCGGCCTGGGGGCACGCTTAATACGCGAGTCGGCCCTCACGAAGTCCTGGGCCTCTCGCGGGTCCGGTCAGCCGGGGAGGTCGTCGGGCGTGCCGGCCACCACAGCGAACAGGTCCGCGATTCCGGCCAGGGTGGCGGTCTGCAACGTCGCGGCGGGCACGGGCGCGCCGCCGGGCACGGGCAGCTCGCGGGTGGCGGTCGTGCTGGCCACGACCGTCGGCCGGTAGCCGAGGTTGAAGGCGTCCCGCGCCGTGGAGCTGACGCACATGTGGGTCATGAAGCCGGCGAGCACCAGGTCGTGCCGGCCGGTCTTTTCGAGCTGGGCGCCGAGGTCGGTCTGGAAGAACGAGCTCGGGTAGTTCTTGACGATCACAGGCTCTCCCGCAAGGGGAGCCACCTCGTCGCTGATCTGGCCGATCTCGGCGGTGACGTCGTAGGGCGACCCCTGGCCGGCGTCGTGCATGATGTGGAATACCGGGATGCCGCTGGCGCGGGCGCGGGCGAGCATGCGGGCCGCTTCGGCAAATGCGTCCTCCGCGCCGTCCAGCTGCATGACGCCGCGCCGGTAGGTGTTCTGGCAGTCGATCATGATCAGTGCCGAGTCCTGCAGCGGGGCCGGCCCATCGCCCAGCCCCATGAGGCCCCGCAAGGTCACGTGTGAAGACATAGCCATCCACCCTCTCCCCAGCCCTGTTGCTCACAACCTAACCCGGCAACGGTCCGCGGCACAGCCCCCGGCGACGCCAGACGGACGTCAGATCACGGCATGGCCGGCATCAGCGCGTCAGGGGCGAAGCGGCGCCCAGCCCGTCTTGGCCAGCAGGGCCGCGATGAGATCGTAGCCTCGTTGGCCCTGGCGCGCCTGCCGTCGGTCTCAGGCGGCGAACGCCTGGGCGTAGTCGCGGGCGAAAAGCATGACGTCGGTTGAGGGCCTGCCGGTGATCTCGGCGACCGCGGGGGAGACGGACACTGTCACCGGCACGGGGCTCGCTGGTGGTGTCATGATCCGTACCCTCCTAGGGCGGGCACCTCCCGGACGCCGAGCTGCTGGAAGAACAGCAGGCTGTCCGCGTTGGCCCAGTACTCGGCGAGCATGCCGTCGGCGATGCGCAGGGTGTCGGTGCCGGTGAAGGTGACCTCACGGCCAGCCGCCTCGGGCGACGCGCCGGGAAAGCCGCCGCGGTAGGTTCCGCGTGCCTTCCACCGCACGACCATATGCTCCTCATCGGTGATCGGCCCGACCTCGATAGCGAAGGCCAGGTCGGCCAGGACGGCGTGGATGCCGCTGACCCACCCGTTGAGGGCCTCGCGGCCGCGGATCTGGTCGGTTCCCATCCCGGTCAGCGGCGCCGCATGGGCGACGAAGTCCTCGGCGATGATCTTCTCGGTAAGGCTGAGGTTGCCGTTCCAGAGGTCTTTCCACGGTTCGGCGAGCGCGGCGTTGGCTGTGCTGGACATGACATTCCCTTCCATTTTGTTATGAGCTGTATTCTTAGTTACACTCTCTAACGAAAGAATGTACCTGTTACGCTGTGCTTGTCAACCAGGGCCTGTCAACCAGGGCTGTCAACTCCGGACGGGAGGATCCGTGCCCGCTATGCCGGCACCCGGGCCGCCGCCGATGCGCGAGCGGTACCGGGCTCACGTGCGTCACGAGGTCAAGCAGGCGGCGCTGCGCCAGCTCGAGGAGTCGGGGCCGGCCGCCGTGTCGATCTCGGCGATCGGTAAGCAGCTGGGGATGTCCGGGCCGGCGCTGTACCGCTACTTCGCCAGCCGCGACGAACTGCTCACCGAGCTGACCATCGACGCCTACCACGACCTAGCCGACGCATTGGGCGCCGTCGCCGGTCGCGCAGCAGACCGCGGCGCACGCGCCCGGCTAGAAGACGTCGGACGCTCCTACCGGTCCTGGGCCCTAGCCCAGCCGCACCGGTACCGGCTGCTGTACGGGCCGCCGCTGCCCGGCTACGACGCCCACGCACAGCGGCTCGTCGAGGCGGCGCAGGCCTCCATGGCCGTGCTGATCGAGGTCCTGGACGGATTCGGCGACCCCGCGGCCCCGCCGCCCGGGCCGCCGCTCGCCTCCCAGCTCTCGGCCTGGGCCCGCAAGCACAGCCTCGAGGCTGACCCGGCGACCGCCCTGCGCGCCGTCCTCGCCTGGAGCCGCCTGCACGGCTTCGTCAGCCTCGAAATCGCCGGGAACTACGCATCCATGAACATCGATCCCGACCCGGTCTTCGAGATCCAGCTCGCCACGTTGACAGCGTGATCACGATGCCCGCTTTTTCCTATAGGACCACTAGATAATTCGGCCAACGGGACCAGCTAAGATAGCCGCCATGGCGGAGCCAGCCTCGACGCTCGCGGCCGGCCCCGCCGGCCCGGCCGGCAGCGTCGGCACTGTCGAAACGCAGTACCTCGACCTGCCGGAGCCAGTTCGGCTTGACTGCGGTCGTGACCTGTACCCGGTTCGCGTGGCGTACGAGACCTACGGCACCCTCTCGCCCCGGCGCGACAACGTCATCCTGGTGTGCCATGCGCTCAGCGGCGACGCCCATGCAGCGGGCTTCGCCAAGACGCCGCCCGATGAGAGCACCCGTGACGGGTTCGCGGCCACCGATCGCGACGGCACGGCCGGCAAGGGGCTCGGCTGGTGGGACGGGATGATCGGCCCCGGCAAGGCGTTCGACACCGATCGCTTCTTCGTCGTGTCCACGAACCTGCTCGGCGGCTGCCGGGGGACGACCGGGCCGTCGTCGATCGACCCGGCGACAGGCAGGCCGTACGGACCAGACTTCCCCGTGATCACGGTGGCCGACATGGTACGGACCGAACGGGCCTTCCTTCACGCCCTCGGTATCGAGCGGCTCGCGGCGGTGGCCGGAGGCTCACTCGGCGGGATGCAGGCCTTCGAATGGGCCATCCTGTTTCCCGATCAGGTCGATGCCGTCGTGGCGATCGCCAGCACGCACGCCCTGCACCCACAGGGCGTGGCCTGGAACGCGATAGCGCGGAACTCGATTCTCGGCGACCCCGCCTGGCAGGGCGGCCGGTACTACGGCACGGGCCGCGCGCCCGATGCCGGGATGGGCGTGGCCCGGATGGTCGGCCACGTGACGTACCTGTCCGCGCAGGCGCTGGGCGACAAGTTCGGCAGGCGCCTGCAGTTTGCCGACGACATCCGCTTCACGATCACCGAGCCGGAGTTCGCGGTCGAGAGCTACCTGCGCCACCAGGCCGACTCGTTCGTCAAGCGCTTCGACGCCAACACCTATCTCTACATGTCGCGCGCCCTGACGTATTTCGATCTCGCCCGGCAGTACGGCGGCGGATCGCTCGAGCAGGCGCTCAACGGCGTTTCGGCGCGGACGCTGCTGATCGCGTTCAGTTCGGACTGGCTGTACCCGCCGACCGCGTCGCGGGAGATCGAGGCGGCGCTCCGCGCTCTCGGCAAGCCGGCCGAATGCCGCGTGATCGAGGCGCCGTACGGCCACGACTGCTTCCTGCTCGAGGAAGCACGCCAGACGCCGATTATCCGTCGTTTCCTGGGGATGCCTGCATGACAGAAAACCTTTCCCGTGTCGAGCAAGACCGCGCGTTCGGCTTCGAAACCCGGCAGCTGCACGCCGGGCAGCGGCCCGACCCGAACACGGGCGCACGTGCGGTGCCGATCTTCCAGACCACGAGTTACGTGTTCGAGGACCCCGAATCGGCGGCGGCCTACTTCAACCTGCAGGAGTACGGGAACACGTACTCGCGCATCATGAACCCGACCACCGCGGTGTTCGAGGAGCGAGTGGCGAACCTCGAGGGCGGCGCCGGCGGGGTAGCGTTCGCCAGCGGGCTCGCCGCGCAGAACGCCGCCCTGTTCACGCTGCTGGAGCCGGGCGACCACGTGGTCTCGTCCTCGGCGCTCTACGGCGGGACCGTGAACCAGTTCAAGCACGTGCTCCGCAAGATGAACGTCGAGCTGACCTGGGTCGATCCCGACGACCCCTCCGCCTGGCAGAAGGCGGTCCGCGCGAACACGAAGGCCTTCTTCGGCGAGACGATCGGCAATCCGGCCGGGAACGTGCTGGACATCGAGACCGTGGCGGCCATCGCGCACGAGCATGAGCTGCCGCTGATCGTGGACAACACGTTCGCCACGCCGTACCTGTGCCGCCCGATCGAATGGGGCGCCGACATCGTGATCCACTCGGCGACCAAGTTCATCGGCGGCCACGGCACTTCCATCGGCGGTGTCGTCGTCGAAGGGGGCACGTTCAACTGGTCCAACGGGCGGTTTCCCGTGGTCGCGGATCCGTCCCCGGCCTACCACGGCCTGCAATTCCACGAGACGTTCGGCACGTACGGCTACCTGATGAAGCTTCGGGCCGAGAGCCTGCGCGACCTCGGCGCGCCGCTGTCGCCCTTCAACGCCTTCCTGTTCCTGCAGGGGCTCGAGACGCTGTCGCTGCGGATGGAACGCCACGTCGATAACGCGCGGGCGGTCGCGGCGTTCCTCGAGTCGCACGAGCTGGCGTCCAACGTGACCTACCCCGGCCTGCCGGGGAGCAGGTACCGGCCGCTCGTGGAGAAATACCTGCCGCACGGCGCCGGCGCCGTGTTCTCCTTCGACTGCGCCGGCGGCCGAACGGGCGGGCAGGACCTCATCCGCGGCATGACCCTGTGGTCCCACCTGGCCAACGTCGGCGACGCGAAGAGCCTGGTCATCCACCCCGCCAGCACGACGCACCGCCAGCTGAGCGACGACGAGCTGCGGGCGGCCGGCGTCGGACCCGGGACCGTTCGGCTGTCGGTCGGCACCGAATCCGTCGAGGACCTGATCTGGGACCTGGAGCAGGGTTTCGCGCTCGTCGCCGCGACAGCCGGCCAGCAAGGAGCGACGGCATGAGCGACTTCGATCTGGCGCGGTACCAGGACCCGCTGACGATCCAGCGCGTGCTCCACACGGCCCAGACGATCGCGATCGTGGGCCTGTCACCCAACGAGCTGCGGGCCAGCTACTTCGTCGGCTACTACCTCAAACGGCACGGCTACCGCGTGATCCCGGTGAATCCCAGGGAAACGGAGATCCTCGGCGAGACGTGCTACCCAAGCCTGCCGGACGTGCCCGTGCCGGTGGACATCGTGAACGTCTTCCGCGCGCCGGACGCCCTGCCGCCGATCGCGCGGGACGCTGTGGCGATCAACGCCGGCGCTCTGTGGTGCCAGTTCGGCGTGATCAACGCCGAGGGCGCGAAGATCGCCGAGGACGGCGGCGTGACGGTGATCATGGACCGCTGCCTCAAGGTCGAGCACGCGCGCTACGCGGGCCGGATGCACTGGCTCGGCTTCAACACCCAGCGCATCACGTCCGTCCGCGCCGGACTCCAGTAGCCGAAGTGGAGCAGATCTCATGACCGAACCCGCGCCCCGCGACGATTTCGCCAGCTTCCCCGCGCCCGCTGAGGGCATTTTGGTGACGATGTTCATCACCGTCCGCAAGGTCGCGCGATCGCGGGACTTCTACTCGCGCATCCTGGGCGGCACTGTCATCCTGGAGGAGAACCCGTGCACGGTCAGGCTGTCCAATTCCTGGATCATCATGAATCCTGGCGGGCCGCCCACCCCCGACAAGCCAGGCATCTCGGTGGTCGACTACGAGCCTGGTGATACCACCTCGATCTTCCTGAACCTTCGGGTCGCCGACATCCAGGCGTGTTACGAGGAGTGGAAAGCGAAGGGAGCGGAGTTCGTCACGCCACCGATCGACCGCGGGGCGGAGATCCGCTGCTACATGCGAGACCCGGACGGATACCTCATCGAGGTCGGCCAGTCCACCGGCCTGCTGCACGGCGAACTCGCCGCCAAGCGCCCGGAGGACCTCCCGGGCTGAGCGGCTCACGTGTCCGGCAGCTGCCTTGACGTACCAATATGTCTGCGATACGACCAGAGGATGACGACGGCTGAGCACGTCAGGGCAGGGATACGGCATCCGCTGGAGCCGCTGACGGCGGAGGAGATCGAGGCTGTCAGCCGGATCCTCACTCGCGATCGCGGCCTGGCCGCGAGCGCCCGCTTCGTTTACGTCACGCTGCGGGAACCAGCCAAGGACGTTGTCCTGCGCCACCAGCCGGGTGAGGCGTTCGAGCGCGAGGCGCATGTCGTGCTCAGGGAACGAGCCGAATACAAGACGTATGAGGCGGTGGTCTCGATCACGGCCGGCGAGGTGCGGCTGTGGCGCGAGGTGCCCGGTGTCCAGCCGGCGATCATGCTCGAAGAGTTCGTGGCCACCGAGGAGGCGGTCAGGAAGGACGCCCGCTGGCAAGAGGCGATGCGCAGGCGTGGCATTACCGACTTCGACATGGTCATGATCGACCCCTGGTCGGTCGGCTACCACGGCCCCGAGGACGCGGCCGCCCAGGGCCGCTTCCTCCGGCCGCTGACCTGGGTGCGCCAGGGAGATCCGGACGACAACGGATACGCCCGCCCCGTGGAGGGCCTGATCGTCCGCTTCGATCTCGACCGCATGGAGGTCGTGGACATCGAGGACCACGGCGTCGTGCCCCTGCCGCCGCGTAGCGGCAGCTACACCACCGAAGCGATCCGCGACGCCGGAAACGTGCCGCATTTCCCGGACGGGCCCCGGCAGGATCTGAAGCCAGTAGAGATCACCCAGCCGCACGGCACCAGCTTCACCGTGGACGGGCACGAGGTGCACTGGCAGAAATGGCGGTTCCGGGTCGGCTTCACCCCGCGCGAGGGGCTGGTCCTCTACCTGGTTCGCTACCAGGACCACGGAACACTCCGGCCGGTGATCTACCGCGCCTCGCTCGCCGAAATGTTCATCCCGTACGGCGACCCGAACCCCGCGCACTACCGCAAGAACGTCTTCGACATGGGGGAGTACGGCATCGGGATCCTGGCCAACAGCCTGGAGCTGGGCTGCGACTGCCTGGGGGAGATCCACTACTTCGACGCCTGCATCAACGACAACGACGGTCACCCGCAGCTGATCAAGAACGCGATCTGCATGCACGAGGAAGACCACGGCATCAGCTGGAAGCACATGGACTGGCGGACCGGCAAGACCGAGGTCCGGCGGTCGCGGCGGCTGGTGATCTCGATGATCGCCACCGTCGGGAACTACGAGTACGGCTACTTCTGGTACCTCTACCAGGACGGCACCATCGAATACGAGGTCAAGCTGACCGGCGTGATCTCCAACGGGGCGCTGCCCCCTGGGCAGAAACCGGCGCACGGCACCCTGGTCGCCCCCCAGGTCTACGGCCCCAACCACCAGCACATCTTCTGCGTACGGTTGGACATGACGGTCGACGGCCCGCAGAACACCGTCTACGAGTGTGACTCGGTGGCGCTGCCACCCGGCCCGGAGAACCCGCACGGCAACGCCTGGGTGGTGCGGCAGACCCCGCTGCGCCGCGAGTCCGAGGCGCAGCGGGTAGCCGATGGGCGCGCCGCCCGCTACTGGAAGATCGCCAATCCCGGTCGGCGGAACGCTACCGGCGAGCCTGTCGCCTACAAGCTGATGCCCCAGGACAGCGTGCTGCCCTTCGGCCAGCCCGGTACCCGCGTGATGCAGCGGGCTCAGTTCGCCACCAGGCACCTGTGGGTCACCGCGTACGATCCCGATCAACGGTTTCCCGCCGGCGAGTACCCCAACCAGCATCCCGGCGGTGACGGCCTGCCCGCCTGGACCGCGGCCGACCGCCCGCTGGAGAACACCGACCTGGTGCTCTGGCACACGTTCACCGCTCACCACGTGGTGCGCCCGGAGGACTGGCCCGTGATGCCGGTCACCTGCGTCGGGTTCCAGCTCAGGGCCGACGGTTTCTTCGACGGCAACCCCGCCCTCGACGTACCGCCCGAGGAGCACTGCCACTCGGGCTGAGTAACCTGGGCTTGGTGAGCATCGAGAACCAGTCCGCCACGGCGGCGCGGTTCGGCGACGTCGCGACCATGCTCGGGCCCAAGAACCCCGAATCCTCGGTGTGCTGGTGCCTCAGCCACCGGCTCGACTGGAAGACCAACCGTGCGCTGACCGGTCCCGCCCGGGGCGAGTACGTCAGGGAGCTATGCGGCCGCGACGTCGCGCCCGGCATCCTCGCCTACGCCGATGCCGAGGTCGCCGGGTGGGCCGCCGTCGCCCCCCGGTCTGAGCTGCCGTTCGCGCGGTCCACCAAGATCCCTCACGTCGATGACCTGCCCGCCTGGTCGGTGTGGTGCATCCGCGTCCGTCCCGGCTACCGCGGCCGGGGCATCTCGCACGTCCTGCTCGACGGGGCCGTCGCCTACGCGCGGTCTCACGGTGCGCCGGCCGTCGAGGGCTACCCGGTGGATAACCAGGGCAAGAAGGTCGACCTCACGATGGCCTACGTGGGCACCCGCAAGCTCTTCGAGGACTCCGGCTTCACCAAGGCCGCGGACACCACGTCGGTCGCCGGCGGCTTCCCGCGCGTCCTGATGCGTCTAGACCCGCGCTGAGCCCGGGCGCCGTCCCGTCCCCGGCTGCTACACGTGCCGGCTAGGCGCGGGAGAAGATCAGTGTTGCGGGACGCCTGAGACGTGAGGTGCGGACCTGCGCGGTACTCCGATGCGGCACTAGGATCGGCTTGATGCTCACCGTGAACCATCTCGTCACGTCCGGCACGTTCTCCCTCGACGGGGGTACCTGGGACGTGGACAACAACGTCTGGGTGCTCGGCGACGACGCCGAATGCGTGGTCATCGACGCCCCGCACGACGCGGACGCGATCGCGGCCGCCGTCGGGACCCGCCGGCTGACCGCCATTTTGTGTACCCACGC
>Ga0210397_10002342_pt1 | contig 11948 bp, 10 predicted proteins | sample IncBWH2OmetaG_FD_160126 | JGI IMG/M metagenome (GOLD analysis project Ga0210397, IMG submission 160126) | Forest soil microbial communities from Barre Woods Harvard Forest LTER site, Petersham, Massachusetts, United States - Inc-BW-H-2-O ...
TTTATTTCTTCAACGCGCCTGCGCATCTGGGCTTCGGCTGCGGCATTTCGTTCGGCTGGGGGCCTGGAGACGGCGCTGACGATGCCTTTATTCAGGCGTTCAGCTTCCGCGGTAATATCCTGATCCTTGCGCACCAACTGTGCGAGCTCATCGGTGCCCGCTGCAAATCGCGCCGCAAGCGTCGAAACTGCCTTTCCTGCTGCCGATGACCTGGAGCGTTGTTCGACCTCGTAGCTGGTCTCCAAGGCTTCCTTCGGCGCGACGAGGCTCTCCGTTTGCGCCCCGTATAAAACTCCGAGCGCGACTGCCCTGCTGGCGACCTTCAATGCGATGGTTCTATTCACCACCGGCAGAGCATCAGCATAACGTGCTTCGATTCGATATAGCTCAGCCAGATTGTTCAAGCTCTGGGACACGACGCGACTGCTCGGATCAAAAAGCCGTTCGGATATTTCCAACGACCGCTTTAGCAGCTGCTCGGCCTCGTCATTGCGGCCTTCACGTTCATACACTACCGCAAGGTTGCTCAGCCTGCCGACGACATCGGGATGATCCGACCCAAAAGCGCCCTCCACTATCGCCAAAGACCTTTTGAACATGCTCTCCGCTTCGGCATACCGACTTTGAGTTTCGTAGAGCGCGCCCAGATTGCTCAATGTGTTTGCAACGTCCGGATGATTGCGGCCCAGACTACTCTCGGCAATTTCCAGGGATCTTTGGTATAGCGGTTCCGCATCGCCATACCGGCCTTGGAATTTGTACAGCGCAGCCAAATTGTTCAGGATTGACGCCAGTTCCGGATGTGCCTTACCGCGCGATTTTTCCAAGATCGCCAAAGATCGAGTGAAGAGAGGTTCGGCGTCGTCGTCCAAGCTTTCCGACCGATAGAGCTCGGCCAAATTGTTCAACAATAGTGCTACGTCGGGATGATCCGGACCGACGGTTTGTTCCATGATTTCCAGCGATCGCTTGTACAGCGATTCGGCATCGGCGTATCTGGCTTGAATTCGGTTGATCTCTGCTAAGTCACCGAGCGAGAGCGCGACATCGAAATGACGTGATCCAAGCCTGTGTTCTCGGATCCGTAGTGCCCGCTTGTACAACAACTCGGCGTCAGAATAGCGACCCTGATCGCTGTAAAGCCCCGCCAAGTTGTTGAGCGACGTTGCAACCCCGAGATGATCGGGGCCATATGCTTTTTCCTCGATTTCAATCGCCTGCTTAAAGAGTGGTTCAGCATCGGCATAGCGCCCCTGGACCCGGTAAAGCTCTGCGAGATTGCCGAGAGACGTCGCGATATTGGGATGATCTTTGCCGAGAATTTTTTCAAAAATCGCCAGCGACTGTTTGTACAGGGGTTCAGCATCAGGATAGCGACCCTGAGCTTCATACAGCGAAGCCAGATTGTTGAGCGACATCGCAACATCGGGATGCTCCGGGCCATAAGTCTTCTCGTTTATCGCCAGTGCCCGCTTGTACAACGGTTCAGCATCGGCGTAGCGCCCTTGAACTTGATAGAGCGAGGCCAAGTTGCCGAGGGTTGGTGCGAGGGATGGGTGAGTGGGACCAAGCGAACCTTCTTTCAACGCTAGTGATCGCTTAAAGAGCGGCTCTGCTTCGGCATAGCGAGCTTGCGCTTGATACAAATGGGCAAGATTGTTCAATGAAAGTGCAACATTGGCGTTGTTGGACCCGCGGGCCTTCTCGTTTATCGCCAACGACCGCTTCAGCAGCGTCTCGGCGTCGGCGTATCGCCCCTCGTTTTGATACAACTCAGCCAAGTTGTTCAGTGACGTTGCGACATTGGGATGATTGGCGCCAAAAGCTTTTTCACTTATTGCCAAGGCGCGCTTGAACAGGGGTTCGGCGTCGCGGTAGAGTCCTTGGGATTGGTACAGAATCGCGAGATTGTTGATCGACGTTCCGACATCGGGATGATTTAGACCGAGCGCTGCTTCCCGAATGCGCAGAACGCGCTGCGCCAATGGTGTCGCCTCGGAGTAACGTCCTTGCCGGTAGAGTTCTTCGACTTGTGCATTCAGCGCGGCGACCTCGGCAGGACTTTGCGCTGACGTCGCCTTCGAAACCGCCAGCGAAAGGCCAACGAGCAATACCGCAACGAGATGGCGTGCAACGCGAGCCATGGAGTCATTCATGATCGACTGACGCCGCGTATTCAGGTGCCTGGCCGATTTTGATTATTCTCAATTTTGGAACATCACCGCAAGAGGCCTTGAGCCCCTGCGTTGCATCGCATCCCTGCCGCGCCATCAGCGCGCTGCGACCAACAAGCGCCGTTGCAGCGCAATCAACGCACCGCGACCAGCAAAACGACGATCTCGCCCGCCTGTTCGAGGGCGCCGAGCGTGTCGCCGGTCTGGCCGCCGATCTGCCGCAGACTCAATCGCGCCATCAGCCCGAGAACGATGAGGAGCAAAATCGCCGCGACTGCGGCGCGTGCCGGACCGAGGCAGATCGCGGTGACGAGAATTCCCAGGATCGCGGCGGCAGCCGCGCTCCAGCCTGGCGGCCGGCCGGCGGCGAACGACAAGCCGTCGCGGCGCGCCGGCGGCACGAACAGCATGAACGCCGGCATCACCGCGCGGGCGCCGGCGTGCGCCGCGATCAGCGCCGGGACGACGAGCGCCGGATCGGCGAGGCTCGCGAGCGCGCTCACCCGCAGCAGGATCGACAGGGCCAGGGCGCAGACGCCGAATGCGCCGGTGCGGCTGTCGCGCATGATGTCGAGTTTCTGCTCGCGGGTCTGGCCGCCGCCGAAACCATCGGCGGTGTCGGCGAGCGCGTCTTCGTGCAGCGCGCCCGTCGTCGCCATGGTCGCGGCCACGGCGAGCGCCGCCGCCGGCCACGCCGGTACGCCCACGCGGTGTACGAGTGCGTAGACGACGGCGCCGACGGTGCCGACGAGGACGCCGGCGATCGGGAACGCCCAGGCCGCCTGCGCCAGGCTCGCGCCGCCCGCGGGCTTTCCGCGCGGAAACGGTAGCCGCGTCAGGAACAGGACGCTTGATTGCAGCTCGGCGGCGCGGTCGCCGAGCCACGGGAGCCAATCAATCCCTGCGCCGGGCCTCGCCATCGTCCCTTCCTCGGCCGCGCGCCGTTGGCCCTGTCCGCGCGGTTTGCTACAAGGGCGCCCGCAACCATCAGGGACAACGGCGATGACGGATTTTACCTCGTTTTCCGACCTGCGTGCGCTCTGCCTCGACCTGCCGAGCGGGCATCCGGCGGCGAGCGCCGCCGTCACCCAGCGCGAAGACACGCTGACCAAGCCGCCGCGCAGCCTCGGCCGGCTCGAGGAGCTCGTCGCCTGGCTCGCGCACTGGCAGGGCCACGCGCCGCCACGGCTCGACCAGGTCGAGGTCCTCGTCTTCGCCGGCAATCACGGCGTTACCGCGCGCGGCGTTTCCGCCTATCCCGCCGAGGTGACCGCGCAGATGGTGGCGAATTTCTCCGCCGGCGGCGCCGCCATCAACCAGCTCGCACGCACCGCCGACGCGGCGCTCCGCGTCGTGGCGCTGTCGCTCGATGCGCCGACCGCGGATTTCACCGAAGCGCCGGCGATGACCGAGCAGCAATTTCTCGCCGCAGTCGCGGTCGGGCACGATGCCGTGTCGCCGCAGGCCGATCTCATCTGCCTCGGCGAGATGGGCATCGGCAACACCACGGCGGCGGCGGCGATCGCCGCGGCGCTGTTCGGCGGCGGCGGCGGGCGCTGGGCCGGCCGCGGCACCGGCGTCGACGATGAAGGCCTCGCGCGCAAGCGCACGACCATAGACCGCGCGCTCGCGCGTCACGCCGCCGTGCTCGACGATCCGCTCCGGATCGCGGCGGCGCTCGGCGGCCGTGAGCTTGCCGCCATTCTCGGCGCGACGCTGGCGGCGCGCAGGCACAGCATTCCGGTCCTGCTCGACGGCTTCGTCTGCACCGCCGCGGTGGCGCCGCTCTACAAGCTGCGCACCGATACGCTCGCGCACGCGCTCGCCGGCCACGTCTCCGCCGAGGCCGGCCACCGCATGCTGCTCGACGCGCTCCGGCTCTCTCCGCTCCTCGACCTCAACATGCGGCTCGGCGAAGGCTCCGGCGCGGCGGCGGCGCTTTTGATCCTGCGCGCCGCGCTCGCCTGCCATACCGGGATGGCGACGTTCGCCGAGGCCGGCGTGTCCGACCAGCCGGCGGAGGAGGGGACGGAGAAGGCGGCGGGATAGTTCTTTGCTCGTCACGCTGTTGGCAGGGTGCCGAGCTTGCCCGTCGCACAGCGAGGATCAGTTGGCCGATGCCAGACGCTCGGCGAACTCGATCGCCTCGATCAGGCTTCGCTCGTTGGCGATCCCGCGACCGGCGATATCAAACGCCGTGCCATGGTCGACGGAAGTGCGGATGATCGGCAGGCCGAGCGTGATGTTCACTCCCGACAGCTCCATCCATTGGCCGGTTGCCGGATCGACCTCGAAGCCGAGCAGCTTGACCGGGATGTGTCCCTGGTCGTGATACATCGCGATCACCGCATCATATTGGCCGGCGCGAAGCTTGACGAACACCGTATCGCCAGGAATCGTCCCGACCACGTCGAACCCCTTCGCCACGGCCTCGGCAATCGTCGGCTTGGACACGTCGATATCCTGGCGGCCGAACAGGCCGCCCTCGCCCGCATGCGGATTGAGTGCCGCGACTGCGATCCTGCGCCGCTCGATACCGAGACCGCGCAGCGCTTTGTCCGTCAGCTCGATGACAAGGCGCAGCCGCTCCGGGGTCAGCCGCTTCGGTACCTCCTCGAGCGCCACGTGCGTCGTGATGTGACTGACGCGCATGTTGCCGTGCGCGAGCATCATCACTGAGCCGCGCACGCCGGTCAGTTCAGCCAGCATCTCGGTGTGACCGGCATAGTGATAGCCGGCGCTGTTGAGCGCCTCCTTGTTCAAGGGTGCGGTGACGATCGCGGCGATCCGGCCGGCGAGCGCGAGGCGCACAGCCTGCTCGACGGCCTTGAAGGCGAAACGTCCGCCATCAGCGGACAGCGTCCCCGGCCGGATCGGCTCGCCCTCCCGGTCCGCTTGCAGGAACCCGAGATGAGCCCACTCGCCATCGCCAACCTCGGGAATGGGCTGGCCCAGGCCGAGCTGCTCCTGCGCTGATCGCAGCGCCGCGCCGCTGCCGATGATCAGGAGGCGCAAATCGCCCGAAGCCAGCCTGTCGCGCAGCTTCGCCGCGGCCTTGACGATGATCTCAGGGCCTATCCCGGCCGGGTCGCCCATGGTGATGGCGAGGTGGCGCGCCATCGTCATTCGATCCCTTCAGACATCAGATCGTTCTCGATCAAAAGGTCGCGCCAGAGCGTCGGGGGCCCGAACGCGCCGGACTTGGAAACGATCTCGACTCCATCCCAAACGCCGCCCTGCATCAAGAGATAGCGGCAGGCCCGGTGCGACCTGGGCGGTTGCGAGCAGCGAGTCCGTACCGAGCGCGCTGCACAGCTGTTTGAGGGTTTCACCGCCGGCGACAATGACGGTTCCCGGCCGCGGCAAACTTGATGCCACGCTTCCCAGTAACTCGCCGATCCGGCGCGCCGCCGCATCGCGCGACACGCCTGCCGACAGCCCGGGGCTGACAAGAGCGACCCCGGTTTCCGCGAGCCGCCGCTCGATAGCGCGGATTTCTTCGCGCGGGCCGGAGAACTCGGCCCAATGCACCTGGCAAGCGGAGAGCTGCGCCGCGATCGCGGGGTGGTCGGAGCCGAATAGACCAAGCACGGGTTTCTTCAGCCTCCGGGACGTGCGGACGTTATGAGCGCGGGCGAGCGCGCGGGCAAGGCCGCCGCTGCCGCACCAGATTACCAGCCCCGGCGCGCTGCGGCCGACAGCCACGACGCGGTCGAGATCTTCCTCGGTTTCCGCATCGAAGACAGAGATCCCGTCGGCGAGGGTATCGGTCAGGCTGGCCTTCACGGCGACCAGACCTTCGGCGCGCAGTTCTGTCGCGATATCGCCGCCGGCGGCGCTCCACGAACCATCTCCGCTTCGCGCGAATTGCCTGCCGCCCTGGGTTCGGCGCTCCTGGTACGGGAACGCGGGCGCCATGACGCAATGGCGCCAGAAGCCGAGCCTGAAGCAAGCGGCGAGTTCGCCCGGCCAGGCGCCTCGCATCAGGCTATCGACCTTCTTGTAGGCAATGGTGCCGTTATGCAGCAGCGGGGCTAGCCCGTGGACGATCTCAGCCGCCTTCGTACGCGGGTATTCCCGCGTTCCGCCGTCGATGGCGAGACTTTGCGGTATGATGGCCGGCAAGCGATTCGCCCAGCGGACTTCAACCGGGCCGCAAAGGCCGATGAATTCGGCCGCAGTGTCCAGCGCTCCCGTGAGGTCGTCAGCCAGAAGGCGCAGCGATGGCATGACATTCCCGGACACGAGAGATGCGACAACGCGGCAAAGCTGATCGCGGCAAATGCGCTCAGTCGATCGCTTCCGCCACGATCGTGATGACCGGGAAAGCCCCGAAGGGCTTGATGCGGGCATCAGCGAGGAGTTTCATATAGCCGACCTTTTCGGCCCGATAACAGCGGCCGTGGAGCGTATGATGAGCGCAGCCGACGAGTATCGCCGCATGGCCGAGCAGTGTCTTCGCTGGGCCCGGGAAGCCAAGTCCGAGGAGGAGCAAACGGCCTTTTTGGAGATGGCGACCAATTGGAGCCAACGGGCGGCTCAGGAGGACGGAAGCCTTTGGGTGGGCACGTGCGCTCTTCGGCGATGACCGCCCCCGGAGCCGCCGGATCGAGCAGGGCAGAACGAATCCTGCGATTGCTGAAACCCGCGCGCTGTCGACGGCGACTTTGAATGAGCACGTAGCCCGGGTTGGCGCCGAAGGCCCCTGACCCACTCTACAGAGCCGCTGCCAGGCCCCCCGACCAGCGCCGGCTGTCACATTTTCATTGACATTCGTCCCCGTTTATGTTGCCGGCACAATGCCCGTTCGTTCGAGGGACGTCACCGGTGACGGCCGATTGATGGAGCGGGTGCGGTTCCTCCGGGCGGGGCTCGTAACCCCGTTCTCGGGCGGCTCGGGCATCGACCCCTCCGGCACTACGACCGGGGCGCGGGGTGCTCCGCTTAAGCGTGATCGACGGCGCGGGCAACGCCCGCGTCCTCTCTTTCGCGTGAAGCGCGGCCCGGTGAGCCGAAGCGTTCGGTCGCTTTGGCAAGCGCCGCGGTGGAGCGCCGGAAGGCGAGCCCCCTCCCAGCCCTCCCCCCGCAAGCGAGGGAGGGTCGGGTGGGGGCACCGCGCCCGAAGCGCATTCAGGTGGCAACATCTGATGGCGCCGCGCGGACATTGGTTGGATGCGCCTTTCGGCGCTCCGCTTCCCTCGGCCTTTTCGCGGGACGGCGAATCTTTTTGATGCATCGTCGTGAGCAGGACTCGGACGCAAACGCGCCGCGAGAACGATTTTGTGTTCGTCATTGCCGGACTTGATCCGGCAATCCATGCTGAGCTGCACTTCAGCATGGACCACCGGAGCATGGACCACCGGGTCAAGCCCGGTGGTGACGAAATGAAAGCCGCGCGGGAGCGTGAGCCCGCGGAAGCGCATGCGCGAAAAACGAAAGCTACATGAACGCCTGGATGCCGGTCTGGGCGCGGCCGAGCACCAGCGCGTGGATGTCGTGCGTGCCTTCGTAGGTGTTGACCGTTTCCAGATTGCAGAGGACGCGCATCACGTGGAACTCGTCGGAGATGCCGTTGCCGCCGTGCATGTCGCGGGCGAGCCGGGCGATATCGAGCGCCTTGCCGCAATTGTTGCGCTTGAGGAGCGAGATCGCCGGCGGCGATGCCTTGCCCTGTTCGATCAGCCGCGTGAGCCGCAGCGCTGCGTGCACGCCGAGCGTGATCTCGGTCTGCATGTCGGCGAGCTTTTTCTGGATGAGCTGGTTGGCGGCGAGCGGGCGGCCGAACTGCTTGCGCGCGAGCACGTAGTCGCGGGCGCGGTGCCAGCAGAACTCCGCGGCCCCCATGGCGCCCCAGGCGATGCCGGTGCGCGCCAGGTTGAGGCAGCCGAACGGCCCGGCGAGCCCGGAAACGTTCGGCAGCAGGTTCTCCTCGGCGACGACGGCGCCGTCGAGCACGATCTCGCCGGTGATCGAGGCGCGCAGCGACAGCTTGCCCTCGATCTTCGGCGTGGAGAATCCCTGGGTGCCGCGTTCGACGATGAAGCCGCGGATCTTGCCGTCGAGCTTGGCCCAGACGACGGCGACGTCGGCGATCGGGGAGTTGGTGATCCAGGTCTTGGCGCCGTTGAGGCGAAAGCCGCCGGAGACTTTTTCCGCGCGCGTCGTCATCGCGCCGGGATCGGAGCCGTGGTCGGGCTCGGTCAGCCCGAAGCAGCCGATGAATTCGCCGCTCGCGAGCTTGGGCAGATATTTGCGCCGCTGCGCCTCGCTGCCGTAGGCATAAATCGGGTGCATGACGAGCGAGGACTGCACCGACATCGCCGAGCGGTAGCCGGAATCGACGCGCTCGATCTCGCGCGCGATCAGGCCGTAGGCGGTATAGCCGAGGCCGGCGCCGCCATATGGCTCGGGGATGGTCGCGCCAAGGAGGCCAAGCGCGCCCATCTCGCGCACGATCGCCGGATCGTATTGCTCGTTGCGGTAGGCATTGAGGACGCGCGGGAACAGCTTTTCCTGGGCGTAGTCGCGCGCGGTGTCGCGCACCATGCGCTCTTCCTCGGTCAACTCGCCTTCGAGATCGAGCGGATCGTCCCAGCGGAACGCCGCGTCCTTGATCTGGACGGACTTCGCTTCGCGTTTTTCGGCAAGCTGCGTCATCGCGCGGCTCCTCGGTGTCGGCATCCGCAGGGGTTGTCTGCCATGAACTTAGAAGCGCCGGCGGGGAGCGGCAAGCACCGGGCGCCCGCCGCGAAGCAGGCGGTTGGCCACGTTGGCAGCGGCACGCACCGGAGCCGGCGTTGCTGCAATGCCGGCCATCCGCTATCTAGATTCAAATGTGCCGGCTGGCTTCAAATACGCCGGCCTTGCGCCCGTAGCTCAGCTGGATAGAGCGCTGCCCTCCGAAGGCAGAGGTCAGGGGTTCGAATCCCTTCGGGCGCGCCAACTAAGTCAATGGGTTATCGCCCCGAGTGTTCTTGAGTACGGCGTCGCGGAATACACTCCGCTGTTCCGTCCGGCGCGTTCGCGAAGAAGGACACGAGTAGCACTCGAGCGAGTCCTACAAACTATTCGGCGGTGACGCTGGATCAAGGCAATGACCACCATTCGCGAAGTCTTCGACTGCGCCTCGTGGACGCCGCTCGCTTCGTTCGATTCGGAGAGGGTTCTACGCGCGCTTGAGTGGCATCTGAATCGTGTCCTGCCGAGCACGTTCCGCGAATTGATCGCATTGGAGAACGGCCCCGGCGCTCATGGGTCACTTCAGCAACTCTGACATTCCAATACCGCCGCATCAACTTGCACAGCCGCTAGAGCGATGGCCCGGATATGACCCTTTCGACGAAGAGCTCCTTCCGTTCATGATCGAGAGCCAAGGGGTCTGCGTGTGGGCGGTTCGTCTGGATGCCGGCGACGATCCCCCCGTTGTTGTGGAAGTCGATTCGGGAACGCCGCCGCGATGGCGGCGGTGCGCGGATCGCTTCAGTTGCTGGCTGAAATGCCAGGTTCTGGATCGCACTCTCTGGCAATCGTCCTGGTTCTTCGCCCAAGCCGCTCCCATGAGCCCGGAAGTTCTGTCCCGGTTGCGCCGCTGCTTCGAGGAAGGCCCGCAGACTTATGGTTGGCCTGGCGAGACGAACTACCGGTTCTACAATGCCGATCGCGCCTCCTTCTGTGGGATGGAGACGAGCAGTGCGACTGGTCGATCCAGCCGGCATCCGCTGAGCTGGCAGCTGCGGCGCTTGACGAAATCGAGGAAATTGCGGGGATCGCGGACAAACTCTATGGGCTCGAGGACCAGCATGAGCAGGCGCTGCGGCAGTGGCGAGCTATCGCCGGCAAGGCGTAGGCTTTCGGGGCTTGACGGCTAAGGGAGCGGCGGCCCGGATGGGTTTGGACACTCCGTCATGGCCGAATAGCGAAGGAATGCGGCCTGTCTTCATCGACTGTGGCGCGCCGGCGGGTACTAGCGTGTGAAAAGCGTGAGCTGATCCGGTCTTTGGTGGACAAGCGGCGACCGCGGCGGTACATTCAATTGCCGGTCTGTATTTCTGCAAGGTGGCAAAGCTGCGCTGGCGCGGTTCGATTTTCCGCCTGCCAGCTGAGAACTTGGTCACGAAATGCGCCTGGGGGCTGCCGTCGCTCTGGCAATGGGGCTTGCACTCGCCTCGATCGGGTCGCGGGCATTTGCCGATCCCTTGGTCTCACGCGCGGCGGGCCGCGAAGCGAAATGCGCCGCGGACAATTTCTCCCGTGTCCAAGTGATGTCGGATTCGCCCACTTGCCGGCGCGGCGGCAAGAACGGGAAGATCAGCGCGGGCGCTCCGCGGTTGCAGCTTCCTCAAGTCTGGGAAATGACGGCGGCTTCCGCCTGGGAAGCGTTTCCTGCGCCTGGGCTGAGTGCGGCCGTCTCCGGAACGCACGCATTTGCCAATCCCGGCACGGGTCCCGCCGTCCTCAACGCGAAGCTCGGCCGCAAATCGGGCGCCCCGCCAGCCGGACAGAGCGAGCCGCCGCCGAAATTAAGCTTCACCGGCGACGTCGGTATTCCCAACAATTACACCTTGGACGATGTCCTTCGTCAGCAATATCGCGGGCCGGCGGCGATGGACAATGACTCCATTGGCGGGAAGTTGGTGAACACCATCGGCGCTTTGAAGCTCGGCATCAAGGTGGACTATTAGATTCGCCGCCGTGGCGCCGCTCGGCGTTTGCCGCCAGCGCAGACCCAAGCCCTATAGCGGACCCAAGCACGATATAGGCGGAACCGCCAAGGCGCGTCCGGATTGATCTGGCGCCGACGCGAAAGGCGATAGCCCGAGGAGACGCGCCATGCGCTGGGATCAGTTTCGCCGCAGTGACAACGTCGAAGACACGCGGGGCCAGGGCGGGTTTCCCGGCGGGGCGGGCGGCGCCAGCGGACTGGGAATCGGCACCATCGTCGTGCTCGGACTGATCGGCTGGGCGCTTGGCATCGACCCGCGGGTGTTGATCCAGGGCGCCCAGGATTTGAACGGCACGCCGCGGTCCCAATATGAGACGCAGAGGCCGGTGACGCCGGGCACGCCGAGCGACCGGGTCGGCCAGTTCGTGGCCGCCATCGTCGGCGATACCGAGGACCGCTGGAGCGAAATCTTCGCGCAGGGCGGGCGCACATACAGTCCGCCAAAACTCCGGTTGTTCTCCGGAGCCGTGGAGTCGGCTTGCGGCTTCGCGCGGGCGGCCTCGGGGCCGTTCTACTGCCCCAAGGACCGGCACGTTTACCTGGACACATCCTTCTTCGACGAGCTCGAGAAGCGCTTCCGCGGCTGTCAGGGCAAGGCCTGCGAGTTCGCCGAGGCCTATGTGATCACGCACGAGGTCGGGCACCACGTTCAGAATCTGCTCGGGGTTTTGCCGAAAGCGACGGAAATACAGCAAAGCAGCGACAAGGCTTCGGCCAATCGCGTGCAGGTCATGGTCGAGCTGCAGGCCGACTGCTTTGCCGGCGTCTGGGCCAATCACTCGCAAGCGAAATGGAAATTCATCGAGCCGGGCGACGTGGAAGCTGCGCTGCAGACCGCGGCCGCCATCGGCGACGACCGTCTGCAACAGCAGAGCCGTGGCTACATCGTCCCCGACAGCTTCACCCATGGCTCGTCGGCGCAGCGGGCCCGCTGGTTCTCCAATGGACTGAAGTCCGGCGCGGTGTCGAGCTGCAACACGTTCGAGGCGGCGCAGCTGTAAAGGCGGGGCGCAATCTCGGCATCGGATCGTGATCGCGGCGGCGAACGCCGC
>Ga0210397_10002348_pt1 | contig 11928 bp, 4 predicted proteins | sample IncBWH2OmetaG_FD_160126 | JGI IMG/M metagenome (GOLD analysis project Ga0210397, IMG submission 160126) | Forest soil microbial communities from Barre Woods Harvard Forest LTER site, Petersham, Massachusetts, United States - Inc-BW-H-2-O ...
CCGTCGCCTGGACGGGATGGCGCTGGCGATCGAACTTGTCGCCGGCAGGGTCGACATTTATGGCCTCAGCAGAACCGCAAGCCTGCTTGACGACGGTCTCAATCTCTCATGGGTGGGGCGTCGAACCGCCAAGCCAAGCCACCAGACCTTGGATGCCACGCTGGAGTGGAGTTTCGGTCTGCTTGACGAATCGGAGAGGCTTGTATTGAGCCGTCTTGCGGTGTTCTCGGGCGGATTCACGTTCGAGGCCGCGGTCGCTGTTGCCGCGGACGAAAAGATCGATGAGTCGCGGGTCTCGGATTGCATTTGGGAGCTGCGGTCGAAGTCGATGATTGCCGTGCGTGGACAAGAGTCGCGTTTGCGGCTGCTGGATGTCACTCGCACCTTTGCCGCGCAACGGCTGGGTGAAGGCACAGAACAGAACATTCTCCGTCGCCGACACGCCCTCTACTTTAGTGAAGTGTTCAGGCAAGAAGCGCAAACGGATGTCTCGGGCCGGCTGAGGGCGCTCGCGCTCGAGGTCGACAATCTCAGAGCCGCCATGAACTGGGCCTTCTCAGTCGACGGCGACGCAAGAATTGGCGTTGAACTCGCTGCGGCGTCGGCGAGCACCTGGATGGGAATGGCGCTGCTCACCGAATGCCGCGAGTGGATGGCCAAAGCCGTGAGTCGGCTCGACACCGTCAATTCGGGCACACGCCAGGAAATGATCATTCAATCGGCGCTGGCAAGCTGCATGATGTTCACCGGCGGAATGACTGAAGAGTCATATGCGACTTGGGAGAAGACACGCCTTCTTGCCGACGGTCTCAACGACATCGAATGTCAGATGGACTCCTTGCTTGTTCTCTGGGCTCACCAGATTCGACTTCCGAACTACACTGAAGCCATCGACCTGGCGGAACGCTGCGGCGATGTCGCAGAGAGAATGGGCGGTCGCGGGGCGGTCGCTACGGCTAACTACATGCGCGGCGTCAGCTACCATCATGTGGGGCGACTGTTGAAGGCCGAAAGCGGTCTGGAGTTGTCGCTGCATTGCGATGACGAGGCTACGCGGCAATCTCTCATCAATCGGTTCGGCTACGATCGCAAGGTCGATGCCATGGGTGTGCTTGCGAATGTGGCCTGGCTCCGTGGTTCCGTCGATCACGCGCGGCGGCTCAATCAGATGTCGGTCGCCGAGGCGCGCCAGCTCGATCATGCGGTGCCACTGTGTGTGGCGCTGGCGTGGGCGGGCTTTGACATGCACCTGACAAGTCCCGATGACGGAGAGACAGAGGCCATCGCAAACGAACTCGTCGAGCTCGCCGGAAAGCACTCCGTCGAGAGTTATCACGGCATCGGTCTCGGCCTGCAGGCCCTCTGCAGGATCCGCCGGGGTGATACGGATGTCGCGACGACGATGCTCTATTCCGGTCTGGAGAAGCTGTCCGCGTCGCGCTACGGCGTATTCAATTGGATCTTTCAGGCAGAGTTTGCACGATCGATGGCCGATGCCGGCCGGGCGCAGGAAGGTGCGGAGATTTTCGACCGGGCAAGGATCGATCTTGCTCAAAGCCATTGGTACGCGCCGGAACTCCGCCGGATCAGGGGTGAACTGGCTTTGGGCAATAACGAGGGCATTGCGGTGTGCCGACAGTATTTCCTTAACGCGATCGAGTTGTCGGCGGAGCAGGCGAGTTTGTCGTGGACGCTCCGGGCTGCGACAAGCCTCGCGATTGCTGAAAAATCAATGACCAGAAAGGAGATAGCCCACAAGACCTTGCTGGCGGCACACGCCAAGTTCCGCGAAGGGCTCGATACTTTCGACCTGAAGTTGGCCAGGCGGGTCTTGAACGGGTCGTATTGGCGCGATGGCCTCGCCGGGGTGGCGCGCTGAGAGCCTATGCGGTCCAGGTTACGGTTGACAGTTCATTGTGTTGCGGGCGTATTTGCGTCAGACGGTCGATCGTCGACGTCGTGGCGGAGTCTCTATGCCGGCAGAGCGAGTGGGTGTACCGAGCGCAACACGGGTTCTGTTCGGTCCATTCGAGCTGAACACCGCCGAGCGCTCTCTGAGGAAAGCGGGCGAGGTCGTTCCCGTCGGCGGGAGGGCGTTCGACATCCTTACGGCCCTCATCGACAAGGCAGGGCAGGTCGTCAGCAAGGGCGAACTGATCGCGAAAGCATGGCCTGACGCTATCGTCGAAGAAGGGAGCCTCCGCGTCCATTTGTCAGCGCTCCGCAAAGCGCTGGGAGACGGTCAGTTCGGAACCAAGTATATCGAAAACGTGCAGGGACGTGGTTACTGCCTTGTCGTCCCCGTCAAGCGACAGGCTGGCGTTCACGACCACGGCAACACACCTTCAGGTGTTTCCAATCTCCCGCCACCGCTCAGCCGCATGATCGGTCGTGATGATGCCGTTGGCGACCTCCGAACCATGCTGAATTCGCACCGGCTGACGACCATTCTGGGGGCTGGGGGCATCGGCAAGACGACGTTGGCTCTCGCAGTCGGGCACGCCGCTTTGGCGGATTTCAGAGGCCAGGTGTTCTTCGTCGATCTTTCGGCCGTCCAAGACAAAGATCAGGTCAGCAGCGCCATAGCCACCGCAATCGGATTAGATCAGCAGTTTGTTGATCCGAAAGAAGCGCTGTTGAGATCTCTGAGCCACCGAAAGGCTCTGGTCATCCTCGATAGTTGCGAGCATCTCGTCAGGACAGCAGCGGAAATCGCCGATGACATCTTCCAGCGTGCTGCCGGCATCAGCATGCTTGCGACCAGTCGAGAGGCGCTGCAAATCGCGGGCGAGCACGTATTTCGGCTTCGTCCCCTTGAGTGCCCACCAGAACAACCCACGCAAACTGCGCTTGAGGTGCTTTCCTATTCCGCCGCGCGGCTGTTCGTGGAACGTGTCGGCGCGCGGGCGAACAATTTCTCGCTCAGCGACGACGACGCTTCCATCGTCGCCGAGATCTGCCGCAAGCTCGATGGCATCGCGCTGGCGATCGAACTCGCCGCCGGGAGGGCCGCCATTTTCGGTGTGAGGGACACGATCAGGAGGTTGGGTTCACGGCTCGATCTCTTGAAATTCGGCCGGCGAACCGCGAATCCAAGGCATCAAACGCTCAGGGCCACGTTGGACTGGAGCCACGACCAGCTTTCGGGGGGCGAGCAGGTTGTTTTGCGGCGCCTCGCAATTTTCGTGGGCCATTTTACGCTGGAAGCGGCAATCGCAGTGGCGGAGGAAGAAGAGATCGAGAACTCCGAGATCGTGGAGACATTCGGAAATCTCGTCAACAAGTCTCTGGTCGGAGTTTGGACCAGCTCGCGCGGACCGTCCTACAGGTTGCTTGATACGACGCGCTCCTATGCCTTGGAGAAGTTGGCAAATAGCGGCGAGCATGCTTCGATTGCGGCACGGCACGCGAGCTTCGCGATTCAAATGCTGGAAGGCGACCCGCTCAACGTCTTCGACCTGGAGTCCGCGGAAGCTCCCGCCAGCGTCCTGCGAGACGGTCTTGGAGACATCCGCGCCGCGCTTGAATGGAGCTTTGGTCCCGATGGGAGCGATCCCATAGGCATCAGATTGGCGGCCGTCGCGTCGCGGGTATTTCTGGCCTTGTCGCTCTTCCTGGAATGCCGAAATTGGATGGAGAAAGCGATCGATCGGATGGCGCCGGATTGCGATCCTCGGAGCCAGATGGAGATTCACGCTTCGCTTGCACTTTCGCTGATGTTCACCGGAGGGAACAGTGACAGGGTTCACGACGCTTTCAAGACGGCGTTGAGTTTCGCAGAGCGCCGCGAAGATGCCCACCAGCAACTCCGTCTCCTCAGCGGTCTGTCGATGTATCTCCATCGCACAGCCGACGCTGGCAATAGTCTTGAGCTCGCGCTGCGCGCCGACATCGTCGCGAAGAAGACCGGAAACCCGGAAGACACGGCTATCGCAGATTCCATGCTGGGCGCGGCGTACCACATGCTCGGAGATCACCTCCGCGCCCAACCGCACCTCGAACGGGCACTGCATGGCTCCGCGCCTGCGCGTCGGTTCAATGCGATGCGGTTTCTATTCGATCTACGCACCACATCGCTGTTTAGGCTCACACGATCGCAGTGGTTCGCAGGCAATCTCGACAGGGCGGCCCATTGCGCTGCAAGGAGCATCGAGGAAGCCGAGAGATCGGATCATCCGATCACCCTGTGTCGCGCTCTTGCTCAGACGATGGCGTTCTATTTCTGGATCGAGGACATGCACCAAGTCGAACGGAACGTCTCCAGGCTCGAGTTCACCGCAGAGAAATACGCGTTGGCGCCGTTTCGGGCAGGCGCCACGGGACTTAAGGGACGTTATTTGATCTGCGTCGGCCAGATATCGGACGGCATTCGGCATCTGCGAGATGGTCTGGAAAGGCTCCGGAGTTTGCGCTACGAAATGCTGGTCACAGAGTTCATCTCCGAACTCGTGGTTGGCCTCGCAAAACAAGACGAGCGCGCGAAAGCCCTGGCCCTCGTCGGCGAGTCGATTTCGACAGAAATTGCAGCCAAGAGGCTGCTTCATCTTCCTGCGCTCTTCCTGGCGAAGGGCTTGGTGTTTCTGTCGGGGCCATCCCCGCAGAGCGTTTCGGCTCAGAACTGCCTGGAGCAGGCGATGCGGCTGGCCGCGGATCAATCGGCACTTTCGTTCGAGTTGCGGGCGGGATTGGGACTTGCGCGTCTGTGGATTGATCAGGGTCAAGCCCAGAAAGCCCATGATCTCATCTTGCCAATCTACAATCGATTTACCGAGGGTCTCGCGACGCCCGATCTCGCTCTCGCAAAGCGCCTGCTCGAACAGACCGGCGCTCCGACACGACGGGCGGGAAGCGGCGCGGTCGTTCAGGCGGATAGCGCCTGATGCTCGGCCCAAGAATCTCAGCTTGAGCCAGATCACGTTTAGCCTGCATCGGCGGGAGTCGAGGGCTCAGGTCCGCTCCGTGGTGACGAGGCCCAAGGTCTGCGCGCGCGAGACGGCCTGGGCGCGCCGTTCAACGCCGAGCTTGGTGAACACGCTCTTGAGATGTGTCTTCACGGTCTCGGGACCGATATCGAGGTTCCGAGCAATTTCCTTGTTCGACATGCCCTGCGCGATCAGTCTGAGAATGTCGGTTTCGCGGGCGCTCAACGTCCCGAGAGCTTGGGCTCTGGAAGCCAGCCCCAAATGGCTTTGCGGTGCCCGCCGAGAAGCAGCTAGAATCCGATCGACGAACACCAAGAGACCCTCGTTGAGGTCCGCCCTTTCACGAACCATCTCGAGAAGCTCGGCAGTGAGCGGTGCTTCATCCAGGATGGTCTGATAAAGACCGGCTGCGGCGCATGCGGCGAGAATCCGGCGAAAGCGGTTTGCCGCCTCCGCGGCTTTGCCCAGGCTGAGCTGAACTGCCGAGAGATATATCGCGCTTCGGATCACGAAATGACGATTCTGCAAAGCTTCGGCTTCACGCTGGATCTCCTGCAGGATCAGCGCGGATTCCTCGAGACGCGCTTGCGTTTTCAGCAGATGAGCGCGAGCCAATCTGTGGTACCAATGGATTTCCGACCAGGCGCAAGGCCTGGGCGCTGGGTGCCGTCGCGCGAGGTGGTCCAGGCGATCCACGCATGCCGCACCTTCATGAGCACGGTCAACATGCAGGTAGAGCCGCGCTTGTTCTGCGATGGCGGCGGCTGCCAACCGTCCCCAGCCCCGGGCCACACCCAGGTTTTCGGCTCGCTCCAGGATCGTGTGAGCCCGCTCGAAGTTCATCCGCGCGGCGGCCACCCTGGCCATGACGAAGTACGCACTCCACACGCAGTCCAGCATCGTCCCCGCGCTGATCAGCTCTGCGCGATCGATGACCAATGCTTCCGCCCCATCGAGGTCTCCCTCCTCGTAGAGTACGCGCGCAATCAGACTTGCCGGCAAAGCCGCCGCAACCGAGTTCGGCCCGACGTGCTGTTCGGAAATCCGCAAGCCCTCGCGATAATGACCCTGGGCCGCAGCGAGACGAAGCTGCCGCTCGTCTGCGAGCCCTTGAAGGCAGCGCCGATACACCGTCGCAAATACGTTCCTTCGGTCTTCTTCCTGCGAAAATGGGATCCAGGGCGTCGCATAAAACTGCTTGAGGTCGCCTGCCTTCAAGTGTCCGAAGCGGAGGACGTTCGAGGCAACGTTCGCGGTCCACGGATCGCGGGACTTGTTGACACACTCCTGAGCCAGCGGCAGCGCACGCTCGCTGTCGTCCATGATCGCAATCGCAACCGCACGGATGGCCTGGCACTCGCACAGCAAATCGCTCTCAGGTGACTCGGTCGTTGCGATATCGCGCTCGATTTCGGCCGCGAGCTGCAGAGCCTCGTGAGAGCGCAGCGCCAGTGCCAATCCCCAGGCGATCGCCATCCGAACCGCGGATTGACCTCGCAGCTCGCCAGGGAACAGGCGTTGCCATTCAAGCAAGGTGAACAAGTCACCCTTCTTTATCAAGGCCATCGCGCAATTCTTGATCCAGCCGATCGCTCGACTGGAGTCACCGGCCGCAATCGCGTGCTGGACCGCTTCGGTCCACAATTCCTGGGAAGCATACCAAAGAGCCGCGCGCCGATGCAGCTCGGGGATCTCATTGCCGCGGTCGATCTCCAACCGCTGCCTCAAATATTCGGCGAGAAGCATATGGTAACGATACCAGAGGCCTCCATGATCGAGCGGAGTGAGGAGCATCTGCCGCTGAGCGAGCGATGAGAGGATTGCACGGTCCGAGCTCGCGCCGGTAACAGCCTCGCATAATGGACCTGAGAGCCGGTCAAGGATGGCCGTTCGGAGCATGAAGTCGACGACTTCTCTCGGAAGCCCATCCAAAAGCTCCGACAAATAGGCGGCGATGGGACGCTGCAAGCCCGAGAGATTGTGCACGTAGTCCTTCAGCTCCGATCCGGACTGCGACGGCATCGACGCGACAATGCGCAAGGCCGCGGGCCAACCCTCGGTCTTTCGTTGCAGGAGCTGGATATCAGCCGATTGCAGAACGCCGGGCTTCGTGCGCTCCAGGAAGGCTTCCGTCTCCTCAGGATCAAACCGAAGCCCGGCGGCATCGATCTCGAGCAGCTTGTTCTGTGCGCGCAGCGTTGCGAGGGGCAGGGGAGGTTCGGTGCGGGTCGTCATCACCACGTGACAGTGGGATGGCGCGTGCTTCAGGAAGTACGCAACCGATTGATGAATGCGGGACTCGCTGAGCCAATGATAGTCCTCGAGAAACAGGTAGACCTCATCATCCACCTCGGCCAGGTCGTTGATCAAGGTCGACAGGATCGTCGGCGGGTCGACCAGGTTGTTTTCGAGAATCAGCTCGATGGCCCTGGCGCCTGCGCCGTGACAAGCGTGCTGCAGGGCCTGGGATAGGTAGAACAGAAACCGCGTGGCCTCGTCGTCATCCGAATCGACGGTGAGCCACGCAACGGAATGGCCGTTTTGTTCGAGCTGCTCGGCCCAAGCGGCCGCCAGCGAGCTCTTGCCGAAGCCAGCGGGCGCCTTGATCACGCCCAGTCGCTTGGTCGAAAGCTCGGACAGGAAGGCCAGGAGCCGCGGACGCGCGACCAGCCCGAGGGGTCGTGCCGGCACGATCTTGGTGGTCAGGAAGGGCGGCTGTCCGCCGCCAACCATGGCGCTCCTGAGGCCCGCCCCCGTTGCAAAATGCCTTAAGCGCGGCTCAGTCAAGGGGTCCCCCTACGCGCACCCGTCCTTCCCCCATTCGGGGGATGATGCCAACGGTGGAATTGTACGACCACTATTGGCGCCAGGAAAGGGTTGGCGAGCTTGCGGTTACCGAAACCTCGCCGCGCAAAGCCGTAGGCCCGCGACCAGAAGAGGTTGCCAATGTGGGACAGGCGAAGGAATTCCGACAAAAACTGCGTGGGATTACCAAGCCGTGATCCATTGTTTTGCCCATACCGGTTCGTTGGAGCGCCGCGGCAATCACGCGGAGGTGAGTCGGCGCGGCTCTACGCCCTCGGCGGGGCGACTACGTTTCGCCGCGATTCGTACGAAAGCACGAGACCTGCCTATGTTGGGCTGAGCACCATGTCGAGCGATAGTCTCCATACCATGCTGAAGTTTGGCCCTTTTGAGCTCGCAATCAGGGAGAGGGTCCTGCGGCGCGACGGTGTGGTGCTTCCCCTCGGCGGCCGGGCGATCGATATTCTGATCCATCTCGCCGAGCGTCCCGGTGAAGTCGTTGGAAAGAAGGAACTCATCGATCAGGTCTGGTCTGATGTCAATGTGGAGGAAGGGAGCCTCCGGGTCCATGTCGCTGCCATTCGCAAAGCGCTTTCGGATGGGCAATTCGGTAACCGCTATGTCGCGAATGTGCAGGGAAGAGGTTATTCCTTCGTTGGCCAGGTCGCTCGTCTTGAAGACGGTGTGGCAAACAAGAGCGATCGCACGGAACCCGAGGTTGGACTGCCTGCGCGGCTGCTCAAGATGATTGGGCGCGAGCTGGTTCTCGACGATGTCAAGGATCGGATTCGAAATGATCGGTTCGTCACCTTGCTCGGTCCCGGCGGGATCGGCAAGACGACCGTTGCTGTCGCCGTCGCTCACGGGATGGCGGAGGCGTTCGATGGGATCCATTTTGTTGACCTGGGAAGCCTGACTGATCCGCGTCACGTTCCGGCTGCCGTCGGAACCTCGCTGGGGCTCGCCTTGAAGGTGAAGGATGCAACCGCCGAACTGCTGGACGTGGTCCGTTCGAAGAAGCTCCTCATCATCCTCGATAGCTGTGAGCACCTGATCGAAGCGGTTGCTCCCCTCGCAGAACGTCTCTTTCAGGAAACAACACAAGTTCATCTTCTGGCAACGAGCCGCGAATTGTTGAGGGTAGAGGGAGAATACTGCTATCGCGTTCCTCCTCTGGACTTTCCGCCTGAGGTCCCGGAGCAGGCGATCGGTGCGATGGTGCGTTATCCGGCAATGGAGCTGTTTGCCGAGCGCGTGGCAGCGAAGGGCGGAAGCTTCGCTCTGACAGATGCCGAGGCGCCCTATGTCGCGGAGATCTGCCGCAAGCTGGATGGTGTCCCGCTCGCAATTGAGCTGGTTGCCGGCCGCGTGGCCGCGCTGGGCGTCAGGAATACCGTCACGAGCCTCGTATCGCGACTGGAATTGCTGAAATTGGGCCGAAGGACGTCCGTCCCTAGACACCGGACGCTCAGGGCGACGTTGGACTGGAGTTACGATCTGCTGTCGGACGTCGAAAGGATTGTCTTCAGGCGAATTGCTCCTTTCGTGGGTCATTTCACCGTGGAGGGTGCGCAATATATTGCGGGCAAGCTCGGCGCGGGCGATAGCGAGATTTTCGATGCAATCGCAGGCCTGGTCGAGAAGTCGTTGCTGGCAACACGGATTGACGAGACGCAAGTCCAGTATCGATTGCTGGACACGACGCGGGCGTACGCATTGGAGAAGTTGGAGGAGCACGACGAGTTGGACGCAACGCTCCTGCGCCACGCGCAGCACGTCGCGGAACACCTCGAATCGCAAAGAGAGGTCTTGGCGACGCAGGCGAGAGCCGCGAGAGTGGCGTTCTATTCAAGCCAACTGGGCAGCGTCCGGGCAGCGCTGGAATGGAGCTTTGGAGCACAGGGCAACAATGAGATCGCGACCAGGCTCGCGGTCGTTGCAACTCAGCTGTTTCTGGAACTGTCGCTATTGATCGAATGCCGCGGCTGGGCAGAGCGGGCGATCGCGCGCCTGGATGATCGTCACAAGAACTCTCGCCGGGAGCTGGAGATCTACGCGTCATTGTCCCTGGCGCTCATGCACACGGAGGGAAGCGACCAGCGCGTCCGGGAGGCTTTTTCTCGATCGCTGGACGTAGCGGCCGTGCAACGAGACGTCGGCTACGAGCTGCGGCTGCTGAGCGGGCTCTTCATGTATTCGCACTGGACCATGGACCTTCGGGGTGCGGCCGACATCGCCGTCCGGAGCAAGCAACTCGCGTTGAAGACGGGGGACCCCGGCGACATCGCGCTGGCGGAAGCAATGTTGGCCGCCTCCGATCATCTGATGGGAAATCACCTCGCCGCACAACTGCATTGCGAAGCGGGCCTCCGATCTTTGGCGTCGGGTCCGCGCCTTCGAGCCGAACAATATCTGTTCCATTATACGAGCTTCCTGCTCGTCGGCATGACACGTTCTCTCCTGTACAGGGGCATGCTCGACGAAGCGCTCGACTATGCAAACCGCGCCAGAGAGGAAGGCAGAAGGTCAGGCCACCCCGCCACGTTTTGCCGATCCCTGGCCTTGATCCTTCCCGTCTTTCTGACCGTGGCGGACTTGAGGCAATCCGATCAATACATCGACGAACTGAGCGATCTTTCCGTCTCGCACTCCATGATACCGTATCGGGCCATCGCGGCTGGCCTGAAGGGTCAATTGTTGCTCCTTCAAAACAATCGCATCGATGGCGTGCAATTGCTGAAGCGAGCGCTGGAGCAGCTTCATGCCCAGCGTCACGAGATGCTGAATATGGATTTTACTTGTGACCTGGCCGCGGCTCTTGTCGACCTTGGCGAACACGAGCAGGCGCTGACCCTGACCGTGAATGCAATCGAGCAACAACAGCGCACTGGCAAATTTCTGCATATGCCTGCCTTGTTCAGGGTGAAAGGGCTGGCCTGTCGATCTGCTGCGGACTATTCCGAAGCGGAACGAAGTCTGCTATCGGCCGTCGACTGGGCAAAGCGCCAGTCCGCCACCCTCTTTGAATTGAAGGCTGCGACGGACCTTGCCGAGCTATTGCTGACACGGGATCGCGTGCCAGAAGCATCCGAACATCTGCGGGCGGCCCTTGATCGAATGCCGGCTCGGATTGCGTTCCCCGCTCACGAGCGCGCCCTGCAAATCTTCAACCGGCTCCAATCCGACAACGAGCCCGTCGGGTAGTGCGCTGCCTGCGCAGTCGCGTCCAAGTCCTCGCAGTCCCCTGCAAGCCCAATTTTGCGACACCGCGCATGCTGCGCCACGGGGTCGCGCAGGATCGCATGCCATGAGCAAGAAGGTTGCAGATATCATCGTCGAGACGCTGCAGACGGCGGGCGTCAGGCATTGTTATGGCGTCGTCGGCGACACCCTCAATCGGATCGCACAGTCTATCGCGGTCAGCAAGATCGAGTGGGTGCACATGAGACATGAGGAGGCCGGCGCGTTCGCCGCGCAGGCGGAAGCGCAAGTGTCCGGTCGCTTGACCGCGGTCGCGGGAAGCTGCGGGCCCGGCAGTCTGCATTTCATCAACGGAATATTCGAGGCCAATCGAAACCGCGCGCCGGTCATCCTGATCGCAAGCCAGATCATCCGGGATGAATTGGGCTTCGATTTCATTCAGGAGGTGGATTTCAAGCAGGTCTACAGGGACTGCAGTGTCTTTTGCGACATGATCCATACACCGGCGCAAGCGCGCCGCAAGACCGCTATCGCCTGCCAGACTGCCTTGGCCAAACGCGGCGTCGCCGTCCTCATCGTGCCGGCGGATGTTTCGGCTTCAGTCGTGCACGATGACATCCCTTACGCTCCGCACGTGGCGAAGCCGGTCGTTCGGCCGAGCGATGCCGATCTCGTCGAGATCGCCGAGATACTCAACGGCAGCGAGAAGATTGCCGTGTATGGCGGATCTGGCTGCGAAGGCGCGCACAAGGAAATCCTCGCGGTCGCCGACAGGCTCAAGGCGCCGATCGCGCATACGTCGCGTGCCAAGGATTTCCTCGAATACGACAACCCGTACAACATCGGCATGACGGGAATGCTGGGCAACGAGGCCGGCTTTCATGCCTTGCTGAATTGCGACGCGTTGTTGATGCTGGGGGCAGACTTTGCCTGGCGGCAATTCTATCCTGATAACGCAAAAATCGTGCAGGTTGATCTGGACCCGACGCATCTCGGGCGA
>Ga0210397_10002350_pt1 | contig 11926 bp, 14 predicted proteins | sample IncBWH2OmetaG_FD_160126 | JGI IMG/M metagenome (GOLD analysis project Ga0210397, IMG submission 160126) | Forest soil microbial communities from Barre Woods Harvard Forest LTER site, Petersham, Massachusetts, United States - Inc-BW-H-2-O ...
AGGCCATGGCGTCGCGCACTTCGGCGCGCTCGTAGAAGCGCGGGCCGCCGATCACGCGATAGGGCAGGCCCAGCGCGATGAAGCGGTCCTCGAATTCGCGCATCTGGAACGAGGCCCGCACCAGGATCGCCATCTGGGAGAAGGGCTGCGCGCGGCGGTGCAGGTCCTCGGCGTCGGAGGCGATGTTGCGCGCCTCTTCCTCGGCGTCCCACACGCCCTGGACCTTGATCTTCTCGCCGGGGTCGCCTTCGGTCCACAGCGTCTTGCCGAGGCGGCCCTTGTTGGCGGTGATGAGGCCGCTGGCGGCGCCGAGGATGACGGGCGTCGAGCGGTAATTGCGCTCCAGGCGGATGACCTTGGCGCCGGGGAAGTCGCGCTCGAATCGCAGGATGTTCTCGACCTCGGCACCGCGCCAGCCATAGATCGACTGGTCGTCGTCGCCGACGACGCAGACGTTTCCTGCCGAGGTCGCGAGCAATTTCAGCCAGAGATACTGGACGACATTGGTGTCCTGGTACTCGTCGACCAGCATGTAGCGGAAGCGCTCGCGATAATCGGCGAGGATGTCGGGATGGCCGCGCAGGATGTTGAGGACGTGGAGCAGGAGGTCGCCGAAATCGGCGGCGTTGAGGTCCTTCAGGCGCTGCTGGTATTGCGCGTAAAGCTCGACGCCCTTGCCGAAGGCGTAGCCATGGCCTTCGCCGCCCGGCACGTCGGCCGGCGACAGGCCGCGGTTCTTCCAGCCGTCGATCGCCGAGGCCAGCGTGCGCGCCGGCCAGCGCTTCTCGTCGATGTTCGCGGCCTCGATCAGCTGCTTCATCAGGCGCAGCTGGTCGTCGGCGTCGAGGATGGTGAAGTTGGATTTGAGGCCGACCAGTTCGGCATGGCGGCGCAGCATGCGCGCGCCGATCGAATGGAAGGTGCCAAGCCATTGCATGCCCTCGACCACGCCGCCGATCAGCGCGCCGATGCGCTCCTTCATCTCGCGCGCCGCCTTGTTGGTGAAGGTGACGCAGAGGATCTGGCCGGGCCACGCCTTGCGCGTGTGCAGGATATGGGCGAGGCGGGTGGTCAGGACGCGCGTCTTGCCGGTGCCGGCGCCGGCCAGCACCAGGACGGGCCCGTCAGTGGCCTCGACCGCCGCGCGCTGCTCGGGGTTGAGGCCGGCGAGATAGGGCGGATCGCGAGGGACGGGCGTGGACGCGGCTTCGTCCGGCGCGGACTCGTGGTCCTCGCCGAACGCGGCGTCCAAAGGATCGCGATAGCGGTCGCCGCTCATGAACGGGAACTCGATTCTGGAGACATGAACCAATGTAGAACTTGTGCGCGGGTATTTCACCTCCCCAGCAGTTTCAGCCGAACCCCGGCTTCAGCCTTGCCATCGTCAGGGCGTCGGCATAGGCGCCGTCGCGGAAGGCGTAGGCGCGCAGCAGGCCCTCGCGCGCGAAACCGGCCTGTTCGTAGAGCGCGATGGCGCGGGCATTGTCGCTCCAGACGGTGAGTTCCAGGCGGCTGTAGTTCAGCCAGCGGTCGGACTGCTCGAGCAGGGCTGCCAGCAGCGCCCGTCCCACGCCGCGGCCGGCGAAGGCGTCATGCACGCCCATGCCGATGGTGGCGCAATGGGCGCGGCGGCGATTTTCCGCCGGGTGCAGGCCGGCCGAGCCGACCGGCCTGGCCTCGATGAGGGCGACGAGTTGCAGCTGCCCGGGCGCCGCGGCCTGGTGGCGCTTGCGGCGCGCGTCCAGGCTGGTGTGCGGCAGCTGCAGCGTGCCCCAGATGAAGCGCGGCTGGCTGTAGACCTCGGTCAGGGCCGGCAGGTCTTCCGGCTCGAGGGCGCGTATCTGTATCTCGGTCATTGGCGTTCTCCTGGTGCGGAGGGGCCAACAAAAAGCCCCGTCCGGTTCCGGCGGGGCTGGCGAGCGATGGCGTTGCGGAAGCGACTTAGCGCACGACCTCTCTCACCGGCCCCGGCGGGGCGGTTACGATGAGCGTCATGTGCATCGTGCTGCGCATGTACGCGGCATAGCAGATCGCGGTGCGGGCGTCGAGGCGGCGGCTACAGCCAGTGATGGCCGAGGGCGAGGTAGAGCAAGGCCACGACGCCGAGCGCGACGGCAAGGAGGCCGATCAGCCGGCCGTTGCGGCTCTCGTCCTGGCGCGCGATCCAGAACAGCGCGATGCCGCCGAGCACGGCGGCGGCGAGGCCGAGGCAAAGCGCGGCATTGGCGACGAAGGACATGCGCCGAACTTGGCAGAAAGCGCGCGGCGTTCCCAGCGCCGGCTACGCCGCCTTGCAGCCCTCGGCTTTCACCACGCGTCTGGTCGAGGCGGGATGGCGCGCCAGCATCGCCGGCGGGCGGATGGGGCGGGCGACGAGATTGCCGCCGCAATTGGGGCAGACGCCTTTCAGCGTGTGCTCGGCGCAGGCGGCGCAGAAGGTGCACTCATAGGTGCAGATGCGGGCGAGCGCGCTGTCCGGCGGCAAGTCCCTGTCGCAGCATTCGCAATTGGGGCGCAGTTCGAGCATGGGCGGGCTTTTATTTCCCTGACAGAATTGTGGCATTTCCCCACCCTTCAAAGGACAACGAGCGTACCAATTCGGACTTTTGTTACCTGGGCGTTATACTTGGAAGGCTTATCCGCACAGCGGCGGTCAACTCCGGTATTTTATCGTTTCTCAATACCCTGAGCAGCCAACTCTCAAAGCTCGACAATTTCGTCTGTTTCAAATGTTTAGCGGCAAGCGCTAACAGAGCTTTGTTGTCATAGTTTGCAAGCAATGCAGGAAGATCCGAACTTCGAATCGCTCCCTTAATACGATCTGTAGCGCCTTTAGCGATCGCAGTTACATCCAATTCGCCCGTCTGACGACCGTACTCAGCGGTTATTTCAGCGACATTTTCGGATTCTTTTAAATCGATCTTTTTTAGCAGACGGTCAATCCGTCGTTTTACATAACGCGTGACCACAGCATCTATCGCTTTTGCGGTACTCAAGCTATCAAAGATGGCGCTTTGCAAAGATGACAATCGGTTGGCAATTTCGCTTTCCTGAAAGCCCTCGCTGACAGCAATTGCGCGCGAGACCGCGGGCATTAGAATAACATTCTCAATCTCAGAAACCGGCAGCACCGCCACACCGAGATTCCTTAAGTAGTCTACGTCCTCGGTCTGGTAGTCGTCAGCATCAACTATGCCACAGCAGGTTACGCGAGTGAGATTGGCATTCTTTCTCATCGTGACTACGGAGTGCAACACATCTTCACAAGAACCCCTTGGAATGACAGTCCAATCTGGATAGCAGCAGCGATATATCGCAGCGTCGAGACTTCCTTCAGTGCCTTCGACAAACAATATCGGTCGGCGACTTCCCAAAATCAGAGTCGCTATTTCTTCGCTAAAACCACTGTTCGCTGGGACCGCCTCGATGACCCACGTTGGTGTCGGTCTATAGTCTTGCATGACAAATTTTTGAGCGACCCGCGAAGCGGCAAACTCCAAATCATGGGTAATGAAGACAAATCCGCAATCCGTGCGGGCTGCTTCTAGTTCATCCCAAAGTTTTGACATAATGGAGCGGTGAACGTGTAATTCCGGCTCGTCGACGATCAGTAAGGAATTGGCCGCAGCTGTGAGAGTTTGGCCAATCATATAGAAGATGGCGCGCTCGCCGTCGCTCATTTCGGAAGCGTTATAGGATTTTTCCGATCCTCCGGTCGAAACCTCGATGTCATCACCTGAAATTGCCAATTTGCGATGCGGCAATAATCGCTCCCAAATCGTAGCAAGCCACTCAAATTTTGTTAGCTCGGCGGCAGCTAAGTTGCCCGCGCGGACCCGGTTGTGCGTTACGAGAGACTTGTTGGCTTGATCCGCAAATAACGCTTGAACCAAGAAATCGAAGTCATTGAGAAGGCCGGTAGCCATATTGCTGCGCCAACGATTGCCGGGACGGTGAATAAGACCAATGCCATCACCAATACTGCCGAGCCTCAGGCCCTGCAAAGCAGATGACTCGCTAATTTTAGGAACTTTGGGATTGAGGTTTAATGCTCGATGCGCCGATATTCGGTGTGCTTTCTCGCCTAGGCTCATCTCGATATGCACCGCGAGTCGCGTCTTCCCACCACCATTCGCTCCGACAAAGATGAGCGAGGAGCCGGACTCGACTCTGATTGCAATGGGGTCGGGAAGACTGGGAATTGAAAATGCAAATGACATCGGTAAGCACCACCTTTTGGAGCGGCTCAATCTGCCTTATCGAGACGCATGTAAACTAGAATTTGAGGAGGGTTCTAAGTGTCTAGACCTAGTTCCTTCAATATCGCGGCGCGGTGTTCGTCGAGGTCCGGCGCGTGCTCGCGGGTCTTGGGGTCGGGGTGGGCGGAGAGTTTGACTGGATTGCCCTGCATGCGGATGGGGCCGAGGTCGGGGTCGATCGTCTCCACGATCATGTTGCGGGCGAGGACCTGCGGGTCCGCCATCACCTGCGCCACATTGTTGAGCGGGCCTGACGGCACGCCGGCGGCGTCGAGCGCGGCGAGCCAATCCTTCGAGGATCTGGCGGAGAGCGCGATCTCCATCTGCTCGTGCAGAGGCTCGTGGTTCGCGACGCGCCTCGGATTGGAGGTGAAGCGTTCGTCGGCGATCAGGTCGTCGCGGCCGAGCACGCGCGCCACGCGGGCGAAGAGTTCGTCATTGCCGGCGGCGATGGCGATGTGGCCGTCCTTTGTCGCGAAAGCGGCGAAGGGCGCGATGGAGGGGTGGCGGCTGCCCAGGCGCCCCGGCACCTCGCCGGTCGCGACATAGCGGCTGATCGCGTTCTCCAGCAGCGCCACCTGGCTGTCGAGCATGGCGATGTCGACCTTCTGGCCCTGTTGCGTGGTCTTGCGGTCGTAGAGCGCGGCGAGCACGCCGATGACGGCGAAGAGGCCGGCGGAAAGATCGCCGGTCGAGGTGCCGACGCGGGTCGGCGGGCTGTCCGGATGGCCGGTCAGGCTCATGACGCCGCCCATCGCCTGCACCACCATGTCGTAGGCGGGGCGCCTGGCATACGGCCCGGTGTGGCCGAAGCCGGACACGCCGCAATAGACCAGCCGCGGGTATTTGTCCTTCAGCTGCGCGTAGCCATAGCCGAGCTTTTCCATCGTGCCGCCGCGATAATTCTCGATCAGGACGTCGGCGCGGGCGAGCAGGGCCTCGAAGATGATGCGGTCGCCCGGCGCCTTGAGATCGAGGGCGATGGACTCCTTGGCGCGGTTGACGCTCATGAAATAGCCGGACTTGGTCTTGCCCGTGGGCGTCTTGACGAAGGGGCCGATGTGGCGGCTGTCGTCGCCGGTGCGCGGCGGCTCGACTTTTATGATGCGGGCGCCAAGCTCGTTCAGCATCAGCGCCGCGTAAGGCCCGGCGAGCACGCGGGTGAGATCGACGACGAGGAGCCCGGCGAGCGGGCCGGTGGGGTTTTCGGTCATCGCAAGGTCATATCAGATTTTCCCTCTCCCCCGCTTCGCGGGGGCGAGGGAGTTTCTTATACTTGATCTTTGTCGAGCTTGTGCGCATCGACAGCGCGCGTGTCCTTTTCCTTGCGCGCCTTGGCGAGCTCGCGCACCGGCCTGGCCACGCCGTGCTTGGTGCGGCTCGCGTCGGCTGCGGCGGATTTGGCGTCGCGAGCCTTGGCCTTGCGGGCGCGGCGCAGGTTGACGATCTCGGCCATGGTTTTGCCCCTTGGGGTGCCGCATATTGGCAGCATGGCGAGGTGCTTTCGAGCAAAATCCGTTACCGCAGCGGCGCTTGCGCTGCTGATAAGCGCCGCACCGGTGCAAGCGCTGTCGCTCAGTCGTCCGCCGCCGCCGTTCGTTCCGCGCTCGCCCTTTGGGCATGCTTGCCTGAACTATCCGCCCGAAGAACGCCGCGTGGCGCGCCAGGGCGATGTGACTTTAGACCTGCGGACCGACAAGACCGGTCACGTCATGCGGGCGATAGTTGTACGATCCAGCGGCGATGCGGCGCTCGACGCGGCGGCGCTCACTTGCGTCGCCGCGTGGACCTATCCGCCTCGACGGCACGCCGCGAAGACAATCTCTATTCCGCATCGCGTGGTCGTCCAATGGCGGTTGACGAAGCTTCGAGCCGATAGCCTCTAGCCGTTGTCGCGTGCCTGGGCGCGAATGTAGGCCGGGCGGGCGGCCAGGCGGGCGAGATAGTCGTCGTAATGCTTGCGCTGCGGGAACAGCGTGCCCTTGAAGAACTGCACGCCCGAGCCGATCAGGATGTCGGCGGCGCTGAAGGTGTCGCCGAGGATGTAGGGCGTCTTTTCGAGCTGCGCCGAGATGATGCCTTCGATGTCCTCGAAGGCGCCGAAGCCGGTCGGCTTGGCGGGGTCCTTGTCCCAGCCCTGGAAGCGCGCGGTCGCCGCCGGCTCCAGCGTGCCATTGTAGAAGAACAGCCAGCGGACATATTCGGCGCGATTGTTGTCGCCGGGCAGCGGGCCGATGGCGTGCTTCTGGTGGCTGTCGGTGAGATAGAGGCAGATGGCGCCGGATTCGGTGACGATCTCGTCGTAGATTTTGATCGCCGGCACCTTCCTCAGCGGGTTGATCGCGAGATAGGAGTCCGGCGCCGGCGCGCCGCTGCCGTCGCCGCGCAGGATCGGCACCAGCTCGATTCTGTATTCGGCGCCGAGTTCCTCCAGCAGCCAGATGATGCGCGAGGAGCGCGAGCGCGGTGCGTGGTAGAGCGTGATCATGGCGGGGCCTTTCGCTTGTCAGCCTTAGAATGATTGCAGTTTTGCGACACGCGCGTGACGGCGGATGGCTCAGCCGACCGCCGCTTCCTTGGCCTGGGCGCGCGCATAGGCGGGGCGCTCCACGACGCGCTTCACATAGGCGTCGACGGCGGGCGATTTGGGCATCAGCGGGCTCTGGCCGAACATCGCGAAAGTGGTGCCGTAGAGCACGTCGGCGGCGGAGAATTTGTCGCCCAGCAGGTAGGGCCCGGCAGCGAGCGTGTCGCCCACGTATTTCATCGCCTCTTCGACATCGACCCAGCCGGCCATCGGCCGCGGCACGGGCGCATTGGTGAATTTCGAGATGAAGGCGGGCTCGAGCACGCCGCCGTAATAGGCAAGCCAGGAGACATAGGGGCCGCGCCTGGCGTCGCCGACCACGGGACCGAGGCCGGCCTCGGGGAATTTGTCGGTGAGATAGAGCGCGATGGCTGAGGATTCGAACACCACGACGCCGTCGTCGGAGATCGCCGGCACCTTGCCGTGCGGATGCGGATTGGCGGGATCGGCGGCGCCCGAGCCGTCGCCGGTCTTCACCGTCACGCTGCGGATCTGGTAGGGCGCGCCCAGCTCCTCCAGCAGGAAGATGAAGCGCGAGGAGCGGGTCTTGGCGCGGTGGTAGAGGGTGATCATGGCGGCGGCCTTTCGGAAGGATGCGCGGACGTTCTACTGCCAGCCTGCTGCCAGCAGCGTGTCAGCAGCGAACGCTACGGGTGCTGCCTGGCCGCCGCAAGCGCGTGCAGGCGCAGCGCGCCGGCCAGCGGGCGTTGGGCCCGGGCGCGGTCGATGGCGGCGACCAGGGCGGCCATGCTGTCGCCGCGGCGGGCGGCTTCGGCTTCGAGCACGGCCCAGAATTCGGCTTCCAGCGCGACGCTGGTGCGGTGACCCGAGAGCGAGAAGGAACGTTTCTTCAGCGTCATCGCCGATTTACGCCCTGAGGCGGCGGAATTTCAACGTCGCGAGGCTGGCGGCGAGCTTTTTGGCGCCGCGGCGCGGCGGCATCAGGAGCCTGGGGCGCCTGAGCGCCGCGACCGCACCGGCGGCGGCGACGGCGTTGCGGTCGAGCCAGCCGTCGGAGTCGAGGAGGCGGGCATGGGCCCAAATCCGGCCCAGCAGGCGCGCCACGCGGTCGGGCGTGCGGTCACGGTCGTCGGCGACGATCAGGTTGACGAGGAAGAGCCCGCCGCGCCGCCTGAGCCGCGCCTTGGCGAGCGCGAAGAAGGCGGGCGTCAGCAATTGCTGCGGGATCAGGCCGCCGTCGAAGGCGTCCAGTACGATGGCGTCGAAGCGCCGGCGGGTGCGGCGCAGGAAAGCGGCGCCGTCGGCGACATGGCAGGCGACGTCGTCCGGCAGGGCGAAATAGGCGCGCGCGATCGCGAACGAGCGGGCGTCGATGTCGGCGATGGTGACGGCGACCCCGGCGCGGCGGAGCATGGTCGCCAGCGTGCCGCCGCCGCAGCCGATCATCAGCACGTCGCGGGCCCCGGCCTGGACGAGGAAGCCGAACATCGCATGGATATAGTCGGCGAGGCTGACGCCGCCGGCGTCGGCCTCGCTCTGGTTGGCGCCTTTCTCCCAGTAGACCACGGCGCCGGTGGCGTTTTTCTGCTCGATGGCGGCGGTGGAGGCGCGGGGCATGGGTGGGGCGGTGAAAATTACTTCGGCCCGATCATGTCTTCGGGCCGCACGATCGAATCGAATTCCTCCGCCGTCACCAGACCGGTTTTCAAGGCCTCTTGCTTCAGCGTGGTGCCGTTCTTGTGCGCGGTCTTGGCGATCTTGGCGGCGGCGTCGTAGCCGATCTTGGGCGCCAGCGCGGTCACCAGCATCAAGGAGCGCTCGAGGCCGGCCTTGATGTTGTCGAGGCGCGGCTCGATGCCCAAAATGCAATGCTCGGTGAACGAGTTCGCCGCGTCGGCCAGGAGCCTCACCGACTGCAGGAAGCTGTAGGCCATCACCGGATTGTAGACGTTGAGCTCGAAATGGCCCTGGCTGCCGGCGAAGGTGATGGTCGCGTTGTTGCCGAAGACGCGGGTGCAGACCTGGGTGACGGCCTCGCACTGCGTGGGGTTGACCTTGCCCGGCATGATCGAGGAGCCCGGCTCGTTCTCCGGCAGCGACAATTCACCCAGGCCCGAGCGCGGCCCGGAGCCGAGCAGGCGGATGTCGTTGGCGATCTTGAACAGCGAGGCGGCGACGGTGGTGATGGCGCCGTGCGCGAACACCATGGCGTCGTGCGCCGCCAGCGCTTCGAACTTGTTGGGCGCGGTGGTGAAAGGCAGCTGGGTGATGGCGGCGATGCGCTCGGCGACCATGACGTCGAAGCCGCGTGGCGCGTTGAGGCCGGTGCCGACGGCGGTGCCGCCCTGGGCGAGCTGCATCAGCGCGGGCATGGTCTGCTCGATGCGGCCGATACCGTTCTGGACCTGCTGGGTGTAGCCGGAGAATTCCTGGCCGAGGGTGAGCGGCGTGGCGTCCTGGGTGTGGGTACGGCCGATCTTGATGATGCCCTTCCAGGCCTCGGCCTTGTCGTTCAGCGCGTTGCGCAGCGTCCGCAGCGCCGGGATCAGGGCGTGGTGGATCTCCTCGGCGCAGGCGATGTGCATCGCGGTCGGATAGGTGTCGTTCGACGACTGGCTCATATTGACGTGGTCGTTGGGATGCACCGGCGTCTTGGAGCCCATCACGCCGCCCAGCATCTCGATGGCGCGGTTGGAGATCACCTCGTTGGCGTTCATGTTGGACTGGGTGCCCGAGCCCGTCTGCCAGACGCTGAGCGGGAAGTGGGCGTCGAGCTTGCCCTCGATGACTTCCTGCGCCGCCTTGACGATGGTTTCGCCCAGTTTCGGATCGAGCTGGCCGAGCGCCATGTTGGTCTCGGCCGCGGCGCGCTTGACGATGCCCAGGGCGCGGACGATGGCGGCGGGCTGCTTCTCCCAGCCGATCTTGAAATTGTGCAGCGAGCGCTCGGCCTGGGCGCCCCAATAGCGCGAGGCGTCGACCGCGATGGGGCCGAAGCTGTCGGTTTCGGTGCGGGTGGTCTTGGTCATGGCGTGGCTCTGCGGGGTTTGACCGCTTCTAGGCGGTTTGCGCTATGCCGTCCACGGGTCGATGATTTTCACCCCGGCATGCGAGAAATCGGCGACATCGCGGGTTGCGACGGGCGCACCATGGGCGCGGGCGATGGCGGCAATCTGGGCGTCGAGAATCTTCAGTTCCTTGCGGGCTTTCTTGCGTTCCGCCGCGATCAAGGCGAATTGGCGTGCTGCGTCGCCGTCGAAAGACAGCACACGTCCTGCGAAATCGATCTCGTATATCTGACGCGCGGCATCGGCCAGCTCGGTTCGTTTCTGCCCCGGATCGAGCAATACAAATCCGTAGTGCGATTCCGCCTGGCTGATAGTCGTGACATACAACTCGGCATCGTGTCGCGCGAGCCATTGCATGACGCGCTCGGATGGTCGCGGTCTTGTCGGTTCCGATATCACATTGGTATCGAGGACGATCATTTCTTCCGGCGGCGCGGAAGGGCGCGCGGATCGCGCAGAATTTCGTCGGGAAGCGGCTCAAGCTCGACCCCACCGAACGGCGCAAAGCGGCGGCGGATCGATTCCGCGATCCCGATCTTGGGATGCGGTGCTTCAACCTGTCGATCGAGCATGTCGCGCACTTCGGCTTCAAGCGATCGGCCGTGCTCGGCGGCGCGCAGGCGCAGCTTTTTTTTCGTATCGTCTTTCAGGTTGCGGATCGTGATGCTCGCCATCGCAGAAGTGTAGTCATTGATTGCATTGCTGACAACCGACAGAAATAGGGATAAGCAACCAGAAGTTGATCGCGTTCGCGGCCGCTTATTTCTTCCGGAACGAGTCCAGGCTCACCACTTCACCGGGGGCGGCAGGTTTTTCGCTTGCCGCGCCGTCGGCCGGCCTGGTGACGAGCTCGGTCGGCTTCTCGCGGTTCTGCTCGGCCGCGGGCTGCGGCAGCAAAGTCGGCGCGCTCGACTTGGCTTCGCCTTCGGCGCCGCGGAACTGCAGGCCGAACTGCACGCCCGGATCGAAGAAAGCGGTGAGCGCGGGGAAGGGAATGACCAGCGCCGCCGGCAGCTTCTTGAAGGTCAGCGTGACCTCGAAGCGTTCCTCGGTGATCTTCAGGCCCCAGAACTGATGCTGGAGAATGATGGTCATCTCGTCGGGGTATTGCTCGCGCAGGAAATCGGGGATGTCGACGCCGGGAAACTTGGTCTTGAAGGTCAGGTAGAAATGGTGCGAGCCGATCAGGCCCTGCTTCTCGATGCGGCGCAGGGCATCGCGCACGACGCCGCGCAGCGCCGCGTCGGTCAAGGCCTGATAGCCGATGAAATCCTTTGCCATGCGAGGGTCCGAGTTGAACGTGCGAGACTAAGCGCGGCGTCTTGGGAGTCAATGCGGCGGCGAAGATGCAAGGGTAACCGCCGGATGCTATGGAGCGTTCCATGAACGAGACGCCGATTGACGCGAAAGAATCGCGCCTGCGGCCGGCCGCGCCGGTGCCGCAGGACCGCGCGCTGAACCGCTTCCAGGCGGTGCGCGAGATCGGCCGCAACGCGGTCGCCGCCTGGGGCGCGCGGGCCTATCGCGAACTCACGGTCTACGACCGCAACTGGCTGCAGGATTTCCTGCTGGTCAGCGATCCGGACGGTGTCCGGCACGTCCTGCTCGACAACGCGCAGAACTATGTGAAGAGCCGCCAGGTGCAGCGCACGACGGGACCGGCGCTCGGCAACGGCCTGTTCAACGCCGACGGCGACAGCTGGAAGTTCCAGCGCCGCACCACGGCGCCGATGTTCTCGGCGCGGCATGTCGCCGATTTCGCGGCGGCGATGGCGGCGGTGACGGCGCGGGCGCTGGCGGGCTGGGAGGAGCTGGCCGACGGCACCGAGATCGACGCCGCCGACGCGATGACGCGGCTGACCTATGCCATCGTCACCGAGACGATGTTCTCCAACGACGTGACGCTCGACTATGAGGCGATGTCGCGGGCTTTCGCGACCTATCTCGACACGCTGGGACGCGTCGATCTGCTGGCGACGCTGGGGGTGCCGCACTGGGCGCCGACGCCCAAGCGGCTCAGGGCGCGGGGCGCGGTGCGCTTTTTCCGCAAG
>Ga0210397_10002354_pt1 | contig 11920 bp, 11 predicted proteins | sample IncBWH2OmetaG_FD_160126 | JGI IMG/M metagenome (GOLD analysis project Ga0210397, IMG submission 160126) | Forest soil microbial communities from Barre Woods Harvard Forest LTER site, Petersham, Massachusetts, United States - Inc-BW-H-2-O ...
AACGGCATGACGTCAGCGGGGCCTTCCGGGCCGCCGAACGAAACGAGCAGAAAGGCGTCGTAGGCCGGCATGTCTCCATCCAACCAGGGCGGCCGGACGGCTATGCCCACGGAGGGGTCTGGCGACCCGGCGCCGGACGCACTGGAACCGGAGTTCCACGGCGTCAGAGCGCACTGGATCCCGGGTTTCATGGCGTTCCACAGTACGCCGGAGACTCTGCACGCCCAGGTAATCCGGTTGGCGGTGTCCGATATCGTGATCTTCATGGGGCAATGCGGCCGATGACCGGGCTTGATGAGGCGGAAAGGCCCGCTAGCCGCTCCCCCGCCGGCCTGCTGACCAGGCCGCTGCGGCCGTACGCCGAGATCTTCACGATCCCGGGGGCCTGGCGCTTTTCCGTGGCGGGCGTCATCGGGCGGATGCCGATGTCGATGTTCGGGCTGGGTACTGTCCTGCTCATCTCGGCCGTCACCGGGAAGTACGGCGTGGCCGGCACGGTATCCGCGGTCGGCTCGCTCGGCTACGCGTTCACCTCTCCCCGGGTCGCCCGGGCGGTGGACTCGCGTGGCCAGCGGCGCGTCCTGATCCCGCTGCTCGTCGTGTTCACCGTGGCCACCGCGCTGCTCATCGTGGCCGTGGAGCTTAGGCTGCCCACCTGGGCATTCTTCGTGCCGGGGGCGATCGCGGGCTCGGCCATGCCGTCGCTGGGCGCGATGGTCCGGACACGCTGGAGCGTCCTGCTCGCGGGCTCGCCCCGGCTGCACACCGCGTTCTCCTTCGAGTCGGTCGCCGACGAGCTGTGCTTCATCATCGGCCCGGCCGCGGTGACGCTGCTCGCGACCGAGGTCTCCCCCGCCTCCGGCGTCGGCGTCGCGGCCGTGCTGTGCCTGGTGGGGACGCTGTGGTTCGCCGCGGAGCGCGGCACCGAGCCGGCGGTGGTCCGGCCCGAGCGGCCCGCCAGCCGGGCCGGGCGGCGGGCCGGCCGGGTCCGCGGCGTGCCAGCGCCCGGGCTGATCGTGCTGGCTCCGGTATACATGCTGCTCGGTGCGATGTTCGTGTCGATCGACCTGAGCACGGTGGCGTTCGCCCAGCACCTCGGGCACAAGCCGCTGGCCGGCTTGATCCTCGGCACGTACGCGTTGGGCAGCGCAACAGGCGGGATCTGGTACGGGACCAGGCACTGGCGGGCACCGGTGGAGAAGAGGTTCGCGCTTGCCCTCACGCTGACCGTGCTCGGCGTGGCCACGTTCTGGGCGCAGCCGAACCTGATCTCGCTGACCTGCGTGATCTACCTGTGCGGGCTGGCCATCGCGCCGACCCTCATCGCCGGGTTCAGCCTGCTCGAGGCGCAGGCCAAGCCGGGCCGCCGGACCGAGGCCATGTCGTGGCTGAGCAGCGGCATCTCGGTCGGAGTAGCCGCCGGTGCGTCCGTGGTCGGCTTCGTTATCGACGCGCACGGCCCGCGGTTCGGCTACGCCGTCGCCGCCATGTGCGGCGCCGCGAGCGCCGCCATCTGCCTGGCAGGCCTGGGCCGCCTCCGGCCGGCCGCCGTGCCGGGTTCCGGCGGCTAGGCGGGGTTCTTGGCGTACTCCCCGGCCAGCGCCAGTACCTCGTCGACGTACCAGGTGGCGTGGTTATAGGCGAAGATCGCCCCGCGCAGCGTCGCGGGATTCCCGGCGCCGGCCGCACACAGCATTCGCGCGGCCGAGGGGATGGCGTCGAGCGGGTTCATGATGTCCGGAGGGCCGGGCGGGCCGAACCCGTTGATACCCCACTCGGCCCAGGTGCCCGGCATGAACTGCATCGGGCCCAGGGCGCCCGCGCTCGACGGGCCGTTGTTGGCGCCGTCGCCGCTCTCGATCTGACCGATCGCCGCCAGCACCGTCCAGGACATTCCCGGGCAGTACTTCGCGGCCGAGGCCTTGAAGAGGTTGAGGTAGTTGGCTGGCGCGCCCGCCGGGATGTTCGTGGCGACTGGCCTCTGACTCGCCGTCGCCAAGCCGTAGGAAACCAGGTTCACCACCTGGCCGCTCTTCCCGATAACGGACTTGACCTGAGACATCAACGTAGGCAGGCTGGCGCTGGGCGGCGCGCTGATCAGCACGGCGAAATTCCGCGCCAGCCCGAGCTGCGCTGACCTGGTGAGGTTCACGATCGCATCCGCGCCGGTCACGCTCAGCGCGGTCGCCCCGCCGAACCGCAGCCGGGTGAGAACCGCGGCCGACACCGGATAGGACCGCCCGGCGGCGAGGTGCAGCCGCCGAGCCGCCGCGCTCGTGCTGACGAGTTGCCCCTTGCCTAGATTCGACCAGATTGCCGACGAGCTCGCCGAGGCCAGTGGCGTCCAGGACCGGAACGCTTGCGGCGAGACGCCGAGTACGTTGGCGCTCTGGCCGTTGACCTTGACCTTCCCGCCGTCGACGGGCAGCGCCGCCTGAACCCCGTGCAGCTTAGAGATCGCGGCCAGCTGCGAAGAGGTTATGCCGCTCGATAGGGCGGCGATGAGGTCGGGCACGTAAAGCTGCTTCCGCTGGGAACTCCCGTCCGAGCCGGTTGCCGTCAGCGACGCCGAGGACCGGCTCCCGGAGGCGGCGACGCCGGGAGGGGGATTCAGGGTGAAGCCGAAGGGATCGCCCCCCGGACCCGTGCGGGCACCGGCCGGAATGGCGAAACCAGCCAGCGTCATGCCCGCCGTGGCGGTGACGGCGAACAGCTGGACGATACGCCACCAGGGGCTGGTGCGGGCCGCGCGGCCGGCGCGGCGCTGGGACAGAAGCGGCACAATGTATAAGACGATATAGGGCTCCCCACGCCAACAGAAAGCCCCCGGCGGATTGTTAAGGGTCCTTAAGCCTTCCATTAGAAGATCTGCAGGGTCACGAGTCCGTGACCAGCGGCGCGAACCGGACCGAGCCGTCCGCGCCAGGTGCTGCGAACGCGAGCACCCGGTTCGCCTCGGCGATCAGCGCATCCCGCTCTCGGTCCCGCTCCGGGCCGAACATCTCGATGGTCACCGTGGCCTCCTCCCGGGTCCGGGCCAGCCGCCACATCCCGGCCACGAACCCGTCCACGAGCACCGTTGCCGGGATGACGCCGTTGACGGTGTAGAGCCGGCTGGTGGCTTCGGGGCTGACGACCCGGGACCGTTCGGCGTGCGAGAGCACGAGGTTGTCGAATTCCGCGGCCAGCCGGACCGGCGCGGGCGTGTCCTCGCCGGGGCGCGGCGCGGTGGGCAGGTCGAACAGCTCGGTGCCCTGCTCGTCGCGGAAGGTGACCAGGGACGGGCGGAGCTGCTCGAGCACGGCCTTGAGCCCGGTCAGCCCGGACCAGGCCTGAACGTCCCGCACCGTGGCCGGGCCGAACGCGCCGAGGTACCTGGTCACCAGCTGCGCCAGCTCGGCCGGGGAGGCCGGCGGGACCGGGTAAGCGGTCTCGCCGGACCGGCGCCGCTGGCCGAGCCAGTGTTCGGCCGAGGTGTGCATCGACTGACCGGCCCGGCCCCAGACCGCACGCGGCGGCACCTGGACCAGTGGCACGTAGGTGCGCACACCCTGGGCCAGGGCGGCGGGCGGATGATCCGGCCACTGCGCCGCCAGCGCCTGGCCGAGCCGGGCGAACGTCATCGGCTCGGCCTCGACCAGGCGGCGGCCCGCCGCGGCCAGCTCCGCGGGGTCCACCCCCGCCAGCTGCTTGCCGAACGCGCCGCGCATGCCCCGCTCGATCACCGGCTGGAGCAGCCGGCGCAGCGGCAGGCAGTCCCGCGCGGACACCAGGTGGATGGTGCCGCGCATCAGCGCGATCCGGACCACGCTGCGGTCGGTGATCAGCGTGGCCAGGTCCTCGGGGCGGAACCCGTCCAGGCGGGAGTGCAGCCCGTAGTACGGCGGGAACGGCGCCTGGGCCTGCAGCCCCACCAGGTGCTCGATGGTCTGCACCACCCGCGCGGCCCGGTCCAGCGGCCCGGCCGGCAGGGCCTGGCGCTCGAGCAGCAGCTGGCGGGCCAGGAGCGCGCGGTTGACCGCACGCAGGCTCAGTACCTGCGCCGAAGCCATCAGTAGCAGATGTCCGTGTGCAGCCGGGCCGCGGGCAGCGGATGGGCCAGGGCCTGCGCGGTGCGCGCATCGGCCGGACGGTGCAGCACCACGTAACCGTGGTCGGCGTACACCAGCGTGTACCCGTGCGCGCGCAGGTACGCCACCTCCTGGGCTTGCTGGCTGGGGGTGCAGAACGGGAAGTCCAGCCCGAGCGTGTCTCCCACCACCCACGGTGCCCACCGGGGTGTGCCGTCGAGCAGCAGCACCGTGTCCCGGCCGGACAGCGCTGGGCCGATGTTGTTGGACGCTTCCACCTCGACCCCGGCGGGCACGTGCGCGACGGCCGCGACGGCCGCCCGCACCCGGGCGTTGGTGTTGTAGAAGCCGGGCTTGAGCAGCGGTCCGAACGGCGAGGACGGAAGGTAGACCAGCGCGGCGGCGCAGATCGCGGCGGCCCAGAGCGTGGCGGGTTTCCAGGCGGCTCCGCCTCGCCGCAGCCAGGCGGGCCGTGACCAGGGGTAGGTGAGCCAGGCGTTCCACCGTTCGGGCCAGTGCCGCTGCAGCCGGGCGGCGCCGTCCACCGCGGCGCAGCACAGCATCATCACCAGGAACGCGTCGTACTGGAACTTGGCCTGCCACCAGAGCGGGTAACCCGAGGCGAGCATCCGCTGGGCCAGCAGCGGCAGCACGGCCACGACCATCGGCGAGGCGAGCGGCAGGAAGCCGAACATCGCCAGCAGCCCGATCATGGTCCGGGCCTTGACCCCCGGGGCGACGAACACGTGCAGCGCGTGCAGCGGATGGGTGAGCACGTTGAGCAGGGCGCCGCCCAGCGTGGACCCGAACTGGCCGTAGGCCCAGTAGAAACTGGCCGAGCCGCCGAACGCCGGGATCAGCAGGTGGGTGGCCGCCCAGGTCGCCGCCACGCCGCCCACCACGAAGGCCAGGCCGGTCCAGGCCCACTGACGGCGGCGGGTCAGCAGCAGGTACCCGCCGAACCCCGCCACCAGCAGCCCCATATCCTCCTTGACCAGCAGCAGCGCCAGGGCGGCGAGCACACCCTGCCAGCGCTTCCCCGCATCGAAGCGCTCGACCATCACCGCGGTTAGGACGGGAACGAAGGCCACCTCGTGGAAGTCGAAGATGACGGCTTCCATGACCGGCAGCGACAGAGCGTAGGCCACGCAGACGAAGTACGCCGCCCCCGATCCGATCTGGCGTCGCGTGTAGGCCCACAGCGGCGGGATGGCCAGCGCGAACAGCACGCCCTGGGCGACCAGCAAGGTGGCCGGGCTGTCGTGGATCCAGTACAGCGGGGCGAGCAGCGCCAGCACCGGTGACCAGTGGTCGGCCAGCAGCAGGAAATGCGCGCCCTGCCCGTCCGAGACGCCGCGGGCGACCGATACCGGCGCCGCCAGGTGGGCGTAACCGCGGATCCCCTGATCGAAGATGACCAGGTCGAATGTGCTGGCCAGGAAGCGGCGCAGGAGGTTGAGCGAGTCCAGGCAGTAGACGAGGGCGGCGGCGACAGTGAGCGCTCCCACCTTGACCGGGGAACGCCGCCAGAATTCCCGCAACCGCCCTGGACCTGCGGCCGCCCCGTCATCCGAGCTGGGGGCGGTCGCAGTGCCGGCGGCGGCCTGGCTGCTCACCGCTGGAAGGGTAGCAGGCGCGGCGTTGACCGAATGCACGGCAGGATAACCAGGGAAGGCTACTCTCTTGCTATGAACCAGGAGGCAAGCCGCGGCCCCGCCAACGCCGCGTCGCGCGGGACCGGGCGGCCACCGAGGAAAAAGCTCGCCAGACCGTCGCTGGGCGGGGGTGCACCGGCCCAGGACCGCGAACTGCGCGCGCAGGGCCGGGAAACCGTCCGCCGGCTGCTCGAGGCGGGCATGGTCGAGTTCGAGGATCGCGGCTTCCACGGCGTCCGCGTGGACGACGTGGTGCGCCGGGCCGGCATCTCGCACGGGACGTTCTACCTGTACTTCTCCAACAAGGAGGACCTGTTCAAGGCCCTGCTGAAGGACGCGCTGCACGACATGGAGATCGTGGCAGGCGATTTTCCCGTCGTCACGCACGACGACACCGGCCTGGCCGTGCTGCGCCAGTGGGTCCGTAAGTTCTTCCGCGCCTACGCGGCGCATGCCACCGTGATCCGCATCCTCAGCCAGGCCGACCTGGTGCCCGAGGAAGTGTTCGGCGACGGGCTGCGGCTGTTCTTCAGCATCGCCGAGGCGATGACCACGGGGATGACCGCCGCCGCCCAGGCGGCCGGCAAGCAGCAGGAGCACGCCGAGCTCACCTCGGTGGCCTGCCTGATGATGCTCGAGCGGGTGAACTACCTGATCAGCGCCGATGTCCGACTTCCGGAGGACGAGATGGCCGACCGGATCGCGGACATCATGTTCGCCGCGTTCGGCCTCAACGTTCCCTGATTGCGGCTACGCGAAGGTCCGCCACCGCGGCGAGCGCCTCACGGGTGGCCGGCACGTCGTGCACGCGGAACACCCGCGCGCCCAGCCAGGCGCATACGGCCAGGGCGGCGATCGTCCCCTCGGCCCGCTCGCCGACCGGCAGGCCGAGCGTCTCGCCGATGAAGTCCTTGTCCGCTACCGCGACGAGGACCGGCCAGCCGGTACCCGTCAGTTCGCCGAGGCGCCGGGTCACCTCGAGTGACTGCCACGTGTTCTTCCCGAAGTCGTGCGCCGGGTCCACCAGGACAGAATCCGGCGGTATGCCCCCGGCCACGACCCGTTCGGCATATTCCGTGACGTAGCCGGTCACCTCGTGCACGACGTCGCCGTAGGCGGGCCGGTGCGGTCGGGTGCGGGGCGGCAGGCCGCCCGCGTGCGAGCAGACCAGGCCGGTGCCGTACCTGGCCGCGACCTCGGCCAGCCGCGGGTCGGTGCCGCCCCAGGCGTCGTTCAGCAGGTCCGCACCCGCCTCGGCGACCACCTCGGCGACCTCTGCCCGCCAGGTGTCGACGCTGATCACCACGTCCGGGTGGCGCTCGCGCACCGCCGCGACCAGGCCGGCCACCCGGTCGATCTCGGCCGCGGGGGTGACCTCGTCACCGGGGCCCGCCTTGACCCCGCCGATGTCGACGATCTCGGCCCCGTCGGCCACCGCCCGGCTAGCCGCGTCGAGGGCGGGACCGAAGTCCCTGGTGGCCCCGCGGTCGAAGAACGAGTCGGGCGTCCGGTTGATCACGGCCATGATCCCGAACGTGCCGGGTGGCCACGCCCGCGCGCCGAGCCGGAGCGTCCGCGGGCGCCCATGATGGACGGGGCCCGGGCGGTCTGTCACCGGTCGAGGCTATAGCACCCGCCGACGTCGGGAAGAATCTCTAACGTGCGATTTCTCAACGAGGCAGTGCCCACCTCCGGCCCCGGGTACGACCTGACCTATAGCGACGTGTTCATGGTGCCCAGCCGGTCGGCGGTCGGCTCGCGGCTCGATGTCGACCTGACTGCCACCGACGGCAGCGGCGCCACCATCCCCCTCGTGACCGCCAACATGACCGCGGTCTCCGGCCGCCGGATGGCCGAGACGGTGGCCCGGCGGGGCGGCCTCGCGGTCCTGCCGCAGGACATCCCGGCCGACGTCGTGGCGGACGTGATCGCCTGGGTGAAGTCACGGGACCTGGTGGTGGAGACCGCGCTGACGTTGGCGCCGACCGACACGGCGGGTGACGCGCTCAGCCTGCTGCCGAAGCGGGCGCACGGCGCCGTGATCGTGCTGTCCGACGAACAGCCCGTCGGCGTCGTCACCGAGGCCGACTGCCTCGGCGTCGACCGGTTCACCCAGCTCAGGCACGTGATGTCGGCGGACCCGTTCACGCTGCCCGCCGGGACGCCGCCCGAGCGGGCGTTCGCGCTGCTGCACGACGGTCGGCACCGGCTGGCGCCGGTGGTGGACGGGGCGGGGCGCTGCCTCGGCATCATGACCAGGACCGGGGCGCTGCGGGCGACCCTGTACTCCCCCGCCGTCGACGCTTCGGGCCGGCTCCGGGTCGGGGTGGCCATCGGGGTCAACGGCGACGTCGCGGCCAAGGCCAAGCTGCTGCTCGACGCGGGGACCGACGTATTGGTGGTGGACACCGCGCACGGGCACCAGGAGAAGATGATCTACGCGCTGCAGGCGGTGCGGGGCCTGTCCCCTTCGGTTCCGGTGGTGGCGGGCAACGTGGTGACCGCGGCCGGGGTCGACGACCTGGTGTCGGCCGGGGCCGACGTGGTCAAGGTGGGCGTGGGCCCGGGTGCGATGTGCACCACCCGGATGATGACGGGGGTGGGGCGGCCGCAGTTCTCCGCCGTGCTGGAGTGCGCCGCGGAGGCCGGGCGGCTCGGCGCCTCGGTGTGGGCCGACGGCGGGGTCAGGCACCCCAGGGACGTGGCGCTGGCGCTGGCCGCGGGCGCCTCGAACGTGATGATCGGGTCGTGGTTCGCCGGGACCTACGAGTCGCCGGGCGATACGTTCCGGTCGCCGGAGGGGCGGCTGTACAAGGAGAGCTTCGGGATGGCGTCGGCGCGGGCGGTCCGGCTGCGTTCGGCGAGCGACTCGGCGTTCGAGCGGGCGCGCAAGGAACTGTTCGAGGAGGGCATCTCGTCGGCCCGGATGTACCTGGACCCGGTGCGGCCCGGCGTGGAGGACCTGATCGACATGATCGTGGCCGGCCTCCGGTCCTCGTGCAGCTACGCGGGAGCGCGCGACCTGGCCGAGTTCGGCGAGCGGGCCGTGATCGGGCTGCAGAGCGCATCCGGCTACAGCGAGGGCATGCCCGTCCCGACCAGCTGGTGATGAGGGGGGTCAGCCGGTGGCGTTGAGCCAGCGGACGGGGGCGCCGTCGGCGGCGCGGCGGAACGGCTCGAGCTCGTTGTCCCAGGCCGTGCCCAGGAGCCTGCCGAGTTCGTCCTCCAGCGACGCCGTGGCGCCGCCCCGCTCGGCCAGCAGCATGACCGACCTGAGCCGGTTCTCGGAGACCATAATGTCGCCGTTGGCGCCGGTCGCCGCGGTGAACAGGCCGAGGTCGGGCGTGTAGCAATGCCGTACGCCGTCACAGCCGGGCGAGCTGTCCTCGGTGACCTCGAACCTGAGCCGGTTCCAGCCCGCCAGGGTGGACGCGATCGCCCCCGCCGTACCCGGCTGAGCCTGCCAGGTGAGCTCGGCCCGCAGCGCACCCGGGGCGGCCGGCTGGCCGGACCACGGCATGCCAACGGGCGCCCCCACGATTCCGGCTACAGCCCACTCGATGTGCGGGCACAGCGCCGGGGGCGCCGAATGAACGTACAGAACACCTAGAGCAATAGGCGCAGACACCGTGCCTCCTTGTAGACGAGGTTCGCCTTCCCCTGCGGCCTCGCTACTGCGGCACGGACTGCCCAGTTACATATTGTGCCTCATGCCCTCTCTTGACGCCAGCTCTTCGGCCAGGAAAACCGCGTGAATTCGCAAACATGACCAGTGTGGCGAGGATCACGATGGCGACCGCCGACCAGGGCACGTAGTCGCCTGCGCGATCGTAGAAAGTCTTGGCCGAGGTCGGCGGGAGCCCGAGCCGGACGCTGACCACGCCGTGCGAGGACTGCCCCATCCAGGCCAGCAGCCGGCCTCTGGCGTCGAACGCGGCTGTGACTCCGGTCAGCGCGGCCTGCACCGCCGGGCGTCCAGTCTCGGCCGCGCGCACCGCACTGAGCGAGGCGTGCTGGTCCGGTCCCCAGGTGCCCTGGAAGGTGGACGTCGCGGACTGGTAGACGATCAGTTGCGCGCCCAGGTCGGTGTCCACCCGGGACATGTCGGGGAACGCGGACTCAAAGCAGATCAGCACGCCGATCGGCAGCGGCTTGCCAGCCCGGTCGACCGGGTAGAGCAGGTGCGCGCCGGTGCCGGGGATCATGTTCGACGCGGCGGCCCTGCTGATCTTGGTCAGCCAGCCGAGCTGCTGCCGGAACGGTATGTACTCGCCGAACGGCACCAGCCGGGTCTTGATGTACTGGCCGCGGATGCCATCGGGACTGACCAGGACCCCGACCTTCTCCTGGCCCTTGCCCGGGACCGTCGTGTCCTGGTTGACCAGCAGGTCGGCCCCGTCTTGCCGGGCCAGGGATTCCATCTTGGCGAGCTGGGCGTGGTTTTCCGGCAGGGTGAGGTCCACCGCGGTGCTGCTCTCGCCCCACACGATCAGGTCGGGCTTGACCCCGCTCAGGTTGCCGGAGCGGCTCAGCTCGGCGGTCAGCCGCTCACTCGCGTCGACCCGCTGGACCGCGTTGTTCACGATTCCCGGCTGCACCATGGCGATCGTCGCCTGGCGCGCCACCGGGCTGGCCGGAGTGAGCGCGAACGCCAGCGGCCCGGCGCCGACGCCGGCCACCGCGACGGCCGCGCCGAGTACGGCGAGGCCTGTGTTCGGTTTCGCGCCGGGTATCACGCGGGGCAGGGATTCCAGGGCGAGCACGATCGCCACGTTGACCATGACCAGCGCGAAGCTGATCAGCCAAACCCCGCCCACCGCGGCCAGCGCCAGGACCGCCGGATGCTGCCACTGGCTGACGCCGAACACCGCCCACGGGCCGCCGAGCGCCTGCCAGGACCGCAGCCATTCGCCGAGCAGCCAGCAACTCGGCACCACCACCAGGGCGGCCAGCGCCCGAGGCCAGGTCACCGGCGGCCTGAGCAGCTTCCAGGCCGCCACCCCGAACGGTATCCACAGCGCGCCGACTACCGCGCCCACCAGCAGCACCGCGGGCCCGATCTCCGGAGTCATCCAGTACAGCGCCGCGATCAGGTACCCAGCCCCGAGCCACCACGCGCGCATGCCGCCCTCCCGGGCCGTAGGCGACCTGACGATCACCACCAGCCCGGGTACCAGCCCGAACCAGGCCAGGAATTCAAGGTTCGGAGCGGGGAACGTGAGGATGAGCAAGGCCCCCAGGAGCAGCATCAGCCGCCTGGGCGACCAGATCCACCGCCCCGTCCTTCTCAGCGCCCTGCGCACCCTTCCATTGTCGGCCGTCCGCGCGCGTGCCCGCGACCGCGTCCCTGCTTCGGGAGCCCGGCCCGACCGAGACTCACCCTCTGATGCCGGTGGGATCGCGACGCCATGAATCCGGGGTTTCAGTACGTTCGGGGGCGGCGGCGCCGGGATACTCCCGCGCTGCCAGCCAGGTAAAGAACCTCGTTCACGGCTTCAGCTCAGGGCGACAACAGCATCCGTCGTGAGCTCTCCTAGGTCGGACAGGACCACGCTGGCCAGGGCGAGGGCGTCGGGGTCGGGCGGGTATTTAGGGTGCGGGATAGCGATGACGTGCAGGCCCGCGGCGGCCGCCGAGCGCAGGCCGTTGGAGGAGTCTTCGACGGCAGCGCAGGCGGCAGGTGATACGCCGAGCCTGGCCGTTACGGCCAGGTAGATGTCCGGGGCGGGCTTGCCGTGGGGCACCTGTTCGGTGGACATCGTGACCTTGAAGTACGAGCGCAGGTCCGCGGCCTCGAGCACGGTCTCGATGAGCACGGCCGGGGCCGAGCTGGCCAGGCCGAGCGGCCAGCGGGCGGCGAGCCTGCGCACCGCCTCGACGGCGCCCGGCAGGAACGGGATCCGCTCCTGGTAGCGCGCGGCCATCCGGTCGGTGACCTGGGACGCGACCTCACCGGGAGGCAAGCCGACGCCGAGGTCCTCGCTGAGGTACCGGGCCCACTCCGGGGTGCTCATGCCCATGAGCCTGCGCTGGGCATCCGGGGCCCAGTGGCCGCCGCGTTCGGCGACCAGGCCGCGGCGGACCTCCTCCCAGACCGGTTCTGAGTCGATCAGGACGCCGTCCAGGTCGAAGACGACCGCTTCGATCATCGGGGGCGTCCGGGTTCGCGATCCGGGCCGTCGCGGTGCCAGGGCA
>Ga0210397_10002355_pt1 | contig 11915 bp, 11 predicted proteins | sample IncBWH2OmetaG_FD_160126 | JGI IMG/M metagenome (GOLD analysis project Ga0210397, IMG submission 160126) | Forest soil microbial communities from Barre Woods Harvard Forest LTER site, Petersham, Massachusetts, United States - Inc-BW-H-2-O ...
AGGTGGTTCGGGCATCCATGACGGGCTCCCAGGTGGTCCGGGATGAGGAAAGCCGGGATGAGGAAAGCTAGGAAGGGACGCGGGGGCGTGAACCCAGTCCGTTCGGCATGAAAAGAGTACGGCCTCAGCTGCTGACCGCGGGCCGTTCCCGCATCAGCCCGGCCAGTTCCTGGGCCAGCGCGATCGGGTCGATCGGGTGGCTGACCACCGCGTCGGCCCGCGACCAGGTGGCCAGCCAGCCGTCGTCGGCCCGGCCGACGATCAGCAGCGCCGGCGGGCAGTTGTAGATCTCGTCCTTGGCCTGGCGGCACACGCCCATCCCGCCGTACGGCTGCGCCTCCCCGTCGAGAACCATCACGTCGGCGCCGCCGGCGTCAAGCAGCCGGAACAGCGCGGGCTGCGTGGCGACCTCGATGATCTCGGCCTCCGGCACGTCCATCGCGGGGCGACGCCCGATGGCGAGCCTGACCTGAGCTCGCACATCCGCGTCATGGCTGTACACAACGACCTTCATGACACTGCATGTTACCGAGCCTCGAGGAAACCAGTGCCACCGATGCGGGGGGTCGCGTAGCGATCGCCTACAGGTTGTCGTAATAATTGCTTCGTGACGACAGCAACCGTGGAGACGGCCCCCCGTACGCCGGCCAGCAGACCAAACCTGGTCAGCGTCGGCACCATCATCTGGCTGTCCTCTGAGCTGATGTTCTTCGCGGCCCTGTTCGCGATGTACTTCACCGTCAGGTCGGTGACCAAGGGCTCGAGCCTGCCCTGGCCTGGCGCGCACCTGAACCTCACGCTCGGCTCGATCAACACCACCGTCCTGCTGCTGTCCAGCGTCACCTGCCAGATGGGCGTGTTCGCGGTCGAGCGCGGCCAGATCAGCCGCACCAGGTCGCTGCTGCACCCGATGAGCTGGGGACTGCGCGAGTGGTACGTGCTCACCTTCCTGATGGGCCTGTACTTCGACCTCGGGCAGAGCTACGAGTACTACGATCTGGTCACCAAGGAGCACCTCACCCTGGCGTCGAGCGCGTACGGGTCGGTGTTCTACATCCCCACCGGGTTCCACGGGCTGCACGTGCTCGGTGGCCTGGTGGCCTTCATCTTCCTGCTCGGCCGCACCTACGCCGCCCGGACCTTCACCCATGAACAACAGGTCAGCGCGATCGTCGTGTCGTACTACTGGCACTTCGTCGACGTCGTGTGGATCGGCCTGTTCACCGTCATCTATCTCATCCACTAGTCAGGGGACAGCGAGTGAGCTGGATCAACGCCAGGCGCAGGCGCCCGGCCGCCGGCTACGCGGCACTGCTACTCGGGCTCGTCGTTGTCGCGCTCGTTTACGGGTCGCTCACCAGTACGGGTGGCGGCACGGTGGCCTCAGCCGAGACCGGGGCACAGCAGGACATCGAGGCCGGCAAGGCCCTGTTCCAGGCGAGCTGCTCGAGCTGCCACGGCTTGGAAGCCCAGGGCACCAGCCAGGCGCCCAGCCTGATCGGCGCGGGCGCGGCCGCGGTCTTCTTCCAGATGTCCACCGGCCGCATGCCGGCCAAGGAAGTCGGCGCGGAGAACGAGCGCAAGCCGGTGACGTTTACCCCCCGCCAGATCGACGACATCGCCGGCTATGTTGCCTCGCTGGGCGGCGGCCCCCCGATCCCGACCGCCGAGCAGGTGGACCCCCGGACGGGGGACACCGCGCTCGGCTCGGAGCTGTTCAGCGCGAACTGCGCGCAGTGCCACGGCTTCGCCGGGGCGGGCGGCGCGCTGACCTACGGCAAGGACGCGCCGGCGCTGACCGCGGCCACGCCGGCGCAGATCTACACGGCGATGCTGACCGGGCCGGAGGCCATGCCGGTGTTCTCCGACGGCGCGCTGCCCCCGCAGGCCAAGCGCGACATCATCGCCTACATCACGCAGACCCGGGTCGAGCCCAACCCGGGCGGCTTCTCCCTCGGCCGGACCGGGCCGGTCACCGAGGGCCTGGTGATCTTCCTCGGCGGGATGGGCTTCCTGGTGCTCATCTCGATGTGGATTACCGCGAAGCGGCGTGACCCACGACCGACGGGGCCGACGGGGACGGAACGGAAATAGTCATGAGCGACATGGAAGAGACCGAGGGCACCGAGAGCCCGGGTGCGCCGCACCGGGTGATCGGCACTCCGCCGCCCTCGCCGCGCCTGCTCGGGTCCGCCGCGGTGGCCCAGGAGCCCGGGGCCATAGCCCTGGTCTCCGACTCCGAAGAGTTCGCGGAGCACGTAGACGGTCTCCCGCCGGACGACCCCAAGGTGGTTGTGCACGGCCGCCGGGCCGAGAGGGTGGTCGTGGCCTGTTTCCTGCTCACGTTCATCGCGGGCTGCGGCTTCGTCGCCGCCTACGTGGGGCTCGGGGTGCACACGGTCGACAAGACCCTGCGATCCAACCTGGCGCTGGGGCTCTCCATGTCCGTCATGTTCCTGGCCCTCGGCCTGGGCGCGCTGATCTGGGTCCGGCACCTGATGCCGAACATCGAGGTGACCCAGCAACGGCACGATCTGCGCTCCGATGAGAAGCAGCGGCAGGCGACCGAGGCCTACTTCAAAGAGGGCACGGCGAACAGCCAGTTCGTCAAGCGGCCGCTGGTACGGCGCACGCTGATGCTCGGCACGCTGCCGCTGCTCGCCGCCCCGGTCGTGCTGCTGCGGGATCTGGGCCCGCAGCCAGGGACCAGCCTGCGGCACACCGTGTGGAGCCCGGGCCGACGGCTGCTTGTCCAAGGCACCAACCAACCGATCACCCCGGCCGAGTTCAGCGCGCCGGGCAGCATGATCACGATCGTGCCCGACGGCTATGAGGACGACCCGGACGCCCTGACCAAGGCAGCCGTCATCCTGATCAAGTTCCGGCCCGGTGAGCTGCACATTCCCACCAGGCATCAGGGCAGTACGCTGGTAGGCACGATGAACTGGACGGTCGACAATATCGTCGCGTACTCCAAGATCTGCACGCACGTGGGGTGCCCAGTGGCGCTGTATGAGCAAACCACGCACCACATCCTGTGCCCGTGTCACCAGTCCACGTTCGAGGCGACGACCGGAGCGACCGTGATCTTCGGCCCGGCCGCCCGCCCGCTGCCCCAGTTGCCGCTGACCACCGATTCGAGCGGTTTCCTGGTGGCCAGGAGGGACTTTACCGAACCCGTCGGCCCGAGTTTCTGGGAGCGCGGATGAGCAGGCCAGCTGTTAACAACGACACCGACTTCGAGGTATCGAAGCCGTTGAAGGGCACCGCCGGGTGGCTGGACGACAGGTTCGGCGGGGCGCGCGGGGTCCGCACCTACCTGCTGCGCAAGGTGTACCCCGACCACTGGTCGTTCCTGCTCGGCGAGATCGCGCTGTACTCTTTCGTCATCCTGCTGCTGACCGGGACGTTCCTGTCGCTGTTCTTCGTGCCCTCGATGACCGAGGTGACCTACCACGGCTCGTATATGAAGCTCGACGGCATCAAGGTGAGCGAGGCGTACGCCTCGACGCTGCGGATCAGCTTCGACGTCCGCGGCGGGCTGCTGATCAGGCAGATCCATCACTGGGCCGCCGACCTGTTCGTGGCCTCGCTCATGATCCACATGCTGCGGGTCTTCTTCACCGGCGCCTTCCGCAAGCCGCGCGAGGTCAACTGGCTGATCGGCATCACGTTGTTCGCGCTCGCGCTGATCGAGGGCCTGTTCGGTTACTCGCTGCCGGACGACCAGCTGTCAGGGGCCGGCCTGCGGATCTTCGAAGGTACCCTGCAGGGCATCCCGATCGTCGGCACCTACCTGGCGTACTTCCTGTTCGGCGGGCCATTCCCCGGTCACGACATCGTGCCGAGGATGTACATCATCCACGTGCTGCTGGTCCCCGGCATCTTGCTGGCGCTGATCGGCGCGCACATTTTCATCATGTTCTGGCAGAAGCACACCCAGATGCCGGCCAAGGGGAACACCGAGCGGAACGTGACCGGCCAGCCGTCCTACCCGTACTTCGTCGCCAAGACCAGCGCCTGGTTCATGTTCATCTTCGGCGCGCTGGCGCTGCTGGCCACCTTCGCCTCGATCAACCCGGTCTGGCTGTACGGTCCGTATACGCCGGTGGCCATCTCCTCGGCTTCCCAGCCCGACTTCTACATGGGCATCCTGGAGGGCTCGCTGCGCATCATGCCCGCCTGGGAGTGGAACTTCCTCGGGCACACGGTTACGTTCAGCGTGCTCATACCGTTCGCGCTGCCACTGGGCATCATCCTCGGGGGGGCGGCCTTCTGGCCGTTCTTCGAGCGGTGGGCCACCGGCGACAAGGCGTACCACCACATCAACGACCGGCCGCGGAACGCCCCGGTGCGCACCGGCGTCGGCATAGGCGCCGTTGTGTTCTACGGCGTCCTGTGGATCGAGGGCGCGAACGACGTCGTCGCCGACAAGCTGCAGATCCCGCTGTATACCGTTACCTGGATCGCCCGCGTTGCGGTCATCGTGGCGCCGATAATCGCCTACTTCATCACTAAACGTATCTGCCTTGCCCTGCAGCGTAAGGACCGGGAGGAACTGCTGCACGGCTACGAGTCGGGCATCATCCGGCAGCTGCCCGACGGTGAGTTCATCGAGGTGCACAAGCCGCCGAACGAGGAGCGGCTCGCGGTGCTCGAGGCCAAGAAGGTGCCCGCGCTACTGCCGGGGCCAGGCTCCGAGGACGACAACGGCGTGCCGCCGCCCTCCGCGCGCGGCATGCTCGGCAAGGCCAGGGCGGTCGCCAACCGTGCCTTCGCCGAGACCATCCCGATCGAGGCCGACGGACACGGCAACGGGCATCACGGGAACGGGCACGCGGTGACCGGCGAGGAGCACGAGGCGGTCGGCGCCCCCGGTTCGACCGCCCTCCCCCCGGCGGAGAGTGGAGAGGAATAACGCCTCGCCGATACGCGGTCAGGCGGGCTCGCCCTTCAGGGTGAACGACGACAGCAGGTTCATCGCCAGGGCCAGCGCCACGACCGTGACGATGGCGCCCATGACGACGGACGTCAGCACGCCCAGGCCCGCCTCGAGAGCCGGGTCGCTGGCCAGGCCGTTGGCGATGCCGAGGCCATAGTGGCTGACCGACAGCAGCTTCACCCCGCTGACGAAGTTGGACAGCAGCACCTCCCAGACCAGCACGTACAGCAGGCCGACGGCGATGGCGCGAGTGGTCGCCGTGGAGACCATGACGAAGACCGCGTTGTAGATCACCGAGCAGGCCAGCGCGCCGGTGAACAGGGCGACGGCGAACGTGGCGGCCCCGATCGGGACTAGGCCGGTGTCGCCCGGGCCCGGGACGCTCCCGCCGCCCGAGATCAGCGCCGCGATCAGCTCGGGGACCGCGGCGAAGACCACGGTCAGCCCGGTCGCGACGACGAACTTCGTCATCACCACCGCGGACCGCCTGACCGGCGTGGCCAGCAGGTGGATGATGCTGCCGTCGTCGATCTCGGCGCCGAGCACGCTGGTGCCGATGATCAGCGCGGTGAGCGGGATCAGCACCGAGAAGCCGAACGTGCCCAGGACGTGCGACGGCCACAGCTGCATCGGCGGGTGTGAGGCTTTCAGCGCGACCGTGAGCAGGATCAAGATCACCGCTGGCAACGCGAACAACAGCGCCCGCCTGCGACTCAGCGTCGCGCGCAGGGTGATCCACGCGACCGTGGTGTTGAACATGCCGCTCCTTAGCTGGCTTAGCTGGCTTAGCTGGCTCGGTTAGCTCAGTCGGCTACGAGGTAGGCGAAGACGCTTTCCAGGGACTCATCGGCGGGCAGCACCTCGCGCAGCCGGATGTCGTGATCTCGGGCCAGCACGGCGATGTCCCGGCAGAACGCGCCGTAGTCCGAGGTCCGCACCTGCAGTCCGGCCCGGGTCAGCTCGACGGCCGTCACCGCAGGCCTGCCGGCCAGCGTGTCCCGGGCCAGCGTGCCCCCGGCTAGCGTGCCCCCGATCAGGATGCTGGCGAGCAGGCGGTCGTCGGAGGAGCGCACCGTGAACACGTGCGGCCTGCTCGTCATGAGCCGACGGATGGCGCGGAAGTCGCCGGAGGCGGCCAGGCGGCCGGCCACCACCACCTGGATGGTGCCGGACAGCCGCTCGACCTCTTCCAGGATGTGCGAGCTGAACAGGATCGTCCGGCCTTCGCTGCCGAGCTTGTCGAGCAGGTCCATCATGTGCAGCCGCTGCCGCGGGTCCATCCCGTTGAACGGCTCGTCGAGCAGCAGGACCTCCGGGTCGTGCACCAGTGCCGCGGCCACCTTGATCCGCTGGCGCATGCCCTTGGAGTAGGTGGCGATCTTGCGGTCCGCCGCCTCGGCCATATCCAGTAGGGCGATCGCCCGGGCTGCGGCGGCGGCCGGGTCGGGGAGTTCGTGCAGCTTCGCGGTCGAGACCACGAACTGCTCCCCGGTGAGGAAGGCGTACACCGAGTCCCGTTCCGGAACGAGCCCGACCTGCCGGTACACGCCCGGGTTGCGCCAGCTGGACCCGTGGCCGATGGTGAGCTCGCCGCGGGACGGGGGCAGGAAGCCCGCGATCATGTGCATGATCGTGGACTTGCCCGCCCCGTTCGGCCCGAGCAGGCCGGTCACACCGGGTTCGATCGACATGGTGACGTCGTTGACCGCTACCACGTTGCCGTACCAGCGCGACACATTGCGCAGCTCGATCGTGGTCACGACTCGCTTGCCTTCCGGTATCTCGCGGCCAGGCCCCCGAGGCAGGCCGCGAGCAGCAACACCGCGAGGACGCCGTAGAGCGGCCCGTAGCGGCCTGGATCGGCGACGAGGCCGGTGTTCACGTCGCCGCCGAGCCAGACGCGCACCCCGTCGAGGATGGTGAACGGGCTGAACAGCCCGGCGATCCGTGCCCCGGTGGTCGTGGCCGACTGCCCTCCTTCGGCCTGGATCAGCAGCAGGGCCAGGAAGAACGTGAGCACGCAGGAGATGGCGACGATTCCGGTCGAGTACGCTCGCCGCCCGGTGAAGGACGCCAGCACCAGGCCGATCGCCGCGAACAGCACGGCCCACATCAGGCCGACGCCGAGCCCGGGGATCAGCGCCCTGGTCTCGTGCCAGACCGCCGAGCCGTTCTTGGCCGACGCGATCGTGCCCACGTAGAGCAGGAGCAGCGGCACCTCGATCAGGACCAGCAGCGCCCCGGTCATCGCGAGGTACTTGGCCAGCGGGTAGTCGCCGCGCCGCAGCGGCCGGCAGAAGTACAGCGGCAAGACGTGGCTGCGCAGGTCACGGGAGACGAGTTCGGGCGCCTGGGCGGCGATGAAGATCGTGACCAGGGCCACCCGCAGCGACGGCGTGTAGACGTCGTAGCCGAACAGGCGCGCGTTGCCGCGGGCCACCGCGAACGCGTTCACCAGCGCCGGCAGGCACATCGCGATGAACGTCAGCACCGGCACGATCTTGCCCTTCACGCCTCGGCCGATGCCGAACGCGGAACGGAAACTGTGCCAGGTCAGCGCCTTGACGATCTGCACGCGACCCAGCCGCGGGCCGTCGTAGCCGCGATAGCCGAGATCGTGGATAACCCCGCCGGGCTGGTGCTGAGCCCGGACATTGGCATCAGGCATGCTGGAACTCCTCCCCGTCGCGGAACAGTTCCTCGACCTGGTGCCGCCGCTGCTCGAGCCGGCACAGCGGCAGGGCCAGGGCAGCCACGCAGTCGCGCACCACGTCGTAGGTGTCGTCCTCGCCGAGCGGCACCAGCAGCGTCCTGGCCTGAGCGGTGACGGCCAGGCCGCGGGCGGCCAGTTCGGCTTGCAACTGGGCCAGGCCCTCGTCCACTTCCACCGCGAGGACCTGACTCGCCTGGGTGAAGCTGGTGATCGAGTCGGCGCGCAGCAGCCGCCCGCCGTCGATCGCGACCAGGTGATCGCAGATCCGCTCGATCTCACCGAGCAGGTGCGAGGCAACGACGATGGAGATGCCGAACTCCGTCCCGATCCGGCCGATCAACTCGAGCATGGCAGTGCGGCCGGCCGGGTCGAGCCCGTTGGTCGGCTCGTCGAGCAGCATCAGCCTCGGCGCGCCCACCAGGGCCTGGGCCAGCTTTACCCGCTGCTTCATGCCGGTGGAATAGGTGCCGATGAGCCGGTACCGCTCCTCGTGCAGGCCGACGTGCCGCAGCGACTCGGCCGCGCGTTCCTTGGCCACCGTGGGCGGCAGGCCCGAGACACGGCCCAGGTGGGTGACGAACTCGGTCGCGGTCACGTCGGGCGGAAGGCAGTCGTGCTCGGGCATGTAGCCGAGCAGGGTCCTGATCGCCTCGCCGCTGGTCTGGCAGTCGCGGCCGAACACCGTGGCCCGGCCCTTGGTCGGCGGGACGAGGCCCAGCAGGATCTTTATCAGCGTGGACTTTCCCGCGCCGTTCGCGCCGACCAGCCCGGTGATGCCCGGGGCCACCGAGACGGTCAGGCCGTCGAGCGCGGTCACCCGGCCCGGGTAGACCTTAGTCAGCGCGGTGGTCTCGATGACGGCGTCCGCCTCGATCGGGCCCGTCCCGGTCGAGGGAGCATCGGTGGATGGCATGTGTGCTACCGTGCCAGCACGGGACCGGCCGTGGCATCGGCCGCGAGGGTGAAGTTGGCGCCGGCCGGGTGGCCAGCGGCGGCGCACCTGGCTCACCGCGCGACCTACGCCTGCAGGATGACGCGGTGGCGGGCGATGCCGGTTACGGTAGTTTCGTGCGGACCAATGCAGAGGTTCCGGCCGCCGGCCAGCGGCCGCCGCTGACCAAGCGGCTCAAGCCCCGGCACTGGGCGGCCCTGGACTACGTGGTCGGCGGGGTATTCGGCCTGATCCTGTTCACGACCATCAGGCCCGGCCTCGTCCAGGCCATCGAGAGCCCCTACGGATGGGTGCCCTACCGCCCGCTGGCGCTGACCTGGCCGCTGGCCCTGTTCCTCGTCCTGATGGCGGTGGTAGCGGTCGGCATGCGCCGCCGCCGGCCGGCCTTCATGCTCGGCGTCCTGCTGGCCGGCTCGGTCATCGTCACCACGCTGACCGGTCCGGAGCCTGGCGCGCTGACCTACTTCCTGCCGGTGGCGTACGTGCTCTACCTGGTCGCGGCGACCTACGAGCACCGGCGGGCCGCGGCGCGCGTGCTCATCGCCGTGTTCGCCACCCTGCTGGCCGACGCGGTGCTGCTGCGCCTGACCGGGGGCGACGTCGTCCCGGACGGCGGGCTGGTCTCCGCCGCGCTGTGCGTGATCATCGCCTGGTTCACCGGATATATCGTGCGCCAGCGGCGCCGGTACGCGCTCCGCCTGCAGGATGAGGCGGCCAGCAAGGCGGTCGCCGAGGAGCGCTTGCGCATCGCCAGGGAACTGCACGACGTGGTGGCCCATAGCATGAGCGTCATCGCCGTTCAGGCGGGCTACGGCCAGTACGTCATCGACACCCAGCCCGCCGACGCGCGCGACGCCCTCGGCGCGATCCAGGCCACCAGCCGGGAGGCGCTGGACGAGATGCGCCGGATGCTGGGCGCGCTGCGCCAGGCGTACGAGACCGACCAGCGCGAGGTCGCCGCGCGGGCCGCCCGTGACCCCGGTGCCGACGAAGACGTCGGTGACCCCGCAGGCGATTCTGCTGGCGGCTCAGCTGACGATTCTGCTGGCGGGTCTGCTGGCGATGCCGGGGCCGCGCCGCTGTCGCCCGCTCCCGGCCTGGCCGACCTGGACCGGCTGATCTCGCGCACCGCGAGCGCGGGCGTCCGGGTGGACGTGACACGCTGCGGGCAGCCCAGGGATCTGCCTGCCAGCATCGACCTATCGGCCTACCGGATCGTGCAGGAGGCGCTGACCAACGTGGTCAAGCACGCGCGCACGAGCTCGTGCCGGGTGCTGATCGGATACGGCCAGGACGAGCTGATCCTCGAGGTGACGGACAACGGCGCCGGCCTGCCCGCGATGGCCGGCGCCGGAGTGCCCGGGAACAGCCTGGCCCTGGGCGGCGGCGGGCCGGTGCTGCTGGCCGAGAGCGCACCCGCCTGGAGAGCGCCCGACGTCGCCGGGAGCGGGCACGGGATCATCGGGATGCGCGAGCGGGTCAGCCTGCTCGGCGGTGAGTTCAGCGCCGGACCGCTGCCCGGCTACGGCTTCCAGGTCAGCGCGCACATACCGCTGCCCGCGGGAAGCGCGTAGCCTCGGCATGACCCTGCGGGTGGTGGTCGCCGACGACCAGGCGCTGGTCCGGGTGGGGTTTTGCGGGATCATCGCGGCCACGCCCGGCTTCACCGTCGTCGGCGAGGCGGGCAACGGCGCCGAGGCGGTGGAGGCGGCCCGCCGGACCAGGCCCGATGTCATCCTGATGGACGTACGCATGCCGGTCATGGACGGCATCGAGGCCACGAGGCAGATCACCGCGAGCACCGACGTCCGTGCCCTCATCCTGACCACCTTCGACCTGGACGAGTACGTCTTCGCCGCGCTGCGCGCCGGGGCCAGCGGCTTCCTGCTCAAAGACACGGTGCCCGCCGACCTGCTCACGGCCATCCGGGTGGTGGCCGCCGGGGACGCGCTGCTCGCGCCGAGCGTCACCCGCCGCCTGATCGGCGAGTTCACCCGCGCGTTTCCCGGCGCCGGGAGCCTGGCGGCGGCCAGGCCAACGCAGAGGGCCGCCACTTCGGCGCAGGACGACCAGGTCAGCGCGGCCTGCGACCGGCTTCAGCGGGTACTGACCGAGCGCGAGCTCGAAGTGCTCCGGATGGTAGCCCGCGGCATGTCCAACGCGGAGATCGCCGAGGAGCTGACGATCAGCCCGGCCACGGCCAAGACCCACGTGGCCCACCTGCTGACCAAGCTCGACGCCAGGGACCGGATCCAGCTCGTCATCATCGCCTACCAGACCGGGCTCCATAAATTCGGGGGGGCGGCAGTGTTAGCCCGGGGGCGACCCCCGCGTCTGGGGGACCCATCCCCCCAGACCCCCTTGTCAGTGCGAGAAGTGGCCCCGGTAGTACTCGAAGACGAAGCCGATCGTCGCGAACACCGTGAACAGCATGCCGATCAGGAAGAGCCACCAGCCGATCGCGAAACCGAGCGCAGCCGTGGCCACGGCCAGACCCATAAACAGCGGCCACCAGCTATGCGGGCTAAAGAACCCGACCTCACCGGTGCCCTGCTCGATCTCGCCGCGGTTGTCGTCTTCCGGGCGCCGGGGCAGGCGCCGACCGGTGAACAGCACGTAGAAGCCGGTCAGGATGGCAAACCCGACGGCGAGCGCAAGCGCGGTGGTCCCGGTCACCTCCTTCGAGGAGTACCAGTACACGACGTCGGTGCCGGCGAAGAAGATCCCGGCGCCGAGAAACAGCCAGCCTTCGACCTTCATCTAGCGAACCTGCTCTCGCATCTCGACAGCCGCGGCCGGGATCGTCTGCTCGACCCCGCGTGACTCCCGGCCCCACTTGATGTCCGGGTAATGCGCCTCGAAGGCGGGCCGCTCGGACCTGATCCTCGGGATCCGGTAGAAGTTGTGCCGCGGCGGCGGGCAGGACGTCGCCCATTCGAGCGAGCTCGCGTACCCCCACGGGTCTTCCTCGGTCACCTTCACCCCGTGTCGCCAGGTGACGTAGACGTTCCAGAAGAACATCAGCACGGACAGGGCGAGCAGCCAGGACCCGACGCTCGAGATGACGTTGAGCGTGGTCACGTTCCCGGGCAGGAGCGGATAGTTGGCGGTGCGCCGGACCTGACCCTCGACCCCGGCCCAGTGCTGGACCAGGAACGTCATGTTGAAGCCGATGAACATGACCCAGAACTGGATCTTGCCGATCCGGCTGTTCAGCATCTTGCCGGTCATCTTCGGCCACCAGAAGTAGAAGCCGGCGAACATCTCGAACAGCACCGTGCCGGCCAGCACGTAGTGGAAGTGCGCGA
>Ga0210397_10002356_pt1 | contig 11914 bp, 12 predicted proteins | sample IncBWH2OmetaG_FD_160126 | JGI IMG/M metagenome (GOLD analysis project Ga0210397, IMG submission 160126) | Forest soil microbial communities from Barre Woods Harvard Forest LTER site, Petersham, Massachusetts, United States - Inc-BW-H-2-O ...
GTTGCGTGCATCAACGGTGTTAGAGAAGGACGGACAGGAACGCATCGTTCTTGGCGGCCACACAGAGTACGACGTGCCCGAGGCGATTCACGGCGAGTCGTCGCTTCTGAACCACGTGACCGCAGTGTACGGCGCGGACGCGACCCGGCACGATGTGAGGTTTGTGGCGTTCTACGGTGAGCGCTGCGGGGGCAGCGGGAGCTGCAGCGATTGCCGCGACTATCAGCTGGCGACGACGGATTGGGAGCATCTGCTGGTGGCCTGCGGGCAAGCGTCAGACCACACCGTCCGGATGACGCGCTTTGCGGATCAGATTGTCTGCGAGCGCAACTTTCCCGAAGTTGATCGCGCGAAGATTCCGCTCGCGAGTGAGGAACTCGATCGGCTGGTGAAGTCCGCGGAGGAAGCGCGTCGCGGAGGCGTGACCCTGTTTACCTCCGACCGGCACACTGGGGCTGCGGGCGTGTCGTTTGCTGCCAAAACTTATCGCGCCGCAGGCGGTGACGACGCAGCGTTCCATTACCGGTATCCAATTGGCGGACTGCTGCAACAGGCCGCCACTGAGCGCGACTACTTTCTGCGAGCCATTGTCGTGAGCGGAGAAGCGGGTCAATGGCCTGTGATCAACTACCGCGACCGCCAGTACGGGTACGAGGCCAGCAGCTTCAATCAGGCCGTCGGAAAGCCGCCGATTGTGCTGATTCTTTCCAACGGGCGCGGCCAATTCCGGATGACGACATTCGAGGCCGCCCTGCCGAACGCGTTCAGTACGGCGGCGTTCATGCCCGAGGCGGTCAAGAAGTTCCTCGACAGTCATCGGGCGGATCGGTAAAGCGAAAGCGCAGGTGTCAGGAAACGGATGGGCGCCGTTCTTAGGACCTGATGTCTCGCTTCTCCAGCGCCGTGATCGTCCGAGCGCAGATCTCGTCTGGCGTTCCAGTGGCCGGAATCGTCACGAGGAGTCGCAGCTCCGCGTAGAAATTGATCAGGGGAGCTGTGCTGCGCTCGTAGGCTTCCATCCGAACCGTAATTGCTTCAGGACGATCGTCTTCACGCTGGAAGAGTCGTCCGCTGCATCGGTCGCAAGCACCCTCGACTCGGGATGGCTGCCGCGTTATATGGTAGACGGCCTTGCACTGCGAGCAGGTGCGGCGTCCGCTGAGGCGTTCGACGATCTCCGGAAGAGGAAGGTCGTAGTTGACCACAGCTCCCAGCGACCAGCCTTCGGACTGGATCAGCCCTTGCAGCGACTCCGCCTGAGCCAGTGTGCGCGGGAAGCCGTCGAGAATGAACCCGCCCCGGCAAGAGAGACAGGCACTCCGCTCCCGCACCATCTCCCAGACAGTGGAATCCGGAACAAGCGCGCCTTTTCGCATGAAATCGAGCGCCGTGACCATAGCGGGCGTCACGGTGCAGGCGCTGCGAGCGGCGGCCCGAAACACATCGCCGGTCGAAAGGTGGCATGCACCCAGGCGCTGATGAAGCAGGTCCGCCTGCGTGCCTTTGCCGACTCCGGGGGCTCCGAGAAGAATAAGCCGCCACGGGCAACCAACTTCGGGCTGAGAGTAACAAGGCGCTGACGGTCCTTCGAGCCAGGCAGTGCGGGAATCGCGGTTCGGGGCATTCATGGGGATCACCTTTGCGGTGGAATCGACGGGCCCGTGCGGGCGTCCGGCTGCCGCGAGGAATATTCAGCCAGGGAACACATCTGGCGGCGCAGACGCCTCAGGAGCAGAGGCTAGCGCGCATAGCACAGAAAGTTGGTGACCTTGGTCACCTGTCGTTGTGAGGATTGGAAAAAAAAGAAATCAGGCGGGTCTGTGAGAATGCGGCTAAAAAACGAAACGTCCCGGACTCAAAGAGTCAAGGACGCTCGCCCGAACAGCCCTCCCCCAAGTGCTGCTCAAGAAGGAGAGTACTGATAAGGCGAAAAGTTGTGAATGGCACCGACGTGCTATGTCGGTAACCATTCGACGACCGTCGATAGTAGGGGCGAAAGCGAACGCCGTCAGCGCCTGGAACAAGCGGCCCAGGCCGCTTTACACGGCAAAGCCGCTGATGTCCTGGCAAATTCTAGTGGTTATGGTGGTGATGAGCGTCGCCCTCGTCGACGGGAATAATGCATCCGTGGGCGACTTCGCATTCCACGTGTTCGAACTGGATGGTCGTGTGGACCACGTGGAAGTCATCGTGGAGGATTTCTTTTACGTCGCGCAGAATGCGCTCGCTGACCGAGGGTGGAATGTCGGCTATCGCGATATGGCAGGACAGCGCCCGGCTCTCGGAGCCGATGCTCCAAATGTGCAGGTCGTGGACATCATTTACCCCCTCCACGGTGCGGATTGCGGCTTCCACCCGCTCCAGCTTCAGGCCACTCGGCGTGCCTTCGAGCAGGATATTCATGGTTTCGCGCAGTATGCCGAACGACGACCACAGGATCAAAGCGCCGATTCCGAGCGACAGCGCGGAGTCGATCCAGTACTTGCCCGTAAGCAGGATGGCCCAGCCGCCAATGATGACAGCGGCCGTGGAGAGCGTGTCGCCGACTTCGTGGATCAGGGCGCTGCGGATGTTGACGTCGCCCCCGGCCCGGTAAAGCAGGAGAGCGATCACTCCGTTCATCGCCACGCCGGCCGCGGCCACCCACATCATGGTGCCGGCATGGACCTGCTCCGGATTCTGCAGGCGCCGGAAGGCCTCGTAGAAGATGAAGAACGAGATCACCACTAACGACGCGGCGTTGATCAGCGCTGCCAGCACCCCCGCGCGATGGTACCCATAGGTCTTGGTGGCGCTGGGCGGCCTCGACTGCAGATAAACCGCGACCAGCGAAAGCAGCAGGGCTACGAAGTCCGAAAGATTGTGGCCGGCTTCTGACAGTAGTGCCAGCGAATGTGCGCGCAATCCCGCAATGACCAGCAGAACAATGTAGGCCAGCGTAACGAACAAGGAGATGCGCAAGACGCGCGAAGTCTTCTCTCCCCCACCGTGGCTGGCATGTACGTGCACCTGGCTTAAGTTTACGGGCTCGGGAAAGCCCATTCAAGGCGGCTTCCGAAACCGCGAGTTACGGGAGGGAGCGGCCCCCAACGTCTGTCGTGACAAAGAGAAAGAGTATGATGCTGACCTCCTTAATTTGCAGACATTTTCCAGGCAATCACAAAAGCGAAATCTCTTTGACCTGTTGTGGAGACGATGGATGAAGAAGACTTTTCTTGCGACTGTGACGATCCTCTGGCTCACGGCTGCGTGTTTTGCTGACACTGTCATCACCAAGTCGGGATCGAGTTATTCGGGACAATATCTCGGCGCGCCGGGCGGCACTCTCGGTTTCACCGATACCAGTGGCATCCAGTACACCTTCCCCATCCACGACGTGCAGTCACTCGTATTCACGTCCACGAATGACACGGTTACCCTGCGCGATGGCAAAGTCTATTCCGGGACCTTTAACGCCACCGATCCTCTCGCGTTCAAGGACAATCTCGGCATCCTGTACCAGTTTCCAAAGAAGGACGTCGAATCGCTGGTCTTCAGCAGTGCGGAAGTGGCCAAGGCGATGATGGCGCCGGCGAACGCCAAGGTCATTCCCACCGGAACCGAAGTCCACATTCGGACGAATGAGAATATCGATTCGGACAGTGCGACTCCGGGCCAGCGTTTCTCGGCGGAAGTGACCGAGGCGGTCGACGATCTCTCCGGGGGCGTTGCGATTCCGACGCACTCTCCAGCGAAGCTGCTGATCATCTCCGAGTCGGGCGGTGGCGCGGGGTCGCCGTATCTTTACCTTGATCTCGACACAGTCACGATCAACGGCCATGTGCACCGCGTGTTCAGCTCGGAGCTGAAAGAATCGAACGATAAGGGATTCGGTAAGAACAAGCGCACTGCGGAGATGCTGGGTGGTGGCGCCGCGATCGGAGGATTGCTGGGTGCGATCTTCGGCGGAGGACGGGGGGCCGCGATTGGCGCGGGAGCGGGTGCAGGCGGTGGCTTCGTGACCCAGTTGTTCACACGCGGGAAACAGGTGAAGGTGCCGGCAGAGACGCTTCTGCACTTCCGGTTAGAGAAGCCGCTGGTTTTGCAGCCGCAGTAAGGCGATGTGGGTGACGCCGAAGCGCAGCGTTAGAAGCTGCCCACCCCGTTGGCGTTGCGCACCTTGAACCACGAATATCGCAGCTGATTGCGCTGGAGCCCGGCACGAATCCGCAGGAACGCCTGCTGGATGCGGCCGACGCGCTGACCGTCCTGCTGAATGCGCTGGGCGTCCAGGCGCGCGCCGCGCATTTTGGCTTGGCGGCGCTTTGCGCACTGCTCGTAGTCGCCACCCGACTGGCACATTTCGTAGCTGTTGCTCAGGTTCGACTGCCGCAGGTTGCGAGACTCGATGCTGTCGTGGATGGCGTTCGCCAGGAACCCGTCCGTCTCGTCATACCAGTCGTGGACGGCTTTCTCGGTTTCCTCCGGCTTGTGCGATGCCTGATATTTCAGAATCGCGTCGAGGATCTCGTCACTGTTGTCATCGCCGTCGAGGTTCAGCTGAGGCAAAGGGCTTTTCCGGAAGGCCGTCTCATCGTCGTCGGTGAAGACCTTGGTGGCCTTGGCGGTTTTACCTGCCTTTGTCTCACGCACGGTGTCGGCGAGAGACTTCTGCTGGCCGGTGGCGGATGAAGCCGTGTTTTGAGAGAAGATCGGCGTTGCGACGGTGATGAGAAGAAGTCCCGCGAACGAAAGCACGCAACCAGTAAGGCGGATTCCGTTCATACGAAGCCCACAGCTCACTCTAGTCGCGGCTTCCTCGGATGAACAAGTAACCGAAGTATTCGCTTAGCCAGCGTAGTTTTCCGGATTTGGGAATTCGCGGTTCCATGCATGCGACGTATTTGCCTTGTACAATGCTCCGTTTCGTGGGCAAGGAATGCTCGTCCTCAGCTCCGCAGAACAAATCACTCTTCGCGACAGAATCTGTAACGGAAGGGAATGGAAATCCAACAACAGAACTATTGGTCGACCACGGTCGAGATGCCCAAGACCGACGCCTCGCGGGCCCTCTCGCAAAGCGTCGATGTTGCGGTGATTGGCGCGGGTTTCACCGGACTATCGGCCGCACGGACCCTGGCAAAAAAAGGCGCGTCAGTCGCGGTGCTGGAAGCGGAGACCATTGGCTGGGGCGCCAGTTCCCGCAATGGGGGAATGGTTCTCACCGGGATGAAGTTGGGCGTCAACAAGCTCATCTCGATGTATGGCCGCGAGCGCACGCAACGGATGTATGCGGCGTCGCTGGCGTCGATTGATTGCGTCGAACAGATCGTCTGCGAAGAAAACATCGCCTGCGATTTCTCGCGCTGCGGCCATCTCGAGGTTGCCTGCAAGCAAGCGCACTTCGATGACTATGCGCGACAGGTCGATGTCATTCGCCGCGAGTTCAATCACGAATTGAAGACTGTGCCGCGGGGCGAACTCCGCTCCGAGATCGGATCGGACATTTACTTCGGCGGCATGGTCGATGAGACCAGCGTTGGAGTGAATCCGGCGCGCTACGTCGCAGGACTGGGAGCGGCCGCGATCCGCGCAGGGGCGTTCGTCTTCGAGCACGCCCGCGTACGAAAGATCGAGCGCGTATCTAAAAACGCGACCGCGGGATGGAACGTGACGACCCCACAAGGGACGCTCTGGGCGAAGAATGTTTTTGTTGGAACCAGCGGTTACACCGGCTCGGCAACTCCCGCGTTGCAGAAAAAGATCATCCCGATAGGCTCGTACATCATTGCGACGGAAGTTCTCCATGAGGCACTGGCGCGCGAATTGAGCCCGCGCAACCGCATGATCTACGACTCCAAGAACTACATCTACTACTATCGCCTCACGCCCGACAATCGCATGCTCTTCGGCGGGCGCGCGGCTTTCTTCCCCGAGACCGGGGACTCCATCCGCAAAAGCGCGGAGATTCTGCGGCGCGGCATGATCGAAGTCTATCCCCAGTTGCGCGATACGAAAGTGGAGTTCGTATGGGGCGGCACGCTCGACTTCGCGTTCGACATCATGCCCCACGCCGGGCAAATTGATGGCATCCACTACGCGCTGGGATACGCGGGCCACGGCGTGGCCATGGCCACCTATCAGGGACAGCTGATGGCGCTCGAGATGGCTGGCGAGTCACCCGAGAATCCCTTCGTCGGCATTCCCTTTCCCGGCGCTCCGCTTGGCCTCTACAACGGCAAGCCGTGGTTCCTGCCCTTTGCGGGCGCGTATTACAAGTTTCTCGATTGGGTGAGCTGAGGTTACCTTCAAGAGACTTCGGGTCGTTTGCTGCAGCAGGCGCCGGTGCTATAATCCCGCGCTGGTTGGGGTTAATTCCGATGGGGGATCAAACCAATGTTTGACTCGGTCACCGAGAGCTCCGAGGCCCGCGTGGCGCTGTGCTTTGTTGCCGTCGCGATGCTCGGATCGATCGTCATGGGATTGATTTCGAACTTCGTACACTGAGCGCGGATCTGCGCGAGGTCTGATTTAGGCAAAATCACCCCGGGAACGCCGATCGTCTACGCGACTCACGACGGCGCAAATTCCGGGGTTTCGTGTTTATGGTTGCGCGATGATCCCGCGGCGGCGCAACGGCTTCAGCGCAAGATAAATCACCACTCCGGCCACCAGCGCCCACGGCCCCCATCGTGCTCCGTAGCGATCGCTGAAGGTCAGCGCGACCACGGTCATCACCACTACAGCGCCGACGGCGCCAATCAAGCCGAGCATCCCTCCCGGAACCACGAACGATCGTGGCAGATCTGGCAGCTTGCGACGAAGTTGCCACGCGGCAGCTACCGTGATGACCGTCGTGGCCGCCCGCAGCCAGTTGTAGACCGCAATCAACTCCGGCAGCGAATGCAGAGAGAGCAGGCCGTACACGATCGCGGAAATCACGATGCCGACCCACGGCGTGCCGAAGCGGAGTGACTTGCCCGTCAGGAATTTCGGCAGGTAGCCATCTTCCGCCATGGCGAACGGCATGCGCGTTGACGTTAGGACTGTGGCGTTGAGCAACGAAAGATTGGTGATCATCGCGGCGAACGTCATCCACAAGCCAAGCCATCGCCCGCCGACTAGCTGGGCGGCATCCGAGAAATATCCCGTGTGCCAGGCCTGCCAGTTCCCGAGGGCGGCTAGCGATGCGAAGGTCGGCAGGAAGTAAACGGCGATGGAAAGCGGCACTACAATCGCGAGAGCCAGCGGATAGGTCCGCTGGGGGTTCTCGACTTCCTCGGCGACTGTGGACGATTGCTCGTACCCTGAGTAGAGCCAAAGCCCGATCGCCAGCCCAACGCCAAAGACGCTAGAAACCGGCTGGTGCGGCGGCACGACGGGGGAGAACGGATTGTGGTGCCACTTCGCCAGTCCGATCACCACCATTACGAAGACGGGCAGCAGGATGAAAATCTCCAGCGCCGTGGCGAATTTGCCGACCGCTTCGATCCCACGAATGTTGATCCACGTGATCACCGCAATGACTACGAGCGACACCGCGTAGTGTCCGTACGGTGTGAGTTGAGGCGCGTAAAATCTCAGGTAGTCGGAAAACTGCACCGCATACACCGCACCCAGCAGGAACGAAGCGCACCAGTTCCACCAGCCCGCCAGAAATCCCCAGAAGTCTCCAAAACCCGCGCGTGCCCAGCGATAAAATCCACCTTCCACCGGCATGGCGGTCGTCATCTCGGCGGATACGAGCGAGACGGGAATCGACCAGAACAGGGGAATGATCAGCAGGTAGATCAGGGTCATGCCCGGGCCGGATTTGGTGATCATGTCCTCCAGGCCGAATGGCCCACCGGTACAGTAGGAGAACATCACCCAGACGAAGTAGAAGAGGCCAGCTTTACGAATGATGGATTTGGCGGATTTGACTACTGCGGTTGTGGCCACGGATGACGGGTCCGGATTTGCGCGGGTCGATTATACGTGCGAGTCCCAAATCACCCGCTCCTGGGTGGACCCGAACCCAACGACCAGAGGATCAAAAAAATGTCGTTCGGGGCCGAAAGATTCCCTGTCCAATTCGAAGGCCGCGAACCGTCTAGCTTATGAAGGGGCGAAGCGCCTCGAGGAGAACTTCATGAAATACCTGTGTTTTGTGTTTTATGACGAGAACAAACGGAATGCCCTGTCGGAGCAGGAGTCCCAGGCCCTGATGGAAGAAGCCCTCGACTACGACGATGTCTTGCGCAAGGGCGGGCATTTTATCGTCGCCCACCCCCTGGAGTCGGTGCAGGCCGCCAGCACCATCCGTGTACGGAACGGCAAGGTGACTATCACCGACGGCCCGTTCGCCGAAACCAACGAGCAGATCGGCGGATTTGTCATGATCGAAGCCCGGGACCTGAACGAAGCGATTCAGCTCGCGTCGAAGATCCCGCCTGCCCGCCTGGGTGGCATCGAGGTGCGGCCAATCATCGAGATCACGCGCGACGACGTCAAGCGCCCGTGGTCGTCGTATGCGATGAAGTCGGTATCGCCGAAGCCCGAGGCCTGACGACGGAAGGCATACGCGGCTCCTTCACCTTGAAAACAAGGTTGACGAGAACGAATCCTCTGGGGGAATCATGAAGTATTTGTGTCTGATTTACGTAAATGAAAAGAAGCTGGAAGCCTTGTCGCCCAAGGACGCTCAGACCCTCAATAACGACAGCCTCGCGTACGACCGGCATCTGCGCGAGAAGGGCCACTTTATCGCGGCGCAGGCTCTTGAGTTTGTGAAAGCCGGGGCTGTGGTGCGACGGCAAGGCGATAAGGTGTCGGTGACCGACGGCCCCTTTGCGGAAACGAGCGAACAAGTCGGCGGCTTCATCCTAGTGGAGGCGAAGGATCGGGACGAAGCTATCCGGCTCGCCTCGAAGATTCCAGTCATTGAGTTTGGACGGGTTGAAGTTCGTCCGGTCCGAGAGTTGGTCTAGCGACGACAGCGGCAGAGGCGGCGAATGACGGAAAAGACTCCAGATCAGGTGCGCGCGATTCTTGACCAGGTGTACGCGACCGAATCGCGCCGCATCCTCGCCACGCTGATTCGCCTGCTCGGCGGCGACTTCGATCTCGCCGAGGAAGCTCTTCACGAGGCCGTCATCGCGGCGATGGAGCACTGGCCGAAGGACGGAGTTCCCGACAATCCCAGAGCGTGGCTCGTGACCACCGGCCGATTTAAAGCCATCGATCGGATTCGCCGCCGCGCCCGCTTCGACACAGACCTCGACGAATTGGCTGAGAACCTCCAGGCCGAACCGTTCGACCCTACGCAATTGGACGATAAGCACCTCGAAGACGACCGGCTGCGATTGATTTTCACCTGTTGCCATCCCGCGCTGCCGGCGGAAGCACGGGTGGCGTTGACCCTGCGCGAGGTGTGCGGTCTGACGACGGAAGAGATCGCACGATCGTTCCTGACCAGCGCACCCACCATCGCCAAGCGGATCGTCCGCGCGAAATCGAAAATCCGCGATGCCGGAATTCCCTACGAAGTGCCACCTCGCAAGGATCTGCCAGAACGGCTGGATTCGGTTCTTCAGGTGGTCTACTTGATCTTTACCGAAGGCTACTCCGCGTCGTCGGGTCCGTCGCTGACGCGCGCGGATATCTCGGGCGAAGCAATCCGCCTGGGCCGTCTGCTGGTCGAGTTGCTGCCTGAGCCCGAGGTCCTTGGGTTGCTCGCGCTCATGCTGCTCCAGGAATCGCGCCGCACGGCGCGCACATCCCTCGTCGGCGAGGTGATCTTGCTGGAAGAACAAGATCGAAGTCTCTGGGACCGCAATCTCATTCATGAAGGCAAGGGTCTCGTCGAGCGCTCGCTTGCGTCCCGAAATTTCGGGTCGTATACGATGCAAGCGGCGATCGCCGCCGTGCACTCGGATGCGCAGGCTGCCGCCGAGACAGATTGGGCGGAGATCGTGGGGCTCTATGATGTCCTTCTGCGGGCGAACGCTTCACCCGTGATCGAACTGAATCGCGCCGTGGCTGTGGCGATGCGAGAAGGTCCCGCCGCGGGCCTCGCGTTAATCGACTCGATCCTCAAACGCGGCGATCTGGAGGACTACTATCTCGCCCACTCTGCGCGCGCTGATCTACTCCGGCGACTGGGCCGCAAGGACGAGGCAATCGAATCCTACCGGCAGGCCCTGAACCTGGCCCGGCAGGATCCTGCGCGGAGATTTCTTGAGCGGCGGCTGCGGGAATTGGGCGGATAGCCCTACTCGTCGCCTGTAGAAGGCCACCTTTCTGGTACCTGGTCGAATAACCACAGGCAATGGAGAGACAGGGGCTCACCTGTCCGGCGCCTCAGGCCTGCATTTTCTCGCGCCAGCGTGCGAGCATGGAATCCAACGCGTCCCGGGTAAGGAAGTGAATTGCATCGATTACGCCTTGCGGAGCGAGTTCCTTCGACTCGCCGACAAACTCGATGGACATCGTGACGCGCGTCGTGCCCGAAGGGAAACTGCTGAAGGTGACAATCTGGTCGGCGGTGATTCCCAGCGAGTGATTGATGATCGATACCCTGCGCGGCGGCTCCAGCGATGTAATCACCGACTGAATGACCGCGGGGATCGGCTTTTCCAGCGTGTAACGCATGCGGCTGCCGACTTGCCACGGCTTGCCCTCAATCCACGTCGCATCGATGTACGTCCCGCGATTCAAGAGCCGGCTCAAGTCACAAAAGGCCTCCCACAACTGGTCGGCGGGCGCGTGGGCGCTCACGGAATACTCGATGCGAGGAAGCATCGCCCGAAACCCCAAAAGGACACGCCGGGGGCGTGTCCGAGACAAGTACGCACTGCTATGAAAAGCCGTGCTCGCGCCGCGAATCAGGCGGCCAGGGTGCCCGTCAGCGCGCCTTCGAGTTCGAGGAGTTTTCGTTTTACGTCGAGACCGCCGCCGTACCCGCACAGCGTGCCGTCAGAGGCGATCACGCGGTGGCAAGGCACAACGATGGCGATCGGGTTTCGGTTGTTGGCCATGCCCACCGCACGAAAAGCCTGCGGTTGGCCAACCGACCGTGCGATATCCGCATACGTGCGTGTCTCGCCGTATGGGATTTTGAGCAGGGCGCGCCAGCAACTCAGCTGAAAAGGGGTTCCGCGCAGATCGAGCGGAAAGCTGAAGTCACGGCGTTTGCCGGCGAAATACTCGGTGAGTTCCCGCGTGTATGGCCTGGTTTTCTTGTCGGAAAGTTCCCACGTGAGATTTTTGTCGCGCGAGGACGGAAATTTTCCCCGATCAAATTCGAGAGCGACTAACCCTTTCTCCGACACCGCCACCATCAACGGTCCCGCGAGAGAGTCGTACCTGGAATAGTAGATCGTTTCCACCGAGTGCCCCTTGGGGAGGGATGCGGGCACGATTGTACTCCTCAATCGCCGGGTAGAGTTCTGCGATTGCGACAATTTCGAAAGCAGAGCTGCTGACCGTTACCCCGACTGGTGCCAACTGGTCTCATGGTTAGACCGCAAATCGCCCCCAAGGTTTTGACGTCAGCGAAACCAACCACCGATTGCCAGCCTGTATAATTGCCGACCCCGAGCCCTACGGTTGGTTGACTTAGATTGTTGAAGGCATTTTGTGAAAGGGCCTGTGCTGGCAGTTTCTTCCGTTGTTTCTCGTGATCGCTCCGCTGCTCCCCGCGCAGACGTCTGAAACGCGTGCTTCCGCAAACACTCCCGCCACGGAAGCCGTGCCCAGCGGCACGACGCTGCACATCCGCCTTCGCCAGACAATTTCCTCGTTCGGAAGCAAGCAGGACACTCCAATCTCCGCGATCGTGATCCAGCCGGTCGAGCTAGACGGACAGATTGTTCTGCCCATGAACACGGAGTTGCACGGCGTTGTTGCGCACGTGCGCCGCGTGGGCGTCGGATTGTCGCACGAAACTGCGCAG
>Ga0210397_10002357_pt1 | contig 11913 bp, 16 predicted proteins | sample IncBWH2OmetaG_FD_160126 | JGI IMG/M metagenome (GOLD analysis project Ga0210397, IMG submission 160126) | Forest soil microbial communities from Barre Woods Harvard Forest LTER site, Petersham, Massachusetts, United States - Inc-BW-H-2-O ...
AGCTTCTCCTTGTCGTAGTCCGACGTGGTCTCCTCGATCTGCGCCTTGATCTGCGCGACGCGGGCCTGGATGTCCTTCTTGCCGCCGGCGCCGTCGATGATCGTGGTGTTGTCCTTGTCGATGCGGACCTTCTTGGCCGTGCCCAGCATGTTCAGCTTGACGTTCTCGAGCTTGATGCCGAGGTCTTCGCTGATCACCTGGCCGCCGGTGACGATGGCGATGTCTTCCAGCATGGCCTTGCGGCGATCGCCGAAGCCCGGTGCCTTGACGGCGGCAACCTTGAGGCCGCCGCGCAGCTTGTTGACGACCAGCGTCGCCAGGGCCTCGCCTTCGATCTCCTCGGCGATGATCAGCAGGGGACGGCCCGACTGGACGACCGCTTCGAGGATCGGCAGCAGGGGCTGCAGCGTGGTCAGCTTCTTCTCGTGGATGAGGATGTGCGGCTCGTCGAGCTCCGCCACCATCTTCTCGGCGTTGGTGATGAAGTAGGGCGAGATGTAGCCGCGGTCGAACTGCATGCCTTCGACGACGTCGAGCTCGGTGAGCAGGCTCTTGGCCTCCTCGACCGTGATCACGCCTTCATTGCCGACCTTGGCCATCGCCTTGGCGATCATCTCGCCGACTTCCTTGTCGCCGTTCGCCGAAATCGTGCCGACCTGGCCGATCTCTTCGTTCGACTTGACCTTCTTGGAGCGCTTCTTGAGGTCGGCGACGACGATCTCGACCGCCTTCTCGATGCCGCGCTTGAGGTCCATCGGGTTCATGCCGGCGGAAACCGCCTTGGAGCCCTCGCGCACGATGGCGCGGGCGAGCACCGTCGCCGTCGTCGTGCCGTCGCCGGCCGCGTCGTTGGTCTTGGAGGCGACTTCGCGCACCATCTGCGCGCCCATGTTCTCGAACTTGTCGCCGAGCTCGATCTCCTTGGCCACCGTCACGCCGTCCTTGGTCGTGCGCGGGGCGCCGAAGCTCTTCTCGATGACGACGTTGCGGCCCTTGGGGCCCAGCGTCACCTGCACTGCGTCGGCGAGGATGTCGACGCCGCGGAGCAGACGCTCACGCGCGTCGGCGCCGAATTTTACGTCCTTGGCTGCCATGTCTGTATTCTCCTGAACTCTGTTGAATGATCGGAATGGGCGAGTGGGGAACCCCTATTCGCCATTCGCTACTCGCTACGCGGCCTTCTTCTTGGCCGTCGGGCGGCCGTCGAGCACGCCCATGATGTCGCTCTCCTTCATGATCAGGAGATCTTCGCCGTCGACCTTGACCTCGGTGCCCGACCACTTGCCGAACAGCACGAACTCGCCGGCCTTGACCGTGGTGGGGATGAGCTTGCCGTTGTTGTCCGGGGCGCCCGGGCCGACCGCGATCACTTCGCCTTCCTGCGGCTTTTCCTGCACGGTGTCCGGGATGATGATCCCGCCGGCGGTCTTCTGTTCCTCTTTCACGCGGCGGACGACCACGCGGTCGCCAAGCGGACGGAATTTCATAAGCTTCTCCCTAACGATTTGAATTTACAGCATATTTTTCGCGTGGCAGCACTCACGCCTTCGGAGTGCCAAGCCACTGAAGGGCTATTTAGGGATGCAGGGGCGCAGCGTCAAGGGCGCTGCCGCGCGCGGGTGGCGGGATTGGACCTTCGGTGGGAGAATCGGTCGGGGGCAATTCACCCCGGAGATCGTCATGAAACCCTACACGGTGCAGCTCGCGGCCCAGACGGGGGCCGGCGTGCTCGCCCACATCATCGTCGGCGAACACGGCACGCGAGATTTCGACACCTTCGACGCGGCGCATGCCTATTACGGCGAATTGCTCAAGCTCGGGGTCCAGGGCTCGGAGAGCGTGCGCGTTCTCTATCTCGTCCGCAACGGCGCCGCCAAGGCCTTGCCGGGCCGCTATCTCAAGCATCATCGCCTGACGCCGCAGGGCATCGACGATCTGTCCAAGGTCGTGCTGGTTTGAGAGGAGACCGCCATGCGCCTGATTCAAGCCATTCTCGCCTTGCTGCTCCTGTCCGCGCCGGCGGCGGCGTCCGATCCCGCGGCCTTGAGCACAAGATGGGCGGCCGATTGGAGTGCCAAGCGGCTCGACGCGGTGATGGCGCTGTATGCTCCGCAGCCGCTGTTCCTGCCGACCATCGGGCCGCGTTGGGAGGGCGCTGCGGCGATCCGGAGCAACTGCACGGGATTGCTCGCGACCTATGATCCGCACATCGCGCTGCGCAGCCTCAAAAGCGCCACGTCGGGCGACCTCGCCTACGACAGCGGCGTCTATGACGAGACGCTCCGGCCGGTGAAAGGCGGCAAGGCGATCGCGGCGAAGGGCGCCTATCTCTTCCTTTTTCAACGCCAGGGTGGCGGCGCGTGGAAAATCCTCGAACAGACCTTCACCTCATTCGCGCCGATAAATCTGTGACGCCGCGCGCCCCGGTGCTAGTCTGGCGCGCAGGCAGGAGGCAAACATGGGTTGGTTCGATACGCTCCAGGCGAATCTGCACGACGCCGCCACCAAGGCCGGCCTCACGCCGGACAAGCTGAAAGACGTCGCCGACACGTTGAACAAGGAACTCGCCAAGGTGCCCGACCACGCCAGGGCGCTGAAGGCCGCCGCCGAGCAGCACGGCATCGAGGTCGGCAAGATCCAGGATGCGCTCGGTCACGCCGGCGCCGAACTCTCGAACGCCGCCGACAACGTCGCGGCGCAGGTGTTCACGAAGAAGTCGGGCACGCCGCCGGGCTAGTGCAGCGCGAATTCCTTGCCGATCAGCTTCAGCTCGGCATCCGCGATCAGCCCGCGCGAGGCGACGCGCACCATGTGCAGCTTGCCGTCGAGATTGGTCTGCCAGAAATGCAGGAACTTGTTCAGCACCGGAAATTTCGGCGCCAGGTCCAGGTCCTGCCAGATGAAGGTCTGCAGCATCGCCGGATGATCGGGCAGGCGGTAGAGAATCTCCGCGGTGGTCAGGCGATAGCCGCGAAGCCTGGTTTCAAGATTGCTCATGGTGCCCCTCTGCGTTTCGACAATCCCTTCCTGCGCGTTCCCGATCGTCTCCCATTTTGTTGAACAAACACTGAAGCGCGTCGTGCGGCCTGTCGAGGCGAAATATCGGCAGCAGTCGGCGTGCGCGAGTGCTTGCCAGCGCGCGGTCGGAAGGGCAGCATCGCCGCCGGGGAGCGCGAGGTTTAACGTTGGACACGCATGCTCGCCGGTCATCGCCTCGATTGGGATAAAGCGTCCGCCCTGTGGCGCGCCAGCCTCGCCTATTGCGGCGGCGACGGGCGCGGCGTCGCCGGCTCGCTGGCGCTGCACGGCCTGTTCGCGCTGTTGGTCCTGCTCCTCATCCTGCGCAGCGCGACGCAGCCGCCGCCGCTGCCGTCGCATGTCGTGCCGGTGGAGATCGTGCGTCTCGGCGAGACCACGACCTCGCCGCCCGAACCGCTGCGCAGCCGCATCCCGCAGCCTGTGACGCCGCGCGCGCGCCAGCCGGTGCCCGCCGCCGCCAACCGGCCCGAGGGCACCGCGCCCGACGCGACCCGGCCGCTGCCCGACGATCTGGAGACGCGGCTGCATGCGCTCGCCCGCCTGCGCCAGCCCGAGACCAATCTGAAGCCGCTCGCTGTGCCCAGCGCCACCGACGCGCCGGCGACCAGCAACGACGCGACGCCCGGCGCCGAGAGCGCCTATGCGGTGCGCGATCTCATCCGCGCCCAGGTCGAGCGCAAATGGAATTTCAACGTCGTCGCGCTCGGCACCAGGAGCTTCGCCATCGCGCTCAGGGTCGTGGTGCTGCGCAACGGCACGGTGGCGAAGGCGGAGATCCTGGACCGCGAGCGCTACACACGCGACGCGCTCTACCGCGACATCGCGCTCAGCGCCCGCAATGCGGTGCTGCTGTCCTCGCCGCTGACCCTGCCGGCGGGCGCCTTCGGCGACCAGATCGAGGTGACGCTGACGCTCAACCCGCGCGATACGCTACGGTAGCGCGAGCGCCTCGCGCGCCTTCTTGGCGCGGCCAAAGCCTTCCATGCCCGACTGCCACTGCACCGCGACCACGGCGCCTTTCACCGGCTGGATCAGCGCCAGCGCCAGCGCCGTCGTCACCGGCAGCCAGATCAGCGCGTGCAGCCACAAGGGCGGCGCATAGGCCACCTCGACCCCGAGCACCAGCGCGACGACGATATGGCCGACGATGACGATCACGAGATAGGCGGGAAAATCGTCGGCGCGGTGATGGTGCAGTTCCTCGCCGCAGGCCGGGCAGGTGTCGGCCACCTTCAAAAAGGCGTGGAACAGGCGGCCCTCGCCGCATTTGGGGCAGCGCCCGCGCAGGCCGCGCACGATGGGCCGCGCCAGAAATTCATGGAGCTTCGCTTCCATGTGGAGGATGTAATCCCGCGACCGTTGCCAAACAAGAAACGGTGCGTGCCGCCGGCCAGCATGTCGCGGCTGACAGTGTCGCACCTAGATTTACCCTCCCCTTGAGGGAGGGTCGAAATTGCGCAGCAATTTCGGGGAGGGGTCCGGCACCCGGCGTCAGACCCCTCCCCGAAAAATTCTTCGCTTCGCTGCGAATTTTTCGACCCTCCCTCAAGGGGAGGGTAAAATTCACGGCAACGTCCGCGCCACGCGAAAGCCTGCCAGGCTCGAATAGTCGTATTCCCCGGCGACCGCCGGGCTGCCGCTGCGCGTCGCCGAACGCACGAAGGCCGGCACGTTGTCCCAAGAACCGCCGCGCAGCACGTGCCGCGTGCAGTCGCCGCCGGTCCAGGCGCTGCCGTCATGCGGCGCGCCGGCATAGCTTGGATGCCAGCAATCCGCCGTCCACTGCCAGGCATTGCCCAGCATGCCGTAGAGCCCGAACGGATTGGCCGCGAAGCTGTCGACGTCCGACAGCACGCGCGCATCGTAAGGGCTGCCGCAGCCATTGCAGTTGGCGTTGCCCGTGCCGATCGCATCGCCCCACCAGCGCGCCGTCGTGGTGCCGCCGCGCGCCGCGAACTCCCACTCCGCTTCGCTCGGCAGCCGATAAGGCCCGCTGCGCCCCGCCAGTGCCGGCCGCGCCGCCTTCGCGCTCGCGTTCAGCCACGCGATATAGGCCTGCGCGTCCTGCCAGCTCAGGCACACCGCCGGCCATTGCGGCGGATAGGCGCCGGCCGGGGGCCGCGCATGTCCCGCTTCCGACGGCCGCCAGCGCAGGTCGAGGATCGAATTGCACGGCGCCGGCTTGTAGCCCGTCGCCTCCAGGAAGGTCAGGAACTGCTCCGCGGTGACGTCGAACTTGGCCAGCGCGAAGGCCCGCACCGCGACGGCGTGCAGCGGTCCTTCATTGTCGAAATGCCCGGCCTCGCTTGCGGCGCTCCCCATGGTGAAGCGGCCGGCGGGAATGCCGACCATCACCGGGCAGTTCGTGCACTCCTGGAATTCGCGGTCCTTGTGCTCTTCGGCCTGGGCGCCGCCGGCGCAGGCGACGAGCAGCAGCACAAGCAGGGCGAGTTTTCTCACCAAAGGCCACCGCGCGATTTCGATTGCATGCCGGAAGGTAAGTTTCGGGTGCGCCACTGGCAAGCCGCTTCGATACGGTGACGCAGACGTGGCGCCGCTGTTGTGCGCGTCCGCGATTGCCCCTAGAGCGTTGGGCTCGCCCTTTCCAAGGTTGCCCCATGTCCGTCAACATTCCGCAAGGCTTTCGGCCGCTGAAGTTCAATGTCGGCTTCCTGGAGGCCGTCGGCCCGCTCTATGGCAGATGGGACGGCAGCAAGCTGCTGATGGGTTTTCGCTGCGAGCTGCGCCATTGCAATCCCGGCCAGGTGGCGCATGGCGGCATGCTGGCGACCTTCGCCGACATGTTCATCCCCATCGCGGCACGCATGCAGAGCAAGGCCGATGTCGGCTTCGCGCCGACCGTGAACCTGACCCTCGATTTCCTCGCGCCGGCTAGGCTCGGGTCCTGGGTCGAGGGCACCGCCGAGTTCCTGCGCGCCGGCAAGAGTCTGTTCTTCGCCCAGGGCACCGCGACGGCGGACGGCATCTTGTGCCTGCGTGCCAGCGCCATCTTCAAGGTCACCGCGCCGATGGGAACCGTTCCGACGCCGGAAACAATGTTCGGCGACCCCTGAACGCGCTATGGTCTCGGCGTTGCATCGCACCGGAGACGACCATGGGATTGTTCGACGCGCTGACGGGAACCAAAAAGCCGAAAGCCGGCACGCCGGTGAAGCCCGAGGCCGAGTTGCGCGCCGCGCTCCTCGCGCTCAACCGCGATACCGCTCCTTGGCACATCCGCGCCGCGACGCCGGACGAGAAATGCGACCTCGTCGTCGAATGGAACATCGTCGATGCCAAATGGTACGAGATCTTCGCCAAGGCGGGCCTCAAGAGCGTCTTCAAGATCTTCCTGAAATTCGACGATGCGAAAAAGGAAGTGCGCGGCGTCGACCAGGAATGGACCGTCGAATGGCGCGCCGGCATACCCTCGATGTCGATCGCCGCGAGCGCCTTCCGCGGCCAGAAGGCCGAGATCTCCTTCGGCCAGGCCTACGCCTTCACCGAGAAGGGCAATTACGGCCAAGTTTACAACTACGCCTTCAAGACGTCGGAGATGAAGACGCCGATGCAGGATGCCATCACCGGCGCCGGCTGGACCTATCGCGCCGTGGCGTTCGGCAAGCTGTAGTCGCGGCGCGAAGGCGGGGGGCCGCGGTGCAGGTTCGCGAACCGACCAGGATCGTCCGCAGCTGGACGACCGACAGCCGGCGCTGGGGGTCGTTCGTGCCGCGTGCGGGCGACATCGTCGTCGCCACGCCGGCCAAATGCGGCACCACCTGGATGATCCAGATCGCCAACCTGCTGGTCGAGCAGTCGCCGGCGCCGCTGCCGATCTGGTTCCTCTCGCCCTGGCTCGACGTGCGCGACTATCCGCTCGAGCAATTGCTCGGCGTGCTGGAGGCGCAGACCCGCCGGCGCGTGATCAAATCGCATCTGCCGTCCGACGCGCTGCCGCTCTATGACGGCGTGCGCTACATCCACGTCGCGCGCGACGGCCGCGACGCCTTCCTGTCGTGGCACAATCATGTGCGCGGCTACAACCAGGCCATCCTCGAATGGAGCGACGCCAGCGGTCTCGCCGACGACACCATCGCCCGCCCGCATCCGCGCGCGCCAGAGGACCCGCGCGCCTTCTTCCACACCTGGATGACCGAAGGCGAGGACGCCCGCCTCGCCGACGACATGCCGGCGGCGCGCTATTTCGACATCGTGCGCAGCTTCTGGCGCGACCGCCATCTGCCCAACGTCCTGCTCGTCCACTATAGCGACCTCAAGGCCGATCTTGACGGCGAGATGCGCCGCGTCGCGGCCTTTCTCGATATTCCGGTGGACGATGCGGTCTGGCCGTCGCTGGTCGAGGCGGCGCGCTTCGAGACCATGCGCGCCAACGGCCCCGCGCTGATGCCGCGCGGCCACGTCACCTGGAAACTGGGCCACGAGACCTTCTTCAACGCCGGCACCAATGCGCGCTGGCGCGAGGTGCTGACAGAAGATGACGTTGCACTGTACGAGGATCGCGTCCGCCGCGAGACCGCGCCGGCGCTTGCCGCCTGGCTGGCCGGCGGACGGCTGCAAGCCGGCGATCCCGCCGCTGCGGCGGATTAGGCAGACGCCATGGCCGAGACCTTCCAGGGCTTTCCGAAGGACTTCTTCGCCTTCTTCCGCGAATTGAAGGCGAGCAACAACCGTCCGTGGTTCGAGGCCAACAAGCCGCGCTTCAAGGACAGCGTCCAGGCGCCGATGTCGGATTTCATCGCCGCGATGCAGCCCAGGCTCGCGAAGATTTCGAAGAACTTCGTCGCCGATCCCAGGCCGAACGGCGGCTCGATGTTCCGCATCTACCGCGACGTGCGCTTTTCCAAGGACAAACGTCCGTACAAGGAGCATGCCGCCTGCCATTTCCACCATGCCGGCGGCCGGGACGTGCACGCACCCGGCTTCTACATGCATTTCGGCGACGACGCGGTCTATTTTGGCGGCGGCATGTACCTGCCGGATCCGCCGGCGCTGGGCCGCATCCGCGACGCCATCGTCGCGCGGCCGGCGGCGTGGAAGGCGTTGAAAGCCGACAAGGTCTTCGTCAAGACCTTCGCCTCGCTCGGCGGCGACCACGCCCTGACGCGGGCGCCGCGCGGCTACGATCCGGCGCATCCGCTGATCGAAGACATCAAGCGCAAGAGCTTCTTCGCGATGGCTCCCGCCGACGTCAGGCTCGCCGCTTCGCCGCTTCTGGCGGACGCCGTGGCCGCGACCTTTGGGGCCGCGGTGCCGCTGATGAAATTCCTCTGCGCCGCCCAGGGCGTGGCGTTCTAGCGCGGTAAGCCCTCGGCCTCGGTCAGGACGCGCAGATTGCTGCTTGTCACGGCCCGCTTCCGGGGCAATATCGGCGGCTTCAACCCAGCACGGCGACGCGCCATGACCGACCTGCCCATTTCGCCGCCGCCGCCCGCCGAGCCCTATGGCTCCAACGCCGACCCGCATGCGCGCTGGAAGTTCATCCGCGACGTCGCGGTGTTTGAGATGAAGCTGGCGCTCAACAATCTGCACAATTTCTTCCAGATCCCGCTGACCCTGGCGGTCGCGCTGTTCGACGTCGTGGTCGGCGGCAAGGAGCAGGGCGAGCGCTTCTACAAGCTGGTCGAGATGGGCCGCACCATCGACGACGCCATCGACATCTATTCCATCGTCGCCCACCGCGAGCGCAGCCTGAACCAGGATTACACCGTCGACGCCGTGATCGGCCGGCTCGAATCGGTGATCGTTCGCGAATATGAAAAGGGCGGCACCGCGGCCAGCGTCAAGCAGGCGGTCGACAAGGCGATCGACGGGATGCAGTCGCGCACCGGCGAGCATGCCGGCAAGGCCGTCGACGCGGTCAAGGCCGCCGCCGACAAGCTGCATGAGAAGATGCAGAAGCTGGGCGGCGACGCTTGAGGACTGTCGATCGGGAAATCTGAAAACGGGAGCGGGCGATGAAGGTCTTGATCTTTGCTCTTTGTGCCGTGCTCGCGCTGGGTGGTGAAGCCGCATGGGCCGGCACCTGGCAGCCCTCTGCGGGTCATGTGCAAGTGCCGATCTGGCCGGGCACGCCGCCCGATGCCAAGCCGATGCCGGGGCCGGAAAATCTGCGGCTGGGTGGCGGGCTGGTCGCCGCCCGTCACTGGACGGCGGTCGAAAATGTTTCACGCCCGACGATGACGGTCTATTCCCCCCATGGAAAGAACACGGGTGCGGCGGTCGTCGTGCTCCCCGGTGGCGGCTTCACGGTGCTGGCCATCGACCTCGAAGGCACCGAAGTCTGCGACTGGCTGACATCGCAGGGCATCACCTGCGTTCTGCTCAAATATCGCGTCCCGAGCGAGCCTTATGACTGGCGCTGCCATTGCCGTCCCGACAATCTGGTGACATCGACGCAGTCGCTGGAGGACGCCCAAAGAACCGTCGGACTGGTGCGCCTGCACGCCCACGAATGGCACATCGATCCACACAGGATCGGCGTCCTGGGGTTTTCGGCCGGCGGCTATCTCGCGGCGGAAATCAGCACGAATTATCGGTCCCGCCTGTACGCGCACCTCGACGATGCCGACGCGCAAAGCGCCCGCCCGGATTTCGCCGTGCTCGTCTATCCGGGGCATCTGGCGACCGATGGCGACAGCCTCAATCCGAACGTTCCGGTCTCCGGCGAAACGCCACCCACCTTCCTGGTGCAGGCGGAAAACGACGACGTGGATGGCGTGGAGCAATCGCTGGTCTACTTTGCGGCCTTGCAAAAGGCCGGCGTGCCGGTGGAAATGCATCTCTACGCGCAAGGCGGGCATGCGTTCGGCTTGCGCGCGACCGCGCTGCCGATCACGCACTGGCCGCGATTGGTCGAGGCGTGGCTGCGCACGATCGGGATGCTATCGCCGTAGCGGCTAGCCGGCCTGGAACCCTTCCAGCACATTGACCGTGATGTCCGCCAGGGCATCCAGATTGTAGCCGCCCTCGAAGGTGAACAGGGTCGGCAGTTTGAGTTTGGCGATGGCCGCGCCCAGGCGCAGGTAATCCTCGGCGCGCAGTTTGAACTTCGAGATCGGATCGTGCTCGAAGGTGTCCAGGCCGAGCGACACCAGCAGGACGTCCGGCCCATGCGCCCGGATCGCCTGCGCCGCGCGCGCCAGCGCCTGCGCATAGCCGCTCCAGTCCGTATACATCGCCAGCGGCAGGTTGAGGTTGCCGCCTTCGCCGCGTCCCGCGCCGGTCTCGTCGGCGAAGCCGAGGAAATGCGGGAAGGCGAAGCTGGGATCGCCGTGGATCGAGCAGAACAGCACGTCGTCGCGGCCATAGAAGATGCTCTGGGTGCCGTTGCCGTGATGATAGTCGACATCGAGGATCGCCGGCTTCAGCCCGGCATCGACGAGCCACTGCGCCGCGATGGCGACATTGTTGAGATAGCAATAGCCGCCGAACACGTCGGCGCTGGCGTGATGGCCGGGCGGCCGCGCCAGCGCGAAGGCCGACGGCGCGCCGCTCACGATCGCCTGAGCCGCGGAGAGCGCCGCATTGGCCGCCGCCAGCGCCGCGCTCCAGGTGCCTTTGACGATGGGCGTCGCCGTGTCGAAGGCATAGCTGCCGAGCCGCGATTCCACGTCGCCGTCGGTGCGGGCGCGAAAGCCGCGCGCCGGCCAGGCCGACGGAATCGCCGGCGGCGCGTCCTCGCCATAGCGCTTGCGCCACAGCGTGCTCGCCTCGCCGAGGAATTTCACCAGCCCCGCCTCGTGAACCCGCGCGACGGGGGCCATGCCGAACTCGGACGGCGTCAGGATCGGCCCCAACCCGCGCCGCTCGATCTCCGCCTTCACGCGCAACGCGCGCGCCGGCACCTCGACCGCCGGATTCATGCGCCCCGCCTCGAATTCCTCGGCCGGCGCGTGCTCCAGATGGGCGGGGGCGTAGAACGTCTTCATGCGCGCCTTGTAGCACAGCCAACCGGCCTCCCAATGCGCTAGTGTGTCCGCCGCAGGATCGCCCGCCGTGCCTGACCCTCAGTCCGCAGACAGCGAGTCGGCTTCGCCGATCTGCTTGACGAGCGCCTCAAGGGCGGCGAACGCCTTGCTGCGGTCGCCGTTCCAGCACGGCGTCACGGCAAGCTTCGTATGCCTGACCAGAACCACGATCGGCCACGCCTTTTCGAACATCTCAAACAGCCGGTGAAGTTCGACATTGTTCACCGCCAGCTCCCACACCGCGACGCGCGGCTCGACCAGCGCCAGCCGGTTCAACTCCGCGAGCAACAGCAGCATGGCGTCGCGCTGCCTGACGTCGTGCCAGACAGGCTCCCAGCCCTTGGCCAGAAGGCGCGCTGTGGCCCCTTCCGTCCGCTCGCCGAGCGACTTGGCGTCGAAGACGCCGCGGATCTGAACGGCGCGCTCGCGCATCTCCGAATTGAGGTGGGTCCAGTAGATCAGCGCGGCGGCGGCGACCGCCGCTCCAGCACTGACGATTGCTACAATCAACGTCCACATCGCCTCGTCCTCCTCGCAAACCCGCTGCGCAGGCGCCCGGCATATCCGGGCGCCACGCAGCCTCGCAGCCTGGGAGGAAAGTGACACGAGGGTTGTCCTCCCGGCACCGCTGAGGCGTCCTTGAGGAACCGTTGATGTGAGGACCGCCCGGCGATGTCGGGAGCGTATGTTCGGCCTCTTCCTTGTGGCCCGATTTGCTTGAATATGGTGGGAGCGAAAGCCGGCAACCGCTATTTGCGCCTGCTCTTGGGTGTTCCGATGCTCTTGGCAATGGTGACAAAGGCTTTGCGCATGGCGTGGGCGATATCGTCGGTCAGCTTGTATTCGAGCTTGGGCAATTTCCGCAGCGGTTTCACGTCCGGCATAT
>Ga0210397_10002358_pt1 | contig 11910 bp, 11 predicted proteins | sample IncBWH2OmetaG_FD_160126 | JGI IMG/M metagenome (GOLD analysis project Ga0210397, IMG submission 160126) | Forest soil microbial communities from Barre Woods Harvard Forest LTER site, Petersham, Massachusetts, United States - Inc-BW-H-2-O ...
GCACTTCGCTTTCGTTCATAAAGGCACGTTCGGCGACATCAATCAGCCCAAGCCCGAGAAATACGAGATCACCGAGACCAATGACGGCTTCGACGCCGAGACAATCATCACGGTCCGCAATCCGCCCGGCGCCTACCGGATCACCGGCACGACCGAGCCGACCACCAAACGTCACCAGCGCAACAAATGGTTCATTCCGTTCTGCCGGCGCCTCGACATGGAATACCCATCAGGTATTCGCCATATTATCTTCAACTGCGCTACCCCGATTTCGGACGGTCAGATCCAGGTCGTTCAACTGCTGTTCCGTAACGACACCGAAGCTGATTGCCCGACGCAGGAACTGATCGATTGGGATGCCGCGATCATCGCCGAAGATCGCGACATGCTGGAATCCACCGATCCCGACGCCATCGTCGATATGGGCCGGAAGATCGAAATGCACATGCCGTCCGACCGGCCGGGCATGATCATGCGCAAGCAGTTGCTGGAATTGTTGCGCGCGCACGATGAAGTGGAGTTGCCGAAGGAACGCGTGGCGTGAGTCCGAGACCTGCGGACCTGCGGGTGAACCCGGATACAATTCAGCTTGCCTTGGCAGCATAGGTGGGTTCGAGCCGCGAGCGCAGGAAATCAGCACCCGTAATCGGCGCATATTTGGCCGGCCGGTCCGGCGTGATGCAGGTCGGCAGGCACGCCACCAAGGCGTCCGGGTTGGGGTCGAGAAAGAACGCGACCGAATAGCGGTCCTTGTTCGGCGGGCTGACCACCTTGTGCGGGGTCGAAACATAGACGTCGTTCGACCATCGCATCAAACAATCGCCGATGTTGCAGACAAAGGCGCCGGGCACGACCGGCGCATTGAGCCAGCGGCCCGAGCGATCGCGGACCATCAGGCCCCCGACCGCGTCGGTCGCGAGCAGGGTGACGTTGCCGTAATCCGTATGCTCGCCTGCGCCAAGCTGGCCTTCGGGCAGGGGGCCTTTGACCGGCGGATAATGCAGCAGGCGCAGCGTGGCGATCGGCTTGTCGAGGCTGGACTCAAAGAAATCGCGCTCAAGTCCGAGGTCGAGCGCGAAGCCGTGATGCAGATCGCATCCCAGCCGCCAGACGCGATTGAAATATTCGAGCATGGTGTCGCGAAAGCCCGGCAGATCCGGCCACAGGTTGGCCGACCGAAACGGCGCGCGGACGAGCAATTCCGGATCGTCGGGGGCAAGTTCGAGGCCGATATTGAACGCCTCCTTGATGTCGGCAGGCTTGTCCGGATCAAGGCTCTCGCCGCCGAGCCGGATGTAACCGCGGTTTCCGCTGGCGCCGCTGAACGAGGCCGCATCGCGTACCGGCGCCGGCGCCGAAAACAAGGCAGCCGAATCCTCGAACACTTTGGCCATCAAGGAAGCGGGAACGCCGTGTCCGGTGATGTAGAAGAAGCCGACCTCGCGGCAAGCGCGGCCAAGGGTCTCCGCAACGGCCTGGGCTTTCTCGGCAGGGCCGTTCAGTAGCGGAGCGACGTCAATCACGGGAATGGAGCTCATTGATGCGTCCTCACTTGGTTGTCGACGATAAAGTTGGTTGCGATCATTCTGCTCCGACCTGAGCGCCGTAGGTGACGCCTTTTTCCTTGAGCCAGCGCCGGTAGGCAATCGAGGTAGCGTCGGCGCGGGTTGGAATCTCGGCACGAGGTTCGAGCGGCAGCAATGCCGGGCGCTGGTTTTCAAGAATGATGCGGTCTTGTAGGAAGATCAGTTGCTGGAAATGAATCAGATCGGTCAGATCAGATGTGTCGTCGATCAGGAACATGATCGGATGCGCGCGGCAGCGGTCCGGATCGAGCGGCTGCACGAACAGGCAAATCACATCCCAGCGGCTGGCGGCGTTGGGACAGGTTTTGTAAAGTATCGTCGCGAACGGATTGGCGACGCGGTACATATATTGCGTCATGATGCCGCCGGTCGCCGATAATGCCGCCTGCGGCTGGAAGAACTGGCAATTCGTCGCCCACACCTCATCGACGTCGCGGCGGATTTCGGTCGTATATTGCATGACCTCGGTGTGAGGTTCGGCGCCGAGAATATCGGTGTGCACGAACGGAAAATGCGCCATGTCGAGGAAATTCTCGACGATGCGAAGACCGGACGTCTTTACCGAAATCGTCCCGCAAACGATCACGCGCCGATCGGTCTCGTCCGCCTCCGGAACCGGCAGCAGATCCGTTGCCGGTGCTCCAAGCGTGGTCCACAGGCAGCCATAACGTTGCCGGGTAGGTAGCGTTGCTTTTGAACCAGCGATCGTCACGGTGATGTCGTCGTCACCGGTGCGAATGACGGCAAGATCAGTGCCGAGCAAGCGATTGGTCGTGCGCCCGATGGGGATCTCCTGCAACTGCTCGATGCAGTACCACTGATCGAGCGCGGCCTTATTCGCTGTGTTTTGCATGCGCAATTCCTCCTCCGAAGAGGCGTTGATCAGGCGTCCGCGTAGATCCGCTTCATGACGCCGGCATGATCGGCCATCGCCGCCTCGACATCGAAGGCGAGGAATTCACCTTTGCGGATGATTTCCTTGCCGTTGATAAAGGAATAATCGACCCGGAACGGTCCGCACATCAATAGCGCCGCCAGGGGATCGCGTTGCGTGCCCGACAGGCCGAGCTGGTTCAGCCTCACGGCGATGAAATCGGCGCTCATACCGGGCGCAAGATGACCGATATCGTCGCGGCCGAGAATAGCGGCACCGCCCCGTGTCGCCATCTCGTAGGCCTCGCGCGCGGAGAGCGCTTTCGGCGTCCCGCCGAATCCGCCGCGGCCTCCTGGCTTCTCCGACAGATAATGATGTGGCGCCACGCGCTGCAGCATCATCGCAAGCCGTGCTTCCATGAACAGATTGGAGGTGTCGTTGGAGGCCGAACCGTCGACCCCGAGGCCGACCTTGACGCCAGTATCGAGCATCTCGCGGATCTTGGCGATGCCCTGGCCGCAGCGCATGTTGGCGGAGGGACAATGCGCCACGCCGGTTCCGGTCGCCGCGAAACGCTTGATCTCGTCCGACGTCATGAAGATCGAATGTGCGAACCAGACATCGGGCCCGAGCCAGTCGACGGATTCGGCAAATTCGACCGACCGCATCCCATAGACCTCGAGACAATATTTTTCCTCGAACAATTCCTCGGCAAGATGCGAGTGCAAATGTACGCCGGCGTGCTGGCGCGCCAGCGCGGCCGCTTCCCGCATCAGGTTCGGCGTCACCGAAAAAGGCGAGCAGGGCGCCAGCACGATCCGGTTCATCGCATGCCGCGAATTGTCGTGGTAGCGATGGATCAGCCGCTCGGAGTCCTTCAGGATCGCGTCTTCTTTCTCAACGCAACTATCGGGCGGCAGGCCGCCCTGGCTCTCGCCACGTGACATCGCGCCGCGCGCCGCGTGGAAGCGCATGCCGATAGCGCGGGACGCCTCGATGGTGCTGTCGAGGGTCGAATTGTTGGGAAGAATATAGAGGTGGTCGGAAGTCGTGGTGCAGCCGGACTGAATCAGTTCGGCCATGGCGACGCCGGCCGAGATCCGCATCGCCTCGTCATCGAGTTTGGCCCAGATCGGATATAGCGTCTTGAGCCAGACCAGAAGCTCGTCGTCCTGCACCATCACCCGCGTCAGGGTCTGATACATGTGGTGGTGGATGTTGACCATGCCCGGCATCACGACGTGTCCTGACAGATCGAGCGTCTCGTCGGCTTGTCTTGCGCCGATCTCGGCCGATGCGCCGACCGCCTCGATGACGTTGTCGCGAACAAAAATCGCGCCGTCCTTGATTTCGCGGCGCCCGTCGTCGAACGTGGCGAGCAGGTCGATATTCTTGACAAGGAGCGTGCTCATTAGCGGACATCCCTGTAATAGGGCTCGCCGAGCGCGGCGGGCGCGGCCATCAGCCGTCGCACGCGGTGCCAGGCCAGCACGGGCATGATGATCAGCGCGATGGTGCCGAGATAAGGCAGCATCGACAGGATCGGTGCTGCGATCGGCCAGTTTCGCGCCTGTCCGACGAAGCCGAGCGAGGTGATGGCACCAAACAACAGCGCGGCCAAAACGGCATTGATGGGCCTGTAGCCCGCAAAGATCACGAGCGCCACCGCGATCCAGCCGCGCCCCGCAACCACGCCTTCTGACCACGACGGGACGAAGGCGAGCGTGAGATAAGCCCCTGCGCCTGCCGCGAGCGAGGAGCCGGCTGCGACATACCAGAAGCGGAATTTCTGCACGGAGATGCCGGCCGCATCCGCCGCGGCGGGATTTTCACCGACCGCGCGCAGGTTCAAGCCGTGGCGGGTGCGGAACATGATGAAATGCAGAGCGACGGGCAGCACGAGATAGATCAGATAGACCAGGATATTTTGCGTGAACAGCGCGCGGCCGAGCAGCGGAAGTTCGCTGAGGTAAGGAATCTCCACCGGAGCAAAGGTGGCCTTCGCCGGCATTCCGGAATAGGCCTTGCCGATGGTGGCCGCAAGGCCAGTGCCCATCAGCGTCAGCGCCAGTCCACAAAGCACCTGGTTGGCCCTGAGGACGACGGTCGCGCTGGCGAAGATCATGCCGACGACAAAGCCGACACCGAGCGCGCCGATCAAGCCGAAGACTGGATTGGGTGAGGCAGTGACGATCGCGATCGCCGTGATGGCGCCGAGCGCCATCAGGCCTTCGACGCCAAGATTGACGACGCCGACGCGCTCCGACAGCACTTCGCCGAGCGCGGCCAGCGCCAGCACGCCGCCGGCGAGGATCGAGGTTTGCAAAAGTCCCGCGATGATGTCCATGCGAAGCCTTTATTCCTTGGTCGCAGTTCTCGTTGTCATTTCTTGGCCGTCTCGATCGGGACGATACGATAATGCGCCAGTTCATCGCCGATTGCCGTAAAGAACAAAATCAATCCGGTGATCGCCAGCACGGTCGAGGTGTTGATCCCTTGCGTCTGCAAAATGATCCCGGAATTGAGGATCACCGCCATTAGCGCCGCGCCCGCCAACACGCCGATCGCCGAGCCGCGCGCCAGCACAGCGACCATGATGCCAAGATAACCGAAATTGTTGGAGATACCGCCTTGTAGCCGGTGCACGGTTCCGGCCACTTCCAGCATTCCTGCGATGCCGGCGATGGCGCCGGAGAGCAGCATCACGGTGATGAGATGGCGGCGAAACGGGATGCCGGCGTAAAGCGCTGCCTGCGCGTTGGAACCCGCAAGACGCACTTCATATCCCCAGCGGGTGAAATTGAGGACGCCGGCGACCACCAGCGTCAGCATGATCGCCAGCGGAAATCCCCAGTGAACGTCGCCCCAGATTTCCGGCACGCTGTGCGGAACGCGCGCGGTGGTTCCGAGCGCATGGCCGCCCGGATCGAGCCACGGTCCGGTCGAGACGTAATACGCGAGCAGCGTGCCCACGAAATTCAACAACAGCGTCGTGATCAGTTCGCTGACGCCGGCATAGGCGCGCGCCAGCGTCGGGATCAGGATCCAGAGAACGCCGCAGAGCGCGCCGCCGACGAACATCAGCGGCAAGATCACGACCGTGGGGCCCGGAATGAAAAGCCCGATGCCGGTCGCCGCAAACGCGCCGGCATAGAACTGGCCTTCGGCGCCGATATTCCACGCGCCGACCTTGAGCGCGACCGCGACCGCAAGGCCGGTGAGGATGAGGGGGGTGACCAGCAGGCTGACATCCTGCAACCCGAAGCTCGATCCGAAGGTCGACTGGATGACTTTGGAGGCCAGCGCGATCGGATTGGCCCCGGCGGCGCCAAGCACGAGACCCGCGCAGACCAGCGCCAGCACGATCGCAAGCCCGCGCGCCATCAAGGCGACGGCGGGCTGTGGCGAGGGAAAATATTGGAGACGGACGGCCAAGCTTAATTCGCCGCGACTGAGAGGGGAGGATTCGTTGTCGGCTTGCCGCCCATCAACAATCCGACTTCCTCGATATCCGTTGACGTGCCATCGACGATGCCCATGATGCGGCCGTGGAACATCACTGCGATGCGGTCAGAGAGGTTGAGCAACTCTTCCAATTCTTCCGAAATCAAGACCACGGCGCAGCCGGCATCGCGTAATTCGACGAAGTATCGCATCATGGTGTTGATCGCGCCGACGTCGAGGCCGCGGCTCGGATAGGCCGCAATCAGCACCTTGCCGGCGATGCGCATTTCACGGCGGGTGACCAGCCGTTGCTGGTTGCCGCCCGACAAATTGCGCACCGGCATGCCGAAATCGGGGACGGCGACCGACGCAGCAGTCGCGATGGTCTCGGCCAGCGCGGTTGCGGCACGCGGCCGGAACCAGCTTCCAACCGAAACCGGCGGCTTCTTGTATTCGCGCATCACGGCGTTGTCGGTTACGCTGAGCGCGGGCGCAAGGCCGCTGTGAAGTCTGTCTTCCGGGATATGGCCGACGCCAAAGGCCGCGAATTGTTCGGCGCTCTTGCCGGTGAAGTCCTTCGCCCCGACTTCTATTCGTCCCGATGCGACGGCCCGCATTCCCGTCAAGACCTGGCTGAGTTCCTTCTGGCCGTTGCCGGCAACGCCGGCGATGCCGAGGATCTCGCCGCCTCTCACCTCCAGCGACACCCCGTTCAGCGCGACGTTGCCGAGATCGTCATGCGCCGAGACCTCATGCAGGCTCAGCAGCGCCTGCGGGGACAGCGAGGCCGCGCTCGCGGCGCGTCCGCGCAGGTCGTTGAGAACGATCTCGTGACCGACCATTAGCTTGGCGAGACTCTGGTGCGTGCAATTGCCGGTCTCTTCGGTCGCAACCTTGCGTCCGCCGCGAAGCACGGTGATGCGGTCGGAACTTTCCAGCACCTCGTCGAGCTTGTGGCTGATGAAGACGACGGCGTTGCCGCGGGAAACGAATTCCCGCAGCGCCTTGAACAATTCGCGTGCTTCGGAAGGCGTCAGCACCGCGGTCGGCTCGTCGAGGATCAGAAGCCTCGCCCGACGCGCTAAGACCCGCAGGATTTCGACCCGCTGCTGCTCGCCTGTCGAGAGATCTTCCACCCGTGCATCCGGCTTTACCGCCAGATTCAACGCGCTCGCAAGTTCGGCGGTGCGCGCCTCCAGCTCTTGCGCGCTGATCCTCGCTGGCGTTTCACCCCATCCGAGATGGATGTTTTCGGCGACCGTAAACGCATGCACCAGCTTGAAATGCTGATGCACCATGCCGATCCCAGCCGCGATCGCCTCGACCGGAGACGCAAAGGCCTTCGCATAGCCGTCGACGATGATCTCACCGGCATCGGGCTGGTAAATCCCGGTGAGGATGTTCATCAAGGTGGATTTGCCGGCGCCGTTTTCGCCGAGCAGTGCATGAATCTCGCCGCTCAGCACTTCGAGATCGATCGACTGATTGGCGACGACGCCGGGAAAATACTTACAGATACCCTTCAGAAGCACGATCGGGGGCGTTCCCGGAGGTCGCCCCGCGGCGGTGTTGGTTGTTGCACTCATTGGCCGCCTCTGGTGCTGGCGCGGTCCTGCGCCGGGCTGGCGATCAGATACCTCTCACCCCATCGATCGACCAAGCCCAGTTGTAGAGTTCGGATTCGGTCATCTTCGTGCCGGCGGCCACCTTTACATTGCCCTTGGAGTCCTTGATCTCACCGACAAACGGGCTCCAGCCGCCGGCGATTTTCTCGCGCGCTGCGTCGGCCTGCTTGCGAACCTCTTCCGGCACCGTTTCGCCCCAGGCGTCGCGATCGACGCCGCCGCCCATCGGCAGGATGGTCTGCGTCGGCACCCATTTTCCTTCGAGCCGGGCGCGAACCTGATCGACATAGAACTTCTTGAAGTCGATGACGATCGAGGAGACGTAGGCCTTGGGCCCGAACCGGCGGATGTCCGTATTCCACATCACTGCCTTGGCGCCGCGCTTTTCCGCCACTTGCAGATAACCGGCTTCATCCATGATGCCGAACACGAGGTCGGCGCCGTTGTCGATCAAGGCGGTGCCGGCCTGCGTCGCCGCCTGCGGGTCGAACCATGAATTGATCGCGATGACCTGCATCGTCGCAGCGGGGTTGACGCTGCGCGCACCCATCAGGAAGGCGTTGGTGCCGGAGAACACCGACGGCACCGGGAACGAGCCGACATAGCCGAGTTTTCCGCTCTTGCTCATCAGGCCCGCGGCGACGCCGGTAACGTAGGTCGGATACCAGTGGGCGACATAATAGGTGCTGAGGTTGTCGAGCGGATTTCGGCCATCGCATTCGTAGAAGGCGACGTCGGGGGATTTCTTGGCGACGTCATACAGGAAGTCGCCGTAGTTCGAGGTCGCGAACACCATATTGGCGCCCTGGGAGACGAACTGGCGGAAGGTGCGTGTCGCGTCAGCCGAGTAGGGAATGCTCTCGACGAACACGGTCTTCAATTTTGGGAAGGCTGCCTGCACGGCCTTCATTCCCTGATCGTGGCTCCAGGTCCAGCCTTCGTCGGCCACCGGTCCGGTGTGGCCAAAGGCGATGACGGCCTTGTCTTCCGGCACGGCTGGAAGCGGCGTGGCGGCGCCCGCCGGGCGGATCAAGCTCGGCAGCACCAACGATGTGCCGACGCCGGCGCCGAGATTCAAAAGTCCGCGGCGGGAGAGGTTACGCAAATCGATCATGGTCGGACCTTTCTGGTTGTGCAGCGCGAACGAATTGGGTGGTTGAAGTCGATCAATGTCAGGCAACTCTCGTGCCAAGGCGGCATGAACCGAAAAATTGTTTCAGCCGTCCCCTGTTCCGCCTAGAGCGCAATAACTGTCGGCCCAGATGCGCCAAACGCAACACTTGACGAGGGGTTTTTCAGCCGCCTAAAAGCAAAAACCCAGTCTTGCCAATGTGCTGGTGGAGCGGGCAGCGGTTAGCGTCGATTGATCGATTTATGTGCAGAGAGCTTCGAGCGACGACACTTTTTTCGGCGTTGGGCCACCCATAATTCCGCTACGATCCGGACGCCCGAATGCTTGATCGGACCAAACGACGATGACCCATGAACACGCGCGTTTCGTCTTTAAGGGCACGTTCCAGCCCGCAAGCTTTGTCGAATTCGCGCAGCATCGCGCCGAACGGCTTGGGCTCGACCTTCAGTTCGGGCAGGCCAGCATGGAGGCCGTCGCCTTGAACGTGTCCGGCGCGACTGAGCTGGTCGACGCTTTCGAGATGGCGTGCAGCCTCGGTCCCTTTGATTGTTTCGTGCTCGACGTGGTGCGCCATGATGTCGATTTGGCGGCGTGAGGGGAGCTTGAGATGAACCCCGAGAATTGTTGGCATCCCCTCGGTCTGTCTCATTCGATCGAGGCCGGCAGTTCGGCCGGTACGCGTCTGCTGGACCGCGAATTGGTGGTTTGGCGCGACAACAGCGGCGTCGCGCATGTCTGGGAAGATCGTTGCCCGCATCGCGGCATGAAGCTCTCTTTCGGTTTCGTGCGCGGCGATCACATCGCCTGCCTCTATCATGGCTGGCAATATAATAGCGGCGGTCATTGCCAATACATTCCCGCCCATCCCGCGCTCGATGTGCCGAAGACCATCAAAGTGCCACTCTATCCCGCTCATGAACGAAACGGGATGGTCTGGACCGCGCTGTCGGAAAATCCGCCCTCCGTGCCGGACGGAGACGAGCCGGTGGTGCCTTTGCGGAGTCTTTATCTCGGCTGCGGCGTTGAGGCGGCGGTCGCAGCCTTAAATGCCTGCCGGCTTGTTCCGTTCGCAAGCCAAACCCCGGCCGACACAACCGTCAGCCGCCTTAGCGATACGCTGTTTGCGCTTTCCTGCGCGCAGGACCGGCTTCTCGTTGGCATTCAAGCGATCTCGAACACGCGCACCGCGCTTCATCTGTCTATCGTCGGTTCGGTAGAGCGCTACAACGGCGCGGGTCAGAGCCACTTCGACGGCTGGGCCTTGCAGTGGCGTCAGGCGTTGGAGACGCAAGCGGCAAATGCACGACTTGATCAGGATGTGACCTGATGACAAGCGGAATAGTTCTCTACAACTACGAGCTCGACGACAGCTGCTACAGGGTCAGGCTTGCTCTGTCCTTGCTCGGCCTCGAATGGCAGGCCGTAGCTGTCGATGTTTTTCCGGGCAAGCAGCATCTTTCGCCGCCGTACCTCGCAATGAACCCATCCGGCCGGCTGCCGATCCTGCGCGATGGCGATCTGGTCTTGCACGGAACCGAAGCGATCCTCGCACATCTTGCACGTTCGCATGATCCGTCCGGGAAATGGCTTCCGGCACAGGGAAGAGAATTCGCCGAGGTGATGCAGTGGCTGATTTTCTCGGCGAATGATCTTGGCGTCACGATCGCCGCCCGCCAGCATTCGCTATTCGGAACGCCCGGTGACGAAACCTCGCTACGCGCCGCATCGGCCCGGGCCATTCGCATCATGGACGATCACATGACGGTGCGCGGATTTGCGCAACTCGAATGGTTTGCCGCGGGACATCCGACCATTGCCGACATCGCGCTGTTTCCGGCTTTTGCGCTCAGCCGTGATTTCGGCATCGACCATGACGAGTATCCGGCGCTCCGCCGATGGGCGCGGCGGTTTCGCGCGCTGCAAGGCTTCAAGACGATGCCGGGCATCCCGGATTATCACTGATGCCGCCGAAAGCCTCCGTAAAGCGTGATACCCCGCGACATGAAAGCCCCGCGGCGGCTCCGGTCAGCGTGAGCCAGCCGATCGATCCCTATCGGCTCGGGCTTGTCGCCACCCGGATCCATTATTTCCAACTGGTCGCTCGTCTCGGATCGATCCGGCGCGCGGCGCTGGTGTTGAGGGTTGCGCCGTCTTCGATCAGCCGGGTCGTCAAACAGCTCGAGGAGGAGTTCGGAACGCCGCTATTCGAACGCCAGCGGCAGCGCCGCAAGCTGACCAGTGCCGGCGAATTGCTGCTCTATCATTCGCGCATCAGTACCGCGGAGCTCAGCCGGGCCTCGTCGAAGATCAACGAACTTCATGGATTGTTTCGCGGCACAGTTTCGGTCGCGGTAATCGAAAGCGCCGCGCGCGGGCTGTTGCCGCGCATCCTCGCCAAATTCTGGGCGCAACATCCCGACATCAGTGTCGATATCAAGGTGATCGGATCGCAACAGGCTTGCGATGCCGTCGCCGAGGGCGATTGCGATCTTGCCGTTGCGTTCGATGTCCAGGTGCCGCGAAATGTGCGCCGGATCGCCACCACCAGCCTGTCGCTCGGCGTGCTGGCCAAACCCGGCGGCCGGTTCGCTGGCAAAAAGGAATTGAAGCTGTTCAACCTGTCGGGCGAGCGCGTGATCCTGTCCGACAACAGTCTGATGCTCGGCATTTCGGTCGAGGAAGCCTTCAACCGCTCCCTGATCGAATTGACCTGCCGCTCGCGCACCAATTCGATCAGCCTGATGATCGACATGGCCAACATGGATCTTGGCATCGTGTTGCAAACTCGCGTCGGCATCGAATGCGAGATCGCCAACGGCACGCTGATCTTCGTACCGTTGCGCGATCCCAAGATCAGCCCGCGGCGACTGATGCTGCTGGCAAGGCCTGAAAAGGAAATGTCCGATGCGGCCCTGGCGTTCGGCGCCTTGCTCGCGGAGGCCGTCGAAGGCTTGCGCGAGTGATGTTGCCTGGGAAGACCGGTGTTGCGTCTGACGCACCGTTTTGAGCAAAAAAAGAGGTCTATCCCGAACACCGGCGGAGTTGCGAGTTAAGGAGCTTGAGGAAATGACGATACAATGAAAAAAAGTGCGGTCGAAGCCGTCATACGCGGGCTGAAGAAGGCAGACGTCAGCGTCGTCTGCTACCTGCCGGATTCGCTGTTCAAGGAATTATACCCGGCGCTCGACGCCGATCCGGACATCCGTACCATCCGCGTCACCAATGAGGGCGAGGGCGCGGCGATTTGCG
>Ga0210397_10002361_pt1 | contig 11908 bp, 9 predicted proteins | sample IncBWH2OmetaG_FD_160126 | JGI IMG/M metagenome (GOLD analysis project Ga0210397, IMG submission 160126) | Forest soil microbial communities from Barre Woods Harvard Forest LTER site, Petersham, Massachusetts, United States - Inc-BW-H-2-O ...
CGTCCGGCACAGCTACGCCAGCGCGGGCCGCGATGCGAAGATCGACTGGAAGGCATTCAGCCAGCGGATCGGGCACGCGGACATGGCATTCACCATGAAGCAGTACGTACAGACTGACCTGGAAGCCAACCACCGGGTCGCGACCATGCTGGCTGAGCTGATCATCGGCGGCTCGCTTGCCTCTACCGAGGTCATGTACCCAGGCAAGACGGCATGAGGCCGATGTCTCGGCAGGTCATCGCTGGGCGCAAGGTCGTGCACAAACCATAAGGAGAAGGCCCTTTCTCTGTTCGAGAAAAGGCCTCTGGCCTCGGTAGCGGGAAAGGATTTGGACCCTCGACCTCTGGGTTATGAGACATACGACGCACTTTCCCTTGTCTCTTGCGTCCCGGCGCGTCTCGATGACCTACCAGGCCGCCGGACGGCCGTCGCCGGCCTGGCGTGCCGTCTTCCCCGTCTCGCGCAGTCTCGTGAGCGAATCCGTTAGCCGATACTGTTGCCAACCTGGTCCGCAGAACACACCAGGCGCCATCTCGCACTATAAGGCGACTACGGTAGGATAATGGTATGACATCATCCGCCAAGCGGAAGGTTTCGATCACCCTCGACGCGGATCTCGTCGCCGCGATGGAAGCCGACGACAATACCACGCTCTCCGCCGAAGTGAACTCAGCCCTGCGGGCGGAGTTCACCCGGCGCAAGCGGCAGCAGGCTCTGGCGGATCTTCTCGACCGCCTGGCTGACGAGCGGGGCCGCCTGGACACGCCAGAAGACGAGGCCGAGATTGCACGGTACATGCGCCTGCTCGGCGGCGTTACCGAAGAACCGGGCGAACTCCAGGTCGGCTGATGCGGCTGGTACTCGACGCCGAAGCGGTGAACGCATTGCTCGATCCCAGGCATCCGGCAGAGCGCAAGGTACGGCGTGCCATGGAGGCGGCGCGCAGGCTGCGCCGCGAGGTCGCGATCGCGACGGGAACCCTCGCAGAGCTGTATCGGGGAGCCGGACGCAATCAAGCGCTGGACGCACTCCTCGCCCGGGAATCGGGAGATGGTTTGTTGCTCCGTGACACCGATCGGACTCTGGCTCGCCTAATCGGAGCGCTACTCACCGAAGCCCGTGCCAGTTCCGCGCTCTTCGCAGACGCCCATCCCGTCGCCGTGGCAGTCGAAGCGGGTGGAGGCATCGTACAGACTGCCGATTCCGATGACCTCGGCCGACTGGCAGCCCCGTACCGGACTGTCGTCATCGAACCTCTAGCTCAGAGGAAATCCTGACCGGCCTGAGACGCCCGGCACAGGCCCCCAGTGTCGAGCAATGTAACCGCGCTCATCCCGCGCACAAACCACCAGGTCAGACCGCTCGCGCTTGGCGAACCACTTTCCGTGTCGCCGACGAGCGCACATGGATGCACGTGATCGGCCCCGATGGCGGCCTCGGCCCGAAGTCACCCGCCAGGTGCTAAACACAGCCCTGGTCAGCCTGGATTGTTGCCCCGGGATCGGCAGCTAAAGCAGATGCATGCAGGCAGCCGTGCACAGATCAGTTTACAAACCACATGCAGAAGGCCCTTTCTCTGTTCGAGAAAGGGCCTCTGGCCTTGGTAGGGGGAGGGATTTGAACCCTCGACCTCTGGGTTACGAGCCATACGACGCGTATCTCTGCCAGTTATGGACTGTCTCTGGCCATCGCATTTCATCTCGGTAGACCTGCGGCGCAAAGCAGTCCTGAGCCTTCTCCGTCTCGCTCGTCCGGGTCTGTCCCGCTGAATTCCGTGCACAATTCTGGTTCCTGGCGGCGGCCAGTACTTCATTGCCTACCTGGCCGGGGGACCGTGGGGACGGCTACCGCGCGCGGCAGGATGAACTCCTCGACGGCCTTGGCGAAACCTTCGTCCTCGTTTGAGGCCGTCACGCAGGTGGCCCGCCGCTTCACATCCTCGCTCGCGTTGCCCATCGCTATGCTCAAGCCGCTCCGCTGGAACATCAGCACATCGTTCGCTCCGTCGCCCAAGGTGGCGATCTGCTCCAGCGGGATCTGGTAATAGTGCGACAGGCGCTCGGCCACGACTCCCTTGTTGGCCTCCGGGTGCGTCACATCGAGGTAGTACGGCTGCGACCGGGAGGCTGAGACGCGCGTCCCGAACTGCTGCTGCACCGCAGCCCCGCATCGCTCGACCCGGTCGTGGTCATCGCTGACGCCGACGATCTTGGCCGCCCGGTCCAGCAGGCTGTCGTAACTGGGTACGACCGTTGGCTGGAACTGGACGGTCGCCGCTTCACGCCTCGCGTGCGGCGCATCAGGATCGGTGACATACCACTCGGTGCCGCGGTAGATCCAGGGATACAGGCCATGCGCGCGGATCACGTCGATGACGGTCGGCGCGACATCCGCCGGGACAGGCCGCTCGTCAACGATGGTCATGTCCGGCTGCACGATGATCCCGCCGTTGAAGGCGGCGATCGGCCCGCGCATCTCCAGCGGGTGGACCAGCATACGCATGCCGCGCGGCGGGCGCCCGCTGGTGATAGCGAACAGCACACCCCGCTGATGTAGCTTCTCGATCGCCTCGATCGCACGCCTGGTCACCACCTTTGCGCTGGTGACCAGGGTGCCATCCACGTCCGCCAAGACCGCGGCGATCGGCTGGGGCGTAACAGGACCCTCGATCATGTGTTCGTCCATTCTTCTCCTACCGAGCCCAGGTGCCGTGTCAAGCCGGTCCCGTCCAGGCGCGTGGCACACGCCGCGCACATGACCATGATCGGTCAGCCAGGCGCCGCGTGTGGTTGCCCGAAGCCAGCGTGCCGGTGAACAATCCGCCCTGCGGAGTCAGCATAGGGCTCTCCCCTAGCGGTGCCCGTGACAGCGAACTAGCGTTGGACTCATCCATCGGTAATCTGGTTGTCCTGCGGGCACAGTCGTGCTTGGGGCTGGAGGGCGGACGCGTACACTCAGCGGGCCATCCCCGGCTCGGGCCCCAGCCAGGACTCTTGCACTCGACGGGCTCCGCGGAGCGGTAACGTTCTCGGAACGTTCCGGGCGTAGCGTGAGGCAAATGACGGCAAGGTCGCCCGCCGAACGGGCCCCGCGGGCGCTGCGCGGGACTGGGTGTCTTTGGGTGGCATCCGCCGCGATCGGCCTAGCGGTCTTGGTGCTGCTACTCGCGGTCGCCGCCGTCCCTCTCGCGCTGGCAGCCCACCAGGGCGTGCTCTATAACGTCGGCCAGGTTGCCACGTTCCTGCCGATTGCTGCGGTCGGCTTCATGGTCGCCTGGCACCGGCCCCGCAATCCGATCGGCTGGCTTCTGATCGTTACCGCAGCCGGAGCGTTGCTGACCGTCGACGGACAATTGTATGCATGGCTGGTATACGGTCTGGGTTACCACCTGCCGTTCGGCCCGGTTGCCCTTTTGCTGGCATTTACGTGGCTCACCAACTTTGTGACGTTGCCGCTGGCGATCCTGCTCTTCCCCGACGGGGTGCTGACAGCGCGCTGGCGCTGGGTGCTCTGGGCTTATGTCGCTGTCACCGGATTCCTGCTGGTGAGTGAATATGCCGCAGTGGTAAGCCTGATGGTCGCGCATGATGTCCGCATCGATGCCAGCGGCGGCCTAGCCGCCCTGGACAACCATTCCGGCGGTACGGCCTGGCTGTCGCCGGTCCGGGCGGTGATCTTCCCGATCCTGGTCGTGTTCTGGCTGTCGTTCATCGCCAGGCTGGTGCTGAGCTGGCGACGTGCCAGCATCGAGCGGCGGCAGCAGCTGAAGTGGCTGCTGACCGGGTGCGCGATCACCCTGGCCAGCGGCGTACTCAGCATTGCCGCCGTTCCGGCCGCCTTCCAAAGCGCTGTGGATTTCATATCCGATCTCGGTTTCATCGCACTCCCAGTGTGCGTCGGCATCGCGATCCTGAGATACCGGCTGTATGACATCGACCGGATCATCTCCCGCGCCTTGGCCTACGCCATCGTCACCGCCGTGCTGATCGGGCTGTACGCGGGCCTAGTGCTGCTGGCTACCCGGGGGCTGTCCTTCCGCACCCCGGTGGCGGTGGCCGCCTCCACGCTGACCGCGGCGGCGCTGTTTAATCCTCTGCGGCAGCGGGTTCAGCGGATCGTGGACAGGCGGTTCAATCGCGCCCGCTACGACGCCGACCAGATCGTGGCCGCTTTCGCGGCGCACCTGAAGGACACAGTGGACCTGCGCTCAGTCCAGGACGACCTGGCCACTGTCGTAGACCAAGCCCTGGAACCCGCCCACGTCTTCGTATGGACAAATGAACGCGGGTAACGGCCCGCCTGGCGGTCCAGCTCTCCTCGCCGTTTCTGTCCAGCGTCAGGATCCTTGGCGACCGATGCCCCGTTAATGCCAGCGTTGGCTGACCTGGCGGGCAGGCAGCGAACGGCAAAGACGCGCACCGACGAACTGGACAATGGGCCGCAGAATGACGCTACGCGTAGCTCTGGCCAGCGTGCCGTGGGAGCTGTCTTGATCGTGCGCCCTTCGGCTGTGGCCCGGCGTGCGGCGGGCGGCCCTCCAAGGCAGAACCTGCCGCTGACGCCGGGCCAGCGGCGCCGCATTGATGGAGATCGGAACGAGTCAGGGTGCGGCTTGAGTCAGGCGCCCGTGTACAAATCCATGTACAAACCACATGCAGAAGGCCCTTTCTCTGTTCGAGAAAGGGCCTCTGGCCTTGGTAGCGGGGGGAGGGATGAACCCTCGACCTCTGGGTTATGAGCCATACGACCTGCGTCTCTCCCGCCTCAAAGCGTCTCTCGCGGGTCCGGTGACCTTGGAGGACAAGACAGATCCCATCTCGCTTCGTCGGCTCCATCTCCCTCGTCTCGTGCTGCTTCGCCGCGTCCGGTTTACAAATTGGTTTACAGAACAGGCGATTGATCTGCGGGTTCCTGCACCCTCCAGCCACCTTGACGGCAGGCATAGTTCAGGCCGCCGGGGTGATCGTCTTCTGGTCCTGGCCCAGGCGCGGTCAGCGAGCACCGCGACCGCAGGCGCGAACAGGGCCGCCGCGACGGCGCCCGGCTTAGAAACGACCTCGGCGATCAAGCAGTTGTCGGCGTCAGCGGACAGCGGCCACCCCAATTTCCGCCCCGGAACTAGCATCCCACCAGGGATATCAGGGGCTTAGAAGATACGTCCAGGGAGTCAAGGCGATGCTTGCGCGGGCCTTCGTTCTCTTCTTGGCCACCCGGGGCCCGGCTCAGTTCAGGACGGTTGCTACAAGACGCAGCTACATATAAGAGTGGGATCCTGCCTTGACCAGATCCCTGGCTCCTGGCTGCTCTAATCTCTTGCTATGAGTAGTCAAGTCTGGGTCGGAGCGGTCGCGACGGTAGTTGGCGTAGCAATTGGAGGAGGCATCAGTTACCTATCGAACCGTCAGCAAATGAGGGAGGCGCGGACGCAGAGGTTGGAAGAGGCGAGGCGCGAACAGTATCGGCGCAGCGTGGATCGTCGATTCCAAGCGTACTCGGATTTTCTGACGCGTGTACGTTCTTGTAGAAATATTGTGCGAGACTATCTCTTGCTTTCAGACCACAGGCCTAATGTTGGTGATATAGATGCATTGGTGCGCTCAGCTAATGACGCCTCAGCCATGGTTTTCCTAGTGGTTGAAAGTGAAAAAACGCACGAGGCTTGTCGCGCCGTATTGTCAGCCTTGGGCAGGGCTACGGAAGCGGTTCACGGCCTAGGTTCAAGTTCTATTGAGCATCCGTGGCCGATGCTAAACGAAGCGATAGGGCGTACCACGCGTGAATTTCAGATCGCAGCGAGAGAAGAACTAGGTGTCAGCGGCGTAGAACAGCAATGGATCGAATACCGTGCCGTCCCAGACGATAAGCCTGAATCAGGAGCGAATTGAGGCGCCGGAGGGTCTCTTGGCGAATCCTCGCACCATCTGCTCGGGAGCTCTATGGCGCTGGACACCTACCACCCGCGGATTGGCTGACCCGCGGTCTGCTGCCACGTTGCCCGTGAGTGACCGTGGCTGTCTGCTCAGGCTCCTCAGCTCGGGCACGCGGCGGGCACGGGGACCTTCGGATCCGTAGCAAGATCAGGGCTGTCCAGCTTCGGCCACAGTTGTTGGGACAAGGCTGCTCACGCGGGCTGCGTGCGGCGATTAGTTCCGCGTCCATCCGAGGTCGTCCAGGCCTGTTGTTAGCATTCACGTTAGCAAGATCGGCTCTGGCCAACTGCGGGTCGGCGTGTCGATCGCTCGGCCTCCTCGGCCAGGACCGTCCGCTTATCAGGCCGGACATATCCCCAGTCAGCGCGAATCTTGCGAGCGTGATGCGTTGTCGCCGGTCGCTGCTGCCTGCCGTCGGTCGCTGCTGTTGCTGTCACCGTTGCTGTCAGCCGCGGCGGCGTCCAGGGCGTGCCGTGCAGCGGCTAGCTTGGTTCTCTCACGTTTGATGTGCCGTGAGGAGGACGAGCTCCAGCTTGGACGGAGCGAACCAGGAGTGCCCTTCCCTATGACCACCGGTGAATAGCATGACAGTCCCGACTGACTTCGTCAGCCAGATGCACCTAGCCGTTCTCGAGGAGAGCCCGCTGTGGTCGCTCACGGCGAGGGTTGTCGACCGATTGGGCGGCGGGCGGACAATCGAGCACGGCCCGTGGTCTCCCGGCGAATGCTCGATACTGCTTCTCCGCTGGTTTACGACGGGGTGGCTTGAGCTTTATCTCCCTGAAGTACCGGCAGGGTGGCACCTACGACCAGAGGAATGGCAGGACAGGGCAGAAAGGCGTGGCCCGTTCATCGTGCTCACTGCAGAGGACACCTATCAACTGCTCCTGGCCCCCGCCGCCCGTTGGCTGGTCGATACCGCTGATGGGCAGGTCTGCCTCAGCCGCACAGACTCAGGCTTGGGGCACGAGGCGGCCGACTGGTACGCCGCCGCGGTGTCCGGCTGACTTGACTTACTGCTCAGGAGGCGATTTCGCCGCCGACGCTGGCCAGCAAATTCGCTGCTCAGCGGCCGTGTGCGGTTGGCCGTGACTGACCGCCAGGAACCCCGGTCGCCCATCTGGCCGGGCACGTATCGGGCACGCACACGGCTCCCCGGATCGGCCCAAGCTGGACCAATGTCTGTGATCGGTCGTCCCTGGACGCCACCGCACGGTGGTGAACTGCATCTGGGTCACTTGTGAGTGGCCGTGAGTGACTGCTGCTTCGTGCTGCATCTGGCACGGGGCCTTGCCTGCGAGCCCGGTCTGGTTCGTTGCTGGTTATGCTCGCCGGGTGACTTCGCTGCCAGTTCGCTATCGCTCTGATGAGGAGGACAGTGCTCGCTGGATCGGTTTCCCGTTCCGCGAGGGCGACATTGTGATAAGCGCCCGGTCCAAGACCGGCACCACGTGGGTGCAGATGATCTGCGCGCTGCTGATCTTCCAGACTCCGGAGCTGCCAGAACCGCTGGGGCGGCTTTCCCCGTGGCTGGATCACCTCATTACCCCGCGCGAGGAGATCTATGCCCGGCTGGATCGCCAGCAGCATCGGCGGTTCGTCAAGACCCATACTCCGCTGGATGGGATCCCGCTCGACCCGCGCGCCACCTACATCGTCACCGCCCGCCATCCCCTCGACATGGCGGTTTCGCTGTACCACCAGGGCAATAACATCGACCGGTCCCGGGTGCGCCAGCTGACTGGCCAGTCCGAGCCAGCCGCGCCGCCACCGGCGCGCCCGCCGCTGCGGCAGTGGCTGCTGGAGTGGATCGGCGATGACGCTGACCCCCGCGAGAAGATGGACTCGCTGCCTGGCGTGATGTGGCACCTGTCAGGTGCGTGGGCCAGACAGGGCCAGCTGAACGTGCTGCTGGTGCACTACGACGATCTCCTGCGCGACCTGGACGACGAAATGCGGCGGCTGGCGAGGCGGCTGGGCGTAACGGTCTCGGAGCAGGCGTGGCCCAGCCTTGTCCAGGCGGCCACTTTCGAGCAGATGCGCGTCCGCGCCGACCAGTTCGTCACCGCTGGCGGCCTCCTCAAAAGCAGCGCCGCGTTCTTCCGCCGGGGCAGGTCTGGCGCCGGGCAAGAGATTCTGACCGATGCAGAGATCGATCATTACCACCAGCGCGCGGCGCAGCTGGCCGCATCTGACATGCTGGCCTGGCTCCATTGCGCCGCCCATTCCAGGCCATCTCCCGCATAGGCGCCGATCCCCATGCGAGTGGACGTCGGGTCTAGGTTCGGCGCAGCCGATCGCGCAGCGACGCCCGCAGGGCGACCTAGACGCGGCGGCTGGGAGCGGGACATGGAGCGCGAGGAAGGCGGCCCGGATGCTGCACTGGCCCTGTATGCCGATTGGCCCCGTCAGATCGGTGGTGCCGCATCGGCTGGGACGGCGCGGGCGCGCCGGGCGGGCGCCCCAAAGCGCAGAGCCCGGCGCGGGGAGCGCCGGACCCGGCGCCGCGTAGCGCGCCGCTTGGTAGTTATGAAAGGGCAATTCGGCAGCACGCTGGCTGAGTTCATGCCTTGTGGGCAAGATCCGCCGTTAGATCCTTGTGCCACTCTTACCGAGCAGGTTGGCGTTCATTCGGAACTTCCGGCCTGATTACCGGGATCACCGTGACAAGGTGATCCAGGCCTGCGAAATCGCCGGGATTTGTCGTGTACAACGGCAGCTCAGCCGCGATCGCGGTCGCGGCGATCATGAGGTCCACTGCCCGGCGGCGGGGCTTGCCCGCGGCGATCACGGCTGCTGTCACCCGCCCGTAGGCCCGGGCGGCGTCCACGTCGAAGGGAATCGGATCGAACTCGTGCTCAGCCCGCTGCAGGACGTCTAGCCGACGAGCCCGCTCGGCGGCCTCGAAGTAGACATCCTGTTCGGTGTCGGGGCGGACCTCGTGCGGCCCGGCGGAAAGCTCGGCGAGCGTGACGGCGCTGATCGCCATCTCATCGGGAAGCTCCTCCGGAGCGATCCGGCTCCGCAGGATCATGATGTTGGTATCCAGCAGGCCACGCCGCACCGGCTCACCGGTCATAAGCGCTACCGGCCTGATCGGCGGCGGCGGCCTGGTCTGCCCGGAACGCATCCGCGTCAATCATCGGGGCGGCGCGCGACATCGCGGCGAACTCTGCCCGAGACACGAAACGGCGGCGTTGCCGCAGCGGCACCAGCTCGCCGATACGGTGACCATCACGGGTCACCGTGAAGGCCTGCCCTCGCTCGACAGCGTCCATGATCTCCTTGGACCGCATCCTCAGGTCGCGCTGGGTGATCTCGGGCTGGCTACTCATGGAAGTACCGTAGCACCGGTTGCTACAGCGTGCCATACGCATAAGTCCCGTGCCGGGATCCCGACGGGCAGCCCATGACGAGAGCGACGTTTACGTATCCGTTAGCAAACTACATGCAGAAGGCCTTTCTCTGTTCGAGAAAGGGCCTCTGGCCTTGGTAGCGGGGGAGGAATTTGAACCCTCGACCTCTGGGTTATGAGCACTACGACGCAGGTCTCCCCTGTCTCCAGCGTCCGGGAGCGTCTCGCTGACCAGGCGAAGGCCTTGCTGAGCGTCGTTGGTGTCTCGCTGCGTCTCTCGCGTCGCGCGCGGTTTCGTTAGCAAATCCGTTAGCCGATGCCCGTCCGACCGCGGCCATCAGGGCACGGTTTACAGACCGTCACGAATTGGGTCGATCGGCCGCGTGAACGGCCTAATGGTTTTCAAGAGGATCCGTGGTTCCCTGCTCATTACCGCATCTACCAGGACTTTCAGCGTGACCGCCTTACAACTGATCCAAGATCATCCCGCGTGTATCCCGCGCCCCGGATTGGTCTCTTTGTCGCGAGCTAGCAGCACCGCTGGGTGTTGGGCCGTCGTGCCATCTGGCGTGCTGGGTGGTCGGCGGGAAGGAGGTTACTGCTGCACTGCGGATCTTGAAGCACGTGCAGGCGGGCACCGGTACGGGTACATAGCGGTGAACGCCAGGGGGCAATGTCCGAGCTGACACGCGTCAGCGGACCACGACAAGGGGGCCTGTGACTCTTCAGCAGGAGCCGATCGCACCGACCGGCCGCCGCCAGTTGTCCTACGGCGCATTCGCTGTGATCGTGATCGCCTACCTGGCGCTCATCCAGATCGGCGGGCTCCTGGTCACGAACGCAGCCGGAATCGCCAGTGATCGCGGTTTCGTCACCACGCACAACGTCCTGATCAGCCTGTGGATCCCGGTCGGCGCGGCGCTGATCTTCACCTACGCCGTGATCGCCATCCTCGGCTGGCAGCAGCCCGTCTTCCGGGATGACCGGCCGGTCCAGCGGTGGGTCCTGATCGTACCCGTCGTGTTCGCCGCCGGGATCATCCTCGCCACCGACTACAGCAGCCTGGCCAGAAAGGGTCTGGGGTTCACGCTGATCTTGCTGATCGGCACCCAGTTCGTCGGCTGGGGCGAGGAAGGCATGTTCCGCGGCATCGGGGTTACCGTGCTGCGCGACCACGGCTTGCGCGAAGGCCAGGTCGCCCTCTGGTCCAGCGTCATCTTCGGGATCGTCCACCTGACCAACGCGATCGGGCACGGCGCCTCAGCGATTCCACAGGCCATCGCGGTCAGCCTGGCCGGGTACTTTTTCTACCTCATGCGCCGGGTCTCGCGCGGAAACGTGCTCAACTCGGTGATCCACGGGCTGTTCGACTTCTCGATCGTGTCGGGCACGGCCATCATCATCAATCAGCGCGCCTATGCCGGATCCGTCGCAGCCATCCTGGTCTACATCATCCTCATCGTGGTCCTGCTCGCGCGGCGCCACCGCATCGAACTTCCTGCGGTCTCGCAATCTGGGTCCGAGTAACGGCTTGATGTCAGGCCGGCATGTTTGAGCTAAGCATTACGAGGGTTCACCCTGCGTTGCTCGCGGGTTCAACGCCCGCGCTAGCTTCATGTTCGCAGCGTGCTGCCGGTGGCGGTCGTTGGCTGTTGATGGCGGCTCGGGGCATCTCGGGGGCCATGCGGCTGTAGTGCCAGTGAGGCTCCGCCTCTGACCGCCTAGCTGCATGGTTCGGTGTGCGCGTCAGTGCAGGTGAGCGCATCATCGCAGTTAAGAACGGTTGCGGTAGGTGGTCATCATGGCGCGTGTCCTGACAGTAAACGACGTGCTCGACGGGCATGTGACGCTGGATATCGAGTGCCTGGACCGGATCTATCTCAACGCCTATGTGCCGATCCTGCGGACCAGTTCCCAGGTGGTGGCGTTCCTGTCCGGGCACCTGGGGTTCCCGTTCCCCTCGCCAGTGCTGTTCCGGCAGCTGGGCGACCGGTTCCGCAAGGCGGTGCTCTCCTTTTCCGATGCCAATGACATCCCCTGGATCAAGTTCGGCAAGGACGAGGCCAAGCTGGAAGTCATGCAGCCGCACCTGGCCCGGCAGGCATCGACCGGCCGGTCCGGCGTGGCCGCGATCGGCGTAGCCCAGGAGTTCCAGCGAGTGTGGACCGCCTATGAGGGCAAGACCTCCACCGGGACACCGCGGTGGTCGTTCGTCAAAACGGACCGGCGGGTGACCTGCTACTACTTCTACCTCTGGGACCAGGACTTTGGCCCGGCCTTTATCAAGGTGTGCGCCTATTTCCCCTACCCGGCCAAGATCTGGCTCAACGGGCACGAGTGGGTCAAGCGGCAGGCCGCCCGTGCCGGGATCGGGTTTACCGCGCTGTCCAACGGGTTCGCCGCCTGCGAGGACCCCGCCGCGCTGCAGGCGATCTGCGACCGGCTCGGACCGGGCACCATCAACGTGTTCACCCAGCGGTGGCTGCACCGGCTGCCACTGCCTTTCACTACCCGGGACCATGACGCCGGCTACTGGTGGGAGACCTCGATGCGGCAGGTGGAGATCTCCCGCACCATCGTCTTCGACGCACCCCGCCACGCCCGCGGCTTCTTCGAGGCACTG
>Ga0210397_10002363_pt1 | contig 11906 bp, 7 predicted proteins | sample IncBWH2OmetaG_FD_160126 | JGI IMG/M metagenome (GOLD analysis project Ga0210397, IMG submission 160126) | Forest soil microbial communities from Barre Woods Harvard Forest LTER site, Petersham, Massachusetts, United States - Inc-BW-H-2-O ...
ACGGCCGGATCTGCCCGATCGAAACGCCGGAAGGCCCGAACATCGGCCTGATCAACTCCCTGGCCACCCACGCGCGGGTGAACAAGTACGGCTTCATCGAGAGCCCGTACCGCCGGGTGAAGAACGGCCAGACCACCGACGAGGTGATCTACATGTCGGCGATGGAAGAGGCCAAGCACACCATCGCCCAGGCCAACATCGAGCTGAAGAACGGCGAGATCGTCGAGGACCTGGTCACCGTCCGCATCAACGGCGAAGTGACCCTGGCCCAGAAGGATCAGGTCGACTTCATGGACGTGTCGCCCAAGCAGGTGGTGTCGGTGGCCGCGGCCCTGATCCCCTTCCTTGAGAACGACGACGCCAACCGCGCCCTGATGGGCTCGAACATGCAGCGCCAGGCCGTGCCGCTGCTGCGCCCGGAAGCGCCGCTGGTCGGCACCGGCATGGAAGAGGTCGTCGCCCGCGATTCCGGCTCGGCCATCGCCGCCCGCCGCACGGGCGTCGTCGACCAGGTCGATGCCACGCGTATCGTCATCCGCGCCACCGAAGAGGCCGATCCCACCAAGCCGGGCATCGACATCTACCGTCTGCGCAAGTTCCAGCGCTCCAACGCGTCGACCTGCATCAACCAGCGTCCGCTGGTGAAGGTCGGCGACCTGCTGCGCAAGGGCGACATCATCGCCGACGGCCCGTCGACGCAGCTGGGCGAGCTCGCCCTCGGCAAGAATGCGCTCGTCGCCTTCATGCCGTGGAACGGCTACAATTTCGAGGACTCCATCCTCATCTCCGAGCGCATCGTGCGCGACGACGTCTTCACCTCGATCCATATCGAGGAATTCGAGACGATGGCGCGCGACACCAAGCTCGGGCCGGAGGAAATCACCCGCGACATCCCGAACGTCGGTGAGGAAAACCTCAAGAACCTCGACGAGGCCGGCATCACCTATATCGGTGCCGAAGTCGTCGCCGGCGACATCCTGGTCGGCAAGGTGACGCCGAAGGGCGAAACCCCGATGACGCCGGAAGAAAAGCTGCTGCGCGCCATCTTCGGCGAAAAGGCCGCCGACGTCCGCGACACCTCGCTTCGCGTTCCGCCCGGCGTCACCGGCACGGTCGTCGAAGTGCGCGTCTTCAACCGCCACGGCGTCGACAAGGACCAGCGCGCCATGGCCATCGAGAAGGCCGAAGAGGAGCGCCTGGCCGAGGACCGCGACGACGAACTCGCCATCCTGGAGCGCAACATCTTCTCGCGCCTGTCGGAGGTCCTGCTCAACAAGACCGCCGCGCACGGCCCCAAGGGGATGGCGCCGGACACCAAGATCACGCAGGCCGTGCTCGACACGATCGCCAAGCATCAATGGTGGCAGATCGGGCTGCGCAACGAAAAGGCGATGAGCGAAGTCGAAGGCATGCGCCAGCAATACGACGAGTCCAAGTCGCGCCTCGACAAGCGCTTCGCCGACAAGGTCGAAAAGCTGCGCCGCGGCGACGAACTCGCCCCCGGCGTGATGAAGATGGTCAAGGTGTTCGTCGCGGTGAAGCGCAAGCTGCAGCCCGGCGACAAGATGGCCGGCCGCCACGGCAACAAGGGCGTCATCAGCCGCATCGTGCCGATCGAGGACATGCCGCATCTGGAAGACGGCACGGCGGTGGACGTCGTGCTCAATCCCCTGGGTGTGCCCAGCCGCATGAACGTCGGCCAGATCCTGGAGACCCATCTGGGCTGGGCCTGTTCGGGCCTCGGCAAGATGATCGGCGAGACGCTGGACAAGGTGAAGCGCGACGGCAAGTACGAGCCGCTGCGCAAGCAGCTCAAGGCGTTCTACGAGGACGACGAGCGCCTCAAGGAACTCGACGAGGCCGGCATGGCCGAGCTCGGCGAGAACCTTCGGCTCGGGGTCCCGATCTCCACGCCGGTGTTCGACGGCGCCAAGGAGAAGGACATCGTCGACATGCTGCGTCAGGCCGGCCTCACCGATTCCGGCCAGGTCACGCTGTTCGACGGCCGCACCGGCGAATCGTTCAAGCGCGCCGTTACCGTCGGCTACATCTACATGCTGAAGCTGAACCATCTGGTGGACGACAAGATCCACGCGCGTTCGATCGGCCCTTATTCTCTCGTCACGCAGCAGCCCCTGGGCGGCAAGGCCCAGTTCGGCGGCCAGCGTTTCGGCGAGATGGAGGTCTGGGCGCTCGAGGCTTATGGCGCCGCCTATACGCTGCAGGAAATCCTGACTGTGAAGTCGGACGACGTGGCGGGAAGAACCAAAGTGTACGAAGCGATCGTCCGGGGCGAGGACACGTTCGAGGCCGGTATTCCGGAATCGTTCAACGTCCTCGTCAAGGAAATGCGTTCGCTGTCGCTGAATGTGGAGCTGCTCAATGGCTGAAGGTTTCGAGACGGAAGCAAGATCGCATCGCCGCGACGCGGCACGCGCAAACCAGGAACTGGCGAACGTCTTCGCCGCCGGCAAGGAAATCCCTGCGTTCGACCGCATCCGGATTTCGCTCGCCAGCCCCGACCAGATTCTGCGCTGGTCGCATGGCGAGGTGAAGAAGCCGGAGACCATCAACTACCGCACGTTCAAGCCCGAGCGTGACGGCCTTTTCTGCGCCCGCATCTTCGGGCCGGTGAAGGACTACGAATGCCTGTGCGGCAAGTACAAGCGCATGAAGTACAAGGGCATCGTCTGCGAGAAGTGCGGCGTCGAGGTCACCGTGCAGAAGGTGCGCCGCGACCGCATGGCGCATATCGAGCTGGCCTCGCCGGTTGCCCATATCTGGTTCCTGAAGTCGCTCCCGTCGCGCATCGGCCTGATGCTCGACATGACGCTGAAGGACCTGGAACGCGTCCTCTATTTCGAGAACTACATCGTCATCGAGCCGGGCCTCACCCCGCTCAAGGAGCGCCAGCTCCTAACCGAGGACGAGTTCTACAAGTCGCAAGACGAATACGGCAACGACAGCTTCACCGCCGAGATTGGCGCCGAGGCCATCCGCAAGCTCCTGATGGCGATCGACCTGGAGAAGCTGCGCGACCAGCTGCGCGTCGACATCTCCGGCTCCAATGGCGGCGAGAAGCAGAAGAAGCTCGTCAAGCGCCTCAAGGTGGTCGAGGCCTTCATCGATTCCGGCAATCGTCCGGAATGGATGATCCTGACCGTCGTGCCGGTGATCCCGCCGGATTTGCGGCCCTTGGTTCCTTTGGATGGCGGCCGTTTCGCGACCTCGGACCTCAACGATCTGTATCGCCGCGTCATCAACCGCAACAACCGCCTCAAGCGCCTGATCGAGCTGAAGGCGCCGGACATCATCGTGCGCAACGAAAAGCGCATGCTGCAGGAATCCGTCGACGCGCTGTTCGACAACGGCCGCCGCGGCCGCGTCATCACCGGCGCCAACAAGCGTCCGCTGAAGTCGATCGCCGACATGCTCAAGGGCAAGCAGGGCCGCTTCCGCCAGAATCTGCTCGGCAAGCGCGTCGACTACTCCGGCCGTTCGGTCATCGTCGTCGGTCCCGAGCTCAAGCTGCACCAGTGCGGCCTGCCCAAGAAGATGGCGCTCGAGCTGTTCAAGCCGTTCATCTATGCGCGGCTCGAGGCCAAGGGCTTCAGCCAGACGGTCAAGCAGTCCAAGAAGCTGGTCGAGAAGGAGAAGCCGGAGGTCTGGGACATCCTCGAAGAGGTGATCCGCGAGCATCCCGTGCTGCTCAACCGCGCGCCGACGCTGCATCGCCTGGGCATCCAGGCGTTCGAGCCGGTGCTGATCGAAGGCAAGGCGATTCAGCTGCATCCCTTGGTCTGCACCGCCTTCAATGCCGACTTCGACGGCGACCAGATGGCCGTGCATGTCCCCCTGAGCCTCGAGGCCCAGCTGGAAGCGCGCGTCCTGATGATGTCGACCAACAACATCCTCAGCCCCGCCAACGGCAAGCCGATCATCGTGCCGACGCAGGACATCGTGCTCGGCCTCTACTACCTGTCGCAGGAGCGTCCCAACGAGCCCGGCGAAGGCATGGTGTTCAACGACATCGGCGAGATCGAGCACGCCCTGTTCGCGGGCTCCGTCACGCTGCACGCCAAGATCAAGTGCCGCTACAAGACGGTCGATGCCGACAACAAGCCGGTGACCCTGCGCGTCGATTCCACGCCGGGCCGCATGATGATCGCGGAGATCCTGCCGCGCCATCCCAAGATCCCGTTCGCGCTGGTCAACAAGCTGCTGCGCAAGCAGGAAGTGTCGCACATCATCGACGAGGTCTATCGTCACTGCGGCCAGAAGGAGACCGTGCTGTTCGCCGACGCCGTGATGGGGCTGGGCTTCCGCGAGGCCTGCAAGGCCGGCATCTCGTTCGGCAAGGACGACATGGTGGTGCCCGACACCAAGGTGAAGCTGATCGACGACACGCGTCACCGCGTGCGCGAGTACGAGCAGCAGTACCTGGACGGCCTGACCACCGACAAGGAGAAGTACAACCTCGTCGTCGACGTCTGGTCGAAGTGCACCGACCTGGTCGCCGCCGAAATGATGAAGGAGATTTCGGAATCCAAGATCGACCCGAAGACGGGCCGCATGGAGGAGATGAACTCCATCTACATGATGAGCCATTCGGGCGCCCGCGGTTCGCCGCAGCAGATGAAGCAGCTCGCCGGCATGCGCGGCCTGATGGCGCGTCCCGACGGCTCGATCATCGAGACGCCGATCCTGTCGAACTTCAAGGAAGGCCTCACCGTGCTCGAGTACTTCAACTCGACCCACGGCGCCCGCAAGGGTCTGGCCGACACAGCGCTCAAGACGGCGAATTCGGGCTATCTCACGCGCCGCCTGGTCGACGTGGCGAACGACTGCATCATCACCACCGAGGATTGCGGCACCAAGAAGGGCGTCTACGTCCAGGCAGAGATCGACGGCGGCACCATCGTGTCGTCGCTGCCGGAACGCATCCTGGGCCGCACCGCGGCCGAGGACGTCAAGCATCCCGACACCGCCGAAGTCATCGTGCGTCGCGGCAAGGAGATCACCGAGGACATCGCCGACCGGATCGAGGCCTCGCATATCCAGCGCGTCCGCGTGCGTTCGGTCTTGACCTGCGAGCTCAAGGACGGCGTCTGCGGCAAGTGCTACGGCCGCGACCTGGCCCGCGGCACGCCCGTCAATATCGGCGAAGCGGTCGGCGTCATCGCAGCGCAGTCGATCGGCGAGCCGGGCACCCAGCTCACCATGCGCACCTTCCACATCGGCGGTGCGGCGCAGGTTGCCGGCCAGTCCAAGATCGAGGCGTCCTATGACGGCAAGATCAAGATCGTGAACCGCAACATCGTCAAGAATTCCGACGGTGAGCTGATCGCGATGGGCCGCAACATGCAGGCCGTCATCACCGACCCCAAGGGGCAGGAGAGGGCGTCCTACCGCATCGTCTACGGCGCCCGCCTGAAGGTCGACGAAGGCGCCACCGTCAAGCGCGGCGACCGCCTGGCGGAATGGAATCCGAACACGCTGCCGGTCTTGACCGACGTGGACGGCACGGTGAAGTACGAGGAGCTCGTCTCGGGCACCTCGTACCGCGACATCTCGGACGAGAAGACCGGCGTCTCCAACAAGGTCGTCATCGACAGCCGGGTCGGCACCGGCGCCAAGGCGACCGAGCTGCGCCCGACCCTCGTCATCGTCGACAAGAAGGGCAAGCCGGTCCAGGTGCCGGGCGGCGGCGAGGCGCGTTACGCGCTCTCGGTCGATGCCATTCTGTCGGTCGAGGACGGCTCGGACGTCAAGGCGGGCGACGTCATCGCGCGTATTCCCACCGAAGGCGCCAAGACGCGCGACATCACGGGCGGCCTGCCGCGCGTGGCGGAGCTGTTCGAGGCGCGCAAGCCCAAGGAAGCCGCGGTCCTCGCGGAGGCCGACGGCTTCGTCGAGTTCGGCAAGGACTACAAGAACAAGCGGCGCGTCATCGTGCGTCCGAAGAACGAGAAGCTGGAGCCGGCGGAATATCTCATTCCCAAGGGCAAGCACATCTCGGTCCGCGAGGGCGACTTCGTCGAGAAGGGCGACTACATCGTCGAAGGCAATCCCTCGCCGCACGACATCCTGCGCATCAAGGGCATGGAAGAGCTCGCGACCTATCTCGTGAAGGAAATCCAGGACGTCTATCGCCTGCAGGGCGTGAAGATCAACGACAAGCACATCGAAGTGATCTGCCGCCAGATGATGCAGAAGCTGGAAGTCACCGAGGGCGGCGGCACCACGCTGCTCGCCGGCGAACAGGTCGATCAGCTCGAGATGGACGAGGCCAACGCCAAGGCGGTGGAGGCCGGCGGCAAGATCGCCGAAGGCCGTCCGGTGCTGCTCGGCATCACCAAGGCGTCGCTGCAGACGCGCTCGGTGTTCTCGGCCGCCTCGTTCCAGGAGACCACCCGCGTGCTCACCGACGCCGCCGTCAACGGCAAGGTCGACACGCTCGAGGGCCTCAAGGAGAACGTCATCGTCGGCCGGCTCATCCCGGCCGGCACCGGCGGCGCCATGGCGCGCCTGCGCCATGTCGCGACCGAACGCGACCGGGCGATCCAGGAAGAGCAGGCCAAGAACGCCGTGCCCGTCGCCCAGATCGAAGGCCCGGTGGCCGCGGAGTAAAAGACTATCCTCCCCCGTTGTTACGGGGGAGGGGGACCGCGAAGCGGTGGAGGGGGAGATGCTGGTCTCCCATCTCCCAGAAAAACCGAACAGGGCCGCTGGCAACAGCGGCCCTTTTTGTTTGTAATGCGCTCGCCCATTCTCCCCACCTCGTCATCGCCCGGCTTGTCCGGGCGACCCATGATCGCGATGTTTCACGCGAAGCCGCGGAGAGGCGCAAAACCTCCGCGTTCTCCACGGCTCCGCGTGAATCCTATTGCTCCAACACGCTCGACCGGATGGTTGGGTGTTCGTGGTTGGCCGGGACAAGCCCGGCTATGACGATTGGGGGGTAGGACGGAGCGCGCCACCCTGCGTTGTCAGACCGCGATCTCCATGCTCACATATCCCCATGACCGCTATGATGTGGAAACGCGCTGCCCTCTACGGCGCCGCCCTGGCGCTGGGCACCGTCGCGCTCGACTGGCTCGATTACCAGCGCGTGGTCCGCGCGCATTCCGGCGACATCTATATCGCCCTGATCGCCTTCGCCTTCCTCGCGCTCGGCGTCTATCTCGGCGCCCGGCTGTTTGCCGCGCCCACCTCGCTCGCCGCCCCGGGTAACCCGCAGGCGCAGGCGACGCTCGGCATCAGCGCCCGCGAGCTGGAGGTGCTGCACGAACTGGCCGCCGGCCGCTCCAACAAGGAGATTGCGGTCCGCCTCGCCGTCTCGCCCAACACGGTGAAGACCCATGTCGCCCGGCTGTTCGAGAAGCTCGGCGCCCGTCGCCGCACCGAGGCGCTGGCCAAGGCGCGCGAGCTTGGCCTGATCGCCTAGAAAAAGGCCCATTCCGTCCCAATCACCCCTTTGGGCGATTGCTTCGGCGCCGTTCTGGCGGCGATGTTCGCCCCCGCAACGCACCACGGGGGCTTCACATGCTGCGCCGCATTCTCATCTACGGGCTGATCGCCGGCGTCATCGTCGCCATTCCGACCTCTCTGCTTCCGATCCTGCTCAAGGACCACCTGCCTTTGGCCACGGGCATGGTGATCGGCTACACCAGCATGCTGGTCGCGTTCAGCATGGTGTTCCTCGCCATCAAGCGCCAGCGCGACGAAGCCGGCGGCGGCGTCATCCGCTTCTTTCCCGCGCTGGGGCTGGGCCTAGCCGTGAGCGTCGTGGCCAGCATCTTCTATGTCGCGGCGTGGGAGCTGGCGATGGCCGTCACCCATATGGATTTCGTCGCCGGCTATTCCCGCACCGCGCTGGCCGAGGCCAAGGCGTCGGGCGCCTCCGCTGCGGCGCTCGCCAAGCTCACCGCCCAGCTCGCGGAGCTGCGCCGCAACTACGCCAATCCGCTCTACCGCTATGGCGAGACCTTCACCGAGATTTTCCCGGTCGGGGTGCTGGTGTCGCTGATCTCGGCCGCGCTGCTGCGCAACAGCCGCTTCCTGCCGGCGCGGCGCGCCTAGTCGTTTTCGGATAATGTTCCAGTTTGATGTCGGATTTTGGAGGCGTAGCGATGGCACGGATCACGGCATTTGGCGGAGTGTTCTTCCATAGCGCAGACCCTAAGGCGCTCGCGGCGTGGTATCGCGACACGCTCGGCCTGACGATCGAGGATTGGGGCGGTGCCATGATCCGCCCCGAAAGTGCCGGCCCGGCATACGGGGTCTGGGCGCCGTTCAACAAGGACACGGGCTATTTCAAGCCCTCGACCCGCGAGTTCATGATCAATTTCGCGGTGGACGACCTGGACACATTCCTCGCCGATCTCGAGGCGAAGGGCATCGCGGTGAACGGCCGTCAGCAGATGGACGACATGGGGAAGTTCGCGTGGATACTCGATCCCGACGGGACGAAGATCGAGCTTTGGCAACCGCCCTCGGACTAAGGCAATCGCCGTTTTCGGACGCGGTGGCAAGATTTGGGTGGCAGACGGCCGCGCGAGGCCCCATCCTCCGGTCATGAGCCAGAGCCCGCATCGCTGGGGACATATCCCGACCCGCTTCGCGCCCTTCGCCGCGGCGGTGGACGGCGGAGGAAGGCTGGTCCGCTTCTGGCTTGACGCAGCCAAGGGCGGCGGCCCGCGCGGCGTCCATGACGAAGCCGCCATCGCGCCGATCCGCGCCCAGGTCGACGAATACTGCGCCGGCCGGCGCCGCGACTTCGCGCTCGAATTCCACGCGGAGGAAGGCAGCGATTTCGAGCGCGGCGTGTGGGCCGCGATGTGCGAGATCCCCTTCGGCGAAACCGTGTCCTATGGCGCGATCGCCAGGCGCCTCGGCGACCCGAACGCCGCCCGCGCCGTCGGCCTCGCTTGCAACAGCAACCCGATCCCGCTGGTCGTGCCCTGCCACCGTGTCGTCGGCGCCGACGGCGCGCTGGTCGGCTTCGGCGGCGGCTTGGCCCTCAAGCGCGCGCTGCTGGATTTCGAGTCGGTCGTCGTCGGCCGCCCGCGCGATCTCTTCGCGCGCGCCTGAAGCGCAATCGGGCGAAGCGTATTTCAGCTTCGCCCGTAAATTGCGCGCGCCTAAGCAGCAGCCAGCGCCCGGATACGCGCTTGCGGATGCCGCCGCAGCGCGCTCACCATATTCCCCCACGTCGGCTCGGGCGCGGCGTCGAGCGCTTTGCGGAACCACGGCACCGCGCCGGTGACGCAGCCCTGCGCCGCCAGGATCGTCGCGTAATTGTAGGCGCCGCGGAAATAGCCGCCCTCGGCCGATTTGCGATACCAGCTGCGCGCCGCGGCGGCGTTGCGCGCGCAGCCCCAGCCCTCCTCGAAACAACGCGCCACCAGGTTCATGGCGCGTGCGTGGCCCTGCGTCGCCGCGCGCATATACCAGAGGAACGCCGCGTCCCGGTCGCGCGCCACGCCGCTGCCGTCCAGCAGCAGATGGCCCAGATTGTACTGCGCCCAGGCATGGCCGGCCTGTGCCGCCTGCGCGTAAAGCGCCGCGGCGCGCGCCAAATCCGGCGCAGTGCCCCAGCCGTTCTCATAGGCGCGGCCCAGCATGTTCTGCCCGTCGGCATCGCCGCTCTCGGCCGCACACATGAAACAAGCCAAGGCGGCGCGCGCATCCTGCGCCACGCCGGTGCCGTCCAGCAGCATGCGTCCCAGCCGCACCTGCGCCTCGGGCAGGCCGCACGCCGCCGCCGCCTGCACCCCCGCCGCCGCCGCGTCGCCGGCCAGCAGCGCCCGCAGCTGCGCCGGCGCCATCATGGTCAGCGCCGCGACGCGCCAGGCATCGGTGGAGGTCGGCGCGTTCATGTCGGCTCGCCCCATTTGCGCACCAGGTTGTGGTACAGCGCCGTCAGCCGCAGCACCGCCGGGCTGTCGGCCGCGTTCTGGCTCAGCTCGACGATCGAGCGGTCGAGATCGAACAGCAGGGCGCGCTCGGCATCGGCCTTGACCATGCTCTGGACCCAGAAGAACGAGGCGGTGCGTGCTCCGCGCGTCACCGGTGCCACGCGGTGCAGGCTGGTCGCGGGATAGAGGATGAGGTCGCCCGCCGGCAGCTTCACGCTGTGCGTGCCGTAGGTGTCGCTGACGATCAGCTCGCCGCCGTCATAGTCTTGCGGCGCGCTCAGGAACAGCGTCGCCGACACGTCGGTGCGCAGCCGCCGCGTCGTGCCGGGGACCAGGCGCACGGCGTTGTCGACATGCGCGCCGAAATTCATCCCGGCCTCGTATTTGTTGAACAGCGGCGGATAGACGAAGGCGGGCAGGGCGGCCGACATGAACAGCGCGCTGCGTTCCAGCGCGCGCAGCACCAGCGCCCCCAGCTCGCGCGCCGTGTCGCCGTTCTCGGCAAGCTGCAGGTTTTCCTTTACCCGCACCGATTGGTGCCCCGCCGTGACCCGCCCGTCGCCCCATGGCGCCGCCGCCAGGCGCCCCTGAAGCGTCGCGAGGTCGTCCGGCGTCAGCACATGGGGAACGTGGAGCAGCATGGCGTCTCTACAGCGAAGCGGTGGCCGTCAGCAGGAACGTCCGGCCGGGTCCCGGCACCGTATGGTTTTCGCCCGGCTTGGTGAAGTACGAGTTCACGAAGTAATACGTGTCCGTCAGATTATAGCCGTTGAGCTGCAGGCCGAACGTGTCGTTGATCTGATAGCCGATCATCGCGTCCATGGTCGCATAGCCCGGCACGGTGGCAGTGACGACCTGTCCCGGCGCGACCAGCGTGTCGGTGCCGGCGCGGCGCAGGCCGATATAGTTCAGCCCGGCGCCCAGCTTGAGCCCGTCGTCGAAATCATAGGTCGTCCACAGATTGGCCTGGTTGTGCGCCGTGTTCGGGATCGGGCCGCGCACGCCCGCCGCCACCAGGCCGATCGCCGTGGGATCGAGATAGGTGTAGCCGAAGATCACTTCCCAATGCGCGGTCAGCCGGCCCTGTGCGCCGAACTCGAAGCCATTGACCTTTTCCGTGCCGGCCAGCGTCTGCAGCGTCGGGTTGGTCGGGTCGGTGATGCGGGCATTGGTCATCTGGGTGTTGAACAGCGCCGCCGTCAGGGACAGCAGCCCATCCAGCACCTGCGCCTTGCCGCCGATCTCGAAGGTGCGGTCCTTCTCCGGCGGCAGCGCCTGGTTCGACGCCGAGAGCGCGAGATTTTCCGCCGACGGGTTGAACGAGGTGCCGTAGGAGACATAGAGGCTGCTGTCCGGCGTCGGTTTGTAGACCAGCGCCGCGCGCGGGCTGACGATCTCGTCGGTATGGCTGAAGTGCTGCGCCGTGCCGATCGCCTGGTCGAAGCGTGCGTTGAAATGGTCGTAGCGCAGCGCCGCCGTCAGCGCCCAGTGCGGTCCCCAGGTCACGGTGTCGGTCACGTACAGGCCGGCGGTGTTGGTCTTGGTGATCGGCTGCGTCTTCACCGTCGTCTGGCGGCCGGGGAACGCCTCGAACGGATCGGGCGCGAGCAGCGGCGTGGCGGCGATGACGGTGTTCTGGTTGGCGAAGCGCGCCAGGTCGGCGCTTTCATTGTCGTATTGCACGCCGATGACGACGGTGTGATCGAGCGGACCGGTGGCGAAACGCGCCGTCGCGTTCAGATCGTTCATCAGCGTCGCGATGGTGCCCTTGCTGCTCGGGCGGTCGCGCTGCACCAGAACCGCGCTCGCCGGCGTGCCGGCGACCGGGAAGTAGGGGTTGGCGAAGGTGACCGGCATCTGCTGCGCCGCCGGCAGGCCGGCGCATAGCGGCGCGCCGCTGAAGAAGCCCGCCGTCGCGGCCGAGGCGAAGCAGTTCGCGCTGCCATAGATCGCGGCGGTCTGGCGGCTGTCGAACCAGTAATGGCC
>Ga0210397_10002365_pt1 | contig 11905 bp, 7 predicted proteins | sample IncBWH2OmetaG_FD_160126 | JGI IMG/M metagenome (GOLD analysis project Ga0210397, IMG submission 160126) | Forest soil microbial communities from Barre Woods Harvard Forest LTER site, Petersham, Massachusetts, United States - Inc-BW-H-2-O ...
GATCAAAGTGTTCATGCGCGAACCGCTGGGCGCATTCGGCACCATTGGTGTGCCGGTCTTGATTTTCGTTTTTTGGGGGCGGTTAAAAAACTTCAGATTCAGAGCGTCCTCACTTGCACCCGGTGGTCTTTCCGGCACGGATCTGCCTGTTCTCGTGGCGCTTTTAATCTCGGTCAGTGCTGTGCTTTCGCTGGTTACGATCATCTCGATCTACCGCGAAGGAGGCATTCTCAAGCGGCTTCACGCGACGCCATTGCGCCCGCAGACAAATCTTTCCGCCCACGTGATCGTCAAGCCCCTGCTCACGGCAGCAACATTGGCCCTGATGTTCCTTGCCGGCAAACGCTGCTTCCCAGCTGGAGCCCATGTTCCGTGGTTCTCGTTTACCATCGCACTGCTCATCAGCAGCTGGAGCATTCTGTCGATCGGCTTTCTCATCGCCAGCATCGTTCCCACGGCGCGCTTTGCGCAGCCGATCGGCGCCATCATTCTCTATGCTATGATCGCGGACTCTGGACTCTTCGTGCGCATTTCAGATCTGCCGCCGGTCCTACGCCTTGTGGCGCGAGTACTTCCGCTGACTTACGCCGTGCGTCTGCTCGAAGGCATATGGAACGGCGACGGATGGTTGCCCCACCTGGGGGACGTAGGAGCTTTGACGGGGTTGTTTGTCCTTCTTACGTCGATATCAGCACAAGTATTTCGCTGGGTGTAGGAAGGCTCAGGATCATCAGAACTCAGATGGCTCTATCGGGCCGGCCCAAGCTTCAGGTTGATTCCCGCGCGCGCAATGCGCGGCGTGGCCAGCGTGGTGGTCGGCGTCTTGGCTACTTCGATGGTGCGGTCGAAGAGATTCTCTCCGGCCGCGAACAACTCGAGGTGGGAACCGAAAGCGTGCGAGCCGTAGGCGTCGAGCTTGAAGAAGCCGTGCAGCATGTAAGTATTGGCGTCGTCGTCGTATTGAATTCCGCTCAGGCGGCTCTGCAGGCTGAGCGTGCCCAGTCGGGGCTGAAATGCGCGCACGTTGAGCGTGGCCATGTTGCGGGCCACTTCCGGGATCCAGTTGCCCACGTCGACTGTGCCCTTGGTTACTGTGGCGTGGGCATATTGGTAGCCTCCGTCGACGGCCAGCCAATGGAGCGGCGCCAGTCCAAAATCAAGGGAAAAACCCTTGCTCTCGATCTGGCCGAGATTTTCGCGCATGAGCAGGATCGGCGAGGAGTTGGGATTGAGCGTGACCGCGGCAATGGGGCGGTTGATCTGGGTCAGGAAATAGCTGGTGCGGATGGTGCCCCAGCGCCATTGGGAGGCCAGGCCAGCTTCCCATCCGGTGGCGCGCTCGCTCAGGAGAGATGAGTTGGGCCGGGTGAGCTGGTTGCCCACCTGGGTGGAGCGGTAAAGCTCGCTGGGCGTGGGAGCGCGGAACGCCCGGAAGCCCGAACCCGAGATGGCCCAATGCTGCCAGAGCTTGCGCGAGATCCCCAGGCGCGGATCGAAGATGGTCTGTTCGAGGGTTGGCGGCTGGTTCGGCGTCGGCACCCACGTGGTTCCGGTCCAGAGTGTTTGGTTGGCATCGAAGTTCCGGAACCAGTCAACCCGCACGGAGCCGGCCACCGTCCACCCTTTCCGTGTCCAGAGCGCCTCGCTGTAAAGACCGGTGTCGCGCTGGCGCACCGACAGATTGGTCAGCGTGGCGGAGCTTCCGAAGAGCTGCTCGCGATCCCACACGCGGACGTCATGCACGTCCGCGCCGCCGAGCAGCAGCAATCCGGCGCCGACAGGCTGGGTCCAGAGGGCGGCGGCGCCGAGTTCGTTGTCCGGAATCTGGCCGTAGCGGGTGGGGATTTCGCCGCACCGATAGGAGCAGGTCGGATCGCCAAAATTGGGCAGATTGGAAATGCTGGAAAACGTCTGGCGGTAGTGCTCGTCCGAGCCATAGAGCCGGGCCGCCAGAGAGCCGTCATGGGGTCCCTGCCAATCGCCGCCGGCCGCGTAGCGCCACAGGCGGGTGCCGTTGACCTGGTAGGGCGTGCCGTTGGATCGGTCTTCGTTGAATCCGCTGCCGCGGACTAGGAGCCGAAGCGGGCCGCGATCGTGTTCGCCCAGCAGCAATCCATTCTGCGCGTGCACATTGGATTTGATGTCGACTGGCCCGCGCTGCCACGGCGCTTCCTGGATGAAACCGTCGGTGCCAAGCGCGCCGCCAGCGCCCATCACGCCCCAGGGGCCGTGCTTTGTCTCTGCCAGCCCGCTGGCATCGTAGGTACCCAGCATGCCGTAACTGGAGCGGAACTCGGCCATCGTGGCCGTGGGCCGCACGATAGCGACGTTCATGACCCCGCCGATGGCGCTCGATCCGTAGAGATCGCTGGCTCCGCCGCGCACCACGTCGATACTGCTTACCGCCAACTCGGGCTCCTCCTCCCAGTGAATCCAGCCACCGAGCGGGTCGTTCAGCGGGACATCGTCGCTGGTGACCAGGGTGCGGCTGGCGGAGGTGGATCCCAGCCCGCGGAGGCTGATCCCCTGCGAGGTGGGGTTGGCCACCAGGGAACTGGATCGGCGGAACAGCTCGACGCCGGGCAATTGGCGCACCTGGCCATCCATGGTGATGGGAGCCGCTGTCTCGAGCTCGACGGGCGTAAGAGTCCGGGTCGATACGGGGCTTTCGAGCTCTCCGAGGGGTGTCCGGTAGGCGGTTACGGTCACCTGCTGGGCCGCGGCTGCCGGCTCCAGGGAAATAGTGGTATTGGCGCTTATCTCGACGTCTTTGCCTTTGAAGCCCTCCGCATCCACGCGAATCTGGCAGGGCATGTTGCAGTCAAAAGTGAGGCGGCCACTGGTATCGGTGCGGCCCAGCAGCGCGCCTGATGCCTGCTTTACCGAGGCCCCGGAGAGAGATGCTCCCGCGCTGTCTTCGACCGTGACGGTAACCGGGACCGGCGCATGGGCTCTAAGTTCCGCCGGAATCACCAGCATCGTGGAAAGCGTGAGCGCTCCATAGAGTGCTTTGGACAGAAACGACAGCATCGGACGTACCTGGGGGCCTTTCGAGAAACTTTTGAAGCAACTGGTTGATGGTCTGTAGCCTCTTTGCCATCTTATATTTGGATGCTAGCTCTGCCAAAGGTATCATGACAAAACCGCGTTCCAGCATACGCGGATGGGGAAGCTCAAGGCCCGGCTCGCTGACTGTCAAATCTCCAAATACCAGAATATCCAAATCCAGTGTTCGCGGTCCGTTGCGAATGCCGGCGGAACGGTCGCGGCCAAACTCATGCTCAACGCGGAGCAGGCCTTCGAGGAGTGTATGGGGATCGAGGCCAGTCTCCAGGGCGACGACCGCGTTGAGAAAATGCGGCTGGCCGGCGAAGCCCACTGGCTGGGTGGAATAGAGCGAAGAGCGCGCTACGACGTGCCCTAGCGACTCGAGGCGAGAGGCCGCCGCGGTCAGCGTAGCTTCGGGTGGCCCTGCTTGGCTGGGAAGGTTTGACCCCATTCCGATGTAGGCGGTCGGCATGACATCAAGACTATCGCGCAGGCGCGAGACGGCCTGGACGAGTGCCGCCGCACCGCTTGGTCTGCTAGCATCTGTCTTCGGAGAAGTATCAGGGAGACCTCAGGATGGACGCGCTGAATAACGCGGGCCTTGGCGCTCGCCGCAACGAAGATATCGCTCTCGATCTGCTCAAATTCGTAGCCGGAACCGTGGGTGTGGGGCGGGCCACAACGCCTTCCACCGGGTTCATCAGCTCCAGCGGCTCCAAGCCCGAGGAGCACGTAACAGAGCTCTTGCAGCTCTACGGCCGTTGCCTGAAGGCTGTGGAAGGCAAAGGGGCGTAGAGATCGCCGGCGAGTCCAGTGTGCGGGTAGCGGTCGCCGGTACTGGGGCTTTCGGCCGGAACCATCTTCGTGTCTATCGCGAACTGGAATCGGCAGGGCTGGGGGTGTCGCTCGCCGCCGCTATTGAGCCCGACGGCAGCCGGGCTTCAGACGCCGCCGGCCGGTTTGGCATTCAGGTGTTCGGGTCCGTGGCGGAGCTTCTGGCCGCCGATCTTCGCCTCGATGCTGTTTCGGTGGCTGTTCCCACGGTGCATCATCATGACGTCGCTGCCGAACTCCTCGGAGGCGGCCTCGATGTGCTGATCGAAAAGCCGCTGGCCGCCAACCTGGAGCAGGCCGACGACCTGATCCGAATCGCCGCAACCGGCCATGGTGAAAAGGGACCGCCAATCGTGCAGGTTGGCCACCTGGAGCGCTTCAACCCCGCGGTACTGGCCGTGCAGCCGCGCCTGAAGCGGCCCATGTTCTTTGAGGCCCATCGCCTGTCGGTGTTTACGCCGCGCTCGCTCGACGTGGACGTTGTGCTTGACCTCATGATCCACGACCTGGACATCGTGCTTACCTTCGCCAATTCGCCGGTGCGGGAAGTGCGCGCGGTGGGGCTGCCGATCTTGTCGCCCAAGGTGGATATCGCCAACGTCCGGGTGGAGTTTGAGTCGGGCTGCGTGGCCAACTTCACCGCTTCGCGTGTCTCCACCGAGCGGGTGCGGAAGCTGCGCTTTTTCGAGCCGCGGCAGTATGTCTCCATTGACTACGCTCGCCGCGAGTTGCTGGTGATCCGCCTCGATTCGGGAATGCCCGGCACCCTTCCGCCGGAGATCGCTGCCCTGCTTGCATCCGGCAAGGTCGATCCGGCCATGCTGGCGCAACTGGCGGGAGGCAATCACCCCAGCCCCGGCCTGTCGTTCGTGAAGCCCGAGGTTGCGCCGGGCGAACCGCTGCGCCTGGAAATTGAATCATTTCTCGATTCCGTTCGCAGCCGCCGCGCGCCGCGCGTCACCCTCCGCCAGGGTCGCGAAGCGCTGGCGCTGGCGCTGGAGATCCAATCCACCATGGTCGCCCATGCGCATCGTGCCGGCCTGGGGAATTTCTTCGAGGGCACTGCGCAGGGCGATTAGGTTTTCGCTCCTGGCCATTCGCAGCGTCCCAGAACGTTCGGGCTGTGATAGGTTATGGCCCGGGAGGATCGACGCATGCCGGTGGTGATTGGCGCCAGGTTGGTATTGCTCGCGGCCATGGTGAGTTGCGGATTGCACCTTGCTGTCGGGCAAAACGCGACGGCAGGCCCGGTTCCGGTTGAACAGCGAATTCAACACGTGACCTCGGGGCTGATTGGTGGCGTTGTTCTGAGCGGCCAGGAGCACGCAACCCATACACTCGCGGACCGGATGAAGGCCCTCAATGTTCCAGGCGTAAGCATTGCGGTGATCCACGACGGGAAGATCGAATGGGCGCGCGGCTTCGGAGTGCGGGAACTGGGCGGCTCCCCGGTGAATGCGGAGACGATGTTCCAGGCGGGTTCGATCAGCAAGCCGGTCGCGGCAATGGCGGCGCTCAGGCTGGTTCAGGACGGCAAGCTGTCGCTGGATGCGGACGTGAACACCTATCTGACAAGTTGGAAGTTTCCCAGCGACCCCATAGCAAGCGGCAAGACGATTACGCTGCGGGAGCTTCTGACTCACACGGCGGGGACGACAGTTCATGGCTTTCCGGGCTATGCGAGCAATGAACCTGTACCGACATTAGTGCAGGTGTTGAACGGGGAGAAGCCGGCCGACACGCCCGCGATCCGCAGCGAGCAGGCTCCCGGCAAGGAGTGGAAGTACTCCGGCGGCGGATACACGATCATGCAACAGGCGCTGATCGACGTGACGAAGCAGCCGTTTCCCAAGTTGCTGCATGACTCGGTGCTGGTTCCCATCGGCATGACCCGCAGCACCTATGAACAGCCGCTGCCGCAAGCGCTGCGCGAGAATGCAGCCGCGCCCTATCGCGATGACGGAAAGCCGGTGGAGGGCGGGGCACACACCTATCCGGAAATGGCGGCGGCCGGATTGTGGACCACGCCGACAGATATCGCTAAGTACGCGATCGAGGTGGAACAGTCGCTGGCGGGCAAGGCCAATCATGTTCTGAACGCAGACATGACGCGACAGATGCTGACGCAGGGCATGGGCGATTGGGGACTCGGCGTGCAGATCGGCGGATCGGAAGCCATGCGTTACTTCTCCCATGGCGGGGCGAACGAGGGATTCCGCAATCTGTTCGTGGCCTATGAGAAGGGCGGCGAGGGCGCCGTGGTCATGACCAACGGCGATAACGGCAGCCAACTCGGGGACGAGTTGATGCATAGTATCGCCACGGAGTACGGCTGGCCGGACTGGAAGCCGCAGGTTCGAACCACCGTCAAGGTGGACGAGAAGACGCTCCAGCAATATGCGGGCACTTACGAGCTCCGGCCTAACTTCGACCTGGTGGTGACGGTGGAGAACGGCCAGTTGATCACCCAGGCTACCGGACAGCCGATGTTTCCAGTGTACGCGGAATCGGAGACGAAGTTCTTTCCGCTCGAGTTCCCGGCCGAGATCGAATTTGTGAAGGATGCCGGGGGAAAAGTGAATGCGCTGATCCTGCACCAGGGTGGACACGATATGAAAGCGCCGCGGAAGTAGCAGGTTTGACGACAAGGTGAATCTGTTGGACGCCGCGCATGGTCGCCGTTGGTACATGGTCGCGGGTCGTTCGAGTGCGAGATCTTACATGCAGGCCTTGTTCCGTGCCGAAGGTAGGGTCAGGAAAGAGATGCTTGCCGGGGCCAGGCGGAGAGTACCTGCTTTGACGGGCTGCCCTTTGAGTTCCGGGACCGACCCGTCGGACGCCGCCTGCAATCCGGTTCCGTTGAGCAATACCGCTCTGCTGGCGAGATCGGCCGCGGTCAGCGAATAGCGATCTGCAGCGAGCGGGAGGTTGATTGCCTGCTCGCTGCTGTTGTCGGTGTTCAACGCCAGGACGGCGACGCCGCCCTTCGTTCCCTTCATGCAGTGGGCATAGATGCGGAGTCCCTCGTCCCTTGAGACGCCGGGGTCGAGGACAACCGGACCCATGGTGCGGCTCCAGAGCAGGGCGGCCCAGTAATTCGGCTTCGGCTCCAATGTATCTTCAGTGAGGAGTCCGTAGTCGCTGGCGGCAAGCGTGTTGTGCATGACGGACTTCACGCCTTTCTGCGCCAGCGTGCCCAACTGGTTGAGGAAACGGAAGCTGTCAGCAAACTGGCCGGCGAATGGATCGCCGCCACAAGCCGCCTCTCCGGTTTCGGTGAGCCAAAGAGGTTTGCCGGGAAGATATTTGTCGCGAAGCGCGGCATAAAATGCTTCGACCGTATCGGTGCGATCGAGCCAGTCTGCGGAAAGCGCCCGGTCGATTTTGACGCTCCCACCACAGCGGCGCGAAACGGAGCCGTAGAAATGGTAGGAGAAGGCATCGAAGATGGGGCCCGTCGCCTGCATCAGGTCGTCGGTTGTGATCAGCTTCAACTTCATGCCAGCGGGCCCGAGTGAGATGCCTTCGCCGACACTCCCCGGGCCCAGGAAGATGGTTCCCGGCGACTCCTTGCGCAGGAACGCGGCGAAGATTTTGGCATCCCTGGCGAAGACGGTAGCGTCGTAGCCCTGCGGCGCTCCGCCCATCATGGCGAATGTGGGCTCGTTCATGAACTCGACGGCGGCGATGCTGCCCCCAAGGCTCCTGGTGTAGTCGAAGAATGCTTTGGCCTGGACGGGAGTCCAGACACCGTCGGCGTCTCTGGTTCCGGGGCTGATAGCGGCGGACGTGACAATCTCTGCGCCGACCTCGCGCGCGAAGTCGACAACGGCTTTCCATTGCGCCCGGGTGAGGATGCTGTTGAAGCCTTTGGGCGGCTGCTTGAGGGCGGGCTCATCATCGTCTTGGAAATAGGTGCTGTTTTGCCATGTCCCGCTTACTCGCAGGTAGACCGGACCCAGCGCCGCCGCCAGCTTCCGAAGCCGCGGATTGCTCAAGTTGATAGGCGGCCGATATCGATAGAGGTTGGGATTCACTCCGACCGGTTGATTGGTGTCGGACGAAGAATTCGGTTTTGCAGCGTCCACGGAACTGGATTGGTATGGCTTCCAGAACCGGCCCCCGGTCACTTCAACCATCTCCACGTTGTAGGAAAGGAAACGCAGATCCACCGTGGACAGCGCGGGCATCGCGGAAGGTGCAACGGCAAGGGAGGGCTTCTGCTGAGCGCCAAGGCCTGCGGCCGAAAGAGCCAGGGCCCCCAGCGCCGGGAATCGTCTCCATCCCACGCTACTTACTCTTGAATTCATCGCTTTCTTCCTTTCTAGCTGAACTGTTTCCGGCGGCACGCCTGCTCGAATGGATTTCGATTTTGCGCTGGCGTAGCACCATTTCCGCAGTCGAAGCATCTCGACTGTTCGCGGAGATATGCCTCGAGCTTGGAGCAGCCCCGAGCCGCATTCGACCGTGCCCGTTAGGATAAGGCACCCATCTTATCCGCGTGAGTTACTCCGGAAGCGTAACCTTTCCCTTGACCTGAAAGGTTCCGGCTGCGGCTGGGGCGCCGGTACCGGGCTGGCCACCGCCGACACTGATCTTGTATTGGCCTTCCGCGATGATCGGCTCTCCAGCCTCGGTCACAATACCGAGATCGCAGGGCTTGAGCTCGAACTTGACAGCCTGCGATGCGCCGGGATCAAGATGCACGCGCTGGAATCCGCGCAGGGCACGCAGCGGCGCTCCCTTTACATCCGGGAAGCTGAGATATAACTCGGCTACTTCGTCGCCGGGGCGCTTGCCGGTGTTAGTTACGGTAACTTCGGCTGTAACTGGATCGCCGGCCTTAACCGGGTTAGGCGGCACTTTCAATTCACTGTAACTGAACGTGGTGTAACTAAGCCCATAGCCAAATGGATAAAGCGGCTTGCCGTCGAAGTAGCGATAGGTCCGGCCCTTCATCGCATAGTCTTCAAAGGGAGGAAGCTGGTCGACGCCGGTATAGAACGTGACCGGCAGGCGTCCCGCGGGATTGTTACTGCCGGAGAGGGTTTCGGCTACGGCCGAACCGCCTTCTTCGCCGGGATAGAACGAATCAAGGATGGCATTCGCGTGCTCGTTGGCCCAGTTGACGCTGAGGGCGCTGCCATTAGTCAACACCACGACCAGTGGCTTGCCTGCTGCGCTGAGCGCTTCGATCAGCTCCTGTTCGGGCTTGGGCAGATCGAGGCTGGTGCGATCGCCGCCCTTGAAGCCCTCTTCGCTGACCTGCATCTCTTCGCCTTCGAGTTCGCTGGTGATTCCGACTACCGCAACCACGACATCCGCATTGCGCGCTGCTTCAATGGCCGCGGGTTGCGGCTTGAGATCCACCTTGGACCATACCATGCGCGCGGAGGGTGATGACTTTTCGCCGGGCGTGTACACCACGACCAACTGGGCGGGTTGACCCGCTTCGAGATGCACCCGGCCAACTTTGGTGGTGCCATCGGCGGCATAGGCCGAAGTCACGTTCTTGCCATCGAGCTGCAGACGGAAGAACCCGGTGGCCTGCAGACCGAGGTTGTAGTCCCCTGTTTCCGTTGCGGTGAGACTGCCTTCATAACGAATTGCAAGTGGCTTGACGTCGGCGACCGCGGCCGGAAGTGGAGTTTCCGCGGCATCGATGTTCGGCTCGACACCGGTGGCCAGGGGCGTCGGAGATACGGGGTTATTGATGTTCGTCATGTCCAGCTTGGCGTAAGTGACTTTCACGCCCGGCTGCCCGCCGGTGCTGAGCGCCGAGCCGGGAACCAGTTCGGCATCATGGCCGAGAAACTGCGTACCGGGAACATAGGTGACGGCGGCTCCTTCGAACTCCGCCTTGATTCCTTCGAGAATGGAAACCGTGTGGGTGGGAGTGCCGTTGTAGTTGCCAAGCAGGACCTTGGTTTGGTCGGCGAGCGGTCCGATGACGGCGATCTTGATGCCTTCTTTCTTGAGCGGCAGCACGCCGTCATTCTTGAGCAGCACCATCGATTCGTTGGCCAACTTGCGGGCCAGGGCGCGATGTTCCTGGCTGTTGAGCTGGCTCGCATCAATCTTGGTATACGAAACAGTGTCCGGCGGGTCAAACAGGCCCAGCTTCATGCGCGCGGTAAAGAGGCGCTTGAGAGCTATGTCGATATCGCTCTCCTTCAGGAAGCCCTCTTTGACCGCATCGATATAAGGCTTGTAATCGTGATCGTCATTAACCTTGAAGGTGAAATCCACGCATTCGTTATCCATGCCTCGCTGGAGCGAGATGCCGGACGCCTCGGGCTGCGAGGGCTTGAACTTGTGTCCCTGGAAGATGTCGATCACGGCACCGCAGTCGGAGACGACATAGCCCTTGAAGCCCCACTTGCCGCGCAGTTGATCCACGAGGAGGAATTCGTTGGCGCAGGCGGGTTGGCCGTTGATGCTGTTGTAGGCGCACATTACGGAGCCGGCCTTGGCTTCGGTGACGGTGGCGCGAAACGCGGGCAGATAGGTATCGAGCTCATCGTGCTTGCTGACCGTGACGTCGGCGGTGTGGCGGGTAGTCTCCGGTCCGCTGTGCACAGCGTAGTGCTTGGGAGTGGAGATGACGCGGTAATATTTTGGATCGTCGCCCTGCATGCCGGTTACGAAGGCCACACCCATGTGCGCAGTCAGGAACGGGTCCTCGCCGTAGGTCTCCTGGCCGCGGCCCCAGCGGGGATCGCGAAAGATGTTGATGTTGGGCGCCCAGAAATCGAGCCCGTGGAAGATGGAACTGGCCCCGCCGTTGGCTTTCGTTTCCCTGGCGTTTACGACGCGGCCCTCGGTGCCGATGGCGATCGCCATCTCGTGAAGGGCCGGCGCATCGAACGTAGCTGCCAGGCCGATGGGCTCGGGATACTCGGTGGTGCCGTCGACGGCTACGCCGTGGAGCGATTCACTCCACCAGTCGTAGGCCGGCACGTTCAGGCGGGGAATGGCACGCGCCTGATTGACCAACTGGGTGGCCTTCTCCTCGAGAGTCATGCGCTTCACTAGGTCGGCGGCGCGCTGCTCCGGAGAAAGACTGGTATCGAGGTAGGCCGGTTTCTGGGCGTCCTGCGCCGCGGCCACGCTTAAAATCCCGCCGAAAATCAATACTGCCTTCACCACCGCAAGACTGAAATTCCTCATAGCTTCCCTCTTGGCGGGCTCGGCCTTGGCCGGTCTCGATTACAGAACGAGAAATCGTTTGCCCGCTCTCCGGATGCCAACCCTAATGCGCTCCGGAAACCTCTGTCAAGCGGGGATGGGACGCGGCGCGCGCCTGTGAAAAATCGGTTTAGTGGATGCCCGCGACCTGGAGGAATCGAGCGATCGGCGCGGCGGGGTGGCGTGCTTTGAGCCGGGCGAGGATCAGCCGGGAAGAATACCGTTTGGGAGGGTGTAACCTTCACGGTGACCTTCCCGTAATGGCGGATAGGGGCACAAGCAACGATGCGGAGCGCCGCGAGCAGCGAAATGGAACCGGTCGCCAGTCGCGAACTGGAGCGGCTGATCCGGTTTCGCCAGGGCGACGACGCATCGCGCGATGCCGCGTTCGAGGCGCTCTTCCAGATCCACCAACGCGCTGTGCATGGTTGGATTCTGCGCATCGTGCGCAACGCGCCTGCGGCGGAGGACCTGACGCTCGAGACATTCTGGCGCATTTATCGGGCCCACGCCCGCTTTGAGCCTGAACGCGGGTTCGAGCCCTGGGCGCGGCGCATCGCAACGCACGTCGCTCTCGACTGGCTCCGGGCGCAAAAGCCGGAGTATGCGATGACCGCCGAGTTTTTCGCGGATCTGCCCTCGCCGGCAGGAAAAGATCCGGCGGTTTCGGCGGAGATACGGCGCAAGACCGCGCAGGCGTTCGCGCGGCTGCGGCCGGGGCTGCGGATCGCCGCCACACTTGCGGTCATAGAAGAGCGGCCGTACAAGGAAGTGGCGGAGGCGCTGGGAATCTCGGTGCCCGCGGCAAAACTGCGCGTTTTCCGCGCGCTTCGTC
>Ga0210397_10002367_pt1 | contig 11903 bp, 12 predicted proteins | sample IncBWH2OmetaG_FD_160126 | JGI IMG/M metagenome (GOLD analysis project Ga0210397, IMG submission 160126) | Forest soil microbial communities from Barre Woods Harvard Forest LTER site, Petersham, Massachusetts, United States - Inc-BW-H-2-O ...
GTTCGCCGCAGCAACGCGGGCCGGGCGATTTCGATCGAGGAATGGCTCACACGGCCGCCTTTCCGAACAGACCCGCGGGACGCAGGATAAGCACGGCGACCACGACGAGGTACACCGACAGCATTTCCATCTCCGGCATCAACGAAATCGCCGAGGCTCGCATCATTCCGACTATGAGCGCACCAACCAGTGCGCCGCGCATGCTGCCAAGGCCGCCGATGACCACGACGGCAAAGGATTCGACCACGAGGTCCACCGCCATGTCGAGAGAGGCCGCGCTGGAAGGCACGACCAGCGCGCCACCGACCGTGCCAAGCATGCAACCGACCGTGAAGACCAGCGCGAACACCCTGGACGCGTTGACCCCGAGACCTGCGGCCATGTCGCGGTTTTCGGCCGTTGCGCGCACGATGCGCCCGGTTCTGGTTCGTTCAAGGAAGAGACCCAGTATTGCAGCGATCGCAAGGCTCGCCGCAATCACGAGTAAATTGTAGGTCGGGACGCGAATCCCGAGAAAATGCGCGGTGCCGTAGGCGAGGTAGACATTGTCCATCGTTCGCGGCGTTGCGCCCCAAAAATAGCGAAACGTATCCTGAAACATCAGGAGGAATCCGAAGGTTATCAGGAGCTGATAGCTTTCGTCGCGGCGATAGACCGTGCGCAGCACGCGCTCGATCGGCAATCCGACAAGGCCAACCAAAAGCCCTGCGACGACCAGGATGGGAAGGAACAAGGCCGGCGGCATGCCCAACTTGATTGCAGCTCCGACTGCCGTGATTCCGAAATAGGCGCCGAGCGCATAGAACGATCCGCACGCGAGATTCACGATCTTCTGGACGCCGAACACGAGCTGCAGCCCGGCGGCAACAAGAAACAGAACCGCGGCGTGAAATGTCCCGCCGAGGATCACATCCAGAAGTTCGGCCATCTCTCAGACCGGCATTTTGGCGGTCTTGATCCATTCCCAGAAATCCGCGCCAGGCGGCTTCTGCAGTTGCGCGGCCTGGAACGTATCGATCGAAGCCAGCGTCGGGAAGTCATACTTGTTGTTGTTGGTGGACGGCCCTTGATAGAAGACCTGTTCGGCGATCTTGTCCTTGCGAAAACGGCCCTTGCCACCCAGGCTTTCTACCTCAAGACCCGGCATTGCCTCGGCCACCTGCTCTGCGGTCGGCCATTTGCCCGCCGCCTTTTGCGCGGCCTCGACGCCGGCCTTGTAAGTGGCCAAGGCAAAATAAGCCCTGTCCGCCTCCCAATGCGGTACCTCCTTGTAACGGTCCTTGTAGTCGTCCACGAACGCCTTTTGCAGCTCCGAGGCTTGCGGATGATCGAAATAGAGCGTGTTGTGGCCAAAGATGATGCCTTCCGGCATGAACTCCTTCTTGAGCTGGTTGATCTGCCAGCCGGCCGCCGGCAACACCAGCCTGGCGTTTTCAAACAGTCCCGCCGCATTGCCCTGCTTCATGAAAACCGGCAGATCGGCAAACAGCATCGAAGAGAAGATCAGATCCGGCTTTGCGGCGTTGAGCGCGGCGATATGCGAGGTCAGGTCCATGGTGCCGACCTTCGGCCATTGTTCGGCGACGAATTCCGCCGCGATACCGTAGCGCGCCAGAATCTGCCGGAATGCTTCCCAATTGTTTCGCCCATAGGAATAATCCGGATTGATGCCGGCGACACGCTTGAATTTTCCCTTGAAGTATTTGATGGCAAGCAAGGAACCCATCACTGCTTCGCACTCGTTGTCGGTCGAGCGGAACACGTAGCGCGGCTTCGGCATGGTCTCCTTGACGCCGTCCTGTGTCGTGCCGTCCCACATCACCAGCAGCGCCTGCTCTTCCTCCGCCACGGGCGCCACGCCGAGACTGACGCCGGTCGAAATCAGCCCGTGAACGGCTTCAACCTTTTCCTGCAGGATCAGGCGGCGGAAGCGCTCGATGGTGTCCTTCGGGTTGGTCTCCTCTTCGATAACCAGCTCGATCCTGCGGCCGGCAATGCCGCCGCCCTTGTTCAGGCGCTCGGCAGCCCACTGGACCGCGCGAATGCCGCATTCGCCGGCCGTTCCGGCAACGCCCGATCGCGGCGCAAGGATTCCCAGTCTGAGCGACCTGTCTTGCGCCAAAGCCGGCGCGAAGACTTGCGGCGCGGCGGCCGCAAGCGCGGTCGAACCCGCAAGCCTGGAAAAATCGCGACGCGTGAGCTTCATGGGTACCTCCCGGTATGATGCGCATCTGTCGCGCGCCGTTGGCATACCATAAATATGTCAGCAACATCGCATCAAGCGGTTTTTCTGGTCTGACCGCCGTCGAAAACCGCTTTGCCGTCTAATAGATTGGTGATATATTACGGCCGAATTTGCGCAAATGCCGGGAGGTCACGCGATGGAACTATCATCAAGCCCGATGACGGAACGGCAGCGGAATTACCGGGCGACCTATCGCCACCGCATCGCCGGCTGGTACAACGGCTGGCTCCATGCTCTCGTCATATACGTGATCGGCTTCACGGCGCTCTATGTTTATTTCGCCAACATCGAGAACCTGCGCTGGTGGGAGCTTGCCATCGTCCCGGTGACGTTCCTGTTTGCGAACTTCTTCGAATGGTGGATCCACCGTTTTGTGATGCATCGTCCCTCGCAGGTGAAAGCGTTCCGCGCGATCTACAACCGCCACACGCTGATGCATCACCAGTTTTTCACCGAGAAGGAGATGCGTTTCGCCGGTCCGCACGATTGGCGGGTGACCTTCTTCCCGCCCTATGCGCTCGTCACCTTCACCATGATGTCGATTCCGCCGGCACTCATCCTTGGCTGGCTGGTCTCGCCCAATGTAGGCTGGCTCTTGATCTCGACCACGACATCGATGTACCTGATCTACGAGTTCATGCACTTCTGCTGTCATGTCGACGAAAACTGGTTCGTCCGCAACATGCCGCTCGTCAACACGATCCGGCGTCACCACACCGCTCATCACGACCAGTCGATCATGATGGAGCGAAACATGAACCTGACCTTCCCGATCATGGACTGGCTGTTCGGCACGTCCGATCTCGATCGCGGACTGATCGGTCACCTGCTGAACGGCTACGATAACCGCTTCGTCAAGACCACCATGCGCAAAACGGCACGCACGCCAAGGCCGGTGGTCGGCGGGCAGGCAACGGGATTTGCCACACCGGCCGAATAGCTATGGCGTTTTCGAGCGAGGGGATACCGGTTCGCATGAAGAAAACGCTTCAAAACAAAGGATGAGAGCCCTTTTCGGTTCTGATTCAATCAGAACCGAAGAGGCGCTAGACCGGCCAACGGCGGGCAAATGCAGATGGACGCGATCGAGCCGCACTGGACTTCCCTGCTCTGGTTTGCGGCGTTGGCGACCGTGTGCACGCTGGCCTTCCTCGTCGTCGCCGGCATGTTTCCGCTTCGCTCGCGGCCGGATTCCGTCAGATCACACACCGGCCTGCTACTGGTGACCGGCAACGTAGTCTTGCTCGCCGTGCTGTCGATTGGAACCGGACTGTTCGGCTATTCCGAACTCAGGTGGAGCACGCTCGTGGTCGTCGCCGGTCTCGTTGTACTGTTTGCTCCCGCGCTTTTCGAGGTCTGGCCGTCGTCGTTTCGCGACGGGACCAGGGGGCTTCTTGTTCTGGTTGGCATACAGCTGTTGGCGCTTGCGACCCTTGCGAAGATTGCAGTCCCGGCCTGGGCCAACATTTCGTAGACATCCAAGGGAGCAAAAGGCGATGCCTGTCAAAATCAAACTCGGCCTTTCCCTGGTCACGATCCTGGTCGCGGCCATTGCGGCTTATTATCAATACCTGCTCGGGCACGACCGCATTCTTTACGTCGTGGCATTCCTCGGCTGCTTCATGATTTTCGCGATGTGGCTCTTCCCCGAAGTCAAGCGCGACGAAACGGCTGGTGGCGTCCGGCGCGACACCGCGCCGCGATAAGGTTCAGCCCGATCTCGGTTCTGATCGAACCGAAGCCGACTCTCATCTAGCCGATATCGGAGGCGTGCGCCTCTTTAGCTTCGAAGCCCGCCTGCAGTTCCGCACTTGCAAGCTTCATGTCTACGCCATCTGCCCAGCGCCCCACCACAAGCGTGGCAATGATATTGGAGGTCAGATTGGTCGCTGCGCGAATTTCGGCCATGAAGCGGTCCACTCCGAGCAGCAACACCAGGCCCGCCAGCGGCACGGCATCCACCACCGGGAGCGTTGCCGCGAGCGCGATGAAACCGCCGCCGGTCACGCCGGCTGCTCCCTTGGAGGTGAACAGCATCACGAACAGTACGCTCAATTGGTACCAGATCGTGAGTTCGACATTGAAGGCGTGAGCCAGGAACAGGACCGACATCGTCATGTAGATCGCGGTGCCGTCCATGTTCAGCGAGAAGCCGCCGGGCATCACCAGCCCCACGACTTCCCTTGACACACCGAGCCTCTCGAGCTTCTGCATCGAACGCGGCATCATGGTTTCAGCCGAAGTCGCGGCGAACACAAACAGGATTTCGTCCTTGAAGTAGTTCAATACCTGGAAAATGCTGAAGCCGGAAACCCGGAGAAACGCGCCGAGCACGATCACGACAAACAGAAAACTGACAAGATAGACCGCAGCAACCAGTTGCCCGAGGTCGAAAAGCGTGCGCAGGCCATATTTTCCTACCGTGAATGCCATGGCGCAAAATGCTGCGATCGGCGCAAAATACATGATGATACGCACCATGCCGAACAGCGCGACCGAAGCCGCCTCCAGAAACGCCACGACAGGCTTGCAGCGCGCTTCCGAAAGGCTAAGGCTCAAACCGAGCAGTACCGCCACGAACAGCACCGGCATGATGTCGCCCTTCACGAAGGGCTCGACAAACGACGTCGGGATCATCGATAGAAAAAAATCCGACATGGTGACATCTTTGGCGACCTTCGCATAGGCTTCGACTGCCTTGGGATCGAACGCGCCCGGATCGGCGTTGAGGCCGATGCCGACCGGCCAAAGATTACCGACGGCCATTCCCACGATGAGCGCCAGCGTCGAGGCGACCTCGAAATAGATCAGTGCCTTGACGCCGACATTGGCGACGCGACGGATGTTTCCCATCTTGGCGATGCCGACCGCGATGGTGGTGAAGATGATCGGCGCGATCACCACCTTGATCGCCCTTATGAAGGCGTCGCCATAGGGTTTGAGGTGGGCCGACAATTCCGGATAGGCGTAACCAAACATCACGCCCAGCGCGACGGCGGCGAGAACCTGGACGTATAGCCTTCTATAAAGCGGCGTCTTCCTCGTTGGAATTTTCGCCGCCACCATTCCCGGGGCAGCCAGCTCGGAAGACTGCTGGCTTATTTCGAGTGCTGACATCAAATCTCCTTCAGGCCCGGGCCGATAGTTTCACCGCAGCCCGGAATACCGAGGCGTCATTCAGCGGCTACGCGTGAGGTGGCCGCGTGGCCATGGGTTTTGACGACGACCTTAATGGCATCCTCGATCCGTTCCCGTGCATATCGCAGCGCGGTCGGCAGATCTTCCAGCGCGAAGGTGTGAGTATGCACCTTGGTTGCGTCGAACCGTTTCTGCGCCATGAACGCCTCGGCGCGATGCGTAGCACTTTTGCCCTCGCCGCGAATGCCATAAACGTAAATATTGTTTCGCACGATATGGGCGATATCGACTTCGGCCGGCTTGCCCGGGAACGCGGCGAGACAGATGCGGCCGCCACGGTTGACCATCCGCGCCGCCTCGTTGATAGCGTCCGGGGCACCTGAACATTCGATGACATAGTCGACGCCCTTGCCGCCGTTGAGCTTGCGAACCGCGGCAACTGGGTCTTCGTTTTTGGCGTTGATCACGAAATCAGCGCCAAGCTCGCGCCCGATCTGAAGCCGGTTGTCGCGCGTTCCGGTCAGGATCACCGGCTGCGCGCCCAGAGCCTTGGCGACCGCCACGCCGAGTAACCCGATCGGGCCGGGACCGGTGACGACGACGCTCTCCCCCGCGACGAGCCCACCGAGTTCAGTCAGCCCGTACATCGCCGTTCCGGCCGTAACGACGAGTGTTGCCTCTTCGTCGGACATCTCGTCGGAAACCCGAACCAGGGTGTTGATGCTGTTGACGGCGTATTCGGCAAATCCGCCGTCCGTCGTGAATCCGTTGGCGCGGTGGCCCTTGTCGACGTCGCCGTAGTTGAGGCCGTAATTGTGGCACGCCGTGTACATTCCCTCGCGGCAGCGCTTGCATTGCCCGCATCCGGCGTGAATCTCGACGGTGACGCGCTCGCCGATCCTGTACTCGTCGACACCGGGGCCGAGCGCAGCAACCGTGCCCATGTATTCATGACCCGGCGTGAAATTCTTGTTGAACGGCTGGCCGCCCCGGATCAGCGCCGGTGGACCGTGATGGATGATCTCGAGATCGGTCGCGCAAATCGCAACCGCATCGATGCGCACGAGAACCTCCGCCCTCTTCGGCACCGGCACCGGCTTCGTGGTCAGCGTCAATTGTCCGGGATCACCCAGCACCCACGCCCGCATCGTGTCGGGGATGGGAAAATCAGGCGCGGTCTTGACATGATCGGGCTGGTACATGGATTTGCTCCTGGATTTGCTCGCTATTCCGCCGCCACGATCTTTGGCGTTCCCCGCAAAGTGGCGCCCGGCGCGCCCAGTTCGGTCGACAATTCATCGACCGCTGCAATGAGGTGAGCCCTGATTTGATCGATATACTCCGCCGTGGCGCGAAAAACTGGAGAGGACACGCCGATCGATCCGACCACGGCGCCGGCGTGATCGCGAATGGCGGCGCCAATACAGACCACCCCCAGCTGAAATTCTTCCCGATCCATCGCAAAGCCATTTCGGCGCGTGAGCCTCAATTCTTCCTTCAGCCTGTCGATGTCGGTGATCGTGTGGGGGGTGAATGCGGTTAGGCCCTTGTCGGCAACGATCCGATCGAGCTCCGTCGGCGGCAGCCAGGCCAGGATGGCCTTCCCGGTTGCGGTGGCGTGGGCAGCATTCGAATTGCCGCCCAACCCCGCATCCACGCGCACGGCGTGCCTGGCGTCGCGACGCAAAACGTTCACCAGGTTGGTATCCTGCATGATCGCAAGGTGCACGGCTTCGCGGGTCTGATCGTTGAGCCGATCGACAAAACTCTGCGCCCGCCGCGGCAGATCAACCTGGCGAAGACAGGCGGCGCTGAGGTGAAGGATTCGCGACCCCAGAACGTAGCTGCGGCTGTTCGGGCCACGCGCGACATAACCCCAATTGTGCAGGGTCGAAATCAGGTGATGACAGGTGGATATGTTCAATCCGGCGATATTGGCGATTTCGGTCAGCTTCGCCTCGCCGCCGGCGTCGGCGATGACGTCAAGGATAAGAAACGCCCGGTCGAGCGCCTGGATGCCGCCGTGGTCACGCCCCATCGGCGGTCGGGCCGGCATGATGCCGTGCCGCTCTTTGCCTCGTTCGGCTTGCATCGCCGCAGTCCTCCCGGCGGTAATTTCTTGCGTTCCAGTAGGAACAAACTCGGGCGCCAAAGCAACTCAATTTTCACATCGCAGATATTAATTTCATTAGATGAAATAGCTTCAGCGTCCTCAGTGCCGATTGAGGCCGTAGCCCGGCTCGGGCTCCGGCAATTTAATCATTTCATTCAGCCGCTTGCTGAACTCCTCATCCGACAGGGTCGCCGCCGGAAGCCCCGAGGCATCGTCTGTGGAAAGTCCAACGTGGGTCAGTTGCGGGAACAACAGTACGAGGAGCAGCAACAGCCATTGGGCTGCGAGGAACGGCGCCAGCGCGCGCAGGAACGGGCGAAAGGCGACCTGTTCTTTCAAAACACCACGCACCATCATCAGCGCGTAGCCGAAAGGCGGCAAGAGGAAACTCGATTGCAAGGTCAGCAGGACCAGGACCGCGATCCACCGCGCGTCGGCGATGCGGATCAGAAGCGGCGGAATCACGATCGGCACGATCACGAAAATGATTTCAAAGGCGTCCAGCACGAACGCGCTGATGCCGAGCACGCAGAGCACCGCGGCGACTGCGGCGACGTCACCGCCCGGAATCGATGAAACCATCTTGCCGACAAGGTCGGCGGTGCCGAGCAGCCGCAAGACCATGGTGAAGGTCGTTGCCGCAACCAATAGCGAAAACAAGGCGCCGGTGAGCGCGATCGCATCGCTCAATAGTTTGCCTAACGCGGCGCGGTGCAAACGCCCGGTCAGGAGGCCTGCCGCGAGAAGCGCAAAAGCGCCCATTGCAGCCGCCTCGACGGCATAGAAGTAACCGAGCGTAACGCCGCCGAGGAGGACCACAAGAGATACGAGGGCCGCGACCGCAAGCCATGCCTGGCCGGCCGTCAGGCGGTCGCGGCCGGGCACCTTTGTCGCTGCTCTGCCGGCGATCCAGGATAGCGCGAGGCAGAGGGCGAGAAAAATGGCTCCCGGCACGAGTGCGGCGTGAAAGATGTCCTGCGTATTGACGACACGGTCGCTCCTGCCCGTCGCCGTCACCGCAATGGTGTGCGCCGACAGCATGGCGTCGCTCAGAAGTATGAGGACGAGCGAGGGCGGCACGAGAACGCCAAGCGTGCTGGCGACTGCGACAATCGCGTGCCTGACGGGTGCCTCGATGCCCTCGGCCGCAAGGCGCGGCGAGACGACGCGCGAAAGACCGAGCACGCTTGCGCCGACCGAACCATTCATCGGTCCAAGCAGCGCGCCGAGCATCATGCCCGACACCAGCGGGGCCGAAGAGCTGCGCGGAAGCATGGCATTGCCGGCGCGATAAAGCGCATCCGCAATCGGCAGGCGATCAAGCAACAGTCCCATCGTAACATAGAGCGGCAGCGCCTGCAGCAGGTCGTTCTCGAACAGGTTGATCAGTCGGCTGGGCAGTGCCCATAGCGTCGAAGCATCTATGGCACCCGTCACGGTGCCGATGATCGCGCCGAGCGTTGCCGCCACGATCAGAACCATCGCGGCCGGCAGGCCGGTCGCGATGATGCCGATGCCGACCAGCACAAGGAGTGCGAGCCCGGTCCATTCCATCAGTGATCGTCCGCCGCAGGGGTACGGAAGATGTCTACAAGCGACTGGCCAATCAACAACAGGGCCATGAACCAGAGCGCGAGTTTGACCAGGAAATAGCCGGGATTGCCGCTGTCCTGAAAAGCTTCAAGGTCGCGAAGGCTGAACGCAACCGTGGTCCTGCCCGCAACCAGGACAAACAACGCCCAGGGCAGAAGCCCGATAGCGCTGCCGATTTTGTTCAAACGCCGACGCGTGGCTGCGGAGTATCGCCGGGCCAAAAGATCGGCCGCGAGGTGAGTTCTTGCTCGTGTCGCTGCGGTTACGCTTGCCGCGACGAACAGCGCGAAGGCCACCTGCCCCAGATCGTTGGCCTCCCGGGAAAACGCGCGAAAGAGATCACGCAGCGGCCACTGTAAGAACAACAGAAGGATCAGCGGCAACGCAAGCCATTTGGTTGCGGCGATCACCTGGCCGATCAGGCGATCGAGCCCGCGCAGGAAAGACATGACCTCGCAAATCCCCTCATCGCATTGCAGCCAGAGTGGAGACTCAGGCCGAAAGGCCATGAGGCCACGATTTCATGGCTGGGTCACCAGACCAGGTTCATGAAGGCCAGGTTTTTTTCAAGGGATTGGGCAGCCAATCCTTACGGCTGGACTGCCTCCGAGATCCCGTAGGCTTCCAACTGGGCCCGAACTTGCGCAATATTGTGCCCGAGCACGACGATATCGTGCTTCTTGCCGTCGACGTCCCGCACATGCTCGCGCAGCAGCGCTTCGGCCCGAAAACCGAGGCCCTCAAACAGCGCGATGGCAGCCCGCTGATCGACGGTCATCTGTACCGAGAGTTTTTCGAGCCCGGGAGCGCCGAGCGCCAGGGCAAATGTCTCCTGTGACAATGCTCTTCCGACACCCTGGCCGCGAACGTCGAGCGACACCACCATCCGGATCTCGCCGACGTGCGGCGACCAGGAGTGGGAATCGCGGACCACGGTGCCGCAGCCCACGACCTTGCCGCCGTTGACCGCGAGCAAGCTCGCGATATCCCCGCGCTCGATCTCGTTGATCCAGGCCGACAGCACTTTCGGCTGGCTGATATTGCGCGGCAGAAACAGGAGGTCATGCGTCGGCAACTTCCTGGCGAACTCGAGCACCGCACCCTCATCAGCCCGCGACATAAAACGGAATTCAATATCGCCGGCATCCGTCTTGACATGCCTGGGATAGGAACGCGCTTCACTCATATCGATCTTCCCCCTAACCAAGTATCCAGTTTCGGCCACAGCCGCTTGACCGCGTTAGGGCCGGCGACGAGGCTGACGTGACCGCCCTTGAGCATGATCTCTTCCTTGTCGGACGATCCGACCATCTTGATGAGGTGCCGCGCCGCATCATAGGGCACGATGTGGTCGTGCTCGGCGACCGCATGCAGGAGGGGCACTCTGATCCTGGAGAGATCAACGGCATGACCGCCGACCGACATCGTACCTTCAAAGAGCTTGTTGTCCCACATCAGATCCTTGGTAATGCAGCGGAAGTACTCGCCGGCAAGTGGCAGGATATCGGTGGCCCAGCGATCGAACATGCGGTACGACTTCACGTATTCGTCGTTCCAGATCTTCTCCCACAATTGCACCTGGCCAGCGGCGCGCGACGCCGGCCGAAGCATCTCGAACGAGGAAAGGATCATTTCCGGCGGCATGTTGCCGACGCTGTCAATCAGATGGTCGACGTCGAAGTAGCGGCGATCCGCGAAATTTGCGAACAGCTTCATCTGGTGGAAATCGATGGGGGTGGTGAAGCAAATCAGGTTCTTCAACGGCCCATCGTGGAAGATCGCGCCGTAAAGCAGCGACAGTACGCCACCGAAGCAATAGCCGATCACTGTGATGTCGGTCTCCCCCGAATCCTCCTGCACCCGGCGAACGCAGTGGGGAATGAAGTCGAGAACGTAGTCCTCCATCCCAAGGCTCTTCTCTTCGGGTTTGGGCGCGGTCCAGTCCAGCATGTAGACGTCATAGCCGCGCTTCAAGAGAAACTCGATAAAGCTCTGTCCGGGGACCATGTCGAGGATGTAGCCGCGGTTCGTCGTGGCCATCACGATCAGGATCGGCACGCGATAGATTTCGTCCGCCATCGGCCGGTAGTGATAGAGGTTCATCGTGCCGCGGACGCTCAAGACATCTTTCGGCGTCATTCCGAGCGCGGGACCGGAAGAAGAAAAATATTCGACGCCCTTGATGCTGCGCTGGATCGCGCGCTCCACCTCCAGCTGGATTCGCGCCGGTATCGAGGCCAGGTCAATCGAGGCCGTGTCAACTCCCGCGGGTGCGCTCATTTCGCCTCTTCCTCTGCAAGGGCATCAGTATGCCGCGCGACGCCCAACTCATTCAACTTCGAAACTTCTATCAATTCGATGCCGATCTCAGCAAGAAGCCGCGGCAGCTCCATCATTGTATGCAGGACGGACCAGCCGGAGGAGATGAAATGGATCCGAAACTGATCCGCCGTCGTCTTGTGCGGCGGGGCCAGTACCACAATGTCGGACACCCTCTCCCGCTGCGCGCCGGCCGCACGGAGCGCCAGCGGCATGCCGGTCGAATGCGTAATCAGAACCGCCTTTCTCCCGACCCGGTTCGTGATCTCGCCGATCAAGCGAGAGAGCGACTCTTCGACAAGGGAATCCTGAAAGTTGAGAAGAAGCCCTGCCGTCGCCGGCCGATAACCCAGCGCCTTGAGCCAGATCGTAAGCGGCAGCAACGCCAGGTCGCTGCCGAGATATTGCGGAACGAGGATAACCGGCTTGCCGTCGCCAAAGCGGGAGCCGTTGCTGGTGACCAGAGCCCGACGGGCGGAATTCATCATGTCGAAT
>Ga0210397_10002370_pt1 | contig 11892 bp, 11 predicted proteins | sample IncBWH2OmetaG_FD_160126 | JGI IMG/M metagenome (GOLD analysis project Ga0210397, IMG submission 160126) | Forest soil microbial communities from Barre Woods Harvard Forest LTER site, Petersham, Massachusetts, United States - Inc-BW-H-2-O ...
GATGCCGGCTCTACCGCCGCGGCGGCGGGCATCGTGAACCACACGGTCTTGCCGGACGGGTGCTCGGCCTCCACGCCCCAGCTGTCGGACAGCATGTCGACGATCTGCAACCCGCGCCCGCTCGGCTCGTCGGGGCCGGGTGAGCGCATGGTGGGCGTGCCCGAACCCGAGTCGGTGACCTCGACGCGGATCTCCTGGGCCGAGCCCAGGATCGTGATGTGGAAGCTCGTCCGCTCGTGGCGGATGCAGTTGGTCGCCAACTCGGAGACCATCAACTCCACCGCCTCCACCGTGGAGGCGGGGCTGCCGCTGAGCGTGTCGGTGGCAAACCGGCGCGCCGCGTGCACGGACTGCGGGATCGCCGGGAAGGTACGCATGCGTCTCATGATGTCGCACCCAGCTTTTCGGCGAGGCCCATGGCGCCGATCACCCTCCGCAGTAGCGGGGGCGGCTCGCGCAACTCGAACTCGTCGACCGCGCTGGCCCAGCGCACCCACAGGGCGATCGCTGAGCTGTCCGCGAAGCGCACGCCGCCGACGTCGACCGTCAGCGAGGTGACACCGTTGCCGAGCACCTCGTCGACCCGGGCGGCGAGCGGATCGATACCGCTCATGTCGAGTTCTCCGTCGATGCTCACGGTCGCGTGGCTGTTTCCGTCGACGACCACATCGAAGCTGATCAGCTGCTCAGGCTGCCCCTCTAGCTCGTCCATCTCACCCCTACTATCGCAATGTCATCCTCAGCGCCACCGCTCGCCATGTCGCGCACGAGCCCGCCCAGTAGTTCCGGTAGCCCTACATTCTGCCCTGTTGCCGCCGTACGCAACCGGTCCAGGCCCTGGTCGATGCTTTCCCCGCGCCTCTCGACCAGTCCGTCGGTGAAGGCGACCACCGTCGCCTCAGGCGGGACGGTCACCGTCGTCGACTGGTACACCGTACCCTCCTCCACGCCGATCGGGAGACCTACCTCGGCGTGCAGGTAATGGCTGTCCCCGTTGGCCAGCAGCAACGGCGGCAGATGTCCGGCGCTGGTGAGGCTGAGTCGCCGCTCCGCCGTGTCGATGGTGGCGCACAGCACGGTAGCCAACTGGCCGCTCTCAGCCACGCTCACCAGCCGGCTGATCTTGGTCAGGATCTCGGCCGGCCCGTCGTCCTGTGCCGCGTAGGCGCGGATCGCGTAGCGCAATTCCGCCATCGTGGTCGCCGCGCGCAGGCCTCGGCCCGAGACGTCGCCGACCACGAGTAGGAGCCGACCGCCGTCGAGGTCGATCACGTCATACCAGTCGCCGCCGATGTCGACGCCCTCCTCGCCGGCCTCATAGCGGGCACTGGCCTGAATTCCGGGGAGCTGGGGGAGGGTGTCGGGCAGCAGCGCATGCTGCAGGGTCTGGGCGATGCCGCGCTGCTCGGCGTAAAGGCGCTCGTTCTCGTTGGCGGTGACCTCCAGGCGCCCGGCGAGGTCCTCGGCGCGGCGGCGGCGCTGGACGAGACGGAGCGTCACGATCGCGGCCGCAATCGTCAGCACGATGCCGAGTACGGCGCTGATCCATGGCAGGTTCTTCGGCAACGAGCCGGCGAGCGGTGCGCGGGAGGACATCGCCAGCGTGAGCGAGGTGTTGCCGTACGGCACCGTCTGGGCGTAGGACGGCGAGGGAAGCGGGAGGTGGGCGAGATTGGTCACCAACAGAGACCGCGGGGTCTGCTTGCCGCCCAGGAAGATCGCGTAGTCCAAGCCGGCGAACTGGCTGGTGCCCTGCAGGCGCGAGCGGCGGTTGGCCGGCAGCGGCCGCTCGCCGTAGACGACGTATCCGCCGGACTCGGTTGAGTTGGCATATGCGTAGCCCAGACGCAGGTCCGGGGGCTGGAGCAGCCCGATCACGTTCAAGACGGGCTTGCGGCCGGCCGCGGCCAGCAACGCCGTCGCGTTGCCGTGTGTCGTGACGAGCTTGGGCTGCGTCCCCACCACGGCCACCGGGCCCTTGTTGAGAGCCCCCAGCTTCCACAGCGACAGGGACAGGAACTGTCCTGACTTGGTCCCCACCTCGGGACCGACCAACCGCTTGAATCGCGCCACGCTGCCATCAGTGAAGTTGGCCTGCTCGACGGCGGCCGCCATCGTGGAGGTGGTGCTGGGCAGCGACTCGGCCAGCAGCGCGGCAGCGTCGCGGGCTCGGAGATTGATCAGGCGCTTCTCGTTGGAGACGTACTGGGAGTGCGAGACGAGGACGAGCGCCAGGGTCACCAGCAGGCCGACGACCAGCGTGGCCACCGGAAGCCAGTAGAGGTTGGAGGAGGGCCGCCGCGCCTGCGTCGCGGCACCGATCGGCTCGGCCGCCTCACTCCGGCGACTGGTCGCCGGCGGCCGCTGCACTGATTCGACTGAATTCAACCGCTGCCTCTCTGGCTTTGACCGGCGTTTCGAAGAGACGCCTCCCGCGGCGCGCCACAGTCTCGCATATGCCCGCTTTCCGGGGAAGTGGGTGAGAGCTTTCCCCCGCGCACCGCTCACGACCCCTCAGGCGCCGCCGCCGGGCACGTGTCAGGTCCGGTTCCACTCAAACGTGGCCATCGCCCGGGGGGCCAACACGTAGCGCAGCTCGCGCCCACGCCAGCGGACGGCGAAGCGAACCGTGAACGGCGCGTTGTCGTAGGCCGCGAGCACGATGCTCCCATCGGGATTGCGGACGGCGACGTCGTCCAGGCCGGGGGTGACGACGTTGACCCCGGAGCGGGGGTAGGTGTAGGAGACGAAGTGCGTCGCGGCGATCCGATGAGCGCCCGGCGCGATAAACGTGCTGGCCTGGCCCAGTTGGTAATAGGCGCGGGTCAGCGACACCGTTCTGGAACGCTCGTCGATCCGGGCCAGGCCGACGCACCCCGGGCAACCGTGGTTGGGCGGCTGCACCGGCCCTCCAGTGGGGTCGAGCGCCAGGTTCCACAGCGCCACGGTGCTGGCCCAGTTGCGCAGCGAGGCGATCACGATCTCCGAGGTCGGCGTGGGCGTGATCAGGCCCGGAGAGCACTCGTCGACGATCTCATCCAGCCGGGGCGCGACCTGTCGCAGCGCGCTCATCACGCCCGGCGCCCCGAAATAGCAGTGCCACGAGACGCCCGCCAGCGCGCCGCCGGACGGCCCGAAGATGTCGGTGCGCAGGTAGCCGCCGTGATTGGGGCCCCAGCCGAGGTCCCCCGCATAGATCTTGGGATGCAGTCCGGCGCCGGCCAGTGCCGGCACGAGGTGATGCGCGATCCAGCTCGCCTCTGTCTCGGCCGGCAGATTGAGCCCGGGATACAGGGTCGGGGTCCCGGGCTCGTTCTGCGGCGTGATCGCGCCGATGGGGACGCCCGCGCGGGCGTAGGCCTGCAGGAAGGCCACGAAGTAGCGGGCCCACGGCCCCAACGCCGAGGCGAGCAGCGCGCCCCGGTCGCCCGCGTTGCCGAGCGAGTCATTGGCCTTCATCCACGCCGGCGGGGTCCAGGGGCTGGCCAGAAACGCGGTCCGCGAGTTCTCGGCCAGCGCCTGGAGCAGCGCGGGCAGGATGTAGGCGCGGTCGTGGGCGATCGAGAAGTGACGCAGCGATGGGTCCGACGCGCCGGCAGGCACGTCGTCGTAGGTGTATGGGCGCCCGTCGTGGGTGAAGTCCGAGGCGCCCATCGGGATGCGCAGGAAGTTCAGGTGGATGCCCCCGCGCCCGAACAGCTCGCCGATCAGCGCCTCGCGCGCGGCCGACGGGACCCGGCGCTCGATGAGCCACGCCGAGGTATCGGTCATCGCGGCGCCGAAGCCGTGGATCTGCTGGTAGCGCACGCCGGCGTTGACGTTGATGACCGGCTCGCCGCTCACCGGCGTGCTCCCGAACTCGGCGTCGGGCATGCGCGTGAGGTGCTGCGCGAGGTCGGCGCTGGTCAGCACGACCTCGGTGTCGTAGGGGTCAGTGGTCGCCGCCGTCGCGGCGGCCTCGCCGCAGGGGCCGACCACGAAGGCGATCGCCAGCAGCGCGGCACGCCACGGCCGCGCCGCGATCACGGGCGGACGAAGGCGCGGCGCGCCTCGGCGGCCGGCGCCTGGGCATGACACCCGTCCAGATGATCATTGACGAGGCCCATCGCCTGCATGAACGCGTACACGGTCGTCGGGCCCACGAACCGCCATCCACGGCGCTTGAGGTCCTTGGCCAGCGCGCGGGAGTCCTCAGTGTGCACGAGCTCGGCCAGTGCGGCGCGGTCCAGCCCGCCGGTGCGTCGCGCGGGCTCGTAGGCCCAGATGTAGTGCGCCAGCGACCCCTCGGCGGCAACGAGCTCCACGGCCTGCTGCGCGTTGTTGATCACGGCCTCGATCTTGCCGCGATGGCGCACGATGCCCGCGTCGTCGAGCAGCCTGGCGACATCGCTATCCCCGTAGCGAGCCACTTTGTTGAAGTCAAAGCCGGCGAAGGCCGCGCGGAACGCCTCCCGCTTGCGCAGGATGGTCAGCCACGACAGCCCGGCCTGGAACCCCTCGAGGCTGAGCTTCTCAAACAGGCGCACGTCGTCGGCGACGGGGAAGCCCCACTCGGTGTCGTGGTAGGTCCGGTACTCGGGCGTCGAGTCACCCCATGAGCAGCGCGCCACGCCATCGTCGCCGACCACGATCCCGTCGGGTGCCATGGCCTAAGTCTGACCGCTGCCGCGGCGGTGCAGTGGAAGCCGGCCACCCGAGCGGGCTCTAAACTGAGAACGGTGAGTTTCCTCCGTGGCGTCGACGGGTCCGCCCACAACACGGCTGGGGCCCCCGCACGCTGGGTCCGCCCCGGCGATCCCCGGCGACACGACGAGCGAACGGCGCGCCTGTGCGACGCGACGCTCGCCTGCGCCCGGTGCGACGCCCCCATTGCCCCCGGCCCGCAGGGGCTCTCGCTGACCCAACCGCTCGTCTGCCCGTTCTGCGATCACCGAGGGGCGGTCCGCGACTTCCTGTCGCTGGCAATGCCGACGCGCCCCGCGCACGTGGTGGTACGCATCAGCCACCCCGGCTGACCGGGCAGCTCGCGGCGCACCCGAGCGGTGCGCTCATGAGAGCGCGAAGCGGACCGTGACGGCCAGCCCCCCGGCCGCCTGCGGACTCGCGTCGATCGTCGCGTCGTGCGCGGCCACGATGGCCCGGACGATCGAGAGACCCAGCCCGTGATGGCCGTCGGCGCCCGCTGCCCGCCCGCCGCCCAGGCGCTGGAAGGGCTCGAACAAGCGACCGGTCTCCTCCGGACGCACGACGGGACCGGTGTTGGTCACGGTCAGGACGGCGTGGCCGTCCACCACGCCGGTGCGAACCTCGACCCGGCCCCCGGGCCGGTTGTAGCCCACCGCGTTGTCGACGAGGTTGGCCATCAGCCGCTCGATCAGGGCGAGATCCCCGAGGACGGTCGCCGGCTCGAGCGCCGTGTCGAGTTCGAGTCGGTTGCGCTGTATGCCCGGCCGTCGCGTGAGCAGCACCTGGCGGGCCACGCCGCCGAGGTCGACCGGCTCGCGCCGGCTGAGGCCCCGTTCGCTGGAGGCCAGCGTGAGCAGGGATTCGAGCAGGCGCTCGTGCTCGCGGCCGCAGGCCAGCAGCTCCTCGCAGGTGGCCCGGAGGCTCGCCTCGGTGGCGTCGGGATCGGCGAGCGCCACCTGGAGCAGCGTGCGCTCAACGGTGAGCGGGGTGCGCAGCTCATGGGAGGCATTGGCGACGAACCGCCGCTCGGCCTCGAAGGACGCCTCCAGGCGTGCGAGCAGGTCGTCCAGCGTGTCGCCGAGGCGCTTGAACTCGTCGTCCGGCCCGGTGAGGGCGAGCCGCCGGCTCAGGTTCCCGGCGGAGATGGTGCGCGCCGTGTCGGTCATCTGACGCAGCGGCCGGAGCACCCGCCCGGCGGCAAACCAGCCCAGCAGGGCCGACGCGAACGCGGTGATGACCAGGAGCACCCACGATGTGCCGAGCAGCCGGGCCAGGTCGGCCGAGTGCTGCTGGTTGACCCCTTTGGCCAGCACCTTGACCACGTGCGGTTGCAGCCCCGGGACGGTGATGCCAGGCGATGGAACGATCACCTTCTCCGATTGGGGAGTCGCCGACAGAACGACCGCGTGGGCATCGATCGACTCGGCGCTCGAGGAGAGGAGGTAGATGCCCACGATCAGCGCCGTCCCCAAGCCCAGGAACATCCCCGTGTAGAGGAGGGTGAGCCGCAGACGCGCCGTCCGACGGGGACGGCGCAGCCATGACTTGGGTGACAAGGCGCGCAGCAGCCGGGTCATCTGATGCGGTAGCCGCCCTCGCGCACCGTGTCGATGACCGCAGGATCACCCAGCTTGGCCCGCAGGCGGCTCACCGTCGTCTTGACCGTGCCGGTGAACGGGTTCGTCGTCTCGTCCCACACGCGTTCGAGCAGCTCCTCGGCCGAGACCACGCGTCCATCAGCCGAGAGCAGGCACTCGAGCAGCGCGAACTCCTTGGGGCTGAGATCCAGCGGCCGGCCGTGACGTGACGCCGAGCGCCGGGACGGGTCGAGCGTGACGCCGGCGCACGACAGGGTCGGGGGGACCGGAGCGACGGCGCGGCGCGCCAGCGCCCGGATCCGCGCCACCAGCTCAGTGAAGTCAAACGGCTTGGGCAGGTAGTCGTCGGCTCCCAGTTCCAGGCCCTCCACCCGGTCGCGGATGGTGCTGGCGGCGGTGAGCATCAGCACCCGGGTGTGGCTGTGCTGACCCACCAGCGCCCGACACACCTGATCGCCGTGGACCCCGGGGAGGTCGCGGTCGAGGACGACGACGTCGTAACGGTTGACGGCGACGTGCGACAGCGCCTCGTTCCCGTCGAAGGCCAGGTCGATGGCCATGCCCTCCCGGCGCAGCCCCTCGGCCAGCGCGGTTGCCAGCCGCGGGTGATCTTCCACAACCAGCACCCTCATCGTTGCACCCTCACAGCATCTCTGAGCGTGCGTAACAGCGAGGTCACAGCGGCCGTGACCGTGGTGTCACCACCCCATCTCTACAACTGGCGCCAGAACTCATCGGCTCGCAAAGGACGCCCTGAGATGACACCCACACCATCAGACTTGCCTCGATGCTCTCATCGCCCCATGCTCGCACTTGTCGGCGCTCTCGCCGTGGCCGCGATCGCCGCGGGGTGCGGCGGCAGCGCGCCACCGTCCCCGTCGTCTGCGGCTCGAGGGGCATCCGGGGGGCCCGGCCAGACCGCGTATCAGTTCTCGGCGTGCATGCGTAGCCACGGGATCGCCAACTTCCCCGATCCCGTGGTGACGACGTCTGGCGGCAGCACCAAGGTCGCGATCGCCATCAACCCCACGATCTCCGGCCAGCCCGCGTTCAAGAGCGCCCAGGCCGCGTGCAACCACATCCTGCCCAAGGGGGGCACCGGTCCGGACGGCACGCCCGCGCAGCGCCAGGCCAGAACCCAGGCGCTCATTGCCTTCGCCCGTTGCCTGCGTGCCCACGGATTCCCCACCTTCCCCGATCCGGACGCGACGGGGCAACTCTCGCAGGAGATGATCGCCAGGGCCGGCGTCAACCTGCGCACCCCGGCGCTGCTTCACGTGGGCCAGAGCTGCGCCTCCGTCACCCACGGCCAGATCACGCCCGCCCAGGTCGCGGCCGCGATCAACCACGCGACGGCCTCGGGCACCCAATCCGGGAGCGCGCCATGATGCCCGTGATCTCGTGCCGCCCTCCGGGGTGACACCATGAGGCGAGCGCGCCGGTCGGCGCGTCAGCGAGGAGCTCATGGTTGGCGACACACAGGGCAGGGCGAGCGGCGCGAGCCGGTCGGGTACCGGCGGCGCGCGCCCGGCGCGTCTGGGGGGTGCTCTGCGGCAGGCGTGGGCGGGCTATCGACGCCAGCTCGACCAGGAACTGGCCGCCGCCGGCTTCGGCGACCGCGGCTTCCCCGACGGCCGTGTGCTGCAGCTGTGCAGCGGCGCCTCGGATGTGACGATCTCGCAGATCGGCCGTGAACTGGGGATCACGCGCCAGGGCGCCAGCAAGATCGTCGCCAGCCTCCGCGACGGTGGCTACGCCACCCTCTCGCCCTCGCCCACCGACGGCCGGGAGAAGATCGTCAAGCCGACCCGGCACGCAGTCGCCTTCCTCGCCGCACAGCGCGACGCGGCAGCGCGGATCGAGGCGCGCCTGCGCACCGAACTGGGACCCGGCCCGGTGGACGCGCTGTACCGGTTGCTCGCGGCGCTTGGCGCCGAGGACCAGCCGCGGCTGGCGGAGTACCTGCGCGACGCCGCGAGCGTGGCCGGTGTGTCGGACTAGGCCCGGGGCCGGTGATGGGCTCTGCCGCCGCGGCGGCCGCGGCCCTAGGCCAGGTTGAGCGCGAACTGCTCGAGGAAGCCGCGCCGGCCCTCGACGGTGACGCGCAGCGCGCGGGTGCCCGGCACGTGCGCGACCCACCGCTGCGCCAGCGCGTGCTCGGCGATCGCGGCGCCGACCGCACCCGCGAGATGCGGGCGGCGCTCGGTCCAGTCCAGGCACGGTCTGCTGAAGGCCCGACGCTGGAGGCGGAGCGCGTCCACCGAGATCCCCAGCGATGCCAACCGCCGCTCGCCGGAGGCGGTCAGCGCGTAGGACGCGTCCGCGGTCTCGATCAGGCGCTGGCGCTCCAGGCTGTCGGTGAGGGCGACGCCCAGCTCACCGGCGAGATGGTCATAGCAGGTGCGCGCTCCCCGTAGGGCCGCGCCGCGCTTGGACTCGCGCAGGCCCGTGGGGGCCCGGCTGGGAGCGATGGTCAGCATCGCCTCGATGACCTCCGCCACGCGGCGATCGGCCAGCCGATAGTGGCGCCGGCGGCCTTCCTGCTGCACCGCCACGAGGCCGCCGTCGAGCAGCTTGGACAGATGCGAGCTCGCCAGCGACGCCGAGATGCCCGCGCGCCCGGCCAGCTCGCCGGCGGTGAGGGGACGGCCCCCGAGCAGCGCCAGCAGCATGGTGGCGCGATGAGCGGTCATGAGATCCGCGACCGTCGAGAGGTCCGCGTCGGCGAGCATCTCACAGAGCGTACCGTCCGAACGTTTCAACTGGGGTTGAATATTTCTGCTCCTACGGTCATGAGCATGCCTTCCAGCAGAGCCCATCACCGCGGACTGACGCTGGCCGCCACCAGCCTCGGGTTCGCAGTCGTGCAACTCGACGTCAGCGTCGTCAATGTCGCCATCAGGCCGATCGGCGCCGCCCTGGGCGGCGACGTCAGCGCGCTGCAGTGGGTGGTCAACGCCTACACGGTCGCCTTCGCCGCCCTCATCCTCAGCGCGGGGGCGCTCGGCGACCGGATCGGGGCCAAGCGGGTGTTCATCGCCGGCTTCTCGGTCTTCACCGTGGCGTCGGCCGTCTGCGGGCTCGCCCCCACGCTTGGCGTGCTCATCGGCGCCCGCGCCGTCCAGGGCGCCGGCGCGGCGCTGCTGGTGCCGTGCTCGCTCACCCTGCTCAACCACACCTACCCTGAGCCGGCCGAGCGCAGCCGCGCGATCGGCCGCTGGGCGGTCGGGGCCAGCGCTGCCCTGTCGGCGGGTCCGCTCGTGGGCGGGGTGCTGACGGCGACGCTGGGCTGGCGCGCGATCTTCTTCATCAACGCCCCCATCGGGCTGGCCGGGATCCTCCTCACCGCCCGGTTCGCCGCCGAGACGAGCCGCTCGGCCGATCGCGGCATCGATCTCTGGGGCCAGCTCACGGCGATCCTGTGCCTGACCCTGCTCGCCGCGGCGACGATCCGGGGCGGCAGCGCCGGGTTCGGCTCGGCCGCGGTTCTGGCCGGTTACGCCGCAGCGGCAATCGCCGGAGTGGCGTTCCTCGCCGTCGAAGCCCGCCGGGCCCGGCCGATGCTGCCGTTGCGCCTGTTTCGCTGCAGGGCGTTCGGCGCCAATACCGCGATCGGGCTGCTCATCAACGTGGCCTTTTACGGGCTCATCTTCGTCTTCAGCCTGTTCTTCCAGCGCGGGGAGGACTTCTCGGCGCTTCAGGCGGGGTTGGCCTTCGCCCCGATGACCCTGGCCATCATGGCCGCCAACGCCGTGGCGGGACGGCTGGAGCAATGGCTCGGCACCCGCGCGGTGATCGCCGGCGGCGCGCTGCTCATGGCCGGCGGCGCGGTGGCGCTGGAGGGCATCGGGCCCCACAGCCCCTTTGTCGCGCTCGTCGCGCAGCTCATCGCCATCGGCTTCGGGCTGGGGCTGATCGTGCCCGTGATGACCGCCTCGCTGCTGGGCAGCGTGGACCGCTCGCGCTCGGGCATCGCCTCGGGGACGCTCAACACCGCGCGCCAGACGGGCAGCGTCATCGGCGTGGCGCTGTTCGGGTCGCTCATCGCGGGCGGTCGCCTCGTGGACGGGGTCCACATCGCGCTGACCATCGCCGCTGCATTGAGCCTCGTCGTGGCCGCGATCGGCGTGCGCACGCGGATGTCGCAAACCTGATTTGCTGACGCCATGCACGAGACCCCCGGCGACCTGACGGCGCTGCAGGCGCTCATCGACGCCAGCTACGCCGCGGCGGGGCCGCACCTGCTCTCCATCCACGAGCCGGAGCGACGGCTCAGCGCCGAGCAGGTCTGCGAGCGGCTGACCGGCATGTGCCTGCTGTCACTGGCGACCGTGACGCGCGACTGCCGGCCGATCACCGGCCCGGTGGACGGGATCTTCTTCCGCGGCGCCTTCCACTTCGGCTCGGCCGACAGCTCGGTCCGCTTCCGCCACATCCGGGCCCGGCCGCAGGTCTCGGCCACGCACCTGCCCGGTGAGGAGCTGGCCGTCACCGTCCACGGGCGAGCGGTGCCCATCGACATCGCGGCGCCCGAGCACGCGGCGCTGCGCCGGACACTGCTGGACATCTACGCCCCGGCCTACGGCGAGGGGTGGGAGACCGAGTTCCTGGAAGCAGAGTCCCCGGTGTACGCCCGGATCGACGCCGACCGCATGTTCACCTTCCACATGCCGGCGGCCTGAGGGCGCCGTGGCGCGGGTCGTCCTCATCGACGAGGTCGGCGACGTCGCCGCATCGCGCGCCGCGCTCGCCGGCCACCCCGACATCGAAGTGGAGCGCGCACACGCCCTGCCGGGCGGCGACGACATCGTCGGCGTGCTCGTCGGCAGCGAGGTCGCCGTCGGCGCCCCCGAGCTGGCCGGGCTGCCCGCGGTCCGGATCGTCGCGGCCACCGCCACCGGCTATGACCACCTCGACCTGGAGGCGATCGCCGCGGCGGGCGCGTGGGCCACGCACTGTCCCGGCTATTGCGACGACGAGGTCGCCGAGACGGCGATCGCGTTCGCGCTGGACCTCCTGCGCGGCGTCACCCTGCTGGACCGCTCGGTCCACGCTGGGCGCTATGACCACCTCGATGCCCCTGGCCGCCGCGTCATCGGCTCGGTGCTCGGCATCGTCGGGCTCGGGCGGATCGGCCGGGCCGTCGCCTGGCGCGCCCACGCCCTGGGGATGCGTGTCCTCGCTGCCGATCCGGTGGTGGACGCTGCCTCGGCGGCCCCGGCCGAGCTGGTGGAGCTCGACGAGCTGCTCGCCACCGCAGACGTGGTGACCCTGCACATGCTGCTCACCGAGGAGACGCACGAGCTCATCAGCGCCGAGCGACTGGCGTTGATGCGCCCGGACGCCTACCTGGTCAACTGCGCGCGCTCGGGGCTCGTGGACCACCTGGCGCTGGGAGAGGCGCTGCGCGCGGGCCGGCTGGGCGGCTGCGCGCTGGACGTGCTGCCCGACGAGCCCCCGGCTGCCAACGAGCCGGCGCTGCAGTGGCCGCGAACGCTCATCAACCCCCACGCGGCCTGGTATTCCCCTCAGTCCAGCAGCGCGCCCTACCGGATGGCCGCAGAGGCGGCGGCCGCGGTGCTCGAGGGTCGCGAGCCGGTGGGCGTGC
>Ga0210397_10002373_pt1 | contig 11885 bp, 10 predicted proteins | sample IncBWH2OmetaG_FD_160126 | JGI IMG/M metagenome (GOLD analysis project Ga0210397, IMG submission 160126) | Forest soil microbial communities from Barre Woods Harvard Forest LTER site, Petersham, Massachusetts, United States - Inc-BW-H-2-O ...
ACAGCCGCGTCCTCGCCGTCGGCCATCTCGAACGATTCAACCCTGCCGTAACCGCCATTCAGCCCTGGCTGAATCGCCCCATGTTTTTCGAAGCGCACAGGCTCAGCGTCTTCACTCCGCGGGCGCTCGACGTTGACGTGATCCTCGACCTGATGATTCACGACCTCGACATCGTCCTTAGTTTTGCGCATTCGCCCGTGCGAGACCTGCATGCTGTCGGCCTGCCCATCCTTTCCCCAAAGGTGGATATCGCCAATGTCCGCATCGAGTTCGAATCCGGATGCGTCGCCAACTTCACCGCCAGTCGCGTCAGTACGGAACGGGTCCGCAAGCTCCGCTTCTTCCAGCCGCATCAGTACATTTCCATTGACTACGCCCGTCAGGACCTTCTGGTTATCGACGTCGATCCCAACTCGTCCCCGACGCCCGCCTTCCCTGGCCTGCCGCCAGGTCTCGCTTTGCGCAAGCCGCCAGTCCGGTCGGGCGAACCGCTGCTACTCGAGATCGAATCATTTTTGGAGTGTGTCCGCACCCGGGCGGTGCCGAGGGTCTCCGGTCAGGAGGGGCTTGCGGCTCTGGCTCTTGCGCTCGACATCAACGCGGCCATCGCCGCGCACGCGCGCCGGGCGGGTTTGGATCGCTTCTAACTCTGGCTCTCAGCTTGCGGGACAGCTAAGGCATTATCCGTCACCGCTCGCGTCGCAACTGGAACCGGCGCCAGGGCCTCATTCAAGTCTTCGCGTCCCGGCGTCGCCGGATGAGCCAGCCGGTGTCCCACGCGGATAAGGGGCTTTTCAATCAGATAATAGCTCGCCGTTGCACAGGCAAACGCTGCCAGGTAGTTCAACGGAAAGACCTGCAGCACCGAAAGCGGCCACGCAGCCGGAGCACGCCCGCCCGCGAAGAACATCTGCTGCCATAGATAAAGGCTGTAAGAAATATGGCCGACAAACCGCAATGGCCACCACTCCAGAACCCGGGATGCGATCGACTTCGGATGTAGCATCGTGCTGATCACCAGAAACGGAAAGCCTACCGGAATCACGAACATCGTCGCTAGCGAAAGCAGATGAACATGTGTCCGCGTCAGCACAGTGAAAACCACCAGAAACAACAGCACGGCCACCCACGGATGCAGCCATCGCGTCACGAAAGCGCGCACTTCTTGTCTGGTCAGCAGAACGGCAAACATCGCCGGAATCAGCAACGCGTGGATGCGCATATCCGTCCGGAGCACGATTCCTGTCTTCTGCAGAGCTGTGAAATGTGTAACCAGCGTCACCCAGAGCATGACTGCAACTGACAGCGCCCCCAGCAAAACGGCCCGTCGCCGCTTCACAAAGATCAGCAGGCTGGGCAGAAGCAGGTAAAAGTGCTCCTCTACGGAAAGCGACCAGAAATGGATCGTGTACCAGGTTCGCGGAACGTCCCCGGCAACCCCCACCCAGAAGTTCCGTACCATCAGGAACGAAGCAAGTACCCCACCTACATCCACAGGAAGAAGGTGAAACAGCGACAGCAGCACATACGCAATCAGATACAACCACGCTGGAGGACAGATGCGGAAGAACCGCCGCATATAAAAGCCCTTCAGGGATATCCGGCCCGTCACTCGCTCTTCTTCCAGCAGTCTCGAACAGATCAGCACGCCGCTGATTGCGAAGAACAGGTCTACGCCCAGATCGCCATACTCATGGATCAGGCTGGTGCTGAAGATCCAGAACTGATGCACCCGGTCGTGATAGCAAATCACAGAGAGAATCGCGATCGCCCGCCAGCCGTCGAGTGACGGCAGATAGCCTGACCTTTTGTCTCTCCCTCTCATGCCAACTTTTCCTGAATTATCCGCTGGTTTCTGTATATCCGGGCGCTACCCTTCGGATCGGTGGGCACAGCCTGAGCCTGAAGTGCTTCGAAGAATTGCGCTTCTCTGGCAGTCTACTTCAGCAGGCCGAGTCCATAGTTGCCTCAATCGAGGGATGGCCATGCCTGATTCTCTGTAGTAAGACCGAGAGCGCCGGTCCGACACAAATTATTCCTAGTTGAGTTGCTGGCGCAGAGAGAGCATCCCCCACTCCACGGCAAATGTTCGGAGGCAGCCGGGAGAGGGCAGCGACTGTATTTCGTTCTTCCCTAGAACACCCTGCCCAGGCTGAAGAAGAAGCGATGATGTCCGGCATCGCCCACCGCTCCCCCGATCAAGACCGGACCAAAAATAGTATTCACGATGAGCCCGGCAGCCGCGTCGCCGGGATTGCGGTATTCAGCTGGTTGGCCGAGTGGAGTATCGACTCGCTCATAGAATCCACCCTCTAAGCGGCCTAGGATGTACACATTCCCTCCCAGAAAAGGCGGCAGTTGCGCCCATTTCCACAAATATCCTAGCTGCCCGTAGCCGTATTCGTTGGTCAGGATCTCATTGGTGCCGTAGGCGGCAAAGAGGTGTGGCCCGCCGATTGAGAAAACCGGAAGCCCGATATTCACATTGTTGGTGCCATACACAGTGCCTCCGCCCCCGGAGAAGACAAGCGTGTTGCGCTCGCTTATCGGAAAGAACTGGGAGATGCCTCCCTGACTCAAGGGAAAAGCAGGTATGGTGTATGCCTTCGTTGGGCTCGGATAGGCCTCAAACCATTGGGTTCTGAAAGCACCTTCCTGGCCGGTCGTCGGTATCACGGGATCGTTCACATGGAGCAGCGTGTACTGAAATTTCGCGAAACCCTCCCGTCCGGAAACCGTGGGCTCGGTATTTTCCCCCACCTGGAGCGAATAGTTCAGATATTCGGTTTGATAACCGATCCGAAACTCCTGGCTTCGGCCGAGCTGATAGCCAAAATCCACGCCGCCGCCCAACTGTTTTACTCGATAAATCGACGCCAGGCTGCCGCTGCTCGTATAAGCATTGAACGAGTTGCTGTCGAGGAGGACCTGGGGAGAAACGAACCAATTACTGCCAACGCGAACCGGATGGTAGTACTCAGTGCGAAGACCATACTCGGAACCGAAGACGACGTCATTCCGCAGTTCAGAATCGTAGCTACCGACGTTGAGAAAGGTGATTCTTCCTCCGATGCTGAAGAGGACATTGTTGTACTGCGAGCCATCAAGGGTAATCTGGGGGCGAACGATCGGCGGGATATAGCTCTTTTCATTTGCGGTGATCAGCAGGCCCGGCTGACCATCTTTGTCGACCATGGTGTAATTCAGGCTGGCATAGCGTCCGTCGCCTTGTATGTCGAGGATCATCTTCTGGATTTCCTCGACATTCACCGATTGGTTGACCGTCGGCTGAAAGTCTTTCTGGATGGCCTTGGCACTATGAGGATCTGTTCCAGCTACCTCCACAAATTGCGGCTTTGGCGTCTGCCGGCGTCGCGCGGCGCGGTCAGCCAGATATTGTTTCCAGGTGGCTTCATCCACTGAAAACCGGGACAGAACTGCCGCCTTGCTTTGTGCCGCGTTGTAGCCGGCTTTGATCAGGGCGTCCGCCTGGCTGTAGTCCATTGTGTTGAACTTGTCCAGCGGAACGGTGATCAGCACGTCCGCCATCTCCATACTGTGCACTTCATTGGCGGCGATCATCACCGAGATGGACTTTCCCAGAACGCCGAAGGAGGAAAGTGATTCCTTCGACGACATCGGCTGGGTCTCAAGATAGACAGCAACAGTAACATCTGCGCCCATCTCCTTCGCCACATCGACAGGCAGGTTGTCGAGCAGTCCGCCGTCGGCAAAGATATGGCCGTCAACGTGGACCGGCGAAAAAAAGCCCGGCAGCGACATTGTTGAACGCATCGCTGTCGCGAAGCTTCCGTTGCGGAAAACAAATTTCTTGCCGGAGACCAGGTCCGTGGCAACGCAAGCGAAGGGTATCGGCAGTTGGTTGAAGTCCTGGATGGTGGAATATGGAAGCGCAACGCGGTCAAGGATGAACTGGACCTCCTGCCCCGAATTGAAGCCTTCAGGGAACTGCACACCCTTTTTCAATCCGAACTCGATATTGCCGGGGTAAACAATGGAATCCTGCTTGCGACGAAAGTCCAGATTCTGGAAGGGGACCTCGCCGCGTAGAACAGCATTCCAATCGATGGAAGACACCAGCTCACGCACCTCCGCCGGGTTGCGACCGGTTGAGTAAACGCCGCCAACAAGTCCACCCATGCTCGTCCCGGCAATGTAGCTCACCGGAATTCGGTGTTCCTCCAGCCAATCGATGACGCCGATGTGCGCCAGGCCGAGCGCTCCACCGCCCTCCAGAACCAGGCCGATTTTCGGCTTATTCCCCGCGGCTGGGGCTTCTTGTGTCAGGCCTGATGCCGAAGCGAGGCAAACTAACAACACTGCCACGAGAGTCCGCGGTTGACAGACCACAGGACTATCCCGCTTAAGCGGAAATGAGCTTCTCATCTGGCAGCCTCCGAGTTGCCCATGCAGTTTACCGCATGACTCTCAGCGCGAAGGCAACGGCGCAGACCTGAGCAAGGCCGTCTGAGCGTTGACAGTCCGTTCGTCTTCGTTACATAACGTTGCCGTGAGCCGGAAATCGTTACTTTACCGGTTAAGGAAACTCCTGACAGGAAAGGAGAGCACTACTGTAACTTTTGACAGAGTTCGCTTCTACACACTTGATGCTCCACTTGTCCTGGACCTCCGCGGACCATGGTGCGTTTAAGGCTAGACGGACCGCAGCGGTCCCGGAGAACTGATGGGGACAATTCAAATGATGCTCGGGTCCAGAGAGGCGTCACAAGTCGAAGGATTGGAAATTGTCGTGCCAATCGCAAAGCGAAGTTGTAGAAATGGTGATCGTGCGGAGCAGCGGCAGCCGGCGATTGTCTTGCTTGGTTTAGATTATCGGCAGCAGTGGCTGCCTTCGCTCAGGCTCCGAACACGAAGAAGGGCGCGTCGAGCAAGCCCAACTGCTGCTCATCCTCGTCGATAACATGTGTGGGGGCGATTATGCCGTGTATGGCGGAATGACCCCTTGCCCCGCGCATAGACAGACTGGCTGCTGAACCGACGCTTCGTTGAACGGAAGAACCATCGCTCGGGGGGGAGAGGAAAAGAATCATGGCAGGAGCAATCAAGCTGGTCAAGGGTGAAACGCATCTCGCAAAGGCCCCTCAGAAGGAATCGGATGAAATAAGCAATCCAGCCGCGGAACGAGAGAAGGCACTCCGTCCATTACCGCTGTATCCCTCTCTCTACCAGGTCAACACGCGGGTATGGCTGACCGAGCTATCGAAGACCCTGGGCCGAACCGCAACGCTGGACGACATTCCTGACGCTGAACTCGATCGCTTCGTCGAAATGGGTTTCGACTGGATTTGGTTCCTCAGCGTCTGGCAGACGGGTGCCGCTGGGCAGCAGCTTTCCCGCAGCAATCCGGAGTGGCGGAAGGAGTTCCAGGAGACTTTGCCCGACCTGTGTGAGGATGACATTGCTGGTTCTGGTTTCGCGATCACCGGCTACACCGTGCATCGCCAACTGGGAGGCGATGCCGCACTCGCCCGTCTGCGCGAACGCCTTCGTCAGCGCGGCCTGCGATTGCTTCTTGATTTCGTTCCCAACCACACGGCGCCGGACCATCCTTGGGTGGACGAGCATGCGGAGTATTACGTCGCGGGCACGGAACTCGATCTGGAGCGAGCACCGAAGAACTACACACGGGTGCACCGAAAAGGCGGCGACCTTGTCCTCGCCTATGGCCGCGATCCGTATTTCTCGGGCTGGCCGGATACGCTGCAACTGAACTACGCCAACCCCGACACGCAGGAAGCAATGATCGGCCAGCTGGTGAAGATTGCAGGGCAGTGCGACGGCGTGCGCTGCGACATGGCCATGCTCGTCCTGCCGGACGTCTTTCTGGCCGAAAGCTACGCAGCGCGTGCGTGATCGCGTACCGGAGTTCTGCTTCATGGCCGAGGTCTATTGGGATCTGGAATGGACGCTGCAGCAGCAGGGCTTCAATTACACCTACGACAAGCGACTATACGACCGCCTGCACTCGGGAGATGCCAGGCCGGTCCGCGAGCACTTTCTTGCCGGCCTCGACTACCAGAGTAAGATGGCGCGCTTTCTCGAAAACCATGATGAGCCGCGGGCAGCGGCGGCCTTCCCCCCCGGAAAGCATGAAGCCGCAGCGATCATCACGTTTTTGTCTCCGGGGCTGCGCTTTTTTCACCAGGGACAATTCCAGGGGCGCGCGAAACGCATTTCCTCGCACTTGGTTCGCGGACCGCTCGAACCCACTGACTTTGAGCTTCAACAGTTCTACGCTCATTTACTGGATGTCTTGCGTCATCCGGTAGTCCGAGGGGGCCAGTGGCAACTGCTCGAATGCGTTCCAGCCTGGGAGGGCAATGAGTCATCTGACGCCTTTATCGCCTTCGCATGGCAGAATCCCGGTGGTGAGCGCTTGTTGGTGACCGTTAACTATGCGGCTCACCAGAGCCAGTGTTACGTGCATCTACCCTTCTCCGGCCTTGCCGGCAAACAGTTGGAATTGCGCGATCTGTTCAGCGCCGCCTCCTACAACCGGAGCGGCGATGAACTCCAATCCCGGGGGCTTTACCTCGATCTTGCTCCCTGGCAATACCACTTCTTCGAGGTGAAGGAGTTGTAGGCTTTCGTGATGGTGCCTATTCCCCGTTGGCTGATTCGTCGTTACCAATTCAGCACCAATATGGCGATCGTTGTGACTGTAATCGCCGTGCAGTCTGCAACATGATCGGAGCCACCGGGTCAGTCGCACGAAAGAGCCGGGATTCAGTTCCATGCTTCTGACAAACGAAGTAACTGCAAAATGACTTATCGAGATAGGACGCGTTATGAAGATTCCAGCCGCAATTCTCTCCGGCGCACTTCTCGTGACTACGCCTCTCTTTGCACGCGACAAGACCGACGTGCTTGTCATGAACAACGGCGACCGAGTCACCTGCGAGATAAAGGGTCTGGACGCCAGCGTGCTCTATGTCAGCATCGATTACATAAACGGCACCGCCTCGGTAGATTGGTCCAAGGTGCGTCACGTGGAGAGCACGCAGTTATTCATTGTGAAAACAACGGATGGTTCCGTCTACACCGGAACGCTCTCCACGGCGGACACCGGCGGCGCCAGGCCCGTGCGAATTGAGATAGCGGAGAACGCAGAGAAAAACGAGGTGCTCGATCGGCAAAAGATCGTGAACATTAACCAGACCTCGGACCGCTTCTGGCAGCGATTCAACGGCAGTATCAACTCCGGGTTGATGTACTCGAAGGCCAATCAGTCGACGCAATACACCTTTAGCACGCAAGTCAATTATCCCCGGCCGCGGTGGAGCGCAGGCACATCATTCGCTTCCACACTTACAGGAAACACCGGGGCTGCCACTTCCACCTACAACGACGCATCGCTGTACTATCGCCGCCTTCTGCGCTGGAACAACTGGTTTTACACCGGAGTGGGCAGCTTTCTACAAAGCTCGGAGCAAAACATCCAGCTTCAGTCGAATTTCGGTGGCGGCATTGGACGTTATTTGAAGAACACCAATCATGCGACCATTTATGTGACCGGCGGCCTGGCCTGGCAAAACACGAGTTATTCCCAGGCAGCAAACCTCGAGGCTTCGCAAAAGATTTTAGGCGCCATGGTAGTCGGGAACGTGAGCCTCTTTAAATTCGACAAGACCCAACTGACGATCCAGGACGTTGTTTTCCCGGCGCTTTCCGAGCCCGGACGTGTCTTCAACAACACTAATGTGACTTATTACATAAAGTTCTTTGGCAATTTCACTTGGAATATCTCCTTCTACGGCAACTGGGACAACCAGCCACCACCACGCTCCTCCGGCAGCAACTATGGAACCAGCTCGGGGCTCGGCTGGACATTCGGCAACCAATAGGCCGGCGCATTCGAAATTCAAATCGCTTATCTGGGGAGGGAGGACGTAGACTCACTTTGGCTTGCCGACCCACGAGAACTGGTAGCCCACGGAGAGATTCTGATAGTTCCCGCCGAAGCGGATATAGGTGCCGTTGCTGTAGCTGATCTTCACGGCCTGGTGCTTGCTGAACGGGATGGAAGCCGTACACCCAATCCGAGATCCGGTCTGCTTGGACGCGAGATTCTGTATGCCGTTCAAGCTCGTGACGCCGCCCGTCCAGAAATTGCCATCGAGCGACATCCAGAGCCGCGGCTTGAAGTCGTAACTCAGGTGTCCTTCAAACGATCCGATCGGTGCTTCCGTTTGCGGTTGCGGGACAGGTACAGCAAGGGACGCCGGATTGGTGGTGTAGAACCATACGCCTGCGTAACCGTCGAGAACCCAGTGTATCCAGTGTTTCGAGTAGCCGACTTCTGGCTTGAAGGCCCAGCGGTTGATGCCCCAATTGACGAGTTTCGTCGGGCTATACTGCCCCGTCGGAGCTATGACTTTCAGGCTTACGCCGAGCAGCGTCTTTTGCTTCCACTTCGCGTACTGCTGCGGCGTCAATGCCGGACCGCCCTTGAGGTTTACGGAAAACCGGATGGTAGTATCCAGCAAGCCCGAGCGGTAGATTGATCGTCCATTGCCAAACACTTGTCCCGAGAAGTTTCCAACCGCATACGGCAGCGCGACGTTGAAGTTAGCAGAGCGGCCGAAGAAGTTGAACGAATGGTAAACGCCAAGGATCGGGACGTTGTAGGTCCCGGTTGCGCCTGTTATCGGCACCGTCCCGTTGAAATTCACGCCGCCGTCGAAGAACGACCAGGAGAGATTGAGCGTGCTCGCATGAACAGGCGTGATAACGTAGGCCCGCGGCGACAGGTCCTGGGCATGAAGCGCCGCTGTAGAGCATATCCCGAGAACAAACCACCGTGCGAGTTTAACCAATCGCTTCGTGTTGATCGCTAGAATGGTCACGACGCTCCGGCAGCCTCGAACTAGTGGTAGAGATTGAGGATGAGTCCCCCAGGCTTCACCTGCTAATTAGGACCCTCTCCCGAGTTGTTTTCATGCTCATAGTATGGATCGAGCGCGAAATGCTTGCCCAAGGGTAACAGGCGGCCCGCATGGGGGTCGGCGGTACTCCACTTGGCATATATTGGATTTCAGAGAAGGAATCGGCACTGAGGTACGGCGCCGCATGATAAGAGTGGATCGTAAAGCGCCGTTCGACGGTAGGTCGATTGCGGTAGCGCGCCAGGTGAAACCCGCCTTGGACCAATCCTGATCGCGCACGCTAAGACAACGACGACGGCAGCAGCTCGACAAGTGCCACCAGCCGCCACCCTTTTCGAACGCGATTCATTTCCAGGGGTAGGCAGGGATCGGAAGGCACACTGAGCCCTCGTCCTGTCAGGCAGGACGTGAAGCGTACTTTCTTCGCAAGCGTTTCGAGATATCCAAGTGTTCCCGAAAATGTCGTGGAACACTTTATCACCACTCTAGGCTGGAGAGCTTCTGCGATTCGACTGGCAGAAGTGACAGTTGTTGCGAAACGTCCCTTAAGCGTACGATCCCCGCGTGGCTAATCTTCGCGCGTGATTGTCTATCTCTGGATCAGCTTGTCCTCAGTCAAACGGAGTCACGAAAGCGCAAAAGCATTCAGAGAAGTAGTCCTTCTCCCGACAGCTGCGCTGACAGCCGTCTAAGCCACGATCGACGGAGACCGCTTCCGTCCGAATTTAGGAAGGGATGACGATCATGAAGATGAGATTTGCACTGTTTGCGACGGCAGCGAGCATCACATCTGCGATTGCCGTCGGCCAGCAGGTATCTGTCATTTACAACCACGGCCAGAGTTTCGCGCAGTATCACACCTAGGTCTTAGGCCAGCAGTACCGCAGGAATAGGAGAGAAGATATGCCAACCAGCCCAGGAACCGCTAAGATCGCCATCAAGAGTCTGGTGTTCGCAGGCGCGCTGATGATCGGGACCCTCCCCGGTTTTGCGAGAGACAAGTATGAAACTATCGACGCCCAGGCCTTCGGCACGGGCACTCAACTGGGCCAGAACATCGGCGTAACTCTGAATATCTATGAGTTCTCGACTCCCGCGGACCGGGTCGTCCTTGTTCAGGCCTTCGAGGCGGGCCAGAACAAAGGATTGGTAACCGCGCTCCAGAAAATGAAGGCGGTCGGCCATGTCGAGATCACCGGCACGCTCGGCTATGATTGTGCCTATATCAAGATGACCCCGACGCCAACTGGCAGGAAGATCGTCTTTGTTACAAATCGCCAGATTCGTTTCGGCGAGGCCTTTACTGACAGTCAGACAATGTCCTTCGATCTGACCGCCGGCGAACTCGACATCAACGATCAGGATAAGAGCAAGAGCACGGGAACGCTCTATCCAGCGGCGCAGCTTATCCTGAACAAAGAAGGCCAACTGCAGCTGGAACTGAATCAGAATGCGTGGAGACTGTCTGACCTTATCGACTGGAAGGGAACCGCAGGTGTCAATTAGTCCAACGACCTTGGACCTTGACGTTGTTGCTGTCAACTTTGCTTATCGGCGTCCAAAACGGCGTAATGCACTTGTGAGGTGGGTTGTGACTAATAATCGATCATTTTCAATCTGGTGCCCTTTGCTACTGTTAGGGGTCTTTCTGGCAGCCGGCTTCGCCACCGCGCAGTCCAAGAAAGCCAGCAAGTACGCATGCAGCGAACCAAATCCGGCGCAGCTTTGCGATGCGAGCAATACGTGCGGGTCCGCTTCAACTCCCTGCGAGGTTGACGTCAAGCGGACTTCAAACGGGGCTTCCTCCACCCCCGGAATCCCGAACGCCAAGAGCAATAAACTCTTCTGCGTGACGGCCGGCACAACGGTGACGTGGAAAAGCACGAGCAAGAATATTGGTTTCGTTGTGGATACGGGGACCACGTCGCCTTTTGAACCCGCGGGAGCCATTATTGGTGGCTCTGACCGTTCGGTTTCCGTCGTGGCAAAGACCGCCGGATGTTACAAGTATTCGGCGGGAGCTTGCGCGTCAGGGGCTATTTACGGAATGTGCAAAGAGACAAGTGCAGAACTTGTTGTCATCGGCAGCAAATGAGGAGAGGGATTCATAGCGCATTCTATTAGATTTAATTTCAATAATTTAAACCTGTAACTTCGTGGACTAGCCCCAGAAGTACCCCCGAAGCTCGGTTGATTCCCTCGCAGTTGTCATCGTGTGCGATTTTTCATCGACCTCGCGAACTCGTGGGGCCGAGAGCTTGACGCTCTGCCCCTGAGATAGGCGGGGACGGTAATCTGGACCTACTTCACGGTCTCCCTGTCGGTAAGGTACAGCTGGGCGGGAAGCAGGTGACTGTCGAAGATGCAGCAGCTCTCCGCCGCCACGGAGCCACCGACCGCGAAATTCACGACACCGTTGCGATTGCTGCAATGTCCTTCATGTGTAACCGGTACCTTGATGGTTTGGGCACGAGGGCACTCCAGGGTCGAGTGGCATACCGTGCACGGGCCACAGAGATCGTCGAGCACGGATACTCCGCGACTGCGGATATTTGTCGAGGACAGTTTTCAAGTCAGCAATTGCGACATCGGGATCGCCCATCCGCCTTTGCACAACCGCCGAGTAACAGAGAGCGCGACCGTTATCCGACTCAGCGTAAGGGCTTTTTTGAGAGCGGTCTTCGCGGAGAGGTATTTTTCCCACTGGATGTCTTCCATGCCACGCGGACCACACATCACATTTTTTCCACGATACTCACAAAATTGCGGGACCTGCGGCATCACTGCCTGGAATCGTCGGGTGGCTCATGTCATAGTGGATATAAAATGAAACGAAGAGGTCCAACCGTCCGTCCCCGTCATAATCTCTGAAGCAATGGCGTAGAAATAGTTCGTTTTGAGTCTATTGCGATCCTTGATTCGGACTTTATCGGAGGGAGAGGGATTCGAACGCCCGCT
>Ga0210397_10002378_pt1 | contig 11881 bp, 14 predicted proteins | sample IncBWH2OmetaG_FD_160126 | JGI IMG/M metagenome (GOLD analysis project Ga0210397, IMG submission 160126) | Forest soil microbial communities from Barre Woods Harvard Forest LTER site, Petersham, Massachusetts, United States - Inc-BW-H-2-O ...
CCCCTTCAGGGCGGACTTACGCCACCGAACCCACCCGGTACCCCATCTGACCCGCCGGGCCCGTGCGGTCCTGGGCATGGGAGACATCGGGCCGTCGGCAACAGCCGCTTTACCCGATGTTGGCCTACGAGACAGATTCCATTCGCAACATGGATGAAGTCGATCATCCTGGCCGGTATCGTCCTTATTTGTGGAAGATGTGGTCCTGGCCGGTGACGTCGACGTCGGCGACGTGATCGTGCTTCCCGATGCCGACGAGCCGGTGCTGGTCAGCCGGGTGCGCCTCGGTCAGGGTGGGCTGATCTTCACGGTGGCCTCAGCCACCGGAGACTCGCCCGAGCAGGACCGGCCGGTGAAGCTGACGACGGAGGTCAGGCTGCACAGCCGGGCCCGGGACCTGGACAGCTAGCCGCCCGCAGGACGGCCGCCTATCCGTCGGGTCGCCGTCACTGACCGGCGATTCTCTACTCTGGGCGGATGATGGTCAGCAACAAGACGGACCTCGGCGAGCGGATGCGCACGGCATCAGCCGGGCAGCGCGTGACCTGGTCCATGCTGGCCGGTGCCGTCGCCGGGGTGGTCGTCTCGCTGTTCACCGTGCCCAGCGCCGCGATCCTGTCCGGATGGGATGTCGCTGTCGTGATCTACCTGGCCTGGGTCTTTATCGCGGTGTGGCGGCTGGACCCCGGCACCACCGCCCGGCTGGCGAAGCGGGAAGACCCGAGTTCCGCCGTGGCCGAACTCGTCGTGCTCGCCGCGGGCACTGCCATGCTCGTCGCTGTGGGCTTCGCGCTCGTCAGGGCCGGCCAGGCCACCGCCGGCATGAAGGCAATGCTAGTTACGCTCGGTCTAGTCAGCGTCGTGCTGTCCTGGACGATAGTGCACACGGTCTACGCGCTGCGGTACGCCCGGGCCTACTACTCCGAGCCGGACGGCGGCATCGAGTTCAACGAGGAAGAACCGCCGACGTACACGGACTTCGCCTACTTCGCCTTCACCGTCGGGATGACGTACCAGGTGGCGGACACCAACATCACCTCGAAGGTGATCCGGCGGATAACCCTGCACCACGCGTTCCTGTCCTACCTGTTCGGCGCGGTCCTGCTCGGGCTCGTGATCAACGTGGTGGCCACCCTGCTGAAGTGACGGCGGCCCGGCACCGGGTCGCGAGCAGCACGTTTGACGCCCGCTCAGGCGTGCGTGCCGTCAGCTTGTTCGCGCAGCCGCTGCCGGGAGGCCACGACCTCGGCCTCGGCCGCGAGGCGATTCGCCCAGGCGGTGTCGCGCACGCTCTTGCCCGGCTCCAGCGCCTTGTAGACGGTGAAGAAGTGGTGGATCTCGAGCCGGTAGAACTCGGGTATGTCCTCGAGCTCGCGCAGGTTCTCCTGCCTCGGGTCGCCGGCGGGCACGCAGATGATCTTGTCGTCGCCGCCTTTCTCGTCGGTCATGCGGAACATCCCGACCGGGCGGCAGCGGATCAGGCAGCCGGGGAAGGTCGGTTCCTGCACCAGGACCAGCGCGTCCAGCGGGTCGCCGTCCTCGCCCAGCGTGTTCTCGATGAAGCCGTAGTCGGCCGGGTACTGGGTGGCGGTGAACAGCGTCCGGTCCAGCCTGATCCGGCCGGTGGCGTGGTCAACCTCGTACTTGTTGCGGCTACCGCGCGGTATCTCGATCAGGGCGTCGAACTCCATGCCCGTTACCTTACGGGGGCGTGATCGCGGTACCTACACCGCTGGCTACGCACGGGAGCCCGAGGGAACCTGCTGGGCGTCGATTCGTCCGATCCCGGTGAGGGCTCGCGTCACGATCCAGCCGAACAGGAACCCGCCGACGTGGGCGAAGAAGGCGGTGCCGCCGCCGTTCGCCGAGGCGCTGAACAGCCCGAAGTTCGCCTCGATGAGCTGGTAGAGGAACCAGAGCCCGAGGAAGATCCAGGCCGGGATCCTGACCAGGAAGATGGGGAAGATCCAGGTGCGGACCCGGGAGCCGGGATACAGGACGAAGTAGGCGCCCAGCACGGCCGCGATCGCGCCGCTGGCGCCCAGCGTCGGCACCCGGGCGTCGGCGGCCGTGCCGAACAGCAGCGTCATCCCGCTCTGCGTCAGCATGGCCACGAAGCCGCCGGCGAAGTAGAAGATCAGGTACCGGACCGGCCCGAACGCATCCTCGACGTTCTTGCCGAAGATCGCCAGGAACAGCATGTTGCCCAGGATGTGGTCCCAGCCGCCGTGCAGGAACATGGCGGTGACCCAGCTCAGCCCCCACGGCTCAGGCCCGTGGCAGGCGCCGTCGATGGTGCACGGGTAGAACGAGGCGTGGAAGATCGCCCCGTTCAGGTTCGGCAGCTCATACAGGAGCCATACCGCGAAGTTGGCGACGATCAGCAGGACCGTGACGACCGGAAATCGCCGGGCGGGCACGCCGTCGGACAACGGAAGCATGGCCGTCCTCCCTTCGGGCTCAGGCTCACGCACCAGTCCACACGGCGGCGGGGCCGCGGTAAAAGCGCGCGTGGCTTTCGTGGCATTGGCCTGCGCTATGGGACCCGCGCGCACAACATCGGCGGCCAGACTTGATACCGGGGACCGTGGACGGCCGGCCCTCGTGGCCGGGACGATGAGAGCATGAAGCTCCTGATGATCGCCGCGCCAGGCGGCGGCAAGGGCACGCAGGGCGACCGGCTGGCCGCGAAGTTCGGCGTGCGGCACATCTCGTCCGGGGACGTGCTGCGCGCCGAGGTGCGCGCGGGCACCCCGGCCGGACTGCAGATCGCCGCCTTCCAGCAGCGCGGCGACCTAGTGCCGGACGAGATCGTCTTCGAGCTGCTCACCCCGGTGGTCTCCGCCGCGGCCGCGCGCGGCGGGTACATCCTGGACGGGTTCCCCCGGACCGTTCCGCAGGCCATGGCAGCTGCCGACCTCGGCCGGCGGCTCGACCTGACCCTGGACGCCGCCGTCTACCTGAACGTGCCGGACCCGGTGCTGGTCCAGCGGCTGCTCGCCCGGGCCCGGGCCGACGACACAGCCGAGGTGATCGAGCACAGGCTGCAGGTGTTCGCCGAGGTGGCCAGCCCGCTCGTCGCCTACTACCGGGACCGGGGCATCCTGGTCGAGGTGAACGGGGATCAGCCGCCCGAGGCCATCACCGAGGAGATCCAGGCCCGGCTGCCGTAACGCCGGATGGCCAGGTCGGCTACCGCCCTGTGCGCCCAGCCTTCATGCAACCTTGGTGGCCTCAGGCTTGACGGAGTGCAGGCTCTTGCCTGTCCGGCGGAGCTCGATGCCCTGGGTGATCATGGTGCCCCCGGCGATCAGGTTGAACAGCCCGAACAGCAGGGCCAGGGTCACCGCGCCGGCGTCCGGGTGGGCGAACAGCACGACGCCGAACGCGACCCAGATCACGCCGGTCAGGATGAACATGGTGCGGGTGCCCGCGGTCTCGCCCGGGCCGAAACCGGCGAAGATCCCGAGCAGACCGCCCATGACCGCCCAGACCCCGACCACGAGCGTCAGCACCAGCGCGGTAGGCGACGGCCAGACCAAGGCGATCACGCCGGCCGCCAGGCCAAGCAGGGCGAGCAGCAGGTGGCCGATGACCGGTCCGGCCCTCCCGCTGCTGAAGGCGCGGGCCAACTCGAGACCGGCGTCCAGGAACGCGTAGACCGCGAACAGGATGACCAGGGCGAGGATCGTCACGGATGGCCAGGCAATGGCGATGACCCCGACGATGAGGGCGAGTACGCCACGCACGATCAAAGAGGTCGATGCGTTCTTGAGCATGATGGGGTCCTTTCGATCGGTGAGTCGAACCCCATGGAAGACCGATCCGGCACGGTGATCCAACACCCAGTAGCAATACCGCGATAGGCACCGCCTTTGGCCGAGCCACCGCGCCGGGCGTCGCCGCAACTGAGGGGCCGGCGACGCCCGGCGCTGCGCTGCGTATCACCCGCCCGTTCGGCGACGGGCTATTGCTCTGGCGAATGCCGCTAAAGGTGAGATCGCCTTCCCAGTCACGGCCATCCGGAGTGGACTTAGGGGGACGACAGAGAGGTACGCCGATGGCCAGTCTAGGAAAGCTCCGGCCCATTAAGCTGCCAGTTCAGTTCCAGCATAATCCGGTCGTCCTGGCCGAGCAGGCGCAGCGGGCCTCCGACATACAACTGCGGATCGCTGACTGGATCACCGGGTTCGCCGGGTCGATGAACTTCGTCTACCTGCACGTGGTGCTGTTCACGGTCTGGATGCTGTTCATCGAGTCCAAGCCCTGGCCGACGCTGACCCTGGTCGTGTCGCTGGAAGCGATCTTCCTCTCCACGTTCGTGATGATCGGCCAGAACAGGCAGGCGGCGTTCCAGCAGGCCAAGGCCGATCACGACTTCAACGAGCAGGAACTGGAACTCAAGACCAACACGCAGCTGACCCGCGAGATCGACCGGCTTACGGCTGAGGTGCACAAGCGAGTGATGGGGAACAGCACCGGCGCAGGAAGGGGAACGTCATGAGCGCGGGCGGGTTCTGGCGCCGGAGCCGGGCCAGGCCCGAGCCGGAGTACGAGGAAGCCGCGACCCTCACGGCGACAGACCGCTGTGACCGCTGCGGCGCCCGGGCCTACGTCCGGGTGCTGCTGCCCAGCCGCCTGGAGTTGCTGTTCTGCGCGCACCACACCAGGGAGCACGGCCGCGCCCTGGCGGAGATCGCGGTGGAGATCCAGGACGAGACCCGGCGGCTGACCCACACCGCGGCGTGACGGATGCCGGCCCTCCTCGGGCCACGATGGCCGCGGGGGGGAGACAAGGATCACGCGACGACGTACGATCCGTCGATGAACAGGTCGAACCCGTCGGCAGCGGAGAGCGCGTCCGAGGTCTCGGCCGCGCTCGTCCCGCGTGCGGCCGACGTGGCCGCGGACATCTACCGCCTGATCGTGCAGGAGATCCAGGCGCTGCGCGGGGACAAGCGGATGCAGGCGCTGCTAGAGGCCAGCGTGGCGGAAAACGTCTCCACCATGCTGCACATCCTGCAGCACGGCATCGATCTGGAGAACGTGCGCGCCCCCGCGGCGGCGGAGGAATACGCCCGCCGGCTAGCCCAGCACGGCGCTCCCGTCGCCGCCCTGCTGCGGGCCTACCGGATCGGTTCGGCCCGGTTCGAGGAATGGTGCCTCCAGGAACTCGGGCGGAGCACCGAGAGCGCGTCGATCGTCAGCGCCACGGGGATGCGCATCGCCGGCACGCTGAACGCCTACATCGACCTCGTATCCGAAGAGGTCTTCTCCGCCTACGAGGCGGAGAAGGAGAAGTGGCTCAGAAACCAGAGCGCAGCCCGGGCCGCGCGCGTCCGCGCCCTGCTGCGGAACGAGCAGCCCGACGTGGCCGCCTCGGAGGCCATCCTGGGCTACCGGCTGCGCCAGTACCATCTGGGCGTCGTGACCTGGATCACCGGGGCGCCGGCCGACGGTGGCACGCTCGGGCTGCTGGAGCGGGCGACCGGGGAAGTGGCGGCGCATGCAGGCTGCGACGGGCGGCTCATGTTCGTCCCGCAGGATGAGTCCAGCGCATGGGCCTGGCTGCCGCTGGGCGGACGGCGCGACGTCGCCCTGTCCGAGGTGAGTATCAAGGGCATGGCCGGCGGGGACAGGATCCAGTTCGCGTTCGGCGAGCCCGGGCTCGGGGTGGCGGGCTTCCGCCGCACCCATCAGCAGGCGGTCAGCGCCCAGGCCGTGGCCCTGGCGGCCGGGGCGGCCGCCCCGCCGGTCACCGCCTTCGCGGAGGTCGCGCCGCTGGCCCTGATGTCCGGCTCGCTCGAGCTGCTGCGCGCCTGGGTGGCCGAGACCCTCGGGCCACTGGCCGACGACGACGACCACAACGCCAGGCTGCGCGACACCCTGCGCGTCTTCCTGCAGGAGAACGGGAGCTACAAGTCCACCGCGGAGCGTCTGGTCCTGCACAAGAACACGGTCCAGTACCGGGTGCGCAAGGCCGAGGAGAGCATGCGACGTCCGGTCGGCCAGGATCGGCTGCGCATCGAGCTGGCGCTGCTGGCCACGCAGTGGCTTGGCCCGGCCGTGCTGCGGCCGGTCGGCGGGCCACCCTAGGCCGGTGCCGTAGGGCCGGCGTCAGGGCAGGCCCGCGTCGGCCCGGACCTCGACGTTGTTCGTCACCCGGCGAACCCCGGTGAGCGCGGCGACCAGCAACTCGGCCGCGGCACGCTCGGTGGCGTTCCGCACGACCCCGGTCAGGATGACGTCGCCGTCCGCTGCCTTCGCCGCGACGCCCACGGGCGCGGCCTCGTTCAGCGTGAGCGCGTCGTTCGCCGCCTTAGCCAGCTCCGTGTCGTCGCGGACGTCGTCCGGCGGCAGCCGGACCTCTAGGTCGTTCCGCACGTTCCTGTCCCCGGCTATCCGCCGCGCGCCCGCCGTCGCCGCCAGGTACTGCGAATAGCTCGGTACGGTTCCGGCCAGTGTGACCTCGCCGTTCACGATCCGCACCGTGATGCCGGACGCGTCGACATCCGGGTCGAAGGTCAGCTCGTCGGCGACCGCGTCGCCGACGTCCTCGATGTCGCCCATTCGTGCGCCTCCCTAGCTATTCGACCGCGCGTTCCAGAGCCTGCGGGCTCAGGGACTGGCCGGTTCCTTGTCTACCGACGCCCGGTAGATCTGCTCGATGGACGCGTCGAGTTGGGCGTTGAACTGCTCGTCGGTCTGGCTCTCCGTCAGCCCCTCCAGCAGCGCGCGCGAGAAGCTGGCGATGAGGGTGGGATCGCGGGCGAGCAGATAGCAGGCCTCGTCCCGGCTGTAGCCGCCGGACAGCGCGACGACTCGCAGCACGCGCGGGTCGGACGCCAGGTCGCCGTACAGGCCGATCTGGGTCGGGATAGTGACCTTCAGCATCACGGTCGCGCCCTCGGGTAGCGCCTGGACGTGCTTGGCGATGGCGTCGTGCAGCAGCATCTCGGCCTGGTCCTTGTGCGGGCTGGAGATGCTGACCTCGGGCTCGATGATCGGCACCAGCCCGGCGGCCATGATCCGGCCGGCGTAGTCGAACTGCTGGTCCACGATCGCCGTGATCCCGGCCTCAGCGGCGTCGTTGATCACGGACCGCATCTTGGTGCCGAAGATCTGGTGCCGCTGCGCGCGTTCGAGCAGGTCGTCGAGCGTATCGATGGGCTTCATGAGCTGTACGCCGTCCTGCTCGGCGGCGAGTCCCTTGTCGACCTTCAGGAACGGCACCACGCTCTTCTCGTCCCACAGGTACCGCGCGGTGGGGACGCCGTTGACCTCCCGGTCCATGGTCTGCTCGAACAAGATCGCCGCCAGGATGCGCGAGCCGTCGAACGCCGGGCTGGTCAGCACGCGCGTTCGCATGGCGTGCACCAGGTCGAACATCTCGGCATCTGAGCTGTAGCGGTCCCGCTCGATGCCGTACTCGGCGAGCGCCTTGGGCGTGCTGCCGCCGCTCTGATCCAGGGCAGCGAAGAAGCCGCGGCCCGTCCTGACTTTCTCGGATTGTGTAGTGTTCACGTTCCGCATTCTGTCACTGGCCGGGCGCGTCCCGCGGGGCGGCGGTGGTGGCTACTGGGCGGTGGCGGCGGCCGGGCGGGACGGGCGGGTGGCGCGGGCCTTGTCGTTGGCCTGGTGGATGGCCCGGTACGCCTCGACCGTGCGCAGCTTGTGCCAGCGGGCGTACGACTCCACGTCCTCCCTGCTGCCGCTCTCCAGCAGCTCGATCAGGTGAAGGTGCTCGCCGAGAGCCTCCTCGGACCGGTGCGGCAGGTACGCGAACATGGTCGAGCGCAGCCGGTCGAGCCGGGAGTTCGTCTGCTCGAGCAGCTCGGTCAGGTAGGTGTTCGGGCACCGGGCCACGATGGCGGCATGCAACAGCCGGTTCAGCTTGCTGAACCTCAGCGGATCGGCGCGGGCAGCGGCTTCCTCCATGCCCGCGGCGATCTTGCGCAACCGGGTCAGGTCGGACCGCCGGAGGTTCTGCTGGGCTTCGGCACTGGCCGCGCCCTCCAGGATCGCCAGGGTGATCATGGCCTGTTCCCAGGTCGTGGAGTCCACCGGCGATACGACCGCTCCCACATTCGGCGTGAACCGCACCCAGCCCTCGGCCTCCAGCCGGCGCAAGGCCTCGCGCACCGGTATCGGGCTCACGCCCAGCTCGCGAGCCAGCGCGTCGATGTTGAGCCGTTCCAGCGGTGCGAAGCTGCCGGAGTGGATCCGGTCCCGGAGGATCGTATAGGTGCGTTCCTGCTTGTTCACAGCTATAAAGCCTAACCGCACGCGGCAATGGGCTGTTGCCCGATGGCGGGTTTCCGATAAAAGATATACGATGCCCGGATGAGTGCCCCGCCGCCCTCGAAGATCATCGCGGTCCACGTGAACTACCGGAGCCGGGCGCTCCAGCGCGGCTCGGTACCGGCCTGGCCGTCGTTCTTCCTCAAGCCGCCGTCGGCCCTCGCGGCCAGCGGCGATCCGATCGCCCGGCCGCCGGGATGCGCGCTGCTCTCCTTCGAGGGCGAGGTGGCGCTCGTCATGGGCAGCCGGGCCAGCCGGGTCGAACGCGGCGCGGCCTGGAGCCATGTCGCCTGGGTGACGGCCGCCAACGACTTCGCCGTGTACGACCTGCGCTACGCCGACCGCGGCGGCAACGTCCGCTCCAAGGGCATCGACGGGCTGACGCCGCTCGGCCCGCGGCTGCTCGACGCGCGCACGATCGATCCGGCCACGCTGCAGCTGCGCACTTGGAAGAACGGGGAGATCGCGCAGGACGCCAAGCTCGGCGAGGAGCTGCTCTTCGGCCTGGAGGACATCGTCGCGGACCTGTCCCGGCTGATGACCCTGGAACCGGGGGACGTGATCCTGACCGGAACACCGGCCGGGTCGACGGTCGTCGAGCCGGGAGACCTGGTCGAGATCGAGGTCACCGCCGGGGATGCGACGACGGGACGGCTGCGCAGCCCGATCGTCGAGGCCCAGTACACCCTGCCGCCGTTCGGCGCGATGCCGCGGATGACGGACGAGGCCAGGGACGCCGCGTTCGGGTTGAACGGCCAGCAGAGCGAGGCCGGGCCGGCCGGGCGCCCGGTCGCGGCCGCGGCGCTGCTGGCCGGCCTGGCCCAGGTGTCCACCGCCACGCTCGCCTCCCAGCTGCGCAAGCGGGGGCTGAACGGCCTGACCATGGACGGCCTCCGCACGACCAAGCCAGGCCGGCGGATGACCGGGTTCGCCAGGACCCTGCGCTACCTGCCGCTGCGCGAGGACCTGTTCGCCCGGTACGGCGGCGGGATGAACGCCCAGAAGCAGGCGATCGAGCAGATCCGGCCGGGGGAGGTGCTCGTGATCGACGCCCGCCAGGAAGCGTCAGCCGGCACCATCGGCGACATCCTGGCCCTGCGGGCGCAGACCCGCGGCGCGGTCGGCATCGTGACCGACGGGGCCATCAGGGACGCCGCCCGGATCGCCGAACTGGAGATCCCGACCTACCACGCGGCGGTCCATCCCGCCGTGCTGGGGCGGCGGCACGTCCCGTGGGAATGGGGCGTCACGGTGGCCTGCGCGGGCGTCACGGTCCAGCCGGGCGACCTGGTGGCGGGCGACGACGACGGCGTGGTCGTGCTCCCGCCGGACCTGGCCGCCGAGATCGTCGCCGATGCCCGCGAGCAGGAGCGGCAGGAGGAGTTCGTCGCCGCCCAGGTCGCGGCCGGCGCAGAGCTCGACGGCCTGTATCCGCTCGGCGAACGCTGGCGGGAGGCGTACCAGGCCTGGCTCGCGGAGCGTGAGTCATGAGGTTCCGCGCCGACCCGTCGTCGCTGCGCGGCTCCGTCGCCCCCGTGGTCACCCCGTTCACCGCGGCCGGGGAGCTCGACACCGAAGGCCTGCGCCGCCTGATCGGCTGGCAGCTGGACTCCGGCTCGCACGGCATCTCGCTCGGCGGCTCGACCGGCGAGCCGAGCGCGCAGACATCCGGGGAGCGGATCGCCGCGATGACCGAGGCGGCCCGGGTGATCGCGGACCGGGTGCCGTTCCTGCCCGGGACCGGATCCGCCCGATTGGACGAGACGCTCGAGCTCACCGCGGCTGCGGCCGCACTCGGCGCGGACGCCGCGCTGGTGATCACGCCGTACTACGCGCGGCCGACCCAGGAGGGCCTGTTCCAGTGGTACGCGACCGTGGCGAGCGAGAACCCGGACCTGCCCATCGTGGTCTACAACGTCCCGTCCCGCACCGCCGTCGACATCGCACCGGAGACCATCGCCCGGCTGCGGCGGCGGTACGGCAACGTGATCGGGGTCAAGGAGACCACCCGGGACTTCGAGCACTTTTCCCGCGTGCTGCACCAGTGCGGCCGGGACATCCTGATGTGGTCGGGCATCGAACTGCTGTGCCTGCCGCTGCTCGCCCTCGGCGGGGTGGGCTTCGTGAGCGCGGTGGCCAACCTGGCGCCCGCGGCCGTGGCGCAGATGTTTGACCTGTGGACGGCGGGTGAGCAGGAGAAGGCCCGCGAGCTGCACTTCGCGCTGCACCCGCTGGTGGACGTGATCTTCACCGAGACCAACCCGGCCCCGGCCAAGTGGGTGCTGCAGCAGGCGGGCCTGCTCGGCTCCGCGCACGTCCGGCCGCCGCTGGCCGGGGTCAGCGACGCCGGGCAGCGCCGGATCACCGAGCTGCTACGGGCCGGGGCCCCGGTGCTGAGCTCGCCGCTAAGTGACCTCGTGGAACCGGGATGAGCGAGCGACCCGACCGTCTCGACCACTTCATCGCCGGGGTCTGGTCACCGAGCGCGGACGGGGCCACCTTCGCCGTCGCCGACCCGGTGGGCAACCGGGTCTACGCGCAGGTGGCCGCAGGCGGCGCCGCGGATGTCGATCGGGCGGCGCGGGCCGCGCACTGCGCGTTCACCGACGGGCCGTGGCCCGCGATGGCGGCCCGCCAGCGGGCGCGGGTGCTAAACCGGATCGCGGACGGCATCGAGCAGCGCGGCGCGCGCATCGCCGAGCTCGAGACCTTCGACACCGGCTTGCCGGTCACCCAGGCTCGCGGTCAGGCCGAACGGGCGGCGGAGAACTTCCGCTTCTTCGCCGACATGATCGTGACCGCGCACGAGGACGCGTTCCGGACCGGCACGTCCCAGCTCGGCTACGTGATCCGCAAGCCGGCCGGCCCGGCCGGGCTGATCACGCCGTGGAACACCCCGTTCATGCTGGAAACCTGGAAGCTCGCGCCGAGCCTGGCCGCCGGGTGCCCGGTGATCCTCAAGCCCGCCGAGTGGTCGCCGCTGTCGGCGAGCCTGCTGCCCGAGATCATGATCGAGGCGGGCGTCCCGGACGGCGTGTTCAACATGGTGCAGGGCATCGGCGAGGTGGCCGGGGCGGCCCTGGTGACACACCCCCTGGTGCCGCGGATCTCGTTCACCGGCGAGACCGCCACCGGGCAGGCCATCATGGCCGCGGCCGCGCCCGGCCTCAAGGGGCTGTCGATGGAACTGGGCGGCAAGTCTCCCTGCGTCGTGTTCGCCGACGCCGACCTCGACGCGGCCACGGACAGCGCCCTGTTCGGGGTGTTCTCGCTGAACGGCGAGCGGTGCACGGCCGGCTCAAGGATTCTGGCCGAACGGCCGGTCTATGACGCCCTGGTCAGCCGGCTCGCCGACCGGGCCGAACGCATCCGGGTCGGCCCGCCGTCCGACCCGGCCACCGAGGTGGGCGCGCTCATCCACCCGGACCACTACCAGCGTGTCCTGTCCTACGTCCAGTCCGGGCTGGACGAGGGGGCCAGGCTGGTGGCCGGCGGGCGGCGCCCGGCGCACCTGCCGTCCGGCAACTACCTGGCGCCGACCGTGTTCGCCGACGTCCGGCCGGAGATGCGCATCTTCCGC